>Ga0209979_1004681_pt1 | contig 11207 bp, 15 predicted proteins | sample AnhtaG_FD_183114 | JGI IMG/M metagenome (GOLD analysis project Ga0209979, IMG submission 183114) | Deep subsurface microbial communities from Anholt, Denmark to uncover new lineages of life (NeLLi) - Anholt_01485 metaG (SPAdes) (version 2) | ecosystem: Environmental > Aquatic > Marine > Oceanic...
AACCCATAAATCACCCTGAGAATAACTTCCTGAGCCGGCCTTTCCTTAAAAGATAAACCTAAGAAATTTTCATCAGTAGCAAATTCGATAATATTGACCTGTTCTAATTCCTTTAGCTTAGTTATAACTTTTTGTAACGTTCCCGGGTCTTTGCCACGTCTTAAATTAGCCAACTGCTTCGCCCTGGCCAGTGGATCATTACTTATAAAACTGCTTTTTTTTCTGTATTTAGCCATAATATTATCTCTTTGTTTTTGATTTTTTAACCTTTTTCCTTTCATACGGTAGAAAATTAACGCCTGGAAATTTTTCGTCTAGATCAAGGCCGCCTTTAGCATTTAGGAAAGGATTTTTATCATCGCTTCCCGGGGCCCCGAGTTTACTCTTAATATTCTTTTTCCTGATCATAGGATCACCACCTTTGATTTTTTAGGTAGGGATCGGGAAGCACTCGGGCCCTAACAAAAAATTATTTTGCATAAAATTTTTAGCATTCCCATTCCCCTGATTTTTAAATATCCCCTGCCCCCTTTAGAAAAAAGGTTAGAAAGGAAAGGGGACAGGGGATCGGTAGCCCGGAGAACGCACAGAAAGCCCGGACCGCCGGATAATTTAATAACCTCTTTTACTATCCCGAAATACTGCCTTATGATCATAGGCAATAAATTTTTTATGCTTCCCTTTTTCCCCAGGCTTCTCTCTTTCCTTAATGAGTTTCTCAATAGATTTTAAAGCCAGTAAAAACTTATTCCTCTCTTTTTCTGTCAGGCTTTTCTTCTTTAATTCCCAGATGTAAAAAGCCTGAGTTTGTTTTAAAGCCTCTAAACTTACCCTCACTTCCTAAATCATCTCCTATTTATTAAGATTTATCTATTAGTCAAAACAATAATCGTTTTTTTGCCATCTTTACTTTTTACAACGGTCTGCTTAGAAGTTATAGGCTTATCCTTTGTAAAGAATAGGATATAACAGAATTCCGCTATAAATAGCAGGAATAGCAGCCACAAAAAATATATCATTTTTTTTACCTTCTTTCTTATTTGTGATAAGATAGAAGGGTCCGGGGAATTCCCAAAAACTAAGATTATGACCTGATAAGAAATGATCTTAGTTTGAGGGTTTTCCCTGGTCCCCTTTCATTATTCAACTACGATAATTTTAATTTCCCAATCGCAAACTACGTTTATGCTTAAATAGAATGTCCCTTTTTTAGGATTGTAAAAACTTCCTTTTCCTGGTTTCGTCTGATTGGCTACCACGCCAGCCAGATTTCCGTTTCCGTCGTATAGATAAACTTGAAATAACATAAAATCTTCGGCCTTTGTGTTCCATCGGACCTCCCAGGCAGTTTCGGCAATGAATGGTCTAGTAGTCTGCGTTCCACTACCCGAAAATTCATTTATTATAGTGTCATCTGCAACCTTCAATCCCAGCTTGCCGGCCAGAATATCATACATTTTTAATCTGATATCCCTGTTAGTGATAACGGTAATTTTTTCAAGTTCTGCAATAATTCCCTCTTTTGACAGATCCCCGGCTAAAATGGTTATTGAAAATAGTAAAACAAAGATCATTAATAAAGTTAATTTTTTCATTATTTTTTTTCACCCCCTTTAATTTAGATTAGCTTTGCGTTTCAGGTTCCTTTTTTTGATTCTTTTTTTGTTTTTCTCATACCATTTATGAGCGGTCTTTCTTAAATATTCCTTATGTTTTATTTTGTAATCTTGAAAATATTTACTCCGGTCTTTTCCGTCTTGATATTCTTTAATCTTGATTAGTAACCGATCTTTGTTTTGGTAGTAATATTTTAAAGCCTCTTTACTCCGGCATACTTTGCAAATATTTATCCTTCCGTCAGTATTTCTCTTTTCTACCGAAAACTTAAATACCGGCTTTATTTCTCCACATCTTAGGCATACCTTAAAGCATATAGTTTTTATCCTAATCTTTCGTTCCTCGAGTTTCTGTTCAATATCAGAAAAACGAGTATCAAATTCATAAGACCCTTTAACTTTAATTACCCCCTTTAGCTTTCGCTTTTAATTACTTCCCGGTAATGTTCACGTTCCTGGTAATCTCTCCAATCTAACCAAGTATTTAGATGATCGATAAGAGATTTAACTTCTTCTTTTCTTTGAAATGGTAAGTATTTATCCTTTAGTTCTGATTCTAACCGTTCTTTAATATTCTCAATTTCTTTAATGTTTACCTTCGCAAACAATGTTTCACCCCCTTTTTTAAAATAATTTTAATTCTGTTTCAGGAAATTCTTTTATCTCTACCGGATAGATATTTTTCAAGCTATTCTTTAGATAGATAGGAATATCATTATCCTGACAAAATTTAACTATGCTTTCGATCCAATCCTTTTTAGGAATAACCCTGTTTTTTCTTTTGCCGGTTTCAGCCCCCAGGATAACCCAGTCAATAAAGATAAGATCCAGAGGATTTATTTTTTCGAGGATCGGCTCGATAGATACGAAATAAAGATACTTTCCGGTCAGAGAAAAATCCTTTAATTTTTTTATGTGTAATATCCCATTGGCCAGGTCCTTGTTAATGGTAATAGTAAAGCCCAGCCAGGATTTAGCTGGGAACTCGATTCGATGGTAGATATAGGGATATTTAGTTAAAAACTGGAAAGTATGCTGCGGGTATCCTTTTATTTTTTTGAATACCTGCAGGATCCAATCCCTTTTCCAGAATCGAATTTCACTCATAGATCCTATAAATATTTTTTGTGGTTTTCGAGGGAATTTCTTATTAAAGCCCTTTTCTTTCCACTCCGGATTATTCCAATTCTCGATAGACTTAAATCTCTCGTTCATTATTCGAGCGTAACAATATTCGCAATGGTTTTTACAGCCAACCGCCGGATTCCAGGTCAAATTACACCAGCCAATTTTATTTTTCATTATTAATCCCCTTCTTGATTAGATAATTTAGATAGAATACCCCTGAATACCCCCTAATTTTTTACCTGGTAGTGTTTTCTTACCTTTTAGCGTGTGATTGTATTAATTCTCTGGTTTCGCTAAAAAAAGAGCTAATTTAAGGCGTTTTAAGCCCCCTGTTTTTTGAAATAGGTATAATGATAAGCGTATATCACGATATACGCCGTATATGCAATATATGAACGTTTTCTAAAATCAAGGAAAGCCTTTGTTCATAACGGTTACGGAGATTTCTTTATCTTTATACCGCAAAGTTCTTAAAAGCATTCTTGGTTTCGTCTGCGGTTATTCCCAAATATCGCTTTGTAACCTCAACGTTCCGGTGGCCAAGTTCTTCACTGATATATATTAATGGGATTCCCGCCTTAAAAGCATATGATCCGAATATTTTTCTAAGAGAATGGCAGCCTATTTTATAATTAACGCCTGCTTTCCTTCCCCATTCGTTGATCATTTGCCAAGCCCGGACCCTGGTAATAGGTTTATTGATATTCTCTTTGCTTTTGCGCCTGTCCTTAAATAGATACTCATTCAGATCATACGCCCCGGTATCTTTAAGAAAACGTTCAAGTTCCTTTCTGACCGGTGGCCTGATATCTATATCCCTGGGCCTTTTGGTCTTTTTTTCTGTTATTTCCAGCGATTCCCTGATTTCCCCTTTATTATCGATAACGTCCTTCAATCTAAGCGCCAGGATATCGCTAATTCTTAGGCCGGTATTCGTTCCGATGATCCAGAGTAGAAGATTCCGGCTTGTGTTAGCGGTCTTTTTTTTGCTTATTATCCCCTTTATTGCCCTGATAGTAGCCTCTGATTTTATTGCTTTTACCACGTTCATTTTATTAAAACCCCCTTTTATTATTTCTTTATTTTACTGTAATCATTGTATAATACATAAAGAAATAAATCAAGCGTTTTTAGTAAAATAATTTAAAATAATTTTATACCCTTTGTTTGTAAGACTTACAGCCATTATATTATATTAACAGATTTGTTATTGTGTTAAGTATCAAATAAGGTCCCCGAGTGATCCGATTTCCCGAGCCACTCCAAAATAAAAAGGGATTTTTTTGTCGGCCTCTTTTAACCCCCTTTTACTCTTAACTGGCCTTCTTATTTAACAAAAGCGTTCTTTCCCGCCTCTCCTGATTCAAGGATTTGCATTTCGCCCCCATAATTATATAAAAATCCCTTTCATCTACCTTATTCTCTTTAACTGCATTAACGATTACCTGGTAGAAATTATCGAATCTATTTAAAAAATTCAGTTTATCCGGTAACATTCAAGATCACCTCTTTTTTATTGCTTAGGGGGATATACCCCGATATATAGACCCAAAAAACCCTGTAACCCTTACAAACAAAGGATTTTTTCTTGGTAAGCGTTTTGGTAAATTTTATGTAAATTTTAGGTAAATTATAGGTAAGTCTTGATATATAACGTTTTCCTGATATCCCCCCACCGAAAGCCTTACGCCTTACCGCTTACCTAATATTTACTAACTATTTACTAACTATTTACTAACTATTTACTAACCTATAACCTATATATAATAATAATAATAGGGTATTATAGCCCTACGTATGTATCTAACAATTAAAACAGATCTAATATAAACCATTTTCCGCCTTTCTTTTGCTTATCACGATCAACCAATCCGGCCTTTTTAGCTTCGCTCAATAACTGGCTTATCCTCTGGGGAGTAACACCTAAGCGGTCAGCAGTAAAAGGCACAAATTCCCTATAAGTCGCACTACCGCCAAAGGTAACTTTTAAGATATCGAGAACGTCGTCGAGCCTTGTTTCTTTTATTGACGGCAAGTCATCAAATTCTATCGTTTCATAATAAAGATATTCCGGGATTCTATGCAAATATACCGGAGCAGGGACCGCTTCTCTCCTCATCTTAAAATTCAAAATCTTTATGTTTTCGTTTCTCTTAAAGTCCTCTCTTTCCAGGCTTATAAAGGATTCGCAATAATTCCCTAAATTACTTGACCCGGCCAATTTATGAATAGGCTCGATCTTAGAATCACTTTTAAAATCGGGTTTCCTGAGATGGTGAATTATTATCCAGGCTTGATTCCCTAAAGTATCTAAATTATTTAAAAATTTTAAAATATTTTCTCCCCGGTTAATATCGAAATTGATGAATCGGCCTAACGGGTCCAGGATAATCACGTTAAAATTTTCTTTCATTAAGTAAGATCTCAATTCGCCTAAATCCTTTTCTGACATAAAAGAAAAGTTTCTACCATTTAGAGTTACAAAATTATTTGTTTCCCTATCTCTTATCTTAATTCCGGCCTTTTCCTCAAAACCTTTTATCTGTCTTTTTAGATATGATCTGAGCCCTTTATCGGTATTTTCGCCATAAATATATAAAACTTTGTTATGGTCCTCTATGGCAAATTGCCCTAAAAAAGGAGTTCCGGATATCAAATTTAAAGATAATTGCAGGGATAAAAGGGTTTTTCCTTCTTTAGCGTATGCACCTATTACTATGAATCCAACTTCTGGCAATAGTCCGTTACCTATGATCATCTTTTCTTCGGGGATATCAGAGGAGATTAAATCGGTAGCGGTTAGAACCCTTTCCTGAAAGTTCCTTATATAGCCGGGCTTCCTGGTAACCTTTAGAATTTTGTCTATCTCTGGCCGATTAAAGATCTTCTTTTCCACCAAAAGGCCAATTATTGCGTTCTTTTCTAATTCCGGCAACTTTACCAGGTCAAGGATCATACCCTTTTTGGTGAGATCCTTTATCTCCTTAGAAAAGGTATTCCAATTTTCAATATTGAAATTCAAAGTTTTAATAATTTCTTTTACTGCCTCATCGTATTCCTTTTTACTCATTTATCGCCTCTCTTTCTTTTAACCCGGTCGGATCAGTTATAGAGAGACGATTAGACCCTCACCAATCCAACCGGGCAACAGGCCATTACTGGCCAGTATTTTTATTCTTTTGACTTCATATCCTTGAATTTTTTTCCTGATCCCGGGAAATTGATATCGTATTTATGCTTACTTTCGTTCCTTCTGCTTCTTGCTTCCCGGATAAATTTCAGTCTCTTTTTCTCTTTTTTTATTTTTTTTCTATCGCGGATCATTGCTTAAAGTCAGCTCCCTTACTGGCTCCGGGTATAAAATAAATTGATACTTTCCGCCCTTAATTTTTTTGTATTTAAGATAGCCCAGACTGGCCAGATTGGCCAGGGATTTATCAACGTCTGAAAGTGTTTCCACACCGGCAAATTTGGCCATTTCCTTTCTATTTAGTTTTCCTTTTAAGATATTCATTCTAATCACCTACCAGATATTTAATTGACATTTTTTGTAAAATCCTATAATATATATAAAAGGGTTTGCCCTTCAATATCGGGTATTCCCTTTGGAGCTCTATATTTCTTTAAAAAGGGGATTTTTACCTTTGCCGGTTTAGGTCCCTTTTTTATTATATGATTATTATAATCTTTAAATTTTTCGATATCAAGTTGTTAATTTTTTCTTCTAACTATCCCACTAAAGTTTACACTAACGCATAAATCTCACTAAGATATATTTTCCAACTATTGCTAATTTTTGTAAATAATAACAAAAAACTCCACAAAGAAATATTCTGAATTTCTTTTCAGTTAGCCCCTTTAAATAACCGTTTTAACCAGCTATTTATCCCCTGCCATTTGACTTGACTTGTCGTGTCATCTGTCCGGTCTTTTTTGTCCGGTCGTTTGCCCTTTGATTTATCTTCTAACAATAAAACTTTATCCTGGAGTCCTTTAAGTAAATAGTTCGATTCTCGTTGTCTTTCAAGTAATTGGTTAATTTGAGTGTCCTTTGCTTTCAACTGCTTTTGTAAAAGCTTCATAGTGTCTTTAAGAAGTGACAAAGTGTCATCTTTATTTATAATCGTTTTTTTATTTTGTCCTGTCATCTGTCCGGTAGTGTCCGGCTTTTTGAAGCTCTCCAGTTCAGCCAGGTTGAAACGATACTTAATTCCCTTTTGAGATTTTATTTTTTCCGGTATTATTAACTTTTTCTTGATATATCTTGATAGAGTTCTTTCACTTTTCCCCAGTATCTTTGACGCTTCTTTAAAGGATACGGTTTCCCCTTTATTGATCATTCCAACCCCTATTTTTTATAATAGATAAATAATTATAATTGCAAGCGAAGGGATTTCAACCTTCGCTTTGACGAAGAAAATGAATTTGAGCCTACAAATAAATAAATTTGGCAGGGAAGTTTTTTTTAAGCCCTTCCCTGCTATTAAAAGAAATAAACAAAGGGAATTTCACCCCTTGATAGAGTAACCCGGGAGATACTGAATCCCGGGGTTTTCTCCCTGTGTTGATCGACATCGCGCAGGGATATTTTAATTTCTATTTTACCAGCTAGTATGTGATTCTGTGTTAAGACTCCATACCTGGTTAATCTTATCGAAACTAATAAAACAGTTTGCCAGGCCAACCGTCTTTTGTTGGACCGGATCCTGTTCGGCTATGCTTTGCACTAAAATATGGCCTGTTTTCTTTTGAATTATACCCGGGTCTTTTATGGTTTCGGCTGCTATCGGACCGTGTAAGAAACGCCCCAGTGGTAATTCAGGAATAAAGGTAACATACTTATCCGCATCAGAAGCATCGAGCCAGGGGTCAACCGAAACTATATCGTGGTCGGAATCTTCCAGGTCGATCACCGTATTGATAATCTGAATATCCGGCATCCCGCTCTCAACTAATACCTGGTTAATTACTTTTAGAGTAGGGGCCACCGAAGGAGATATCCCGGCTTCGCTTATCATAATCCCATAAATAAAATCTTTGACTTCGGCAGAAGCCTTAAAATCAACGAATTTACTCAGATTCATTACGATATGCTTGATAATTACTCCCTTCTTTCTGGCCTCACTGCAGATAGTTATGATATCGGTTATCGGAAGACTGGTCGCGGCATTCGCAACGAGCCAACATCTATTTGCAGCAGCCCCGCCTACGAATTCCTTATTAGCGGTAGGAAGGCCGAAATCGATTGATTCTTCCGTGATTATCCCGGCATTATTTGACGCTGTCAGGCTTACCACTGTTTGACTTAACGCCTGCAGGGCCAGCCATTCGCAACGCTGCATTACAGACTCGATAACAAAATCGATATCGTCATAACATAGATCCAGTAAAGCCTGTTTGTCGGCATCATTTTTGGCAACAGCCTTTACAATGTTATACTCGTTCAATTTGACCTCGTCCATTATTCGCTTTACTCTTATAGCCGGTATATCACCCCGGAGCCTGTCAACTACGCGCCTGGTCTTTTCAGGAGCCGAGCTATTATAACTTACGATATCGGCAGCCGAAATTCCTTTCGATCCGATCAGGACTTCATAACTTAAAAACGGAGTGTATTTCAGGGGAAAATAACTTATAAAATATCTTTTTAGATATTCCTTCGTATCAAGATATACCCCTATGCTTTTTTCGGTTATTTCTGCTAAAAAATTTTGCATTATTATTCACCTTTCTTGTTTTCTGATTTCCCCTCGTCGAGTTTACCTTTGAAGGGATTGCCGGCTATTTTGCCGGCATTTTTAGCTTTTGCGTAACTCTCCGTTAACGCATCTCCGCTTGAAGAAGGCTCTCCAACCTGGGGAACGTCCCCGTTTTTTAATTTCTGATCTAGGTCCGCCTGCTTTGCGTCTAACAAATCATCTTTGAGATTTTTAACCGCTTCGGCAATTTGAGAAGGATCATTAAGACTATCAGTCTTTATATATGTTAAAAACTTATCTGATAAATTTTGCTTTTTTAATTCAGCCATTACCAGGGTTTTCGTGTCATCTTTTGTTTTATTATCTTTCATTTCTTTTAATTCGGTTTCAAGGGATTCGATTCGTTCCTTATCGGATAGATCCTTTTTTTCCTGATTCTTCTGAAAGGATTTTATCCCCTGGTCCGTTCTTTGATCCCCAATTTTTTGAATATACGCCTGAAATGATTTATCAATCCCGGCTTCTTTTATGGCCGCTAATAATTGATCTTCTGTTAGTTCAATTTCTTCCATTATCTAAACACCTATCTTTATAAATATTTTTTCCTGATAATTTCTTCCGCTTCTTCAACCGCGCCTTTAAGCGGGATTTCTAAAATATCCGATAAAAATTTTGTGTATTCTTCCGGAGAAATATACTCCTGCAGTTCGTTGAATAATTGCTTTAGCTCAAATCGATATTTTATCGGTATGGCCTTTACTTCTATATTTTTAGCCCCAGTGAATAGAAAAATTAACTTACACTTGATATTATTAACAACGATCTGATTAAATTCTTCCATTATTTTTTGGCCTTTTCCCTATACGACTTTAAATATTCTTCTTTTTCTTTATTATATTTTGTATATAAAATAACTTGTTTTTTTGCTTCCTCAAAATATTCTTCTCTATTGTATTTACTATATAAACATCTATATATACACGCTTTAAAATTTGCCATTGACGCCTTATCATTGCCCAAATTCTCAAGATATTCTATAAAATCTTCTGGTCTGATTCTCCTGGTATTCCCGAGCTTATAAAATTTTAAGCGCCCATCATTTAGCCAACCATCAACCGCCTGTCGTGATATATAAAAAATTTTAGCAATATCGGTAACGGTCAGAAATTCATTTCCGTTTATCATAACATTTTAACCTCTCTTTGATATCATATATATTTTTATCAAGTTTGTCAAGTTTGCCAAATTACTTATTTTTCCCCCTCATCGATGGGGATTCTATGAAGCCAGTCGATTTTTTCCGGCTCGTCTTTATTCTCAACCCAGATCGCCCGGGGATCACCGTCATAGTGAATAATGATATTTTGCTTTTCTTTTTTTCCCATAATTATATCGAAAACAGCGGTAGAGATCGCGTCAGCTTCATCAGAATGTCCTTCCGGGTTCCTTTCGTGAGCAATAGATAAAGCGTTATTTTTGCCGTAGTAGGCCTGAGTATTAAGAAAAGCCTTCTTGATTCCCTTGTTATCCGGTAAAAAGAGCCTATCCCCTAACATTAAACTTTTGATATTAACATAGATCTCAGCCAAAGAAGGCCGGATATTTACGATTAATTTTATTTTTCGCAGGGCATTCTCAACCCAACCTTTAGCGTATCTATCTATGCTCACCCTGTCAAAATGATATATCCCGGCAAGCTCTTTTATATCTTTCATTATCGGATCAGGATCTTTCAAATTCCAGGATTTAACCTTATCAATATAAACATTATTCCCCTGTTTATGAGCAATGGCTAGCGAAAATTTATCCCTACCGGCCAGGCCGCTTGCATCGATCCCAGCATAATAAAAAAATTCTGCTTTATATGGTAGATCACCGGCTAATTTTAAAGCGTTCTCTACCAGTTCATAAGATAGAAAAGCCTCTACTTTTTCGGCAAATTTTGCCTCAAATTCCCTCAGGTAATTATCAAGATCCCTGGCTCTTTCTTTTTCTAAAAATGATTTATCAACCAGGGGATTCACTAAAAGAGTTTCAGCCTGGACAGTTAACCGGCCAGGCACCTCAAAACCTTCGTCGTAGAAATTCCAGAATAGGCCTTGTTTTGCCGAGGGAGTAGAAATTAGAATCAATTTAGCCCCCGGGAATTGAGCCTGTCGAGGCCTCAAAGCCTTATAAATTGTTTCATCGGCTTTTGCGCCTTCGGTAAAAAAATGAGCTATTTCATCGAAAATTAAACAGACGATAGGCAGTCCACGTCCAGCGGTAGAATTGCAGGGCAAACTTAATATTTTCATATTAGTTCGTAAAGTCAATTCTGATTTAGTGTTATCTTTTATAAGGTATTTTAGATTAGGGGATCTTCTCATAAGTCTTAAACAATTTGCCCCAATGATCTGCTCACTTTGTTTTTGCCTGGTCGAAATTACTATAACGTAACCGGGTTCGCCCTCATCTCGATATTTTGCCCATTTTCTACGAGTGGATTCATATAAGGCAATTATACTGGCCAATAGAGATTTTCCGGACCTAGCGCCCAGGCACATCAGCGCCTCATCTTTAGCTTTTCCGGCCTCAAATTCTTCTTTATTTTTAGTGAGCTTTTGATAGATTTTTAATTGATCATTATTTAAAGGCAACCCATAAATCACCCTGAGAATAACTTCCTGAGCCGGCCTTTCCTTAAAAGATAAACCTAAGAAATTTTCATCAGTAGCAAATTCGATAATATTGACCTGTTCTAATTCCTTTAGCTTAGTTATAA
>Ga0209979_1004682_pt1 | contig 11207 bp, 11 predicted proteins | sample AnhtaG_FD_183114 | JGI IMG/M metagenome (GOLD analysis project Ga0209979, IMG submission 183114) | Deep subsurface microbial communities from Anholt, Denmark to uncover new lineages of life (NeLLi) - Anholt_01485 metaG (SPAdes) (version 2) | ecosystem: Environmental > Aquatic > Marine > Oceanic...
TCAAGGAGCCGGAGCGGCCTGAGCAGAGCCTGGTCGTCGGGGGGAGACGTGAAGGGGCAATCGCGTTTTTTGCGGCGTCGGGCATTGCAGTTTTGCTCGTTCTTTGGATTACTGTCCCAATGCCGCAGGCGGTAAAACAAGTGATTCTTTGGCTGTCGTTGGCCGGCGGTGTGGTTACGATGCTGTTGAGCAATTATGTTCTGGATAAGCACCATACTTCCACGAGCCAGGCATCCTGGCTGGCAAGATGGGCGGGGATAATGGCAGCTATGGACATAAGCGCAGCTATTGCGATAATCCTGATCGGCCTGGCGGATGGGACGGAAATTGAGGAAACAACGGCACCGATTCGCGACAAATTGAGCGGCGTTTCTTATATCATTCTTGCGGTTGTGTTCCTAATCATCATAGGCGGCCTGGGCTGGTGTTTTTACAAGGCTTTAGCAGCGGCCAGCAGGGATACAGGAATTCAACATCCTGACGAGGTTGGTGATTGAAAAGTGCCTAAAGTGTAACTTTCGTTTAAGGTTGTCGATGCTCGTATCGATGCTTGTCATAGAAGCTCGAAACTCGCTTCTACTCGAGCATCCAATATCGAGCTTCCAGTTTCGATACCAGCTTCGACACCGACAAACAAGCTTCTACAACTGGGTAATTTTAGCTCACTTTAGGCACTTTAGGCACTTTAGTTCACTTAATATAGCTTCGAATTTCGACCCGCCAACGGCGGGTATCGATTGGAACCCAGCGTTGCTGGGTCGGATTTCCTGTTATTTTGGTTTGAAGCCTTTGACATTGTTACCGGTGTATTTTGCGCAGGCCTTTTCCAAGTCCACATCGCTTATGTTCGCTAACGTGCAGAGCCAGGCAAAGACATCGGCAAATTCCTCCTCTTTATTTTTTGGGTCCCTGGATGCCAGGGCGGTAGCGAGCTCTCCGACCTCTTCGATAAACCACATAAACGTGGCGGGGATACCTCTTTGTCGGTCTCGCTTTTCGTATTTTTTGGAAATTATACGTTGAAATTCACTGATATTCATTTGGTAAGTTCCCAATTTATAGGTGCACAAGGCAAAAGCTCATAGGATTATTAAGTTTTTATGTTCCAAATTGCAAGAACATTTCCATCTGAGCCGAAAAAAACAAGCAGCCACAGACGCCGTCCCTTCAACTATGTTCAGGGCAGGCTCTGAGTGGAGCCGAAGGAGCACACAGAGTTCACCGAGAATTTTGAATATAAATTAACCGCTTTCGGCGGAACCTTCTTCAGACACGGATTTACACAGACGCCGTCCTGAGCGGAGCCGAAGGATTTACACAGATTTTTCAGCTCTATTACTTTAATCCGTGTTGATCAGTGTCTAATACAAATTCCCATACCTTTGAATTATTTCTTATGACTCTGTGTTCTCTGTGCCCTCTGTGGCAAAAAAAGCACAGGAAACTTCGTGACAAACAGACAGAATTTTGATAATATATCGCTTGTGGATGGTTATAGACGAAGAAGCCAGAGACAAAACCCCCAGGGCCAACCATCCGAGAGTTGCGGGACAAAGGGATGCCAAAGCCGTACAGAGACAGAAGAAAAAGAACTAAATACACGAAATCGGTAAACGTCCCCTATTTTTCCTTAACCCGCTAATCTTTTCTTGACTTATTTTTTTGAACAAGAATGCTCTTTACGAAGGGCGACAGGATAGAACAATGGAAGGCCTCCACGTCGGTTTGAGGCCGATTTGGACAGGAAGTTTTGAACCTGGTTGGAAAAGAGGAAGTCTGATAAGCATCGCCCTCCTCGCATGTTGGCTTCAGGAAACCGCTTAGGGTTTGCTTCCATAACAATGTAAGGTCTACGCATGGCCGGGTCGTTCTCAACTAAGATTTCCATTCCTTGCATTTTGATCTTGCCGAATAGAACGGGCATTCGTCCTACCACCACGTAGGCGTTGTTCTTCGCGGCGAAATTGAGGATGTCTATATGGTCTGCACTTTCGTCCTTTAGGAACCAGTCTCCGCGTGGCTGGATGCCTGCCTTTTTCCACAACTTGTGGCAGACCTCCCGGCTACCGATGCCGTGAAAGTCCACGAAGTTGGCACGATGAGCTGCGATTCGCCGGAAGGCCTTGGAGCCATCGTTGAGTCCACGGATCTCAGCAGGGTCATTGGACTGGCCGACGATGACAAGTTCGTTCCGAGTCCACGGCCGCATATTGGTGCCGTAGCCATCGGCTACCAGATCGGTTGTGATATCCCCAGAGTGCATGGTTAGCAGGTCCACCTTGCCCTCACGGAGTCCCTCGCCCAGCTCCTCTCGCTGACCGGTGGCGACCAGTTCGACACAGTAGCCGGTTTCTTTCTCAAACATCCGGCTGATCTCCTGCCATAGTCCGGTCATGGTCATCCCGCCAATGACGGCAACCCGGACAACACCCTGCTTGGTGACTGAGTGGGAATTCAGCGACTGGCAACCTACACAGCATATTAAGATTGCGACAAACAATGCTATTAACCCATAACGTTTCATATCTGTCATCCTCCTACTCGACAGGGGGCTGATTTACGCCATTACTACCTGTCTGCCATTGTACATCTTCATGTCCCGGGTCACCTACTCCACATCCCAGGTACTCTCCGGAATAGCTTTCAATACGCCCATCCAGAAATAAAAGGTTAGCCTTGCCGGCATGTCTGGCCACCACCGAATAAGCCTCCTTTGAAGGTACCGTCGATGAATAGGGCCCGGGGGCGTCAGCCATGAAAACCAGTCGCTGCGGCTGGGGAATCTCACTCAACCTATGGGGTTCGGGCCGTATCCACGGTGACAGATACATATTCATTGCGTACGAGAAGAAATAGGGCTTTGTGTCGCGACGTGTCTCTGGGCAGACGAAGATCGAATCGTCCCCAGGCCGCGGTCGGCAACCAGCTGCGACAAGCTCTTTGTAAGGCTTTTCACCGACATAGGGGGCAAGACAATTGAACCAGTCTTCTGCACGCTTAATTTTGTGTGTTGGCTGAATGCCCTGTCCCCGGCGGGGAATGCAGCCGTTATGTTCGCTCATATAGCAATGTAAGGCTATGCCCCATTGCCGCAAATTGCTCTTGCATAGCGCCGATTTAGCCGCCGCCCGGGTTCTTGCTAACACTGGCAGCAAAATCCCCATCAGCACCGCGAGAATAAAAATGACCAGGAGCAGTTCGGCCAGCGTGAAGCCCAACTTGTGAACCGCCATGTTCATCCGCTGTGTGGCCCTGTTAGGTGCTTTATTCAGGCTTATATTAAATTCACAAATATCTGAACTACCCATTTTGTTCCATTACTTACATTTACTTGCCAACAATACCTGCATAGTGATTTTGCCAAAAATGAGATTTCTTTTCTCGTTCTAAGGATAATAAGTTAACCAATTTTCTGCTAGCGTTTCTAAATCTTTGTAATCAACTATCTCGTCTTCGTTAATATCGCCATCAAGTACTGGGCCTGTTTTTTGCCAGTTTCCAGCTAATTTCGCGTAGTCTAAAAAGTTGACGCAACCATCATGGTTGAGCTCTGCTTTATTATACAATATGGCGACAATCTCCAGATATGGCTTGGGCCGGGTCCCTATAATGTCTTTGGAGTTGAATGTAAATCCGATGGATGGGTCTACCGCGGTCAGATAAAAACTGACATCGTCGCCGGCGCGAATGTCATTGACCAGCGCCTCGGGCAGGCTCAGGGTGAACCGCTGGATGGGAAAGTATGCGTCCCCATAATACAGGTTGGTAAATATTCCAACCGAAATGTCGGTGTCGTTGTTCAGATAATTCCCCTTGGTGTTCCAGGTCAACTCTGTCTCCGACCACTCATCCGCGGCAATCCACCGGATCTCAAACTGGCCTTGGCCTCGCCCGAAACGGAGATTACCAGGCGCTGTTTGTTCGACGACATCCAGCCAAATATCGCCGATCGTCCAGTTGCGCGAGCCGAACTCGGCATCCAGGGATGCTACTTCGGAGGCGACGTTGAACTGCAGAAAGGTGTCCGCCAATCCAATCAGGTCGCCCGACCCATTGGCGGCTACAGAACCGGCGACGGACAACGCGCCTTTGGTTCCATAATTCTCGTTCGGCGCATTCTGTCGCACGAACGTGTCAGCTATCGGGGTCGTTTCCACGACAACGGTAGCCGCTTGGGCGATTTGGCAAACAGCAAGCACCACAGGAGCTGCATAGAAGCATAATTTCTTAAGCGCCATTATTTATTCCTCCAATATTGTAACCGTTCAGAAGTATTTCAGCAGTATTGGGCAACACACCCAATGTTAAAATACCCAATTTTCTTTTTGTTGTATAGTGTCCTTTCGGCAAGCCTGAAAAAAATCTGAATTTATCAAGAGGTGTGACGGGTCTGGAGCAATATTGGGGACGTTTACCGATTTTCGAGGTTCAAGAAGAAAAGGGGATGCCAAGCACTGTGTAGAAACACAACAAAAAGAACTGAATGCACGAGGTTGGCAAACACGCATACGTTGCTCCTGTAAGATGGTATCGCCTTCGGAGAGTGTTTTATATGTCATCACGGCCCAGCCGAAGCCAGTTATCAGGCAAGTATCCAGCTTTAGTTCACTTTAGGCACTTTAGTTCACTTTAGCTCACTCCTCACTAACGAGAATCCAGCATCCAGTGGGGAGTCTCGGAGTTTTTTTAAGAATATGCTTTACGCCCAACCTGCCGTGATGTATAATATATATTCTAATGGATTAGAATCACACTAATAAAGAGTTCATAGTTCATGGTCAATCGGAAACAGCCAATAGCAAATCGTCAATCGCAAATCGCAAATCAGGAGTCCCTCCTGTTATCCTGTCAGGACGTAATTAGTGGAGAAATCAACGTCGAATTTGACTACTTTTATGCAAAACAAACCCAATTTCCTGGGGATACTAATGAACGCAAACGCTTTTTCACAAGGGGATTATGAAAATGAAGCACGCCTTCAGACTCGAAGAAAACAAAGCCAATCAAACCCAATTTCAAAATCCCAGATCGGATTCGGTCTTTGAGTTCGAGTGAAAATGCTTACAATGCAAATGGCCCAACATGCAAAAGACTTGACATCTGTGGTGTTCTAACATAGGATTTTCGGACAGTTTTGTTTATGGTTTTGTTAGGGAGTTTACTATGGCTGAGATTAAGCCAAGAATAAGCGTTGAGTATGCCGAGAAAGCGACGATAATTAGTTTTACCGACGAAAAAATCCTCGAAGAAAGTGACATTAAGGCGCTTCAGGATTCGATTATGTCAGTTGTTGAGCAAACGGAGCGAATAAAACTGATTTTGGATTTTGGCAATGTCCAGTTTTTGTCGTCTGCTGTTTTAGGGCTTTTAATAAGGCTTAGCAAGAGGATTTACGAACACGATGGCCAACTAAAACTTTGTAATATAAACCCAAAGATATTCGAGATTTTCAAAATAACCCGGTTGACCAAAACTTTCGATATTTATAAAGATGTTGAAAGTGCGGTCGAGGATTTATCTTAAGCTAATTAGGTGAAAGCTTTTTTGTTTCGCTTATGGTATCAAAAGCACCAATCAGTTGCTCAATAGTTGTGGAAAGCAGGCCATCTGCTATTGAAAAGGTGTGCGAGCAGATCCTTTCTAAGCTCGAAGCCAACGGTTTCGACAAAGATGATATTTTTGCGGTTCATTTGGCCCTGGAGGAGGCTTTTCTCAATGCCGTCAAGCACGGTAATAAAATGGACCCCACCAAAGAGGTTAAAATCGACTATTCTGTTGGTTTAGATAAAATTGAAATTTCCATGACGGACGAAGGGGAGGGCTTTGAACCGGAAGCAGTAGCAGATCCGCGATACGGCGAGAGTCTTTACAAGCCCGAAGGCAGAGGATTGCTGCTTATAAACTCGTATATGGATATGGTTAAATTCACCGAACGAGGCAATAGTTTGTATATGGTCAGATATAAGGAAAAACCACCTCTGGCAAAAAGAGGTGACCAAACACAGGTATAATCAAAAGCAGTCCCTTGCCGGCGAAATCAAGAAAAGGATGTTTAGCAGAGTTTTTATTTTTTGCAGTTGTTTGTTTGTTTTAAGCGGTTGTGTATCCAATGACGAGCCGATGCCGGAGATTGTATATGACTCCGGCTCTAAGTCCGTACTTATTCCGCCGAAGGTTGTAACTCCGAAACAAAGCCGAGGAAATGCTTATAGAAATGTACCAAGAAGCTGGTTACCACCTTCTCAGTTGGAAAAAAAGTGGACGGCTGTGGTGGTACATCACTCAGCAACAGAAACGGGAAATGCAGCTATATTTGACAAGATGCACAGAGAACAGAACCACTGGGCAGGGATCGGCTACGATTTTGTTATAGGTAACGGCACAGACAGCGGTGACGGCCAGATTGAGGTTACTTTTCGCTGGCGAAAGCAGATTCCCGGCGCTCATTGTGGGGGAACGGCCAACAATTGGGCCAATAGAGATGGGGTAGGAATTTGCCTTGTTGGCGATTTCAGTCGCACAGTACCTACGAAACGACAGATGCAGTCCCTTTTGAGATTGATTCGCTTTCTACAAAAGCGGTATGGAATTTCGAAGAGGCGAATTTATGGTCATAAGACCACTCCGGGAGCGCGAGTAACTGACTGTCCGGGGAGAAAGTTCCCGATGGCCAGGCTGAAGTCGATGCTTAATTAGTTCCTGTTGCGGAAAGCAAAAACCTACGATGTCACCCCTGCGAAATCTGTCCTGAGCAAAGCCTGCCCTGAGCGCAGTCGAATGGGTCGAAGGAGCAGGGATCCAGAACGAAAAACTGGATTTCCGCTGGAGTTTATCCCGCACACGATGAGGGGCGGGAATGACAAATACACTTTCCGCAACAAGAACTAATTACTTAAATTAACCCCTTCGGCGGAACCCTTTTAGCCACATTACCTATTTTCGCTATTATTACAAATTCCTATACTATAAATTTAACCTAATATCCACATTCAGGCAGAGTGTCTGCCGCGTCCTATAAACTCGCTTTCAAACTCCATCCCGCACCAACTCGGTCAGGTGTGTGTTTAGCGTAAACCAACGTTTCTGGGCGTTTATTGGGGTTTTCCGTGCTCTCAGAAAACGGGAAAAAACATCTCGATTTGTTAATAGGCGCTGTTTTGAGGCTAAAAAAGCGTATTTTCGGGCTACACACATACCCAGTTGGTGCGGGATGTTTTTTGGCAGAATTAAACCAAAATATTACTGCTAAGAAAGTTGTCGTGTAATTATACCGAAGTTTTCGCTGGTAGCGTTATTCAACAATCGAAGTAAGGAGCCGGTCGAATGGATATGTATAAATCATTGTCTTCACCTGGCTTTATGCTAACTGAGCAGATTGCACGGCAGATTTTTGAAGTTTTGCCCGAGGGAGGGGCTACAATAGTAATTATGGACAGGGACGGCAACAACTGGCCCAGCGACCCCGAAGAATTTGCCAAGCTGAACATCAGCGAGTCATTTTTGAAAGAGCTTTGCGCTAAGATTGACGACGGTGCTGAGCCGGTCGTGACCGGCGCAGATGATTGCAGTGTGATTGCTGCACAATTGGCGACCGAACGGAGTAATTGCGGATATGTCATTATAGCTCTGCCGCAATACAGCCCTGAATCGATATTGATAAATATCGACCTGATTGAAATATTACTTAATCAAATCGGCTTGATAGCCAAACTAATCGAGAAGAACAATCTCCTCTACGAAGTTCAAATGAAACACTACCGCGTGTGTGGCCAGAGCGAGATAGCTTGTAATTAAGGAGCTATCAGGCCCAACGTATCGTTTTTCCCCCTAATCGTTTTGTTATAAATTGTCTCTATTGTTCTGGAAGCAAATACATGACCACAGAATTTGGGGTAGTTACAGCATTCATAATATTAACTACATAGCATTCGTGACTGTCTCCATAATTTACCGTTGCATCCCCTGTCTCTTGGCCAATCAAATTTCCAATGTTGAAACATTTAATTACTGAAGCAAAAGACATACTGGAAGAAGCGATGAGAGGCCCTGTTAGAACAAATACTTTTCCGGTGAATCTATAGGGATTGTTCCCAGGTTGTATAAAAGGCTGGTTAACATTAACCAAACTTCCATCTTTTCCTAAATTTAACTCATCTGGAATTCTGGATTTTGATTGAGATGAAATTTTTATTTTCTCTTGCTCAAATTGTCTAAATGGCTTGTCAGTCAAATACTTGATTAGTTCGTCCCCTGGAACACTGCTACCCCCGGGATTTTTTCTAATATCTATAATTAGATTTGTTACTTTGTTCTGGCGAATTTCTCTAAAAGTATTTTCAATATTTTTGGTCAATTCTGGACCGAATGAATCAAAACGAACTAAACAAGCATTATATTCGGGAATAAAACGATGGGTATAACCAACTTTCAGAGCTTTGTTCCTAGTCATAAGTGTTGCTGTAATATCTTCCAAAGTTATTGCTTTAATATCATACCTTTTTAATTCACCTTCAATTGTTTTAACTTTCAGATTCAAGGATTCAGTGGCCCCATATTCAAGCCACAGACAAAACCAGAACAACGTATCGTCCTCCAATATCCATGGGGATGAATCCTTCCGTTCAGCAGGAAAATATCTTGCGAATCCCGTGATTACGTGGCGAATATCCTTGCCATTAATTTCTAAAATAGCGGCTCCCAGAGGGACAGCTATTTGCCCATAATAGTTGGCCAAAATAGCATTTTGCCCATACCAGCATAATTCGAATGGGAAAACCTTGCCTCCCTTTTGCAAATACTCTTGGAAAAGATTAATAGGTGGAGAGATTAATGTGTGGCCATTCTTAAGTGCAGAGACAACTGGAGCAACGAGCTTATAAAACTCCAAGCAAGTCATGGGATGATCGATTTGATTATACAACTTATTACGGAGTGGATCAAACTCTTCTTTGTTAGTATACGCATACATGTTTGGATGGATTTCGTTTATGGAATTAAAAAGAAAATCTAAATCCTCTTTAAGTTTAACAGGCATAATTTGGGGACAAGAAGACATTTGGTTAACTTCCTTAGAAAGTGTTTCTTGCTTTGCAAAAGTTTGATTAAATTGCAATACAACACAAATTAGAGCAAAACTAACATACCTAAACTTATTTGTCATACCAGCCCTCATATATAAAGGTGAATTTATGACTATTTATGTTAATAGGAATAAAGCCATATGTCAAATATGATGTATACTCATTTCATTTACGGCACAGATTCTGAACACCGACACCGTCTTCTGCCTCCTCCTTCAAAACTACTATGATCTGTTATTACTTAAACCTCTTACCCCGCATCGTGTACCTCCTGTCTTCTTGAGTTCTATCATGCCGGTATGGCCTGACCCCCAAAAACTGTACCGGTATTAATTAGAGAGTATCCGATAATTTATACCAAAGGTAGAAAAGTAGGTTTTTAAGGAAAGGATGCTCTTATGAAACGTAAATTTCACACACCGGAACAGATAGTCAAGAAGCTAAGAGAGGCCGCCACCTGGCCATAGGCGCTGTACTCGTAGCTCTGGCAGCTATCGCCGTTAGAATTACTTAAGGCCACCACGGAACCCAGACCATCGAAGTGATAGTAGTAGGCCGCGTTATTACCGGCCACGTCTATTCCGTCTGAAGCCGGATTTTCCAACATACAGACCGGCTCATCAACGCGGGCACCGTAGATGTATTTGCGCAGGAGGTTACTGTCGCTGTATTCAGCGATAACGTGGTCGCCATCATAGACGTATTTGACTATGTAACTACCAACGACATTCTTTTTGATGCGCCTGCCGGGCCATATTCGTAGGTGCTAATGTAATAATCATATGACTACTGCAAATGACTATAAGCTTTCTACGTCAAATGCTTTAGATTTTGCATTTTATGGCCTAAGTGTTTGTAGGAGTTTGTGAATGTGTTCACATGCACAAAGTTTATTGTTGTTCCGATTAAAAGAAAGTCTTGCAATCTATTATTTGCGTTCTCTGTGTCTTTGTGCTTTTGACACTCGGACGGCAGCTATCTGACCTCTGGCTTCCGTGCTGCGGCTCGGGCCTTCCGGGCTACGGCGGGCTCCGCCCCGACGAGCGCCGAGACGAGTCCTATTGTTTTTGCAACGGAGCGAATATGTGTGGCAGCCAGGTGGTATTCTTCTGCATTTGGTAGGTGCTCTAACATTAGCGGAGTACGAGGGAATTTGCTCAATTCTCTCAAAAATGTAGCATAGTCGAGTGCTCCCAATCCCGGACGAACTTCATCAAGATGGGTAGTGAGTTTTGTACTCATAAGAATGTCTTTGGCATGACAGCTTTTGATATAAGGGCCAAGTTTTCTAAAACATTCGCGGATAAGTTGTCCGTTCTTAAAATATCTCTGTGGACTGCAGATGAGATTGACAGGGTCGAGATGGACGGCAAATCGCCTGCGGTCAATGGCTTTTAGTAAGCGTAGATATGAATCAGGGGAGTCCGGATAGGCCCACGGCATAGCTTCCAATGTAAAATATGTTCGGGTTGGTTTGACATCATCAATGATGGCACGTGTTGTTTCGACAATCATATCAAATGTTTCCTCGGTCAGGTTTTCCGGAGAGGGGCCGGCCCAAAGTTTGCCTCGCGAACCGCTAATATTTACACAGCAGTTGGCCCCGATTCGGTCTGCCAGAGCCAATTGCCTGCGGCATTTTGCCAGGGCTTGGCGCCGAGTTTTTTCATCTGGGCTGATTGGATTGCTCCATGCTCCGACTTCGGCGATGATTATGTCTGCTTTTTGAGCTGCAAGGGCATAGGCGTTGACGACATCGTCTTTTTCTCCGGCGCCCACGGGGCAGTAAGCGGCATTATAGCCGAGCTTTTTGACAACATTTACCCAGGTGTCCGGGCCGTCAAATTTTTCAAATGTGGGACCTCCCAGTCGCAATAATGAAAGTTTTGTCTGCGCGGCCGGTAATTTAGTCGCTGACATATAGGCCAATGTAGTTGTGCCCACCAGTGAATTCTTTATAAATGTGCGCCTGGACATCGAATTTTTCTTGCTTAGCATTTTTGCTCCTTTCCTTAAAGTGGTAAGGCTTCTGCAAAATCTATGGATGAGATTTTATCCTATAGAGATGATAAATTCAGCAAAAATAAGTTTAAGTTCGATTTTCAAGGTAAAGACAAAGTTTGAATT
>Ga0209979_1004683_pt1 | contig 11206 bp, 14 predicted proteins | sample AnhtaG_FD_183114 | JGI IMG/M metagenome (GOLD analysis project Ga0209979, IMG submission 183114) | Deep subsurface microbial communities from Anholt, Denmark to uncover new lineages of life (NeLLi) - Anholt_01485 metaG (SPAdes) (version 2) | ecosystem: Environmental > Aquatic > Marine > Oceanic...
AAAACAATACTGAGCACTGCTGCCGTAATTAACCCTTCACCAATACCAATGAGGGCATGAAAGCCAGCCATAGCCGGTAAAACCACCCCAATTGGTGATGCTCCTGAGACTGCCAATTCAATAGCACAGACAATAGACGCCAGAAATACTGAGCCCCAGGCAGCAACAAAACCACCAATCAACTTGCCTCTTCTCTCATCACCCAACAATGAGGTAGCCAGGCGGTAGAGATAGTAACCACCAAAGCTGGCAATGATGCCCATATTAAATATGTTTGCCCCCAGAGCCAGCAATCCGCCATCCTGAAAGATTAGGGATTGGGCGATTAGCACACAGCTCATTATCAGCACTCCCGCCCATGGACCAAGCAGTATGGCTGCCAGTGCTGCACCAATAAGGTGCCCTGAGGTACCCCCAGCTATGGGGAAATTGAGCATCTGGGCAGCAAAAATGAAAGCCGCCAGCACTCCCATCAACGGCACATGCCTTTCCCTCAGCTTTTGGTTAGCCACCCTTACTGCATTACCCACACCACCGGCTGACACTACACATGTAGTTCCCACCGTAGCTACACTGAGAAAGCCGTCTGGAATGTGCACAATGTACCTCCTATAAATTGTGCCTTAGTAAAACCACATCTCAAATCTGTAATTTCACCCTCTGTATCTACTTTCGTTGGCTCTGCCTAGAGGCGTTATGCATATTAATACAATTACAATTATATGCAATACAAACCTAAAATTTTTATTTGTTTACTAATTTGGGTCATCTTCCCTTAGATTTTCCAGGAAGATGCTATGGGTCATGAAATTAATCTCCCTAATATCCGCCCCTACTTCCCTTTGCTCTCCGAAAAGCGACGTTAACAGGAGCTTCTCTCTCTTAACTTGTAGAGAGGTAATCTCCTCCATCAGAAGCTCCCTTTTACCATTTCTATCAATATATGCCTTAGATAAACACATTTCGCTCCTTTCATAGACTAGTCCCCAGACCGATGCCGGTATCCACTAAAGCAAAAGGAGACAGCTAACCGTCACAACTCCCTTTCCCCTAACCTCCTTAAGGCTCGGGATAAGGATTCACTTGCTTTATCCATCTCCTGAGCTGCCCGTAACATCTCTTCACAGGCTTGGGCTTCTCCGAATACCTTTGCCTTACCTGCCCACTCTCTAAACTCTTGACTATGCTCTTTATTATGTTCAATCCAATAATTTAACAGAGTCTTGAGCTTCGCTCTTTCATCGTTGTCCATGATACCCCCTTTAAGCTTGATGCAATCTATTGCATCCGCAACGAGATGCAATAACAAAGCAAAAAAATTATTTACTACACTTTACACAGCGACCAAAAATAGCTAGGTGCTCCAGGTCAGCGATAAACTTATATTCACGAAGCAAAGTATCCTTTACCGAAGCCATCACTGACTCGTCAAGGTCAATTATGGCACCACACTCTTTGCAAACCAGGTGATGGTGATGCCCTTTATCGGCAGGATGATATCTGACCCTGCCTTCCCCGAGGTCGGTCTCAGTTACCAGACCGAGATGCTTTAAGAGCTCCAGGGTGCGGTAGACAGTGGAGATGTTAACATTGGGATATTTAGCCACTACCTGGGCATAGATTTCCTCAGCACTAATATGGTCATCACTATTTTCAATAGCTGACAGAATCATCATTCGCTGAGGTGTCAGCCGATATCCCAATTCGCTTAATTTACTACCTATACCACCGGGCTTGTTCATTTTAGTAAGTTATACCACAACCAAAATAAATTCTTCAACCATAGGCAATTGCACAGAGTCTCAATTGAAATTAAATTTAATAATTTACCACCGACTATTCAATAGTATCGTTACTGGTCCATCATTGTGAATTTCTACCTGCATATATTGCTGGAAACGCCCAGTTTCCACCTTTAGCCCGGTAGCGTGAGCCTGCTCCACAAATTGCTCAAATAATTCTTTGGCTTGGTCTGGCGGTGCTGCCTCGATGAAATCAGGACGACGCCCTTTCTTGGTATCAGCCAACAAGGTAAACTGGCTTACTACCAATAGTTCACCTTTAATATCCAGAGCCGAAAGGTTAAACCTGCCTCCTTCATCAGAAAAAAGGCGCAGATTGACAATCTTTTGTGCCAGATACTGCGCATCCTTTTCTGTGTCCCCTTTAGCTACTCCAACAAAAACCACTAGCCCCTGACCTATCCTACCCACTACCTCACCGCTAACGCTAACCGAGGCTTCAGTAACTCGCTGTAGTAGCGCCTTCACTCCCTACTTCTCCTTTTGTTTTCCCTTGTCTTGTGCTTTCCTCCTAGCCTGCTCAATAGGGCTACCTTTACGGTTATATGTAGTACGATTATCTGTACTAGGACTATCCTTAGTACGACTATCCGTAGTACGATTATCTGTAGAATAGAAGCCACTCCCCTTAAAAATAACAGGATTTGAGTGAAAGATGCGGCGAGCTTTACCCTGACATTTGGGACACATAGCTATTGGCTCCTCATCAAACCCTTGCTTCCTTTCAAAACGAAATTGGCAAAGACCACACTCATACTCATAGATAGGCACTGCTTCACCTCTCAAAGTTTTTACTGCCTATTTTACAGTAATGGCTGTACTAAGGCAACCTCAAGTAACGCCACATAAACCTTGATTTATCATATCAACCTGGGCGACATTAAGTGAAGTGTATGCTAGAATTGCCCAAGGTTGCTTTTATGTTCCCATTTTTGCTGAGTGTGGTCATAATTTCATTATCAGGGGTAATGATGCCCGGTCCCATGTTTGCCGTGACCATAGCCAAAAGCTATAAGTCCCAATTTGCCGGCATGCAGATAGCCCTGGGACATGCTGTGGTAGAAATCCCCCTGATATTGCTTATATACTTTGGTCTTGCTCAATTCTTCCAGCTTGAGCTAGTAAGGCTCGTTCTAAATCTAGTCGGTGGGGCTATGATAATCTGGCTTGGTGTAAATATGTTCAGGGCAAGGGCTGGGGTGATAGAAAAGGGCAAGGACTTAGCCTATAACGCAGTTGTTGCCGGAGTGGTTACTAGCCTCTTCAATCCATTTTTTATCCTATGGTGGGCAACTGTAGGCAGTATGCTTATAATGAACTCCCTAAATTTTGGCTTGACCGGGTTTGTTTTGTTTATTCCTGTCCACTGGCTATGCGATTTGATATGGCTCTCATTTATTTCAATTCTGATTTACCGAACTCAGTCGCTCTGGGGAAGAAAATTTCATGAGGGATTGTTTATTATTTGCAGCCTATTGCTTATCGGATTTGGAGTCTGGTTCCTGTATCTAGGTCTCCAATTGGTAGTTCAGGCTTCGGGCTAATTTGGTGAAGGGGAGATATATTAAGATAGGTCTCGCTCGCGTAGGCTACAGGGAACAGAGCACTGGTCACACTCTGTGCTACAGGGTTCAACATAAATAGTTACACTGGTATGTTGCAGCCTATTTTCTATCTCCTGCTCTAAGTGGTCGCACACCCGGTGTGCTTCTTCCACGCTAACATTCTTAGGCATTACTAGGTGAAATTCAATGAAGCGCTGGTTTCCTGCCTTACGAGTACGCAGTTCATGGAAACCTACTAGCTGACCACTTTGCTCCATAATACAAGACCTTATTTCATCCTCTTCCGCTTTGGGCAACCTAACATCAATCAGCCCTCCAAATGACCTCCTCAATATATCATAAGCTGCTTTTAGGATAACCAAGGCTACTACCAGCGCAATGACAGGGTCTAGAATATTGAGCCCGGTAAAGCGTACAGCTACTAGCCCTGCCAGTACCGCAGCCGCGGAGTAGACATCAGCAGCAATATTGCGGGCACATGCCTCTAATGCTATTGAATCTGTAGCCCGTGATACCTTAAATAAGTGCCGAGAAAGGAAGATACTGACTATTATGGAAGCCAGCATTACCCCTATCCCAGCTTCAGCCAGTTCTATCGGAACTCCTGCTATTATTCTGCGCACTGCTGAGTAGATTATTAAGCCACCAGCGGTCAAAACCAGCATCGCTTGTCCTACGGCGGCAATGTTCTCTGCTTTACCATGTCCAAAAGGGTGTTCGTAATCAGCAGGTTTGGCGGCAATACGAATAGAAAAGAAGGTAATGGCTACGGCAAACAAATCAAGGAAACTATCTACTGCCTGAGCAAGAACGCTGATGCTTCCAGTTACAACTGCCACCACTACCTTGAGCACAATCAACCCAATTACAACTACAAAACAAAGCCTAACCGCACCACTTCTGGTAGAAAACATCACCTATCACCTGCTCTTAGCTTTGGCTACGGGTAGCCACTGTAAAAACCTGCCCCACTCCCCTCTCTCCCAGACCACTAGCAACTGAGGAGCGACAAAGAGTGAGCTATAAGTTCCAGCAATGATGCCAATCAGTAACACCACAGCGAAATTCTGAATTGATGCTCCCACAAAGAGCAACAGGGCTAGGACCACAATGAGAGTAGTCAGGCTGGTATTCAGGGAGCGGCTCAGGGTCTCAACCAGGCTGTTGTTGACTACAACCTCAAAGTTGGGGCTTACACCCTTAGTCAAATTCTCGCGTATTCTATCAAAAATGACGACGGTATTATTCACGCTATAGCCAATAACAGCTAATACGCCAGTAATAAACATTAAATTGATTTCCCAGTTCAGTACGCCACCGAGGATAGAAAAAACCCCCAATACTACCAGCACATCATGAAGTAGGGCTACAATGGCACAGGTGCCATAGCGGAAAGGACTTGGCATTCGACGAAATGCCCAGGTGATATAAAGAAGAATGCCAACGGCTGCCACAGCTACAGCGATAGCTGCAGTATGTGTCGTCTCCCTAGCCACTTCAGCAGACACACCACTGAACCCTTTCTCAGTAATATGACCAAACTCAGCCGCTAAAGCGTCCTTTAGCTCTTCCTTCTCTTCGCCGGTTAACTCTCTGGTGCGAATAAAAAAGTCTCCCTGTCCTGTAGGGAGAATTTCGCTCTGAATAATAGCATTGGGATAGCCTAAGTTAGCTAACTCCTGTCTTAACTGGTCCTGGCTTACTTCTCTCTCATCAAAACTTATCATTAGTCTAGAGCCGCTACTAAATTCAATCCCCAAGGCAAGACCAAAGGTCGCCAGAGAAATAATGCCAATAAGTATGACTACACCTGAAACAAGAAAAAACCAGAACCTTTTACCGGTAATATCAAACATTATCTTCTTCCTGAATATACACTGAATAGCGAAGTCCTCTGTGCCAGACGAGTGCCCACGAATAGACGCAGCAATGTCCGAGTAACTATAATAGCGGTAAACATGCTTACTGCCACACCGATAAACAGGGTCAAGGCGAAACCCATTACTGGCTCCCCAGCCACAATACTGCTACCTACCCAATAGAGAATGCCGCAGACAATAAAGGTAGTTATATTACTATCCCTGATAGCTGTCCAGGCACGATTGAAGCCAGTCTCAATAGCTGCCCCCAAAGTCCGTCCTGCCCTCAACTCTTCCTTCATCCGTTCAAAAATTAGCACATTGGCATCTACCGCCATACCTATAGACAGGACAAAACCGCCAATCCCAGCCAGGGTAAGGGTTACCGGTATCAACTTAAATAAGGCTAATACCAGTGTCCCATAGAAAATTAAAGCCAGACTGGCTAGAAGTCCAAGCAGGCGGTAGTAAATAACCATAAAAAGCATTATTAGTATTATGCCAATTACCCCCGCCTTAATACTCATATCAATGAAGCCAGCTCCCAATGTAGCCGAGACCATTTCCTCATAGAGGGGCGGCTTCTGTAAAGGCATAGGTAAAGCACCAGATTCAAGCAGGTTAGCCAAATGCTCTACCTCTTCAATGGTAAAATTACCGGTAATAACTCCACTACCATGATATGCTGGCTCAATAATCTGAGGGTGGGAAATGAGTATATTATCTAAGAAAATGCCTATGCACCGCTCCTGAGACTCGCTTGGTCTGGAATATAGTCGCTCAGCAATATCATCGAAAATTATCCCCCCTTCCTCGTTCCACTCAATAGCAACCTCAGGCTCGGCGGTTATACCGGTAGTAATACTAGGCCTAGCCTCTTTTAAGAAGCCACCGGTAAGTTGAGTGCCGTCACCTCCCCTGGCTGGTATCCAGGATAAAAGTGCTGCCGAGCCTAGCTCTAGTTGTGCCTTTATCTGTTCCTCTATTTGTCTCAGCTCCTCTATATCAATAGGGCTACCTTCCTCATCTATATACTTGAAGTTACCCTCCTCATCCTTGCTTAGAAAGGCTATGGGATAATGTTTTCCATCGTCCCTTTTTTCGCCCACAAATATACGAGCACTATCCTCACCTTTATTGAAGAACTCAGAGTTCTGGTTCTCCAGATAATCACCAAGATAAACCGGATTACCATTATTTAACTCTACCTCTCTAAACTCAAGGAAACCGGTTTGCTCTACCAGCCTCTTAGCGGCTTCAATATCGGTAAATCCAGGAAGCTGGACCAGAATACGCTCCCCCTCCTGCTTCTGGATGATAGGCTCGGTGACCCCATATTTATCAATGCGGGTTCGGATAGTATCCAGCGCCCTATCCATAGCCCTTGTCTTATCCTCCCCAGTAGCCCCCTCAGGGAATTGAGCCTGATAAACTAAATGGCTACCACCGACAAGGTCAAGACCGAGCCGTATCTGCTGCCGGTCAAACATAGGGTAGATAAGAGCGCAAATGGCAAAGGCGAAGAGAGCTAATATTATTATGAGAGTCAACATATTTCTTCTAGTCATATCTATTTGCACCCCTCGGTGGTTAGCTGCTCACGAATGTAAGCAAGCGCCTCCTGCCTGGCAGTCAGCTCACCGGTGGCTTGCCCCTCACGCACTGCTTCCAGAAGTTGTCCTATTTTAGGTCCCGGGCTCATACCGAAGATATTGATTAAATCATGCCCATCAATTAGCTTAGGGGGGGCAACCAGAGTCCCCTCTTGAAAACGCTGAGAGATTACATATTCTACCATTTGAGCATGCTCTTGCCATTGAGCTAGATTTAGCTGTGGACCTCTGGTGGCAAGGTGGTCAGCTAGGCTCAAAAACAGTATATCAATACCAGCCTCTCCGGTATCGCGAAAATAACGGTATATAGCCCGGCGTGAGGGAAGCTCATTATGACTCATCTGCCCTGGGCGGAGGTGATGCCTGACCATAATTTCCACTAACCTTACCTCTTTGCCACTAAACCTTAGCCTTTCCAGAATATCGACCGTTATAGCTGCCCCTTCATTGGCATGTCCTAAAAAACGTATCCGACCACCTTCATCAATAGTTTTAGCTTGAGGTTTAGCAATATCATGCAACAGAGCCGCTAGCTTGAGTAGCGACTTTCTGGTGCTACCGCTACTAACTTCTAGCTCAAAGTGGTGAGCCAGCACTGTTGACCATGGGACAACCGCCAAGACCTCGTCATTGGCGTATTTCCACCATCCATGCCTGAGCAAAAAGTCAACAGCAACTACCGTCTCTACAGAATGATCAAAAACATCCCAGAAATGTTCCTTGGGCTGCTTAACCCCTTTTGTCTGGTTAAGCTCTGGAATCATAGCCGTTAGTAAACCTAATTCATCAAGGTAGAGCAAAAGCTTGCTTTGAGGGATAGCTAGGAGTCGAAGCAGTTCCTCTCTTATCCGCTCACCGGCTACATTGGCTATAAGATGACAGTAGCGCCGAATTAGAGACTCAGTCTCATTATCAATACTAAAACCTAGCTCAGCAGCCAAGCGCACCGCCCGTAGTAAGCGTGCCGGATCCAATTCAAAAGCCGTGTCGGTAACAGCTCGAATCATACCCTGCTGAAGGTCACCCCAGCCACCAAAAGGGTCTATAAGCTGGATAGCAGTATAATCCTCCTCTAGCTCCCCGAGGTTAATTGCCATAGCATCTATAGTAAAATCACGCCGTGCCAAGTCCTGCTCAATGTTGCCCTTAAGTGTGGTGAAATCAAGTTTCCATTGACCTTTATTTGCTCCCTCAATAGCTAAAATTACTCTACCCACTCTATTTACTTCATCCAGCAGAACATACCTGCCACCAAAAGCAGTGGCTACCCTCGGAGCAACCTCTAGCGCATCTGCGGCTACGGAAATATCAATGTCAACCGTATCTCTTCTCAATAATGCATCACGCACAAATCCGCCAACAAGATACGACCTTATACCTTGCTCGGCGAGAAATTTGCTCACCTTGCTCAATAGTAATAAGTCTCTAGGTTGAGTGAATAACTTCAAATTTTTCTTATCCACTAAAGCTAAACTATACTCTATACTTGACTCACTTATCAAGGCTAAAGAACATCTAGATTTCTATTGTTATTTTAGTTGACAGTTTAATCCCCTTGTGATATATACTTGAGCGGCAGCGTAGCTCAGTGGTAGAGCAGAGGACTCATAAGCCTTTGGTCGTGGGTTCGAATCCCTCCGCTGCCATTTTTAATTATCTTTCAGCCGAGAGTTAGATAGGGAGTTTTAGAAACGACAGCCATTTTATCTAAGCAGGATATTCAAAGGTTACTACAGCAAGAGCCGCCGCTAATAGAAAACTGCGTTAACCTTGAACAGCAGCTACAGCCTAATGGTATTGACCTTACCCTGCGTGAGGTTTTTATGCTCCAGTCGCCGGGTAAGATAGCTGTTATGGACAGCCAGAGGCGGGTATCCGATTTAGCTCCGCTAGTGTTTGACGGGCTGGGGTTCATTGACCTGGTGCTTGGTGCCTATATTATTACCTATAATGAGATTATCCACCTACCCAAGAATATTATGGCATTAGCTAGTCCCAGGTCGAGCCTGCTTCGTTGTGGTGTCACGGTGAACACTGCGGTATGGGATGCTGGCTACTCTGGTCGTTCCCAGTCTCTTATGGTAGTCTATAATCCTCAGGGATTCCGCTTGCAGAGGAATGCCAGAATTGTACAGATTGTTTTCCTGCGGCTAACCGAGGAGACAGAAGGCTACCAGGGAGCCTATCAAGGAGAGAATATATAAGACTATACACTATACCACAATGCTTAAAGCGGCTGGCATCAGCCAGAAAGAGGCTGGACCTTCCCCCAGGAGCTCACCATCGGCATGTACCAGAATTCGCTCTGAGGATTCAATGATAATATGTGTTGCCTTTTCCATCCTGACTTTGGGATGGCTAATATGAGTTCCCTTATACACCATTGGCAATGCCTTCAGCAGCTCAAACTTACCTATATCACCAACAGTCATCACATCAAGCAAACTATTGTTAAGCTCAGCCTGAGGTGTTACGTGCATCCCTCCCCCAAAGTAGCACCCATTAGCCACCACCACACTCAAGATACGCTTAACCTCAACCTTATCCCCGAGATGAAGAACAACCGATTTGTTCTGATAGCCAAACAGAGTCCTGAGCAACCCAGCTAAATAAGGGATAGTGCCACCAAAATATTTGGGCAGGTGCTCTGTAGCCTCCACTACCGCAGCATCAAAGCCCACACCAGCCGCATTTACAAAAAAGCGCTGTAAAGTCTGCCCCTTACTCTTATACTCAACCACGCCAACATCAATCACCAACCTTCGTGAGCTAGTCAAGAATGAGCAAGCAGCGGTATAATCTCGGGGAATACCCACCGAACGGGCAAAATCGCTCCCAGTTCCAGTGCTTACTATGCCAAGACTGGTATTGCTTGAACTGGTGGAATAAAGTATGCCATTGGCTACCTCATTCACTGTTCCGTCACCACCCACAGCCACCACATATCGGTAACCATCACTAGCTGCCGCCCGAGCTATCTCTATAGCGTGCCCTACACCCTCGGTATATTCATAGTCAAACGATAGCCCAACATGCCTCAAAAGCTTACTGATGCGTGGCCACTTCCGGCGTGTTGAGTAGGCTCCGGCTACCGGATTAACAATTACCTTAGCATACGGTATCAACATTAAGCACCCAACTATGTATCAATTTTAACACCATATCAAGGTTTTAATCTAAATAGCTTATTCGGGATGAGGGTCTTTTCTTTATGTCAAGCTCTATGCCAGCTTCTCGGAACAGGTCTATGAATGTATTATCGTCATACCTGCCAAAGCTGATATATCGCTTTATCTTGGCATTGACCAGCATCTTGGCACATTGATTGCAAGGAGTATGTGTGGCATAAATGGTGCTACCCTCAAGGCTTACGCCATGGAGGCTGGCTTGTATGATTACATTTTGTTCAGCATGAATGCCTCGGCATATTTCTTGCCTTGTCCCCGATGGTATATTCAGCTCATCCCGTAAACAACCAAGCTCAAGGCAGTCCTTAAAGCCGGAAGGAGCACCATTATAGCCCGTAGCCAATATATGTTTATCCTTTACTGCCACCGCCCCTACATGGTGCCGACGGCAAGTTGAGCGTTCAGCTACCACTGAGGCTATTTTTAGAAAATAGTCATCAATATCTGGTCTGGTCAGTCTTTTCATCTTAATCTAGAGATAATCCTTTTTGTTTTCTTCTCCAGGTCTTCTAAAGAAGATTCATTTATGATAGTAAAGTCTGCCATAGCGATAGGTCCGCCCTTATTAATATTCTCTATTTCTACCCTATCCCGATTGGCAGCTTCTTCTAGCGTCAGGCATCGGTTTAATCTGCTGGTCAGTCGAGCATACCTTGTTCTGGGTGATGCCCAAACAGCTACTACATAAAAGTCTTCCTGATAATAAGTCTTCAGAAAGGTATATTCTTCCCAGGAGTAAAGCCCGTCAATCACCACATCGGAACGCTCAAGCGCTGAATCAATCCTGGGTAGATTCAGTTTGGCATAAGCCGACATCCCGTGCTGTTGTCTAAGAAGTTCTCTAATGTAGCGCTCGTTTTTCTCGTTCAGCTCTAAACCCCTCTTCTTAATTTCATCGTCAGTCAAATCGCCAAACCTTATCCTAATAAAGCCATTCTCCTCAAATACTCTAGCCACTTTCGATTTCCCAGCGCCGGTCATGCCCACAATTGAGACCACCTTCATAATTTATACCTTAAGGCATTATAAGAAAATACCTGGCAATTAACAATGGGGTTATCCATTCCAATTTAGACAAAATTGGCTCCCCGAGTAGGACTCGAACCTACAACCTAGCGGTTAACAGCCGCCCGCTCTACCATTGAGCTATCGGGGAACATTATGGCTGCCGAGCCTGGA
>Ga0209979_1004684_pt1 | contig 11205 bp, 12 predicted proteins | sample AnhtaG_FD_183114 | JGI IMG/M metagenome (GOLD analysis project Ga0209979, IMG submission 183114) | Deep subsurface microbial communities from Anholt, Denmark to uncover new lineages of life (NeLLi) - Anholt_01485 metaG (SPAdes) (version 2) | ecosystem: Environmental > Aquatic > Marine > Oceanic...
TTGATGGTGAAGGTTCTGCCGGTGCCGACCAGACCGGTGACGAAGATATTGTAACCCCTCCCCTTCACCTCCAGCCCCAGCTGGATGGCACTTTCGGCTCGACGCTGGCCAATTATCTCCTCGCAGGCGCTCAACTCGTCGGTGGTTTTGAAGTCGAACAGCTTCGGGTCACATCTCCAGCGCAGCTTTTCTACCGGAAGTTCCGGGTGAGGCTCGGCCTTTATCATTTTCTTACCCATCTATTGAAAGTCCACTTGTCCACGATATCAAGTTCTCACCTCTTTGGTTTTACGCTTTAATCCCCAAATCGCTGGTCGTGAATATCGGTTCGAACTCATATCCTCCCTTGCTGAAGTTCTCCCTTGTCCCCTCGTCTCTGTCCAGAAGGGCGATCACCTTGACGACCCGGCAGCCCAACTCCTCCACAACTTTGATGGCCTTGAGAGAGGAGCCACCGGTGGTGGAGACATCCTCCACTATCACCACCCGATCCCCCTTACGGAGAGTTCCCTCCACCTGGCTTTCGGTGCCGTGATCCTTGCGCTCCTTGCGAACGATGAAACCTCTTAAGGGGAGACCCCTCTGTCCCGCCAAACTGATAACGCCTCCCACCATGGGGTCGGCTCCGAGGGTCATGCCTCCAACGGCATCGACTTTATCATTTTTGATCTTCTCCAATATTATCTCTGACAGCAGGTAAAGCCCTTCGGGGTCTAACGACACCAGCTTACCGTTGATATAATAGTCCGATTTCTTGCCGGAGGCGAGCACGAATTCCCCGAAACGGAGGGCCTTTTCTTTCAACAGCTGTAGCAGTTTTTCTCTGTTGTCCACGTTTCCCTCACCTCATAACGCAGTAGACAGTAGGCAGTAAGCAGTAAACAGTAAACAGGGCAGCCACCCCCGACAACCCTTGGGCTCTCACCCTACGACCATTCACCATTTACTATTAACCATTAACCATTAACTGCTCGCCGCTCGGCGAGTGGCCAGCCTTGACAGTTACAATCATTGAGAGTATATTTTATCGAGAAGTGGAAGTCAACTACGATTTTGCGGGGAGGATGGGTTCGCAATTGGAAACAAGGATTAACCTGGCAGTTATGGAGCCTGAAGCAACCTGCTGGATTTAAAGGACAGTCAACACCGTCGTCTTAAGCCACCAGGTCGCGACCTTGCCTCAGGGCAGTAGCGACCTTTTTGCAGTCTGCAGAAACCGTGTAACATGAGCAAAAAGGAGAGTAAAGAAAACTCTCGAGTTCAGGGCATCGTCACCAGGGCAGTGGGTTCTTCCTTCAATGTCCTCGTCGATTCCCGGACAGTCACCTGCTTTTTTCGTGGGAAATACAGAATCAAAAAGGAGAGCCTCCCAGAGAGTAGCCCCGCAGAACGGGTTTTTCCGGTGGTCGGAGACCGCGTCATGGTCACCTCGACCGATGAGACCTCCGGGGTGATCGAGGAGATACTCCCCCGGGAGACCAGACTCTCCCGCCCGGAGGTGGAGCTTCACCGGGGCGAACAGGTCCTGGTCGCCAACGTCCAGCAGATGATAGTCGTCGCCTCCGTCAAGCTTCCCCTCCTGAAAACCAGAGCGATCGACAGATTCCTGATAACCGCCGAAAAGGGGGAACTTCAGCCGATCATTTGCGTCAACAAAATTGACCTCGCTTCTGATGAAAAATACAAGGAAGATTTAGTTCCGTATCCTGATTTGGGATACAAGGTAATCTTCACCAGCGTCCCCGAGAAAAGGGGATTAGAAGACTTCAAGGATTGTCTGAAGGACAAAATCTCGGTTTTAGCCGGACATTCCGGGGTGGGAAAATCCTCGCTTCTCAACGCCATTCAGAAGGGGCTTAAGCTTGTCACCAGAGAGATCTCCACATATTCTCGGAAAGGGAAACATGCCACCTCCTACGTGGAGCTTTACCCTCTCGACTTCGGCGGCTTTGTCGCCGACACCCCCGGCTTACGGGAACTGGGTCTGTGGGATATTGACAGGCAAGACTTAGCCTGGTATTTCCCCGAATTCGAGGACTGCCTCGGCAACTGTAAATTCAACGATTGTCTCCATCTCACCGAGCCGGGTTGTGCCGTTAAAGAGAAACTGCAAAGCGGAAAAATCCACGAGAGCCGATACGACAGCTACAAGAGAATACTACAGACCCTATAACCTCCCTCTGAGCCCCCAGGAGACAGGAAACAGGGAATAGGAGATAGGAAATAGGAAATAGGAAATAGGAAACAGGAGACAGGGAGGTCTATTCACCATTTACTATTCACCATCTACCACCCGAGAGGGTAGCCCAGTGGCCTGTGCCACTGGGACTTAACCGTGCCGTCACAAAGCTCGGGCAGGTGTGCAACACCTGCCCGCGTAAGGGAGGGGGTTCAACCCCACCAGAGCTGAAACGAATCCGTTTAATCTGTTTAATCTGCTGTGAATTCGCTCGTGCTGTCGAATGCCCACATTCGACAGTCTACGTCAGATGTGGGCGTGCTCAAGGCATCTGACGGTACCTCACCTATTGCTGCGGGGACCCTCAGGTCTTCAGTTCTGAGTTGCGTCAGGACCGAAGTCCGCCTGAGGCGGACGCGTCTCATACGACCCGTAGGGCTGACGCTGATACTACCCCCCAGGCGCGAAAAAAATCACTTTTCCTCTTGACAAGCCCAAACTTGCCGATATATTGGTAGTAGTAATGAGCATATGCCCATAACAAGGCAGGACGAAAATGGAGATAAAACTAAAGCCGATCGGAGTTATTCACACTCCTTACAAGAACTTAGATGAGATTCCCATCCAGGGGAGGTTGAGACCGGAGGTCAAGGGGACAGTAGAGGTTTATCCAGAGTTCTCAGAGGGTTTGAAGGATGTAGAGAAGTTCTCGCACATAATTCTGCTTTATCATTTCCACTGTTCCGGAGAGCCGAAGCTGGTGGCGAAACCCTATCTGGGCAAAGAGAAAAGAGGCATCTTCGCCATACGCCATCCGTGCAGGCCGAATCCGATTGGCTTGACGGTGGTCCAATTAGTCAAAAAGAACGGGAGCAAGCTTGATGTCTCCGGGGTCGACATGATCGACAAAACCCCGCTTTTGGACATCAAGCCCTATGTCCCCAAGTTTGATGCCGTCCCGGAGGCCTCCTCCGGCTGGTTGGAGGATAAACTCAGCGAGTAGCGATATGCCTCGTCCCATAAAGAACAGATGGGTCAACTGGGAGCCGGGAGCCAGCTATTTTAAGCCCCAGGGCATCCCCCTGCGAGATCTCGGGGAGGTGAACCTCACTGTGGACGAGTTAGAGGCGGTCCGGCTTGCTCACCTCGAAGGATTGTATCAAGAACAAGCGGCTCAACAGATGAACATCTCCCGCCAGACATTCGGCCGAGTCTTAGAGTCGGCGCACAGAAAGATCGCTCAAGCTCTGGTCAACGGCGACGCCTTGAGAATAGAGGGTGGCAGTTACGCTCTACCGGAAGCGATTTTCTACTGTAGGGAGTGTGAATACAACTGGGAGGTCCCTCCCGATTTTCCGAGACCTCCGGACTGCCCTCAGTGCGGAAGTGAATACGTCAATAGCATTTTGGAAAATCGAGGTCCACGGGGTCGAAGACGGAGAGGTCGCTGCGGTCGTAGAGGCTGGGGAGGTCCTCCGAGATGATGTCCGCAAGCAGACAAACAGCTTTCCCTAGCTGGGAAAGAGAGTGATTTGAGGTCTCTGTAAGCGTGTTAATTCAAGAAGGTAAAAGAAAGGAGGAGTGAAAATGCCAGGATTCGATGGAACTGGACCGCTGGGTATGGGTGCTCGCACTGGTCGGGGCATGGGTTTCTGCTGGCCGGGAGGTGTCTCTCCATTTAGACGTGGGGGATTCTACGGCGTCGGCAGAGGCGGGTTCCCCCGGGGCGGTGGTCGCGGACGCGCCTGGGGAGGAGGTCGCGGCTGGGGCTGGAGAAGCGGGGGATATGGCTATCCCGGATATATGCCGGCATACGGCCATCCCGGATATGCACCAGCCCCCGGCTACCCGGAATACGCCCCAGGTTATCCCCCGGACTACGGTTACCCGCCCATGACTCCAGAGCAGGAAAGGATCGTTATTCAGGATGATATTAAAGCTCTGGAGGAGGAGTTGACCGAACTCCGCGCCAGGTTCGACGAGCTGAAACAGGCCAAAGCCAGCGGTAAAGGCGACAAGGTCGCTTAAGCAGGAGAAAGGGGGGAGGTCTTCCTCCCCCCGATCATAAAAGGAGAATCAACTGTGAAAATCGCAATTACCTCACAAGGTGATAAACTTAATTCCGAGGTAGACCCTCGCTTCGGGAGATGCCTCTACTTCTTGATTGTTGACAGTGAGACCGAATCCTTTGAGGCGGTTGAAAACCCCGCCGTCGGAGCCGGTGGAGGCGCTGGGATTCAGGCCTCCCAGCTAGTGCTGGATAGGGGAGTGGAGGCGGTAATCACCGGAAACGTGGGGCCGAACGCCTTCCGCACCCTCCGGGGTGCCGGCATTAAAGTTTACGGCGGCGCCTCGGGAACAGTAGAGCAATCGCTTAAGTCATTCAAGGAGGGGAAGCTCCAGGAGCTCTCCAATGCCTCCGTTCCCGGCCACTTCGGAATGAAGGGAGGAGGCTAAGCTCTCTAAGGAAGATGTAGTCGAAGGTCATACGCTTGGTCGGTTAGGACTTGTAGGAGTTTTGGCCTTCCACAAAACCTAAGATGGTAGCGGAAAGCCTTAGCTTTCCATAAAACAGACCAGGAGAAAAAGGAGAACTGCAATGCCAAGAGGAGATGGAACTGGACCGACGGGTCAGGGGCCCGGTACCGGAAGAGGAATGGGTCGCGGTGGTGGCAGAGGAGGAGGAGGAGGTCGTATGGGCGGTCGTGGTGAAGGACCAGGTGGAGAGTGTGTTTGTCCCTCCTGCGGAGCCAAAGCCCCCCACCAGAGGGGCACCCCCTGCAACCAGGCGACCTGTCCCAAGTGCGGTGCCACCATGACCAGGGCTTAGGGAGAATCACCACCCTTATAAGCTAGGACCCAACGACGCCGGATAGGGAGGAGGTTGCTGTGCGTCTGTTTTTCTTGTTTCCGGTGGCGCTGTTTATTATATGTAGCGGAGCAGTTTCGATGCCAGAGGAGGAAATGATCATAACCGTAGTTTACGACAATAACCCCTCGGTTGAAGGGCTGAGAACCGGATGGGGCTTTTCCTGCCTGGTGGAGGGCTACCAGAGGACTATTCTCTTCGATACCGGTGGAGACAGCGGGACTTTACTCTATAACATGGAGAAGCTGGGGATAGATCCCGCTAAGGTGGAGGTCGTTTTACTCTCTCACATCCACGGCGATCACACCGGAGGGCTGGAGGGTTTTTTGGAGAAAAATGCTAAGGTGGACGTCTTTTTTTTACAGTCATTCCCCTCCAACTACAAAAAGAGAGTCAAATCTCTCGGGGCCGACTACGTCGAAATTGGTGACCCGATTGAAGTTTGCAAGGGTGTATACTCCACCGGAGAGTTGGGAAGCAGTATCAAGGAACAATCCCTGGTTGTTCAGAGGCCGAAGGGGCTGGTGATCATCACTGGGTGTGCACATCCCGGGATCGTGGAGATCATCGAGCAGGTCGAGAAATCTTTCAAGGAGGATATCCATCTGGTGATGGGAGGATTCCACCTGCTTTCAACCTCCGAGCGTGAGATAGGGAAAATCGTCCAGGATTTCAGACGCTTGGGAGTTGTTAAATCCGCCCCCTGCCACTGCAGTGGAGATGAGTGCCGAGAGCTCTTCGAGAGGGAGTACAAAGAGGATTTCATCAAACTCGGGGTTGGAAGCAGAATAAATATAGAATGATTATATCGGTTGCCAGCGGCAAGGGTGGCACCGGCAAGACCACCATCGCCGTAAATCTAGCCCTGTTCCTCGCAAGGGAGAATTCCGCGAAGGTGCAGTTTCTCGACTGCGACGTCGAGGAGCCGAATGCCCATCTCTTCCTGAAACCGAAATTAGACACCTCACAGCCGGTAACCATCCCTGTTCCTAAAATCGATGATAGTATGTGCACCCTTTGCGGAAGGTGCGCAGAGGTCTGTGCCTACAATGCCCTGGCGGTGCTGAAAGATCAGGTAATGGTCTTCGACCAGCTCTGTCATGGCTGCGGTGGCTGCACTCTCCTGTGTCCGGAGAAAGCAATCACAGAAAAGGATCGGGAGATGGGAGTCTTAGAGGCGGGGAAATCCGGCTCCATCAACTTCGTTCACGGTCGCTTGAACATCGGGGAGGCGATGGCCGGACCCCTCATAAGGGCGGTCAAGGAGAGAATCGATCCCGATGCCGTGACCATAATCGACGTTCCCCCCGGCACCTCCTGCCCGGTGGTGGAATCGGTCAAGGGGAGCGACTACACCCTGCTGGTGACCGAGCCCACCCCATTCGGTTTGAACGATCTCGAACTGGCGGTGGGAGTTGTGAGAAAACTCGGAATTCCCACAGGGGTTATCATAAATCGTGCCGACCTCGGCGATCGGGGGGTGAAGGATTACTGTCAAAGAGAGGCCATTCCCGTATTAGGCGAGATACCGTATGATCATAAGCTCGCTCGTCTTTACTCCACAGGTATTGCTGTCCTCAACCAGGAGGAGAGATATCTGCAGATTTTTGCCCGTATCTGGAATCTGATAGAAAGCCAAGTCGAAGTCGAATTGCAGATCGAAGCAGGATAAAGCCTGTTCTTGTAGAAAAGTATGAGTAATAAGAGACCTTCGAAAATCCGGTGCAGACTCTCTGCCTTTTCTTTGCGTTCAGAGTCGCTAAAAGAAGCCGTGAGAAATTACTGTAAATGACGGCCAGGCCTCTATGTCAGAGTTAGTTCACATCCTGAAGCACTCGCTAGTCATCAGCATCTTCGTCTTCGGAATGATGCTCATTACCGACTACCTCAACGTCTTAACCAAGGGCAAGATGGCCACCATTATTCGAGGCGGCAGGTGGCGCCAGTACACCACCGCCTCCTTTTTAGGGGCGACGCCGGGTTGTCTGGGGGCTTTCATGAACGTCTCTTTCTACGTCCACGGGCTTATCGGCTTCGGCGCCATCGTCGGGGGGATGATTGCCACCTCCGGAGATGAGGCTTTCGTGATGTTAGCTCTCTTCCCCAAGACCGCGCTGCTTCTTTTCCTGATGCTTTTCGTTCTGGGGATAGTCCTGGCACACTTGACCGATAAGGTGGCTCCTCTTTTGAAGGTGAAAGCCTCGGAGAAGTGCGAAGTTAAGCTGGTTCACGAAAGTCACATAGAGGCTCAGCTCTTCGGCCCTCAAGCCTGGAGGAAGATTTTCTCTCCCTTGGGGTTTCGGTTCGTGCTTTTTTCCTTAGTGATCATCCTCGTTCTTCTGGTCATCCTTGGACTTTTCGGTCCCCCCTCCTGGGATTTTGAGAGAGTGGGTCTGGTGACTATACTTGTGATTATCGGCGCCACCACCGCCACAGTTTCTGACCATTATCTCCGCGAACATATCTGGAGACACATCATAAAGGAACATCTGTGGCGGGTTTTCCTGTGGACTCTGTTTGCTCTCCTGGTGGTGCACCTAGCTCTGCACTACTGGGATTTGGAGTCGTTCGTCGATGCTCACATGGTCTGGGTATTGATCCTTTCGGCTCTGGTGGCGGTGATCCCGGAATCGGGACCTCATTTGGTCTTCGTGATGATGTTCACTCAGGGTCTCATCCCCTTCTCGGTGCTTCTCACCAGCTCCATCGTCCAGGACGGGCACGGGATGCTGCCGCTCCTCTCTTACAGCGTCAGGGATACAGTCAAGATAAAGCTATTCAATCTCGTCTATGGGCTCCTAATTGGGGGAGGGTTATATCTGCTCGGACTATAATGAGATGAAACAGCTCACGGTCATAAGCGGAAAGGGGGGCACCGGCAAGACCATCCTCACAGCCTCTTTTGCGGTCTTGGCCAAAAAGAAGGTGATGGTGGACTGCGATGTTGACGCCGCCGACCTCCATCTTCTACTCCACCCCGAAGTCAAGGAGACACACAGATTCGAGGAGGGGGAGAAGGCGGTGATCGACCAGGAGCTTTGCACCGAGTGCGGCCGCTGCCGGGAGGTGTGCAGATTTGATGCCATACCCGAAGACTACGTTGTTGACCCGATAAGCTGTGAGGGCTGCTGGGTCTGTCATTATACCTGTCCGGAGGAGGCAATCCGGATGGAGAAGAATCTCTGCGGGGAATGGTATCTTTCTGACACCAAGTACGGCCCCCTGGTCCACGCCAGGCTGGGGATCGCAGAAGAGAACTCCGGGAAGCTGGTTACTCTCGTCAAACAGAAGGCGAAGGAGCTGGCCTCAAGTGAGAATCTCGATTTGGTCATCATCGACGGGCCACCGGGGATAGGCTGTCCGGTGATATCCTCCCTGGCCGGGGTTGATTTGGCCTTGGTGGTCACAGAACCGACCATCTCCGGAAGTCACGACCTGGAGCGCGTGATCGGGGTTGCTCACCATTTCAGAGTCAAGACCGCCGCGGTCATCAACAGGTATGATATTAACCCCGAGGTCTCTGCGGAGATAGAGGACTGGTGTGAGAATAGAGACGTTCCCGTATTGGGAAAGATTCCCTTCGACAGGGTTGTAACCGAGGCCTTAGTTGCGGGTGTTCCTCTAATAGAATATTCGCAGAACGGCGTTTCCGAAAAGATAGAGAGTATCTGGAGGAGTCTAATTCTCTTATGAGCAGGTGAAATAAGGTTCGCAGAGTTGCACTGACTATTGACCATTGACCATTCACTATTAACCATTAACCGGTGACGGAGTCACTCATGAAAGTAGCAGTTGCTTCAAATAGCGGCGAGGATATCTCCGCTCACTTCGGCAGATGTGCCTGTTTTGCGATCTTTGAGATCGAGGATCAGAAGATCACCGGACGGGAGATACGCCCCAATACCTTCACTCCCCATGCTCGGGGACAGCGTCCCGGAGATGGGCACCCTGGGGGTGGGCCCAACCACGGTTCAGTAATCCAGGCGTTGAGCGATTGCGAGGCGGTGATAAGTTATGGTATGGGTTGGCGAGCAGGACAGGCGCTCCAGGAAGCCGGAGTTCGCTCTTTGGTCTTAGAGCAAGAGGCCACCGCCGAGGAGGCGGTCGGGCTCTTCATCCAGGGAAAGCTCAAGGAGAACGTTGACGGCTTCTGCCGCGGACCCCACGGATAGATAGCCCCCGTTTGCGGTTGCAGAGTCACCTCAACTCTGTTGGTATCGGACGCCCCGTCCGATACCGAGGGGGTCACGGATGAGGGCATCTCATACGAGCCGCACGGCCGTGACCAACAGTGGTTGTTTCTTGGAAACCTGAAGGTTTCCGCTACAAAGACAATCCGTAGGGGTTGGGATTTATCCAACCTTTCTCAGTTCACGCTGACGTTTTACAGTCTCCCCCGTTTGGTATTGGATACCTGCTCCGGGGCAGGAATGCCCCGGCTATTCCTTAAACCCTATTTTCTGTTACCTGTCTAGTGTTTGCTGTTTAGTTGAGCAAGCGGTGTACATTGACAAATCCACTCGGGGGCCGTAATTTCAAGGGGTGAAGTTCATCTGCGACGACAACCTGGGCAAGCTCGCTAAATACCTTCGGGTCTTGGGTTACGACACCCTCTTCAAATCTGAAATCGAGGATAGCGAGCTTCTCCGGATCGCCTTGAGCGACACCAGGATCATCCTGAGCAGGGATTCGAAACTCAAAACTCTCAAGTCCGCAGATAAAATTGTCCTGATTAGGTTCTACGATCCCGTAGAACAACTGCAGCAGGTCTTTCGCGAGCTGGAGCTGAAACCCCAGAAGAATAAGAGCTTCACCCGCTGTCTGGATTGCAACACCGAGCTGGTTGAGATATCCAAAGAGAGATGCAAGCAGAGAATCCCCCCGTATGTCTTCAAGACTCAGGAGAGATTTCTACACTGTAAAGGTTGTGATAAGATCTTCTGGGCGGGAACCCACGTCGAGCGCCTCTTTGAGAAGTTGAAAAGGTTCATCCCCGATTAAAGCTCCGAGATTCTTTTCACCAATCTCACCTCCACCGGTTCACCCGGAGGAAGCTCCAAGTGCCAGTTCGGGAATATCACCGTGCTCTGGTAGTTCTTTTCCAGACCTGACTCCGATAGCGAAACAGTCTCGATCGGGAAAGACCACAACGTCGCAGGGGTGTCGGTTTCTACTGCTACCTCCAGACCCATCGATTTGTCGCGGATGCCGAAAGCCGTGGACCGGGCTACCTCCAGGGTGCAGTTCAATTCTGCCTCTTCTGGATGTTTCCCTTTCACAAAGAGTCTCGAGTTGTCAGGGCCGCCCTCGAGCATCGAAATGTTGAACTCCACCCCGAATAAGACGCCCATCTTCTGATTGTGCCGATTCCTGAGGCGATAAAGGATTTCAAGTTCTGCGCCCTCTTTAGGAATGGACAGAGTCTTCTCCACTGTGAGAGGTATCCAGTCACTTCCCACCCAGATATGTCCGTCTCGCCGGAGATGGATTTCAGTCTGCCCGGTCTGCTCTTTTACCTCCACTTCATAGGGCTGGTTGACGAAGTCTCCCTTTTCGGGATACTGGCACTTTGAAAATGAACTGAGGGTCGTTTCCTCCCCGAGGAAATGGTCTATCAAACTCTTGCGGTCATACCAGTCGTAGAAAAGCAACTGTTCCAGTCCCGATTCTTTAACCTCCAGGCGGTCGTGGATGCTCTCCACCGTTTCCGGATTCTCGCCGGCAACCGATTCTGAAAGCTGGCGGTGATAACCCTCCTCCCTTCGGGTCAAGGTATCGAGAAGGTTTATGCCTTTAGGTTTGTAGTCCAGCTCGAAAAGAGAGCCTCCCTTATCCGGCCTCAGGTAGAGGTTGAGCTTTGCGGTCTCCACTATCAGTTCTTCCTTACCGTCGCGGTCGAAGTCGAATCGGTGAACGTCAACCCAGCCGTCTTTTTCAGGACGGAGCCTGTCGGTCAACCTCTCGGCGTTGATCAGGTGCTTGTAGATGGCCCCTCGTAGGTGAGGCAGATAAAGTCCTCCAAAAACCCCGTGCCAGTATGCACAGTTACACTGCCCCCGATATTTCTCCCGTTTGATCTCAATCAACAGCTCTTCTTCTTCGCTTGACAGTTGCTCTTTCTGTATGCGATTGATCTTCTCACCCACCCACAGCATCT
>Ga0209979_1004685_pt1 | contig 11200 bp, 9 predicted proteins | sample AnhtaG_FD_183114 | JGI IMG/M metagenome (GOLD analysis project Ga0209979, IMG submission 183114) | Deep subsurface microbial communities from Anholt, Denmark to uncover new lineages of life (NeLLi) - Anholt_01485 metaG (SPAdes) (version 2) | ecosystem: Environmental > Aquatic > Marine > Oceanic >...
CCGCCAGGCGACGGCGAGGAGGCGGCGGACTAGCGGACTAGAGAGAAGGCGACGGGCGGGACAGCCCAGTGACACGTCCCAACGTCTTGACGCGCTCTGGGCGAATGCTTATGTTAGCGGCAACATGGCGGCCATGATCCGCATCCTCCATTTCGCCGACCTGCACCTGGGGGTCGAGACGTACGGTCGGCCCGACCCCGACACCGGCCTGTCCACTCGCCTGCTGGACTTCCTGCGGGCCTTCGATGAGTTGGTCGATTTCGCCATCGAGGAGCCGGTCGACCTCGTGCTCTTCGGCGGCGACACCTACAAGAGCCGCGAGCCCTCGCAGACGCACCAGCGGGAGTTCGCGAAGCGGATCCGGCGGCTGGTGGACGCGGGCATCCCCGTCTTCCTGCTGGTCGGCAACCACGACCTGCCCGCCGCCGTCTCCCGCGCCACCACGCTTGAGATATTCGACACGCTGGGCATCGAGAAGGTCTACGTGGCGGCCAAGCCCACGACGCTGGTCATCCCGACGCGCAACGGCGCGCTCCAGATCGTGGCCCTGCCCTGGCTGACGCCCAGTCGGCTGCTGACCCGCGAAGAGTACAGGAACATGACCGTCGACCAGCTCCTGCGGGCGATGGAGGACCGCATGGGCCAGTTCATCCAGGAGCAGGCCGAGAAGCTGGACCCGAACGTGCCGGCGGTGCTCGCGGCGCACGTGGCCATGAGCGGCTCCCTGGTCCAGACGGGCTCCGAGGAGTGGATGACGGTGGGCCGCTACCCTCAGCTTATGAAAAGCACCCTGCGGCCGGAGCTGTTCGACTACGTGGCGCTGGGCCATCACCACGTGGCGCAGGTCCTCAGCCATGCGCCGCCGATCGTCTACCCGGGAAGCCTCCAGCGGGTGGACTTCGGCGAGGAGAAGAACGAGAAGGGCTTCTACCTGCTGAACATCGACCCCAGCCGGCCGCGGGGCCAGCGTCTGGTGGACGAGCCCGAGTTCCACGCCGTCTGGGCCCGTCCGTTCGTGACGGTGAACGTGCGGCCTCGCCAGGAGGACCCCACGGCGGAGGTGCTGGCCGCCATCGAGCGGGCGCCGGTGGGCGATGCCATCGTGCGGGTGGTCGTCAGGCTGTCGCGGCAGCAGCAGGCGCTGCTGCGGCAGGTGGAGGTGCGCCAGGCGCTGGCCGAGGCGCAATTCCTAGCCTACGTGAAGACCGAGCTGACGGAGGAGGCCAGGAGCGGTCGTCTGCCACCCCACGTGCGGCCGGAATCGCTCACGCCCATGGAGGCGCTTCGGCTGTACTTCGACGAGCGCAGGCTGGCGCCAGACCGGCGCGAAGTGCTGCTGCGCTACGCTCGCTCGCTGGTGGCGGGAGGAGAGGAGGAGGAGGAAGTGGCGGCAGCGGCTGGAAGCGAGTAGAGCGATGGCTGCCATCACCGTCTACGGCGGCGCAGGCGAGATCGGGGGGAACAAGGTCCTGGTCGAAAGCAACGGCCGACGCGTCTTCCTGGACTTCGGCCTCAGCTTCTCCGGGATGGGCATGTTCTACGAAGAGTTCCTCCAGCCGCGAACGAACAACGGCCTCAGAGACTTGCTCGCGCTGGGTGTTCTGCCAAGGCTGGACGGGATATACCGGCAAGACCTCATCGAACTCGATCACCTACAAGACGCCCTCGCTGAAGCGGGAGTGCCTGACAAGTCCCCGTGGATAGCGGACGTGAAGAGCTATGATGAGGTGCGCAAGAGAGAGGGCAGGCCCTTCGTGGACGCCGTCATCCTGTCGCACGGCCACATGGACCATTTTCAGCACGTGTCCATGCTCGACGAAGGCATCCCCGTCTTCTGCGCAGCAACGACGAAGGCGATCATGGAAGTCGCCGAGGAAATAGGCAGGGGCGGCTTTGGAGCAGACGTCATCAACGTCAGCAAGCGTTCGCTGTCCACGCTCGGTGACCGAGCATTCTTCCCCGGTGCGCACAGGGTTGTAACCGAGAGCGTTCCGAGGGCGATCAAGGTGGTGGGCGTGCGGGAGCGATTCGATGCAGGCGGGATGCAGGCTGAGCTGTACCCCGTCGACCACTCCGTGCCGGGAGCGGCGGCCATTGTTGTGACGACAGAGGACGGCCGGACGATAGTGTACACCGGCGACCTTCGCTTCCACGGGAGGGCCGGGCACCTGACGAAGGCGTTCAGCGATGCTCTGGCCAACAGCCAGCCCGACGTGCTGATGGCGGAAGGCACCCGCATAGACGAGGAAGAGCAGGACAGTGAAGACACTGTCCGGGAGGAGTGCACAAGGCTCGTCGCCCAGGCAAAGGGAGCGCTGGCCATGGTGGGCTTCGCCTGGAAGGACACCACCCGCTATCAGACGATGCTGGAGGTGGCGCGCGAGACCGGCCGCACACTGGTGGTCTCTGCGAAGCTGGCCTACCTGCTGCACAAGCTGAACGCGCTGCCGAACCCTCCCGCTCGACCCGTATCGGAAGAGCCAGACGTGCGGGTGTACCTGAAGCGGAAGGCGAGCATGCTCTACAGCAAGGGCGACTACGTTGGCACCAAGTACGACATGGGGTACGCGGCGGAGTGGGCCAAAGCGGACCCCTCGACCCTTAGGACAGAGCACTTCGATTCGGGAGTGCGCGCCTACCAGATCTCCGCCGACCCCGGCAAGTACCTGCTCCACCTGGACTACTACGAGCTCAACGAACTGATCGACCTGCACCCTCCTCCCGGCAGCGTATACATCAGCGCCGCGAGCGAGCCGTTCAACCTGGAGATGGAACTGGACGAGGAGCGTCTGGGCAACTGGCTACGGAAGTTCGGGGTCAACCCTCCGGACTGCAAGCCCCAATACGTCCACGCCTCCGGGCACGCCAGCGGGCCGGAGCTGATCGATTTCGTCAAGAGCGTCCGACCCAAGATGGTCATCCCCATACACACACATCGACCGGACATCTTCGAGCAGGAGCTAGCGGGTACGGGCATCGCCGTCCACGTGCCGCGAGTCGGCGAGCCTATTCCCATTCCGTAGAGGAGCGCAGCCGTGATCCCGGCCAGGCTCAGCATGCGCAACTTCCTGTGCTATCGCGACAACGTGCCGCCTCTGGATTTCAGCGGCATCCACGTGGCCTGCCTCTCGGGGGACAACGGCCACGGCAAGTCGGCCCTCCTGGACGCCATCACCTGGGCGCTCTGGGGCAAGGCCCGCGCCCGCACGGAGGACGAGCTGATCCACTTGGGTCGGACGGAGGCAGAGGTTGACTTCGAGTTCCTGGTGGACAGCGCCCGCTATCGGGTGATCCGCAAGCGGAAGAAGGCCACCGGCCGCAGCCGCGGCGAATCGATGCTCGACTTCTTCGTGGAGAGCCCCGACGGCTGGCGGGTCATCAGCGGCAACACCCTGCGAGAGACGGAGCGGCGCATCCAAGAGACCCTGCACATGGACTACGAGACCTTCATCAACAGCGCCTTCCTCATGCAGGGGCGAGCCGACGAGTTCGTGCGCAAGACGGCCGCCCAGCGCAAGGAGGTGCTGGCCTCCATCCTGGGCCTGGAACAGTACGACCTTCTGGCCGAGCGGTGCAGGGAGCTAGCGAAGGAGGCCGAGCTTCGCCGCCGCCAACTCGAGCTGGATATCGGGTCGATAGACCAGCAGCTTGCTCGTCGCGGGGAGTACGAGCAGCAGCTGGAGGAGGTGCAGGTCGAACTGGCCCGGACGGAGGAGGAAGCGGCGGCCCAGGAGCAGCTGGCCGACACGCTGCGGCGGGCGGCCGAGGCCCTGGAGCACCAGCGGCAACAACTGCGGCGGGCGGAGGAGCAGTGGCAGCGGGCGGAGGACGAGCTCGAGCGGCACGGTCGTCAGGTGGCTCAGCATCAGGAGCGCATCGATCAATATCAGGCCACGGCGAGCCAGGCCGAGGAGATCCGCCGCGGGCACGAGCGCCTGCAAGAGGCCCGCGCTCGGGAAGCGGAGCTCACCCGCGTTCACTCCACCCTGATGGAGCTGCGGGTTGAAGAACAGGGACTGCAAAGGCAGATCGAGCTGGCCCAGCAGCAGCTGGCGAATGAGGCCCGCAGCAAGGCAGGCGAGGTCGAGGATCTGGCAGCCTGGGCGGCGGCCATGCCCGGATGGCGAGAAGAGAAGGAAGCGGCGGCGGCAGAGCTGGCCGGGTTAGCCTCGCGGGAGGAGGAACTGAGAGCCATCGGCCAGGAGGAGCGCCAGGCATTGGCCGAAGCACAGAGCCTGCGAGCCGCCAATCAGCAGCTCGAATCGGACATCCAGGAGCTGCGGCGCAGGGCAGAGGAACTGGCAACCGCCGGCGCTTGCTGCCCTCTCTGCGGCACCGACCTGGGCGAGGAGCAGGTGCACCACATTTCCCACCACTATCGCCTGGAGGAGGAAGACAAGGAGCACAAGCTGCGGGAGAACGAGGAGCGGGCCGGCGACCTGTCGCGGCAGGCGGAGGAGTCGCGCCGGCGGATCGCCGCTCTGGAGGGTGACCTCCGCCTCAGGCGGAGCGAGCTCGACCAGCGCCTGGCCCTTCTCGAGCAGCAGATCGAGCAGGGAGAGGCGGCGGAGAAGGAGCTTCCCCGCGCCCGGCGCGAGCTGGCCGCGCTGGAGGAACGCATCGCCAAGGAGGACTATGCCCACAGCGAGCGCCGCCAGCTGCAAGACACGCGCCAGCAGATGGCCGCCCTGGCCTATGACCCCCAGGCTCACGAAGAGGCTCGTCGCCAGATGGAGGAACTGGTCGAGTTCGAGGAGCGCTTCCGCCAGCTAGGCCAGGCGGAGAAGCTACTGGAACGGGAACAGCAGGCCCTCGCAGCCGCCGAGGAAAACCGTGACCGCTGGCAACAAGGTGCCGAGGAGGCCCGCCAGGAAGTGGAGCGGCTGAAGGCGGAGGTGGCCGGGCAGCCAGACGTGGGGCCGCAGCTAGTGGAGGTTCGCCAAAGGCTTGAAGGCCTGCGGGACGTCGAGCGGAGGCAGCGTCAGGCGCTGGGCGCGCTCCAGCAGGAGCTCGACCGCTGCCGCGCTCTGGAGGAGGAGCGGCGGCCCAAACTGGAGGCGCTGAACCAGGCGGGCAGCGACAAAGCGATCTACGACGAACTGGCGGTGGCCTTCGGGAAGAACGGGGTGCAGGCCCTGATCATCGACGGCGCTCTGCCCGAGATCACCGACGAGGCCGACCGCCTCCTCAGCCAGATGACCAACGGGCGGATGGCGGTGACCATGAGCACCCAACGGGAGACACAGCGGGGGACGGTAGTGGAGACGCTGGACATCAAGATCGCCGACGAGCTGGGGACGCGGAGCTACGAGATGTTCAGCGGCGGCGAGGCCTTTCGCATCAACTTCGCCCTGCGCATCGCCCTGTCGCGACTGCTGGCCCGACGGGCGGGAGCGCCCCTGCCCACGCTGGTCATCGACGAGGGGTTCGGCACCCAGGACAGCGCCGGCCGCGAGCGGCTGGTCGAGGCTATCCACGCCATCCAGAACGACTTCCGCTGCCTGCTGGTGATCACCCACATCGACGAGCTGCGCGACGCCTTTCCCGTACGCATCGATGTCACCAAGACGCCCGAGGGCTCGACCATCGCCGTGGTGTAGACCTAGAGGCAGGCGCAGGAAAAAAAGACCGCCCGCGGGGAGCTTGTCCCCTCGAGCGGTCTATGGCGGGATCGTCTCAGGCTACGACGCCGGCTTCAGGGCGTTGATGCGCGCCCTGGCCGCGTCCTTGTCCTTGAACCAGAGGGCGTTGATCTCGGTGTATTCCTTCCAGTTATCGGGCACGTCGTCCTCGGCGAAGATGGCGGTCACCGGGCAGGCCGGCTCGCAGGCGCCGCAGTCGATGCACTCGGCAGGGTCGATGTAGAGTATGCGGTCCTGGCCTTCTTCGTACTTAATGCAGTCTACGGGGCACACCTCCACGCAGGCCTTGTCCAGCACATCGATGCAGGGCTCACAGATCGTGTATGTCACTCAGCCACCTCCTTTTGGCAAGAAACTCCTGAGGAAATTGCACCAATTTGTTCTCCGCAGCGATGTTACCTAAAAGGCGGGGAGCAAGTCAAGGGGGTGGGGAGGGGAAGTTGGGGGGAGTTGGGGGGACACCCCCAAACCCCTGGCAGAGGGGCCAAACCCCCTCTGCACTCCCCCTCCGATAAGGAGCCCTCGCGGCATGCTCTCCAACGTACGCCGCCGAGATGGCGGCAGCCGCGTTCGCGCGAGCGTCATAGCTATGGGAAACCAGTTATGAAAGCAAGATACAGCAGTACCGGCAGGCTCACCAGCGCAGGGAGCACCAATTTGGTGACAACCGGTCGCACCCCGGTGCGGAGGAGCCAGGCCGTCCAGGTGCCCCAGCCGATCCCCAGTAGGGAAAGCGTTGGGAGGATCGCGTATGTCCAGTAGGTCCAGTCATTAGGCTCGTAGCCCCCTCGCGACGAGAGATAGATGACGCCACCAAGGATCAGACCCACCGCCCAACCGACAAGAGCGCCGCCGAGCAGAGGCCCCGGCAGTCGGCCATGGAGCAGCTTAATCACATGACCTCCTGCGGCGCCGCGCACCCTATGGGTATCGCAGAAAGCTAAGAGCCCACGCCACCACGCCAGAGGCAGCGCCCACTGCCGGCTTGATCAAGTCGTCAAACACGGACCGCCATTGGTCGGCGGTCATACCGGCCGCCCGGGACATCGGCATGATCACGAAGCACTTGCGCGCAGGCGGAGCTTTTTTCTTGGCCATGACGAGCCTCCCTCGTATGCCTTGCTCTGTCACTTGAAACGCGAAGCGAGTATAGCATAAAGCGTTCCGCGCGCGGCATACGGTGGGCTATCGTGCTGGTGCCTTGTCCCGCTGGGCGTGCCGGGCGAGCACCGGCCGCAGGTACTGACCGGTGAAGCTGGCCTGGACGTCGGCTACCTCCTCCGGCGTGCCCTCGGCCACGATCTGGCCGCCGCGGTCGCCGCCCAGGGGCCCGAGGTCGATGATGTGGTCGGCGCTCTTCACGACGTCTAGCTGGTGCTCGATGACCACCACCGTGTTGCCGGCGTCCACCAATCGATGCAGCACGCGCAGGAGGGCGTTCACGTCCTCGAAGGAGAGGCCCGTGGTCGGCTCGTCGAGGATGTAGAGGGTCCTGCCGGTGGCGCGGCGCGAGAGCTCGGTGGAGAGCTTCACCCGCTGGGCCTCGCCGCCGGAGAGGGTGGTGGCCGGCTGGCCGAGCTTGATGTAGCCCAGGCCCACGTCGCGGAGGGTCTGCAGCTTGGCGCGAACCCGGGGGAAGGCCTCGAAGAACTCCACGGCCTGGTCCACCGTCATGTTCAGCACCTCGGCGATGTTCCTGCCGCGGAAGGTGATCTCCAGGGCCTCGCGGTTGAAGCGCTTGCCCTTGCACAGCTCGCAGGGGACGGTGACATCGGGCAGGAACTGCATCTCGATCTGGATGTAGCCCTGGCCCTGGCAGGCCTCGCAGCGGCCGCCGCGGACGTTGAAGGAGAAGCGGCCCGGCTTGTAGCCGCGTAGGCGCGACTCCGGCACCATGGCGAACAGCTCGCGGATGGGGGTAAAGGTGCCGGTGTAGGTGGCGGGGTTGGAGCGAGGCGTGCGGCCGATGGGCGACTGGTCGATGTTGACCACCTTGTCGACGTTCTCCAGGCCGCTGATGCCGTCGCACTCACCGGGGCGGTCGCGGGCGTCGTAGAGGAGCTGGGCCGTCTTCTTGTGGAGGATCTCGTCGATGAGGGTGCTCTTGCCGGAGCCGGAGACGCCGGTGACGCAGATGAACTTGCCCAGGGGGATGCGCACGTCGATGTTTTTGAGGTTGTTCTCGCGGGCACCGTGGATGACGGCGAAGTGACCGTTGCCGGAGCGTCGCCGCGGGGGGAGGGGGATCTCTTTCGCGCCGCTGAGGTACTGGCCGGTGATCGACTGGGGGCAGGCCAGCACGTCCTCCAGGCTGCCGGCGACCACGATGTCGCCCCCCTGCTCGCCGGCGCCGGGGCCGAGGTCGATGATGTGGTCGGCGGCGCGGATGGTGGCCTCGTCGTGCTCCACCACCAGCACTGTGTTGCCCAGGTCGCGCAGGCGCTGGAGGGTGCTGATGAGGCGGGAGCAGTCCACGGCGTGCAGGCCGATGGAGGGCTCGTCGCAGACGTAGAGGACGCCCATGAGGCTGGATCCGATCTGGGTAGCCAAACGCAGGCGCTGGGCCTCGCCGGCAGAGAGGGTGGCCGTGGCCCGATCGAGGGTGAGATAGTCCACGCCCACGTCCACCAGGAAGCTCAAGCGAGAGCGGATCTCCTTAAGGACCTGATGGGCGATAGTCTGCTCCCTGTCGGTGAGGCTAGTGTGCGGCCCCTGGAGCTCCTCCACCCAGGCCAGAGCCTCCACCACGCTCATCCTGGTGACGGTATGGATGTTCCCGTCACCGATGGTGACTGCCAGCGATTCGGGCTTGAGACGAGCGCCCCCGCAGGCGGGACAGGGGTTGGCCGCCATGTAGCGCTGGATCTCCATGCGGACGTAGTCGGATTCGGTCTCGCGGTGGCGGCGCTCCAGGTTGGGGATGACCCCCTCGAAGGTGGTGTCGTAGTACTGGGTGCGGTCGAACTGGTTGGTGTACTTGATGGTCACCATGTCGCCGGTGCCGTAGAGGATGCGGTCCAAGTGCTCCGGCTTCAGGTCCTTCACGGGAACGTGCGTCGAGAAGCCGTACTTGTCAGCGACCGCCTCGATAAGGCGGTAGTACCAGGAGGCGACGGTGCTGGCGCGGGTCCAGGGCTGCATGGCGCCTTCGGCCAGGCTGAGCTCTCTGTTGGGGATGACCAGCTCGCGGTCGATCTCCATCTTCACGCCGAGGCCGGTGCAGGTGGGACAGGCACCATGGGGGCTGTTGAAGCTGAAGTTGCGGGGGGCGATCTCGCCCAGGCTGATGCCGCAGTGGACGCAGGCGAAGTGCTCCGAGTACAGCCGCTCGTCCTCGCCCTCGATCGACACCTGGACGATGCCAGCGCCCAGCCTGAGGGCTGTCTCCACCGAATCGGCCAGGCGAGTGGCCGCGCCCGAGCCGTCGCCTTCTGGCTCCTCGGTGACCACACGGTCGACGACGATCTCGATGGAGTGACGCTTGTTCTTATCGAGAAGGATGTCCTCGGCCAGATCGTAGATGCGGCCGTCGACGCGCACGCGCACGAATCCGGCCTTGCGGGCGTCCTCGAAGATCTGGAGGTGCTCCCCTTTGCGGTCGCGCACTACGGGGGCCATGATCATCAAGCGGCGGCCAGCGGGCAGGGCGAGGATGGAGTCGACGATCTGCTGCACCGTCTGGCGCTCGATGGGGCGGCCGCACTGGGGGCAGTGGGGACGTCCCACGCGGGCGAACAGCAGGCGCAGGTAGTCGTAGATCTCCGTCTGGGTGCCGACGGTGGAGCGGGGGTTGCGGCTGGCGCCCCTCTGGTCGATGGAGATGGCTGGGGAGAGGCCCTCGATGTAGTCCACGTCGGGCTTCTCCATCTGCCCCAGGAACTGGCGGGCATAGGCTGAAAGCGACTCCACGTAGCGGCGCTGGCCCTCGGCGTAGATGGTATCGAAGGCCAGGGAGCTCTTGCCGGAGCCGGAGACGCCGGTGATGACGACTAGCTTGTCGCGGGGGATGGCAACGTCGATGTTCTTGAGATTGTGCTCGCGGGCTCCCCGGACGATGATAGCGTCCAGAGGCATACGATCTCCTCCTCGAGCCTAAGGCTGATCCTTAATTATAGTATGCGGCATGGGCTCGAACAAGGGTGCTAAGAGGGAGGTTCTCTGAGGCTGTGGTCGCTGTTTCGACGCTCGGCAGGGGGAAGCAGCGCCAGCCGGCCTAGGCCGGGGGAAGGCGCTGCTCGAACTGCTCCAGGCGGCGCTCCAGGTTCCTCTGCACCAGGGCTATCGTGAGGTCGCCGCGGGTGCGCTCGAGGAGGCCGCGCATGGCGTCGGTGGTGCGGCGAAGGCCGGCGGTTATCGCCTCGGGGTAGTCCATGGTCACCAGAACGGCATAGATATCGTCCATAGCAGCGAGAGCGCTCTCGCAGCGGCCGATGTCGCCATGGCGGAGGCTGTCCAGCAGGTAGCGGCGCAGCTCGCCCATAGCCTCGCCGAGGCCGTTGAGGTAGGCAGGGTCGTCCACGTGCAGATCGGCGGGCGATGGCAAGGGGCGGCCGGACACCAGGGCCAGGGTGAGGCAGCCCTCGGCAAATTCCTTCTGGGCATTATGGACGAAGCCGGCGTAGAAGATGTCGGGATGGTCGGCCAGGGCCTCGGCCGCCTGCCCCAGCAGGCTCCTGGCCTGGGCCAACAGGTCCTCGGCGGCGGCGAAATCCCCGCGGTGAACGGCACGGATGGCGTTGGCCGAATGGCGCAGAGCGGTGCGGCACAGGGGCAGGGCCTGTTCGCGAGCGGCGTGCTTGGCGTCCAAGTGGACGCGCACGTCCTCCGCGATGGCGTTCAGGCGCTTCGCCGGCTGCTCCGCTTTCTTTGCCATGGGAAAACCTACCCGTCCTTCACCGGCTCGGGGAACTCGCCCTCGCGGGCGGCATCAATCATCTTGCGCGTCTCGTCAGGCAACTCTAATCCCTGCTCGCTGAACTTTCGCTCTACCCGGCGGCCGATCTGGCGCGGGTCCTTATAGTCCTCCAGGCGCCTGGGCTCACTGCCGTGCTCTTCCAAGATGGCTTGCTCCGATTTGTGGTGGGCAAAACTGGACACGACCCGCTCCAGCTTCCTGCCGCCGCAGTGCTGGCAGCGGGCCTTGTAGGACGAGCGCACAGTCTTGACGAAGACGCTGGTCAAGCGACCGCAGTCCTGGCACTTGAACTCATAGATGGGCATGCCTACTTCCGGAACCTCCTAGTCGAAATCATCTAGAGGCTCCTGCCCCCCTTCACCGAGATCCTCGGGCATCTCGCCAGCCTCCATGCGCTCCACCATCTCGTCGAACTCCGGCCCCAGCTCCTCGCCCATCTCGCGGCCCATGCGGCGGGCCCAACGGGCCACGCTACGAGGGTCGCTCTCATCGAGGTCGGCCAGGCTGGCGTCAGATGCCAGGTCTTCCAGGTGGCTCTCCTCCGAGTGCAGCACGGCCACCCGCGATATGAGGCGGGTCAGGTCGGTGCTGCCGCAGTGAGCGCAGACGACTGCCGCCGCATCCCGGATGCTGCGCTGGAAGA
>Ga0209979_1004687_pt1 | contig 11198 bp, 9 predicted proteins | sample AnhtaG_FD_183114 | JGI IMG/M metagenome (GOLD analysis project Ga0209979, IMG submission 183114) | Deep subsurface microbial communities from Anholt, Denmark to uncover new lineages of life (NeLLi) - Anholt_01485 metaG (SPAdes) (version 2) | ecosystem: Environmental > Aquatic > Marine > Oceanic >...
AGTTTGACCTTCTGTAGCCACCACTCTTTTCACCATATCCTTGCTGGGATTTAAAGGATACTTAAAAACTATAACCTCCCCGGGCTCAGGCTCTTTAAAACGATAATGAAGCTTATTCACTAAGATGAAATCTCCCGAAAGAAGCGAATCCTCCATCGAGGAAGAGGGGATTTTGTATGCCTGAACCACAAAAGTCCTCAGCAGAAAAGCGATCAAAATCGCCAAAAGCACTACTTGGATATACACTTTTATGGATGATTTCTCTTTTCTCTTCATCTTGTATCCCTCAGGGGTAATATTTAAGCTTTATTATTTATTTATCGGTAAAGAGGTGTAAAAATTTAAGGTCCGAGAACGGATCTGTAGGAAAGGAAGGATAGAGATTATCTTTCCACCTGTAGAATAGCTAAAAAAGCTTCCTGAGGGATTTCGACTGAGCCCACTCGTTTCATCCTCTTCTTACCTTCTTTTTGTTTTTCTAAAAGTTTCCTTTTTCTGGTTACATCCCCTCCATAAAGTCTTGCCGTCACATCTTTCCTCAAGGGTTTAACCGTTTCCCGGGCTATGACCTTAGAGCCTATGGCTGCCTGAATAGCTACCTCGAAAAGCTGTCGGGGGATGAGTTTTCTTAACTTCTGAGTTAAGCTTCTTCCCCAGAAATAGGCTTTGTCTTTGTGCACTATAGATGACAAAGCATCCACCCCTTCTCCATTGATCAGGAGATTCAATTTCACCAGATCCGATTCCTTAAAATCAGCCAGTTCATAATCCAAGGAGGCATACCCCCGGGTAATAGATTTTAATTTATCATAGAAGTCGAAGATCATCTCAGAGAGAGGCAATTCAAAGTGCAGGGAGACCCTGATCTTATCTACATATTCTGTGGTCTTATAAACCCCCCTTCTCTCCATAACCAACTTCATTATATTCCCTATATATTCAGAAGGAGAGATTATCTGAACCAAGACATATGGCTCCTCCATCTTCTCTATTTTAGCAGATGGTGGTAAAAGTGCGGGATTATCGATATAGATTTTTTCCCCAGAAGTTAAGGCTACTCTGTATTCCACATTCGGAACTGTGGCTATTATAGGTTGCCCATATTCCCTTCTTAACCTCTCCTGAACTATCTCTAAATGGAGCAGCCCTAAAAAGCCGCACCTGAAACCGAAACCCAAGGCATTGGAACTCTCCGGCTCGAAGACTAAGGAGGCATCGTTCATCCTCAGCTTCTCCAGGGCCTCTTTCAACTTCTCATAATTCTCAGAATCCGCCGGATAAAATCCGGAGAAGACCAGGGGTTTAATATCTTTAAAACCGGGCAGGGGAGAAGATGCTGGATTCTCCACCAAGGTTATGGTATCCCCAACCTTAGCATTAGTCACATTCTTTATATTGGCTATCAGGTACCCCACCTCGCCGGCGGAAAGCTTTTCTGCAGGGATTAATTTCAACCTTAGATAACCTACCTCATCCACCTCATACTCTTTCTGATTGGAAAAGAATTTTATCTTATCTCCTTTTCTCACACAGCCATTTTTGATCCTTATATAAGGAATAGCACCTCTATATTGATCAAAGAACGAATCGAAGATCAAACCCTTTAAAGGATTTTTATCCTCCCCGGAAGGAGCAGGAATCCTTTTGATTATGGCTTCCAAGATCTCTTCTATACCTATTCCCTGTTTAGCTGAGGCTAAGATTATCTGGTTTTCTTCTATTCCTAAAAGCTCTTTTAATTGACCCTTAACCAGATCAATCTGAGCGCCGGGCAGGTCTATCTTATTGATTATGGGGATAAGGGGTAAATTGTTATCTAAGGCTAAGAAAAGGTTAGAGATTGTCTGGGCCTCAACCCCCTGAGAGGCATCTACCACCAATAATGCCCCTTCACAGGCGGCTAAAGACCTGGAGACCTCATAGGTGAAATCAACATGTCCCGGAGTATCGATCAGGTTCAGTATATACTCATTCCCATCTTCACTTTTATAGCTCATCCTGATAGCATGAGCCTTTATGGTTATCCCCCTTTCCCTTTCCAAGTCCATATTATCCAGAACCTGTTCCCTCATCTTCCTGGGAGGCAGAGTCTTGGTAAACTCTAAGAGCCTGTCAGCCAGGGTCGATTTGCCATGGTCGATATGAGCGATAATGGAAAAATTTCTGATATATCTCTGATCCATTCCTACGGATCCGTTTCTCGGACTTTAAACTCTTCTACCTTTTTTTAAAACCTGAATCATCTGCTTATGGATTTTACCATTCGTGGCTAAAATATCCTTTTCATAAATACTGAACTTCTTCCCTCTAAAGTCAGTAACTTTTCCACCGGCCTCTTCCACCATTAAAATCCCCGCCGCGGTATCCCAGGGAGAAAGCTTCAGTTCCCAGAACCCATCGAAGATTCCTTTAGCTAAATAGCACAGATCCAAAGCCGCAGAGCCAGCCCTTCTTATGGCCTGAGCCCTTAAGGCAAGATTTTTAAAATGGTCTAAATTGTTAATCCGGCTTTCACGGATATCATAAGGAAAACCGGTTGCCAACAAACTCTTAGAAAGCTCTCTTTTTTTTGAAACATAAATCCTTTTCCCATTTAAAATTACACCTTTATCTTTCTGTGCCACAAAAAGCTCCTCCAAAACCGGATTATAGACTACCCCTAAGATGATTTCTCCTTCTTTTTCTAAGGCGATAGATATGCAATATACGGGAAACCCATGTGCATAATTGGTCGTCCCATCCAAGGGGTCGATTATCCATTTACAATCCGATTTTTTCTCGTATCCTGTGCTTTCTTCGGCTAAGATATTGTGTTCCGGAAAGTTTTTTCTGATGATTTTTATAATCGCCTCTTCTGACAGACAATCAGCCTCGGTGACTAAGTTCACCACTCCTTTATAGCCTATCCGCTTAACCTTACCCAGACATTTTTGCAAAATTTCTCCACCTTTTAAAGCCGCCTGGATTGCAATTTTCTTAAATTGATCGACCTTTTTCACTTTCACTTCTTCTTTTACAGAGAACAATATAACTCCTGAAGAAGGTTCAAGCAAGCCTTGATAAAGGTAGGGATAGACTACCGTGTCTACCCTTACATTTTGGCTTCCGTTACGTAGTGGTAGAATAGACATTTCCGATGGATCCGTTTCTCGGACTTGTCTGTTCATTACTGTGCGAATGTGCAGATGCACCTTGAGGCATCTTGAGATCAGACAGGAATGTCTGACTTACCGGAACAGTTGAGTTAACCTGAATGAATTTTTTTATTTAAAATTCTTGACAAACGCAGTTTGGGTTATTTAAAATAAGTTCAAAAGATATTCGTTAATTCCATTAAAGTCATTCTATGAAATTCATCTGCGATGATAACTTAGGCAAGTTAGCCAAATGGCTCAGAACCTTAGGATATGATACCCTTTTCAGCTTAGATATTGAGGATACAGAGTTAGTCTCAAAAGCTTTGAAGGAAAACCGCACCATCCTGAGCCGGGATAGAGAACTGAAAAGATTTGTCTCCGCCCAGAACAATCTTTTACTTTTATCCAGCAACCAGCCTTTAGAGCAGTTGAAAGAGGTCTTGAAAAGATATAATTTAAAACCGGAAGAAAAAGGTCTTTTCACCCGCTGTTTAGTCTGTAATCAGGTGTTGGTTTCGGTTCCCAAAAAAGAGGTAGAAGCTAAAGTCCCTCCTTTCGTTTTCAAAACCCAGGAGAGTTTCGTCTTTTGTTCCAATTGTGATAAGCTCTACTGGGGAGGAACCCACATGAAGAATTTAAAAAAGAAGATTTTTGAAGAAAAACTGATCTAAAATTCAGGATAAAAGGTCAATCGAGTGGAGTTCTCTCTCCTCTTGTGGGAGAGGGGTCACCCTCCCCTTACCCCTTCCGTCAAGGGAGGGGAATTTAAAGGACGAGCAGACTAACCATGTCCAAAGGACTGGTTGACAACTCATTTTAAGAGTTAATTAATTATTTATTTGTCAAGCAGTCCGCCTTCGGCGGACATGCTTGACCTACATGGCTGCTTGATAAATCAGGGGACTACAGAATATCGATTCTTTTGATTATCTTTACCTGCCAGACCTCTTCAGGGTTTAACCTCATCCGCCAGTTTGGAAATAAAACTGTGCTCTGGTAAGTCTTCTCGAAACCCGATTCAGATAATGAGACCGTATATAAAGGAAATTGCCATAAATTTGCCGGTCTATCCAGCTTGAAACCTATCAGAAGACCCAAGGTTTTATCTTTTACCCCGAAATCAGAAATATTTTCATCTTCACCCTTTAAGTTGAGCTTTTTTTCTTTTAGCTCAAGACCTTTCAGGTAATAACTTTTTCTTTCATCCTCACAGGATAGCATCCCCAAGTTAAACTCTATACCGAACCATAAATTTAGGGTTTCCGAATGATTATTTTTCAATCTATAGGTTATCTCAAGTTCTTTTTTAAAAGCTTTCAGGGAAATTTTCTTAATCAAGTTGATATTTGCCCTTTGATCATCGATCCAGACAAAGCCATTTCGAGAGAGGACCAATTCAAGGGAATTTCCTTTTTTGTTGATTTCGTATTCATAAGGCTGATTGACAAAATCGCCCTGCTCTGGATACTGGCATCTGGCAAAATCATCCAGCCTTGCATCTTTCCCTAAGAAATGGTCAATAAAAGCACCCCTTCTATACCAGTCATAAGTTAAGAGCTTTTCTAAACCCTCTTCTTTGACCTGAACTAAATCGTGGATACTGGCGAATTCCTCCTTAGTTTTAAGTTCTTGATTTTTTATCTTTAGGAGCTTTGTATGATACCCCTCCTGGCGGCGGGATAAGATATCTAAGAGATTGAACTCTCTGGATTTGAAATCTAATTCATATAATGTCCCCCCGATCTGAGGAGAAAAATACAAATTAAAAACCGGAGACTCAATTATGATCTCCTCTTTGCCGTCTTTGTCAAAATCTAAAATTTCATATTTGATCCAGTTTTCATCCTTATGGTTTAACTCATCCATGAGCTTATCTGCCTTGATCAGATGTGAATAAATTGAATTTCTCAGATTAGAAAGATATAACCCCCCAAAGACCCCATGCCAGTAAGGATCATTACATTGACTTTTCCAGCACTCATCCTTAATTAAGAGAAGTTTTTTTTCATCTATATTCGGGGAGCTTTCCATTTTTTTAATCTTCTGATTCAAATAGAGCATCCGTTTGTGCATATGATTGGATTCTGGATATTTGGCTAAGAAATTTCTCCAGAATCCTCCACGGATAAAGGTGCCATATTTATCAAAAAGGCTTTGCTCTTTAAGGGTATTTTCGAAGTTCTCAAATTCCCGGAAAGCTAAAGGCAAAAGCGCCCACTGCATCATCTCATAATAGGAGGCAGTGGGGAGATATACCCGTCCCAAAGGAGGAAGCTTTTTTAAAGCCTGGCTAAAATGCACCATCTCAATCCAGTCCGAATTCTCCTTTATCTTCTTAAAGAATCTTTCCAGCCACCCATCCTGGTAGCAGTGTTCAAAGGTCTTGGGCCAGATACCGAATTTCTCACCATCATCCGCATACACAATAAGGTTTTCCCCCTGTTCTGTAGCCAGACTTCTGAGATAATCGACTGTCTCCTCTGGTTCCTTAAAAGGGATATAATACCTCAGCTTTTTGCTGATCGGAAATAGGGCTAAAGGAAACCCTTCCTCTTCGGTTAGATAATAACCTAAAAGATTTTCATCCTCTAAGCCTGAATATTTGAAGTGGGAATCATCTAAGATTGCAAATTTCATCCTGGCTTGGGCAAAGAATTTAGGCAGGTGAGGTTCCCACACCCTTTCTGCCAACCACATCCCCGAAGGGGTGAAGTTAAAATTTTCCTGAATAAAACAGGTGAGTTTTTCAAGCTGTCCGATCTTATCCTCATCCGGAATAGAAGGGAAAATAGGCTCATAATAGCCTCCGCTTAAAAGCTCCACCTGTCCTTTTTTCACCAAGGACTTGAGCTTCTCGGCTAACTCCGCATGGTTTTCAAAAAACCAGTCGAACAATATTCCGCAGTAATGTAAGGAGAGCTTAAAAAAGGGGTATTTTTCTAAAAGCTTCAAGAAAGGAAAATAGCATTCTTCAAATCCTTTCTCAAAGATATGTTCAAAATTCCCGATGGGCTGATGATTGTGGATCCCGAAAGCAAATTTAATTTTCTTCAAAACAGACTAAACTTTAAATATCTTTTAGGGTTCTTTTTTATATCGGTTATAAGCTCATCCACATTTTTAGTGGTCTTCTTAAGATCATCATACAGAGTACTATCATTAACCAGTTTTCCTAAAGTCCCCTCCCCGGATTCGATCTTCTGAGTCAAATTCTTTAAAGAGACCGAAAGCGAGCTTAAGGTAGTAGTAAAGGTATCTAACTTAGCTGATATATTGGCAAAATTATCCACCGAGGACTGGAACTTCTCTTTATTCCTGTCTAACATACCCTTAAGCTCTGAGGAGGTATAGGACAAATCATCTGCGGTATTCTCGAGTTTTTCTTTATTTTTTTCTAACAGGGTAACCAGATCTCCAGATAGTTTTCTTAAATCCCTGATAGTTCCCTTGATCGATTCCTGAGACCATCGGGTTCCAAAGACACCTTCTAAATGAGCTACCATTCTCCTGATCTCCTCAAGCATCTGTCCAGACATCCCCATCACCTCCGGGATTCCAGTATCATAGAAACCTTTAACCGGCTTGGAGAGATCCAAAAGCTCTGGAGAATGACCTGGCTCTACTGCCACAAACCTTTCTCCCATCAATCCGATATTCATCACCCTGAACTTAGCATCCTTTTTCAATTTCACATCTGTGGTTAGATTAAAGGTCACCAATACATCCCCTCCTTCAAGTAAGATCTTCTCCACTTTTCCCTTGTCCACCCCTAAGACCGTTACTGGATCCCCCACCTGTAATGCTCCTACATTGGGGAAAAGGACGCTGTATCTATATCTTTCAACATTAAACTTGATCTCTTTTATCCAGAGGGCCCCTAAGAAAAGTATGGCCGCTGCGATTGCTACTACAATTCCAACTCTCAGCTCTACGGTCCGATTATCCATAATCTTTTCCTCTTAAAAAATAGATGCCCTAAAAATTTGGGGCACCTCTTTTTATTATCGGTAGCTTTACCTATTCCATATCGCTCTCTAAATAATCACTCATCATCTTTTTCCGAGAGATCTCCTCGGAGAGCCTTTTGGAGAACTCCTTTGCTGGATCCTGCCCATAAACCTTCAGCATATGATTCATAGCGATCACCTCAGAGATCACAGTGATGTTCTTCCCCGGGGAAACAGGGATGGTCACCACCGGGATCTCCACCCCTAAGATGCGGGTGAACTTATCCTCGATCCCTAACCTTTCGTATTCTAAGCCATCCTCCCACAAAACCAGCCTTACCTCTACCTCGATCCTTTTCTGAATCCTGATCCCCCTTATGCCGAAAAGCTTCTCTATATCTATTATCCCCACACCCCTGATCTCCATAAGATGACCCAAAAGCTCGCTGCCGCTGCCTATGATAACCTCAGGTGTTTTTCGGATAATCTCGATTATATCATCTGCTACCAGTCGATGCCCCCTCTCCACCAAATCAAGAGCGCATTCGCTCTTACCTATGCCACTTTTTCCGGTGTAAAGCAACCCTACCCCGTACACATCTACCAAGGTTCCATGAAGGGTAGTATTAGGAGCAAAGATATTATCCAGATAAAGGCTTAACCGATTAGTCAACTCAGTGGTGGAAAGCCGCGAGTGAAAAACTGGGGTCTTATTGCGGTTGGCGATCTCGAGTAGCTCTGGGGGAGGATAGATACTTTTAGAGATTATGATACAGGGGATATCAAAGCGAAAGACTTTCTCCAAAAGTTCTTTCCTTCTACTTTGATCTAAGCTCTGAAGAAAGGAGATCTCGGTTTCGCCGATAACCTGAGTCCTCTCATTCGCAAATCTGTCTGTATATCCGGAAAGGGCTAAGCCCGGTCGGTGAATCTCATTATTCAAGATCTTCTTTTTGAGCCCATCCTCAGTGGTTAAAAGGGTGAGCTCTAAGAAATCCTTTCTCTCTTTGTAAAGCTTTTCGACGGTGATATTTTCCATCTTTTTTTAAAATTAATCTTTTTCAGAGATGGAGTTGAGCTTCATCGAGCTTTTTCCTCTTTTTCTCTCACGAAATTTTCTTTCCTTTAATTTGGATTTATATTTTTTTAACTGTCTTTTCATCTTCTCTAAGGCCCCTTCGATTGAAGTTCGAAAATCAGCTGAGCTGTGCTGACTGGTAAGCACTGTGCCATAGACTTTCAAATTCAATTCAGCCCTCTTCCTGTATCCCTCTGCCTCCAGGATCAGATGGGTGTCGATGATACGATCAAAAAATCTATCTAAACGATTTATCTCTTGGTTGGCAAAATCCTTAAGCTCCTGAGTCAAATCGAAATGTCGTGCAGTTGTCTTTATTTTCATCTAAGCACTCCTTTCTTTTTTCAACCAGTGAGCTAATTTTTCTTTTTGCGGCTGAAGGTAAAATTTGACAAAAAGCTTCAGCTTATCTTTTAGGGAGAGGAATTGGCCTTTTTCTCTTCTTTTTCTTCAGATTTACTGCTATTATACTTGGTTACCCTTTTACGGAAACGAGCCGAAGGGATATGGAGCTCCTCCCGATATTTGGTTACAGTCCGACGGGCCAAATTGATACCTCTCTCTTTCAGCCGATTGTAAATCTCCCGGTCAGATAAAGGGTAATTGGGGTTCTCTCCCTTGATTATCTCTTCTAACATACTCTTGATGTGCCGCCTGGAGATCTCCTGACCATCCTCCTTGGTCAGCCCGGAGTTGAAGAAGTATCTGATCTCAAATAAGCCCTGTGGGGTCTGGACATATTTATCATTAGCCACCCGGGAGACAGTTGCCACATGCATATTCACTTTATTGGCTATGGTCTCCATGATCAAGGGTTTTAAATACTCTGGTCCATTTTCGAAAAACTCATTCTGTTCTTCAATGATTGCACCCATCACATTCATCATGGTGGAGCGGCGTTGATTTATAGCATTTAAAAGCCAGCGAGCCTGTTCCAGTTTCTTCTTCACATAATCCTTTGCCTCTGAGGTGGCGGAGCTATCTTTTTTCAAAATCTCTTTATAGGCCGGATTAACCCTCAGCCGAGGCATGTTCTTATCGTTATGGAAAACCAGTAGCTCATTCCCCACCTTTTCCACGATCAGATCTGGAACTATGGGGATGGACCCAATCACAAACCTCCCGGCTGCAGGCTTAGGAGAAAGGGTACGAATAAGATCCATAGCTTTCTGGACCTCTTCAAACTCTGTCCCTAAAGACTTGGCTAATTGAGAAAGGCTTTTCTTATCCAGCTCATTCAGATACTGATCCACGATCCGATAAGCTAAGCTTTGTTCTAAACCTCGCTCTTTTATCTGGATGAGAAGCGATTCTCTTAAATCCCTTGCCCCAACCCCTGGGGGATCGAAACTCTGAATCAACTTAAGCACCTTTTTAGTAACCTCGGGGTCACTCTTCAGACCTTCTACTATCTCCTCTAAGGAGCAGGTAAGATAACCGTTCTCATCTATATTTCCAATTATATACTCTCCTATCCTATGTTCCTCCTGGGTCAGCTTGTTGAAATTAAGTTGTTCTATAAGATGCTCATATAAATTTTTCTCCACCACAGTTGGTCTTTCCTCTTTTTCCTCCGGTTTCTCCTTTTCCTGCCTCACCCTAAACTCACTTTCCTCACCTAAATATTCACTCCAGTCGATCTTACCTAACTGAGGGTCGATTTCCGGCTCCTCTTCAGGAGAGGGTAAATCTACCTCCTCTGAGGTTTCAACCTCTTCTAACAAAGGGTTAATTGAAAGCTCCTGGCGTAACAGCTGCTCCAACTTAAGGATAGGCATCTGCAAAAGTTTTAAGGACTGGATCAGCTGAGGGGCTATGATCTGTCTAAGCTTTACCTCTAAACCTAATTTCATATCTTTATCTTAAATTTCCTCCCTAATCTTTTATCGGATTAAACCTTTTTTCAATTTAGCCTGAACCTCTCACCTAAATAGATCTTCTTAGCCTCCGCATCAGAGGCTAAGAACTCTGAGGTGCCCGATTTCAATATCTGCCCATCACACATTATATAGGCCCTATCGGTTATAGCTAAGGTCTCTCTGACATTATGGTCGGTAATCAGGATGCCTAAATTTTTCTGTTTTAACCTGGAGATTATCTTCTGGATATCCTCAACTGCAATTGGGTCAATTCCTAAGAATGGCTCATCCAGGAGCATAAACTTTGGCTCAATAACTAAGGCCCGGGTGATCTCAACTCTTCTTCTTTCTCCACCTGAAAGGGTATAGGCTTTATTCTTAGCTAATGAAGCTATATCCAGCTCGTTTAACAGTTCTTCCAATCTAATCTTACGCTTCTTTTTCTCTAATTTTTGCATCTCCAGGATAGCCAACATATTTTCCTCTACGGTTAATTTCCTGAAGATGGAAGATTCCTGGGAAAGATAGCCGATCCCTTTCTGAGCCCTTTTATACATAGGAAGATCAGTTATATCCTCGGAATCGATTAACACCCTGCCGGAATTAGGCTTGATAAAGCCAATGAACATATAAAATGTAGTGGTTTTACCTGCTCCGTTGGGTCCTAAAAGCCCTACCACCTCTCCCTGTTTCACCTCTATTGAAACGTCATTTACCACTTTACGTTTTTTATAGACCTTGACCAATTTCTCTGAGTTTAATATCTGCATTTTCTCCTCAACTGTCAAGTGGCACTCCAGCAATCTGGATTACAAAACGGCTCATTCCCCTACTCATCTTCTCTTATTTCCTATTCATTTATCTCCTCTTTGGAAACCCCTTTTATCTTCCCTTTAACCTCTTTTTTGATCTTAAGTTCCTTTAGCCCCTGATCAGCCTCTAAACCATAACCGGTTATCACATCTTTTCCTTTGGTTATTTTGACAAAATCCTCTGTGGTAACCTTATTGGTCCGCGGGTTCCAGCTCAGGCTCTGGGTCTCTAAGATTATCCCCTGATCTGACTTAACCACCACATTCCCCAAGACTGTAATCTCCTGTCTTTTCTCCCTTATCCAGCCAGAATCAGCCCGGAGGGTGGAAATATGCTTCCCCTCCTGATCATAAATATCTGCATA
>Ga0209979_1004688_pt1 | contig 11195 bp, 7 predicted proteins | sample AnhtaG_FD_183114 | JGI IMG/M metagenome (GOLD analysis project Ga0209979, IMG submission 183114) | Deep subsurface microbial communities from Anholt, Denmark to uncover new lineages of life (NeLLi) - Anholt_01485 metaG (SPAdes) (version 2) | ecosystem: Environmental > Aquatic > Marine > Oceanic >...
GGGGCCGGCGGTTTTGCGAACGCCATGCGCACCCTGCCGGTCGTCTTGGAGTTGGCGGCGCAGATCGAGGCGGTGAATCCGGACGCGACGGTGATCAATTTGACCAACCCGCTGGGCGTGGTAGTGGAGGCGCTGTCAAAACACACCAATCTCAACGTCATCGGGGTGTGCGACATGCCTGGGGCCTATGTGAAACGCGTCGCGCAGGTGCTCCATTGCACGGACGCGGACCTATGGGTGGACTACATCGGCCTGAACCACCTGGGCTGGATCCAGGACGTCAAGGTGGATGGACGCAGTTGCATGGGGGCGCTGCTCGAGCGGCTGGAACGACACAAGAACGACGGATTCAACCACGAGCTGATCGAGCTCTTCCGCATGATCCCAACACGTACGGTCAGCCTCTTCTTCAGCACCGACGAGGTGCTGAAGAAGCAACAGGCGTGCGGCCGGTTCCGGGCGGAGGTGCTGCACGAGGCGGAGCAGCAGATCCTGGAACTGTATGAGGACGAGCACCTGTGCGATCTCCCCGAACTGACCCGAGAACGCAACGCGGTTTGGTACGAAGATACGATCGTTCCCGTGATCGAAGCATTGGACAGCAAGACGCAGCGCTCCCTGATTCTGTGCGTCCGCAATAACAAGTCGATCCGGGACCTGCCCGAAGACGGCAGCGTCGAGATCCCCGTGGCACTGAGCCGCAAGGGGGTCAAACCCCGGGCGGTGGGCAGTTGTCCGCGCTTCCTGAAGGGCCTGTTCACGGCGGTCAAGGAGAGCGACCGGCTGACCATCGAGGCGGCCCTCCACAGAAGCTACGAATACGCGCTTCAGGCGCTGGCGATCAACCCACTCGTGCCGTCGGTGCAGGCAGCGCGCAGGTTCCTGGATCGAGTCATGAAGGACGAGTCACTCGAACTTCACTAGGGGTGTTTGATGCGTGCTCCCGGGCGGGCCCGCGTGTCAAACCACTATCGCGGAGGAAAGGAAGGAAGGCATGCAAAGGATCCTGGTGACGGCCTTGTTGATTGGGGCCGCCTTCTCGGCGTTCCCCGAAGAGATGCCGCCGGTCGTCAACGGTGGCGGGGCGACCTTGCGGGACCTCGTGGGTACCTCGAAGCTGGTCACGGTGGTTCTCGAGGACAGCGGCGCGGAGGACCCCAATCTACGGATCTTGAAGGTGAACAAGGCGCATTTCACGGTGATGACCTTGTCAAGGGAAGAGGTCCCGTACCTCTTCGCCTCAGTGAAGGAGATCCGGGTTCAGGACGGCCAGGTGGCCGTCAAGCAATTCGCGCCGGAGTTGAGCCGGTCGCTGCGGGCCGAAGAGCAGAAGGTGGTGGACCGCGCGTTCCGGCGCGCCAAGGAGATCTTTGATGGGAACGCGGACCGGGCGCCGATCCGGATGCGGGCCGCCACGGTCATGGCGCTGAACAACCGCAAGGAGGCGTTGGAATACCTCCGGAGCCGCGCCACGAGCGGCGATGTGCCGACCGAACTGGCCGCCATGCTGGCCCTCTACTTGGCGGGGGCGGAGGACGTTGGCGGGGAGGCCGTTGCCGCTGGCCTGGAAAGCGGCGACCGAAAGGTGCGCCGCAAGGCGACGCAATTGGCGGGGCTGCTCAAGGACGAGTCGACGGTGCAGCGCCTGATGAAGCTCGTCCGGGACCGCGACGTCAGCATCAACGCGCCTGCGGCGCGGGCGCTGGGCCGGCTCGGCGTGCGGGAGGTCATCCCGCACCTGTTCCGCATGGTCATGGAGCTCACGGCGGAGAAGGGTGACGCCGCGGTGTCTGCCTTGTCGCGGTTGGGCGGCCAGGACGTTGTCGAGCAGGCAAAGCAGCGGCTCGAACAGGCCGACGGGTTGGCGCGGTATCGCCTGGCGCTGCTCCTGTACCGTCTGGGGGATCCGCTGGGCAAGAAGCTGATGGTGCAAGAGATGATGGCCGTCCCCTCGTTGGCGCGCGAGGCGGCCCTGGTCCTGGCACGGGACGGGCAATGGGACGGCGTGAAGTATCTCATGGACAAGCTCGAGCGGCGGTACGACGAGGAAGTGGACGTGATGGTATATCGCGCGCGGGCGGCCGCCGCGTTGATCGCCAGTGGCCATAGCCCGGTGGCGTCGGATCTGCAGGAGATGCTCCAGTCGGACGAGCCCCTGGTCAAGAAGCGGATCTGCTACTTGCTCGCCACGCTGGGCGATCGCCGGCAGATCCCGATTGTGACCCCGCTGATCGAGAACAGCGACCCGGACCTGGCCCTCACGGCGTGCGTCGCGGCCGTGGCCATGGCCCTGCCGGATTTCGCGATGCGATTGGCGGAGTTCACGGACGGATAGCGGATGGGGGAGCGTCTGCACGTCTACATCGAGGGGCGGGTACAAGGCGTCGGGTTTCGGTACTGGGCCTGCGACCGGGCCGTCTCGCTGAGTCTGACGGGGTGGGTGCGCAATCTCCCGGACGGCCGCGTGGAGGCGACCTTCGAGGGTCCTCGGCCCGCCCTCGAGGAGATGTTGTCCTGGTGCCGTGCGGGACCGCGCTGGGCCGACGTCGCCGGCGTGGAAGCGCAGTGGGAACGCGGCGACCCCCAATACACCGACTTCCGCCCCCGCTATTGAGCACTGGGCCTGCCGGGCGCTCCCTCGAGCACCCAGATCATCTCGTTGCTCTCTTCGGTGAACGGGCCGCCTTCGAAGTCCCCGTAGAGGCCCTCGACCTGGAATCCGCAGAGCAGGAGGAGGTTGTCCATTTCGCGGGGGGTGGTCCAGGCGCGCACGAGGGGGAGGCGGCGCTCGCGGAGGATCCTGCCGGCGTCATCGACCTCGCGAATCACGTGCAACTCGGTGATGGTCTGCCGGAAGTCATCGCACGACGACGCATGGTAGTGCTCGACGTTCAGCTCTTTTTCCGGCACCCGCAATCGGTCGGCGAGCTTGAGCTTCTCGGCGAGGGGACCGCCGATGACGCTGGCGATGGCCTCGACGCGCGGCGCCCACGTGTTGAAGACGAAACGGCCGTTGGGGGCGAGATGGCGGCGCACGGCGCGCAGGCATTGGCGCTGGTCCCCGGGGGTGAGGAGATGCATGAAGGTGCGGTAGGGCATGGCGATGAAGGCAAAGCGGCGCCCGAGATCGAAGTCGGCCATGTCGCCGTGGATGAGTTCGAGGGCGCCCGGCACATCGCCAGCGGCCTCCTTCTTTCTTCGGCAGGCATCGAGCATGCCGGGGGAGCTGTCGAGCCCGGTCAGATTCACCCCCGCCGTCACCATCGGAATGGCGATGCGCCCGGTGCCCACGCCCAACTCGAGGGCGTCCCCGCCGGCGTCAAGGGCCTGCCCGACGTAGAACTCGACGTCGCCGGGCAGCCCGTCGTGAATCAAGTCGTAGTATTCGGCCCACGCGTCAAATGCGGCCACGGAGTTCGCCTTTTCTTTGCCCGAGCCGTCTGGCGATCCGAGGCTCATGGGGCCTCGCCGTCCGCGGTCCTCGCTGGTGCGCGCAGGTGCTCGTCGAGGAACCGCAGGATCTCGTCGAACAGGTGGCGCCTCGCGTTGAAATGAAAGAAGTCGAAAGCGTGCCCGTGGCGTACGGTGATCAGCCGCGTGGGTACGCCCAGCCGGCGCAGGCGCTGGCAGAAGGCCACGGACTGGGCGTACGGCACCCAGTTGTCTTTCGTGCCGTGCACGAACAGCGTGGGGGAAGTACGGCGGCCGGCATAGGTCGCGGGTGAGGCGGCGTCGTAGGGGTTGTGCCCCTCGCCTTGGGGCTTTCCCACGAACCGTTCCATGAACTTCGGGGTGATGCCGGCGAACCGGACGTATCCTTTCGGGCTGCGGTAGTAGGACAGATCGGCGACGCCGTACAGGACGATGGCGGCCTGCACCCGGCTGGAGGCGCCCGGATTGTCGGCCCCCTCGAGCCCGTCCTCAGGCGCGGTGGTCGCCAGCATGGCGCTGAGATGGCCGCCGGCGCTGTTGCCGAGCACGGCGATCCGCTCTGGGTCGAGGCCGTATTCGTCGGCGTGCAGGCGCATCCAGCGCACGGCCGCCTTGCAGTCGTGCAGGCAGTTCGGGAATGGGTACTTGGGCATCATCCGGTAGTTGATCGAAACGGCCACGTAGCCCTGGCGCGCGAAGTGTCGGCCGTACCAGTCCAACTGATGCCGCGTGCCGAACAGCCAGGCCCCGCCGTGAATCAGCAGCACGCCGGGGCGCCGTGCGCCGGTGTCCCCTGCGGGAAGATGAAGCGTCATACGGCAGGTCTTGCCGTTGGGCCGGGCGTAGACGATGCCGCGGTCGACCGTGTAGTCCTTGGCGCAGGCCGCGGCGCTTGCCACGATTAGGAGGGCCGCGCCAAGAAACGACGACGCTGAATCATTGATGCGCATTGTGCTGCGAAGGGGCCTGCTTCATCCGGTGTGCGGTTCCGAGCGCACCATCATAGCAGAAAGACGCGCCCGCTGGAACAGGGCCCATGGCTGCGCGAAGCAGGATGCAAGGCCCCGAGGGGGTGTGCTCGGCACATGGGGGTGTGCCAGGCACATGGGGTGTGCTCGGCACATGGGGGTGTGCCAGGCACATGGGGTGTGCTCAGCACATGAGGGTGTGCTAGAATCCGCGCATGGGTTCCGCGTGGGCGGCATGGTCGGGGTGCAAGGATGAGACATGGCCAAGGGCGAAATCGAACTGCAGGCCGAACTGGCCCGTCTCGAGGAGCAGCGGCAAGTGATGCAGGCCGCCCTCGACAACGTCCGGCAACTGCTGGACAAGGCCGACGAGCGGCGCGCGGTGGATGGGGAGCGTCGCTGGGATCAGATCCTGGACAACCTCGAACAGGCGCTGGACCTGACCGGTTCGAAGTTGACGGCCTGCGAGCAGCAGATCAAGGAAGCCGAAAGGCGGCTGCGTGATCTTCTCGAGAGCGGCATGGAGGCCGGCGAGGGCGACGAAGCACCCGGGGCGCAAGGGCCGGTCGTCCCTGAACCCATGCCCCCTTCGGGGAACCTCGAGGGGGCGAAGCGCATCCTGGCCCTGCCGGTCGATCAATTGCGTGACCTGACCATCGAGCAGTTGACCCGAATCCACAGCCATCTGTTCGAGGCCGACCACGGGAAAGCCGCGGCCGCCCAAGAGGCCGAAACCCCGGAACGGTCCTCGCTGTCCGCGCGGCTATCCGCGCGCATTGAGGAAGCGCAGCGCAGCCGGAGGCGCCGCTCCGCCCGGGCGCGGCGTCCGGCCGAGTCGTTCGTCGAGCGCCGCAAGCAGCATCTGCTTCGCGGGGCGATCACAAAGGCGACGACGGACAAGCTTGGCGGCATGACGCTCGAGGAGATCGACCTGGTGCTGAGCTGGCACAAGACGCTCGCCGAACGCGCCGAGCCGACCGACAGCGACCGACGGCTCCTCGGGCTGCTCGAGCCCTTCATCGGGGACCTCAAGGACCGGTCGTCGCAGTTGCGCCACAAGCAGGCGCAACGCAAGATCCGCAGGCCATTGTAGCTGACGCGGCGAGGTAAGGGGACCGTCCCGTCAAATGGGCACGCGCAACGGGTCTTCGGCCTCGCGCAAGAAGCGCCGCAGCATGCCCTCGAGCTTCTCTCGGACCTCGGCCATGGCGGGGTCGGCGATGCGGTTGTTGAGCTGGTAGGGGTCCTGCTCGTTGTCGAACAGGCACCAGCGCTCGTCGGGGTAGAGGGCGTAAGTATAGCGCCGGGTGCGGACGCCGCGGAAGATGGGGGCGGGGTGCTTGTCGCCTCCGGAGGCGTTTTTTTTCGAGATGTGCATGATGAACTGGGCCTCCGGGTCGGGGCCGTCGCCCCCGAGCACAACGCGGGAGAAGTCCCGGCCCACGCACGAGCCAGGCACCGGCACACCCGCGAGGCCGCACAGCGTGGGCATCAGGTCGATGCTGCCGAACAGGGCGTCGGAGGCGAGTCCGGCCGGAATGACGCCCGGCCACCGGATGCTGAAGGGCACGCGGATCGACTCCTCGTAGGGCTGCCGCTTGCTCCCGAGGCCGTGCGAACCCATCATCGAGCCGTGGTCCGCGCTGTACACGAGGATTGTGTCGTCGGCGATGCCCAGTGCGTCCAACTGGGCCATGAGCCGGCCGAGTTCGTTGTCGATGGCGCTGATGTGGGCATGGTAGCCCTGGTAGTAGGGCCAACTGTTCTGGTCCCAGATCCGGCCGCGTGCGCCTTTCTTCTTGCGGGCGTCGAGGTCCACGTTCTCGCGCCAGGGCAACGAGCCTTCGGGGTAGAGGGCCTTCTTGGCCTCGGGCGGGTCCAGGAAGTCCGAATGCGGCGGGTTCCACGACAGCATCAGGAGGAACGGCGTATCCGGGCATTCGCGGTGGTGCTGGTCGATGTACTCGATGGCCTGGTCGGTCATGAGCGTGGCGTTGTAGCCCTGGGGCTGCACGGGCGCCCCGTCTCGCGGGTGATAGCGCGAGCGGTCCCAATGGGCGTTGGTCTTGCTCCAGATGAGGGAGAGGTCGAAGCCGAAGGGCTCGGCCCGGGTCCCGCCGAGGTGCCATTTGCCGATGTAGGCCGTGTCGTATCCCTCGGCCTTGAAGGCCTTGGCGAGCGTCGTCTCGTCCGCGCCCAAGGGAATGTTGTTGTCGACGACGCCCTGCTGGTAGGGCCAGCGGCCGGTCATCAAGATGGCGCGGTGGGGTGAGCAGACGGGGTAGTTGCTGATGCAGTGGGTGAAGGTGGCGCCTTGGGCGGCCAGGGCCGCCATGTTGGGGGTCTCGAGTTCGGGCATCTCCGTGAACGACATGGACTGCGCGCGGTGTTCGTCACTGAACGTGTAGATCACGTTCGGTCGACGGCGGGCTTGGCGCGGGCCCGTGTGGGCGCACGACGCCAGCGCCGCGGCCGCTACGCCGCCGGCCATGCGCCCCATGAACTCCCGCCGCCGCAGTTGTGGGCCGGGGACCCCGGTTGGCACGTTCGATGCCCTCAGATCAGTCCGTGGCATGGGTTCTCACCTTTCTCTGTGCCGGTATGGCTGGTCTTTGCCGGCAGGCGGCGAATCCCGGCCTCGACTCCTGCCGGCCCGGGAACAGTATACCAGAGGCGGCGCGGCGCCTTGTGGCGTCAGGGACGTTTGGGTATTCTGGCGGCCGGCCACCGCCAGCGCTCGCGCTGGCGGCCAGCCACCGCCAGCGCTCGCGCGAGGCGTTGGCTGCACCACGACGTCGGCGGCGGGCAGCCTTGACAAAGCGAGGAGGACGGACCATGCGAAGCTTGCGTTCTGTGGCGGTTTGGGCGGGATTGCTGGCAGCAGCCATCGCGCCGGCGAGCGGCGCCGAGGAGCCGTTGCTGGTGGTGGAAGGGGCGCCCGCGCACGGGCTGGTTGTAGCGCGGGTTGACGTCACCCGATGGACCGGCCCGGATGCGGACGAGGGCGCCCTGAGCATAGGGGCCGCCGCGCTGCCGGGCGGCGAGGCCGTGCCCGTCCAGTTCGTCCCGGACAGCGACTACGACCCGGGCTCGCGGGCGACGGGCAGCGTGGTGCTGAAGCTGCCGGGCGGCGGGGACTGGGAACTCCGGTTGACGCTGCGTCCGGGCCCCGCCCACGAAGCCGCGCCGCCGGCCGGCGAGGTCCGCTCCGAGCATTTCCGGATGACGTTTGACGCCGAGCGCATGGGGGGGCTACCGTCCGCCGTCACTTTCGCCGGGACGGGCAATCCCTTCGACAACTTCGTTTGGAACGACCGGCTGTATGACTCCGATCTCGGTTGTTTCTGGCTGCGACACGACCCGGACGCGAAACCACAGGTGGTGTCGGACGGGCCGCTGTGCACAGTCGTGCGGGTCCGTGCGCGCTACTGCCAGGCGGGCGGGGGCCAGCCGGCGTCGGCGCCCGAAGCGGTGTACGACTGGTACGTCTTCCGCGACGCGCCGCTCGTGTTCGTAACGGCGGCAGTCCGCCAGAAGCAGCCCTATGCCTGGCACGAGCTGCACTTCCTCGAACTCAACTTCCCGGGTGACCGTTTCACACTTTGGGCCGGGGGCGAACCGCTCCAGCAGGGCGCGTTCACCGCCACCAAGAAGAGCTTTGACACCGCGCCGTGGGGGACCCTGGTGGGCGACCGCGACGCGGTCGGCATGCTCGGGGGCTCGGTGAAATTCTACGACGGCCTCGGCGGCTACGGCACCTACATGCACTCGACGTGGCGCGCCTGGGGCGAATGCGACGCCCGCATGGCCACGTGGCTCTGGATCGGCTCGTCCGACGACCCGGTCCAGGCGGTGCGCGAAGCCGCGAGACGCTTCGGGGGCGGGGCTCGGGCCAGGCTGACCCGGCCCGGCCTGCGCCAAGCGATTGCCGACCTGCGCGCGGCCGCGCTCGACGCGGCCGGCCCCGAGGCCAAGGGCATGCGGTGGCGGGCGGCCATCGCCGAGCGGGAGGAGCGGGCGGGGCGCCTGGACGTGGTCGAACGGCTGGTTCAAGGCGAGTGGCCGGAGGGATGGGCGTCCTTCGAGGCGGGGCGGTTGGGGCTCGTCCTGGAGGGGCAACCCGGAGGCATTGCCCTCCAGAGCCTGTTCGACCTCGAGCGGGGCCGCGAACTCCTGGCAGGGCATCCGCTCCCGTTGTTCGCCGTCTCCCTGCGCCACGCGGCCACGCGCGAGAACGTCCGCCTGGCCGCCGACGCCGGATGGCAGAAGGTCGCCCTGGCGCTGGGCGAGGACGGCAGCGTGGTGCTCGACTGGCAAGAGCCCGAGGACGAGCGGGTCGAGGGAGTGCGCGTGACGGCCAAGGCCACGCCCGAGCCCGAGGCCAGCGCCTGGCGCTGGTACCTCGAGGTCGAGACGGGCGACCCGGCCTGGAGCGTGTGGCAGGTGACGTTTCCCCAGGTGGCCCTCGGGGATCTCGGCGAGGATGCCGGGCGAACAGGAGGTTCGCCTAAGCCGAACGCCAGTTCGGCAGCGGTCCTGTTCCCGCGCGGTCCCGGGGAGATCAAGCGCGGGGTCTGGGAAGAGGCCTTCAGCTTCCATGGGCGGTACCCGAGCGGGTGGTGCAGCATGCAGTTCCTCGCGGCCTACGACGAGGGCGGCACCGGCCTCTACGTCGGCATGCATGACCCCTACGCCGGCACCAAGGAAATCTCGCTCACGAGCGACCCCAGCGAGCGCAGCGTCCGCCTCGCCTATGAACATCCCGCACCCGACATGGGCAGGCCCGGCAACGGGTTCCGTCTAAGCGGGGAGGCGGTCTGGCAGTTGCTCGATGGCGACTGGTTCGACGCGGCCATGATCTACAAGCGGTGGGCCCGGGAGCGCGCGATATGGTGGCCGGATCTCGGCCCCGAAGGGCGCGAAGACACGCCGTTGTGGATGCGCGAGCTGTGCGCCTGGGCGCAGACCGGCGGCGCGCCGGCCGAGTGCGTGCCGGCCGTCAAAGAGATGGCCGCGCAACTGGGCGTGCCCACGGGCTTCCACTGGTACAACTGGCACGAGATCCCCTTTGACAACGACTACCCGCACTACTTCCCAACCAAGGCGGGCTTCGCGGCCAGCGTAAGGGACTTAATGCGGGCGAATGTGTACACAATGCCCTACATTAATGGGCGGTTGTGGGATACACACGACCAGGGCGCCGAGGATTTCCAGTTCTCGAGCGTGGCCTTGCCCGCAGTGACGAAGAACGAAAAAGGCGAGCCCTTCACCGAGCAGTACCACAGCAAAGAGGCCGACGGGGCACCTGTGCGGTTGGGCGTGATGTGCCCGAGCACCAAGCTGTGGCAGGACAAGGTCAAGGAGATCGTGCTGCGCCTGCAGAACGAGGAGGGCGTGGCCGGCGTATACATCGACCAGATCGCCGCGGCCGCGCCCAAGCTATGCATGGACGAGACCCACGGCCATCCCCTCGGCGGCGGCCATTGGTGGACCGAAGGCTACTGGCACATGCTGGACGGGATCCGTAAGGTGATGGGCGAGGACAAGATGCTGACCACCGAGTGCAACGCGGAGCCGTTCATCGCCTGGATGGACGGCTACCTGACCTGGCACTGGCAATACGACGGGCAGGTCCCGGTGTTCCCCGCCATCTACGGGGGCGCGGTCCAGATGTTCGGCCGCGCGTACCGGGGCGGGCCGACGAAGGACCTGGCGCTGCGCATGAAGGCCGGCCAGCAACTGGTGTACGGCGAGCAACTCGGCTGGCTCGACCCCGGCCTGCTCAAGGAGGCCGACAACGGGCCGTTCTTCCGTCAGGCGGTGCGGTTGCGCTGGCATCTGCGCCGATACTTCTACGCCGGCGAGATGGCGCGCCCGCCGAAGCTCCGTGGCGACGTCCCGACGGTCACGGCCGACTGGCAGTGGAGCGGCGAATGGCCCGTGACCACGGACGCCGTGCTGACGGGCGCCTGGCGTATTCCGCACGAGAAGCGGTACGTGCTGTTGTTTGCAAACGTCTCGGATGCGCCCGTAACCGCCCGAGTCATCGTTGACAGCGAGGCGACCGGTTCGCGCCAAGCCATCCTGATCCGGCAAGGCGGCGACGTCGAGGACAGCGTGGGGCGGGACCTTCTCGACGAGCCGATAACCTTCCCGCCCAAAGAAGCCTTCGCCGTGGAGTTCGGGCATTGACGGAGCGGAATATGAAGCCGGCAACAACGACTGGGATTGTCCTCACAATCGCGCTTGTGTGCGCGGCATGGTCCGCGGCTGGGACGGAACCGGAACTGAAGTGGGCTTTCAAGGCCGAGTCGAACCTGTACGCGCCGCCGTTGGCGGCGGACGTGTGCGAGGCGCCGGGCAAAGAGGTGATCCTCAGCGACAGCGAGGCGCGGCGGCTGCGGTGCGTGGACTGTCGAGGACAGCCGCTTTGGGAATACGACGGGGGCTGGAAGAAACGGCTGACCAGCGCGGCGGCGCTGAGCACAACGGCGCGGCCGGGGCACGGCTCGTTGGTGGTCGCGGGGAGCGACGGCACGTTGTGCTGCGTGGACGCGGCGTCGGGGGACGAGCTCTGGCGACGGGAGGTGGGGAGCATCACGTGGGGCGCGGCGATCTGGGCCGACCTGGACGGCGATGGGCGGGAAGAGGTAGTGGCGGGGACGGAGCGGCGGGGCATCGTCGCTCTGGACGCGGACGGCGAAGTGCGGTGGACCTACACCGGGCCGAAGGGCAAGAAGGCGATCGTGGTCGAATGCCCCGTCGCCGCGGCCGACGTCGACGGCGACGGCAAGG
>Ga0209979_1004689_pt1 | contig 11192 bp, 12 predicted proteins | sample AnhtaG_FD_183114 | JGI IMG/M metagenome (GOLD analysis project Ga0209979, IMG submission 183114) | Deep subsurface microbial communities from Anholt, Denmark to uncover new lineages of life (NeLLi) - Anholt_01485 metaG (SPAdes) (version 2) | ecosystem: Environmental > Aquatic > Marine > Oceanic...
ATGCAATAACTTCCTTCGACATCCTCTGTCCTCCTCGCATAAATATGCAAAGAGAACTTTAATCGATTTTTGCAAAACCGGAAATTATTGCTTTGCACAAATAGGAAATTATCGCATTGCTGCAACACATAGTCAATTAAGAGTCTGGACTATTACACTGCCGTGAGACTCTGACAATTTATTAAAGAAAGTATAGTGGATCAAGAGAAGAAAATAGTAATTTTTTCTATTGTGTTTTCACGATCCAAAGAGAATTGTTTTTCACTTCCAAGACAGTCAACTTTGCGGCTCCTACTTCTTTTAAGACTTCTTTGGGGTTGGAGAAGAAATGACAAAAACATAGTTTTTTTGGGCTGCTAGCCGGAGAAACATATTTAACCAACAGGTCACCCGGTTCTGACTCAAATTTTTTCTTAAAAAAGAAGTTTCTGAGCCTCCGGAAGAAACCCATAATATTTAATCTTGAAAAAAATCTTTTCTCCTTGTAATAAACAATAAAAAAAAGCATCCCATCGGGCTTTAGAATATCTTTGATTTTCTTTAGTATTTTAACTCTGAGCTTTTTGGTGGGAATATAAGAATATACTGCTCGACTGAATAGAACATAATCAAAGGATTTTGCAGGACAAGTAATGTCCGCAACATTCTGGACCTTAAATTGAATATTTAACTTTTCCTTTTTAGCATTTTTTATTGCCTTATTTATCATGTTGGGAGAGATATCAATACCAGTCACCTTAAAATCCATCTTGGTCAAGGCAATAGCTTCTCTTCCCGCACCACAACCCACATCGAGTATTCGAGTTTTAGGCTTAACGTATTTTGTTATTACATCTTTCTCCCATTTTTCAAGTCCTTCTGATAAAATCCGGGAGTGAAATTCAACTTCCTCTTTTCCATCGTATTTTTCAGCAACGCTCTGGAAAGAATCTATAGGTTTTTTTATAAACAGATTAGGATCGAAAAGGCTCAAAATCCTATCCAGAACTCTTTGAATTTTTATTAAAGGCCAGAACCAAGAATAGATAAAGTTATTCAGCCTACCGAGGCCTCCATCAACATTTATCCGTTTTCCAGTTCTCTCGATGGAGACGACTTTGCCTAATACGTTTTGGATGTCCAACTCTTCTGGGGGACCAGAGGTAGCATCTCCTTTAACTGACCAAATCATTCTATTATCTTTTTTATGTTTTTTAATAACTCGATGGACAACAACCTTATTTTCAGTTGAAGAATACAACACAACATCTCCTGGTTTTATAGAAGAATTTTTAATCGGACTAACTATTATAAAATCTTCATCCTGAAGAAAGGGAAACATACTCCGGCCCTTAACCTGAAAGCGGACAGAGTTTCCTTTTTGAAGGATATTGCTGCTTAACTCTAAAAATAGATGTATATTATTCAAATTTTAGATGTTTTTAATAAAATCAATAGCACTTTTATCAGGCAAGAAGCCAAGATCATAGCAAGGAGTTTCTCTGGTTACCTCCTCAATAAACTTTAGAGTAAATTCCATGCCTTCACTATCCCAGAATGGGGGAAATGATCTCACCAACAATTTAGACACTGCCTCAACTCTCTTTACGTCTCGTACATAGTTCTCTGAAGCATGTTCGAGAAAAAAAATCTTTTTTAATGGAAATTTTTCTGGCGAACAGGCTTTTGCATCTCCATGCCAGGGCGTCCCATAGATCCAGAATTGCCCGTCCGTCTTACGAATAATTATTCTATCATCACTGAGAATTGTTGTATCTTTAACTTTTGATTGCGGGCTTTTATCTGTTGACATGCCACTGCACTTCCATAAATTTGCAATTGTGCTTTTTCCTGCTCTTGAAGTTCCTGCAAAGAGCAATCCCTCTGAGCCATTGTTATTAACGCCACAGGCATGCACAAAAACTCCCCGTCCTTTTCCGAGAAGATTTATCATTAGAACTTCATCCAGAGGATAAACAAAAGGATAGTTTCCCAGTTTTTTGTCTAAATAAACATCGCCAGAGGTAAAATCAGGTGAAGCAACCAAGGTGTGGGTGCGTGTTTCTAAGATATATTTTTTGTTAAAATAAAATAATCTCCAAGTAGGATGGCTGTCAAAAATGATTTCCTTGGAGGAGTTCATATCTGTTCGCCAATATGAACCGTACTTGTATCGAAGAATAACCTCAGGCCTTCCTTCAACAAGGAAAAGATTATAAGGAGCAATATCCTTACTCAAGCTAACTCCTTGTTCTGCAGTAAACGAAAAAATAGTGTCAGCGATGTTAAGTTTAAAGTTCTGGGTCATATATTCTTTCCAGAGGAGAGCCAAAATACGCTTTTGCTAAATTTTACAGCACAGTATTTTTTGTGGAGTAAAACTGATTTGGCTTTAGGATCCTTTTGTCTTATTACACCTGCCCCCACATTTTGTTGCGGCTGGTGGGTTTCCGATAGCTCCCGCGTTTGTTTTACAACCGGCTATCAAAGCTTCTTCAGGGGCAAGCTTCACCTTACATATTTCCGGTTTCTTGTAAGACCTTTTTGGTTTCTTTATCACTTTTATCACCTCCTTTTAAAATAAAATCTTCTTTCCTTAATGCCTCAGCTCTTAGATGAGAAATTTGGCAGACATATTCAACTGCTGTATTAGGATCACCATTTTCAAGTTGTGCCCAGGCAGGACAGAAATCGCAGGCACCTAATAATTCACACCTTAAACACTTGTTTACTTCATTAGGTTTTAGAGACTGAAATTTGGTTATTAATTCTGGCCAACATTTAGAAAATGAGTTGTAACGCAGATCAAAACTTGGCTCCTGGACCATGAGACAGGGCAGCAACTCGCCATAGGCTGAAATATGGAAAGACCACATACCAATGGAGCATGGATAGAGAATATCTGTTCTTTTTAGTGGTCCACCAAACTTTTGATGTGCCTTTTTCCATTCTCCCCAATACTTTGAGTCAGCAAGAGTAAGCTCCAAAACCTCAGGGGGAGAAATTCTTGATCGGCAGGGCTCCTTAGAGCCATCAAGCCGTGGATTAATGGAAAAATCAAACTTGAATTCTAGACCATGCTCTTCAGCGTATTTTTTCATCATCCAGAGTTCGTGCTTATTCAACCTGGTAACGAGGGTTTTCAATTTAAGAGGAATCTTCCGTTGGAGGAGTAGCTCAATACCACGTTTACACAAAGCATAAGAGCCGGGGACATCTGTAACCTTTTCATAGGTTTCTTGCGTCAGGCCATAAAGGCTGATTTCAACTGAGAATGGGGGCCATTCTTTTAAGTAGTCAGCAATTTGGGGAGTGATTTTGGTTCCGTTAGTAAAAATAGTGATGATCAAGCCTTTTTTTTTGGCATAAGTATAGATATCTAAAAAATCTGGTCGAATAAGCGGCTCACCTCCGGTAAATAAAAGCCAGAGGCAACCAGCATCAGTGATCTCATCTAAAATACGGCAGATTTCATGGAAGGAAAGTTCTTTTTTGTAAATATCATGAGAGCAGTAGCAGTGTGAACACTTTAGATTACAGAGGAAAGTGAGATCAATATCTCCTGCTATGGGGATTTGATTTGCTGACGCCTTATCATGAATAGGCTCACTAAACTTGCGATAAGGAATTATTGGTATCCTGGGACAATCCATAAGAAAATACCTTGCTTTATTTTATAGCTTCCATTTTTTTTAATTGCTGCAAATACTCTTGGAGATCTTTTTCGGCTTCCTCTGGGGATACTTCAAACTCCTCAACTATCTTTTTTTTTATCTCCCTGACTGTCCTTTTTCCATCAATCAGTTCCCAGATACGGGCGGCTACCTCATTCAGAGTGTAGATGCTTTCCAGATCACCCACTTTGTGCCTGATTGGAACCAGAATAAACTCATCGGCTATTTTTCTGGATACTATAGAATCGTTTTTTTTATAAACTTTATTAAAAAAATCCATCAGGTGCTGTTCTCTTTTCAGCAATTATACATAATATAGGGAAAAAATGATAAAAAGTAAACTGAGGAGAGAGTCCGAAAGAGTCTTCTTGCTTGGAATACAGTCCTTAATCTAAAAGGAGTGATTTAAAATATCTCTCCATATAATCAAAAAATATTGGGTAGAAACGGCTCGTCATAAATAAGGGTAAATTTTAATCTTATGATAGAAAAAATAAAGTGCCAATTAAATTTGGAATAACATTTTATAAAATACTTGACATAAAAAAAATGCAGTCATATTATTCATAGTAACTTGAGGAAAAGAGGAGATAGATACAATGAACAAAACATTAAATTTGCTATGTGATGTGTTTATTATTGTAGCAGCCGTCAGCTTGGTTCTGGGGATTATTACTCGAATTGCAGAAAGTGCAATAATTTTTGGAGTAACATCCCAAGCTTTTCTACAATTTACCCAGGGTCTACTTTTATTTGCTATTGCTTTAGGAATAAGGGGTTTATTGAAGAAATAGAAAGTTTTCTGAATAAGAATTTTCTGTCTTCAGGAATTCGCGGGTACAATCGGTTCCGCAAACATCACAAATACGTAATTTCGTAATATTTGTTCATATATCATTAAAATATTTCCGCCTTGAACTCCGATTATTAAAACTTGCTCTCAGCTTAATGGCTAAAAATTTACAAAGATAGGATTTGATACTATTTTTCTTCCCTTTTTGTCTTTTACATCCAAACGGTAATATATCTTTTTTCCTGGCACTCTAAATTTGTCTTTAAAATCTATGTTTAAAGGCGTTTCACCAGAGAAGGTTTTTAACAGTTCACCGTTTCGAATAAGTCTTACGAAAAGGAAATTTTCTTCATCTGAACCTGGGGTGGAAATACTTATGTTTATTCTTAAAGAACCGTTAGAAGATATCTCTTCCCCCATAAGGCCTTTTTGGGAAGTATCTGGATCAGAAATAGAGAACTCTTCAAGAATCAGTCTTGGAGAATCAACATTGCCTATGTAGGCATACATTCTACCTTTTTTTAAAGCCTCCAAAATGTTACTTTTGGTTTTATTCTTGACCAGAAAAATTGTGGGGTAATTTCCTAATTTATCTCCGGCTGAACCTTCTTTGTGGAAATCAGCAGCAGAGATTCCCCAAACAGGCAAAACTCTCTGGCCCGAGCAGTACTCCAGTAGGACCTCATCCCAAATGTTTCCCGGCTCTGTAACAGTAATAGTGTCTCCATATAATGTTGCAAAGCCTGTGTAGTTTTTAGATTCTTTGAGCACTTGGGGATAAGGCGGAGTATCTCGAAAAATGAACTCTAATTTGCCCTGGCCTGACTTAGTCTCAGGGTGATTCCAGAAAACCATTCCTCCCCGAGAATTTACATAATCAATCAATAACTGGTATGGTGAGATACCCTGATATCCGTGATATTGATCATAAGGAGAGCTTCTAATAGGGAAATTATTGATAAAAAGAAGCAGACTGAAGAGACAAATGGTTATTCCAAAAAATCTTATAAGTCTCTTTTTTTTTAACAAAAATAATCCGACTAAAAGAGGAATAAGTGGTAGAAAAAAACCAACTGAAATGAATGAAGAAAAATATCTTATAGAATAACCATTGTTAAGTATAGGCAGTTCTTTGTAGTCTTCTGGCTTCTCGAAGCCAAAAATTAAAAGATGTCTTTCCCAGTCACAAACGGTCAGGTCTTTTTTGAAATAGCTTCCTCTCCAGTAATAAAATGGAGTTGACTCTGCTCCAGGAATTAAGATCATCTCGGGATACTTTTTTGAGGCTGATTGGATCATGTTCAGGTAATTTTCTGGTCCTCCCTTATTAATGGATGGCGTTTCAACTCTTTTTTTTAAAATATGTTGAAATGGGCGGATACCGTATTCCAGGACTTTACGGTCATGGTCATTAATAAATAAGACTGTAAATCCCCTTTTTTTTGCCAGATTAATGATGTAGTCCAGCGTGTGAGAACCGTCGCTGAAATTTGTACGGAGGTCAAGTAATCCTGGCACCTGTACATATTCCTCAGCCTGTCCGTAGCTATTAATAAATACTGTTATACTGATAAGAATTAAAATCAGAAGAAATTTTCTGTTTTTTTTCTTTTTTAATTTAGTAACTCGGTGACTTGTTATCCTGGAGTCGAGTATTGCTATTCCCATCTTTTGGTTAAAATTAATATTATTCATGTTCTAAGTCAATAGAACCGTCCCCATTTAAATAATCCAGGATAATAGTTTGACATGGGTAATTTATTTATTCTATATTTAGAGCGAGAAAAAGTGTGCATTGAAATGACGCCATTTCCATAGAAAAAAAATGTATGAAGCATACTGGGGATTAAAAGAAAAGCCCTTTGAGAACACACCGGACCCTCGCTTTATGTATTCCTCGCATGATCACTTAGAAGCTGCCACCAGATTGACTTATGCAGTTGAGGAACGTAAAGGAGCGGCTTTACTGACCGGTGATTATGGCTGTGGAAAAACAGTCATAAGCAGGCTGCTTTTTGAAGTATTACCTCAGGATAAATATGAAATAGCACTGGTTACCAATCCTTTACTCAGTCCGACTGATCTTTTAAGGGAAATATGTATCCAAATGGGCTTAAAGAGTCCTCCAAGCCCGCCTAAGACCCAATTACTGGCAGACCTTAATGAGCACCTATACGAGAATATGAAAAATCAGAAAGATACAGTAATCATTATCGATGAAGCGCAAACGATTCAAGATATGATGACATTTGAAGAGTTAAGACTACTTTTAAATTTTCAGTTAAATAATAGATTTCTGTTAACGTTAATACTCATAGGGCAGCCTGAATTGAGAGAAATGATAAATGAACTTAAACAATTAAAACAGAGATTAGCTATAAGATATCATCTGAATCCCCTTAATAAGGAAGATACTAAAAAGTACATCCACCATAGATTAAAAGTAGCTGGGGTCAACAAAAATATTTTTTCGGACAATGTCCATAATTTAATATGGGAAAACACCGAAGGAGTTCCACGGGTGATAAATACTCTTTGTGATATGTGCTTGTTGCTGGGATTTACAAAAGCACTTAAGGAAATAAACGAAGATATAGTAAAAAAAGCCATTTATGGCTTGGAACATTAATTAACTATGGTTAAATTATCTGAAATCATCAGGAAAACTGGTGAAGAAAAACCTCAGGATGAGCCAGGTCTCATCTCAGAAGCTGCAAAGAAAAAAGATGATGTAGACATCTTGGCTGAAACAAAAAAGATCTACGAAGATGCAATTATTCATCTAAGGCCAATATTAAATGAAGTTGCGATGGGGAAAATAATTCAAGGTGGGGAAATTGCAAGCCTTGCAGAAGTAATATTAGAACAGATAAGTATTGGAAATGATACATTGTTGTCTTTAACTAACATTTTTGGTTTTCTTGGAGGGGAAGAGGATTACATTTATTCGCACTCAATAAATGTCTCGATTTTAGCCACGAATCTTGGCTTGGCTCTTGGATATGATAAAAGTAAGCTAGTTGATATCTGTGTCTCTTCTTTATTGCATGATATTGGCATGTTGAAAATTCCCATAGAAATAAGAAATAAGCCTTCAAAGCTGGAAAAAGAAGAGGTTGAAGTGATCAATAAGCATCCTGCTTTAGGCTTGGACCTTTTAAATAATATAAGGGATTTGCCGCTATCAGCTCCTGAAATTGTCTATCAACACCATGAGAGAATAGATGGAACAGGATATCCAGAAGGGAAAAGAGGTGATGAAATTGCAGATTCTGCCAAAATAGTTGCCGTAACCGAAGTATATGAAGCTATAACACATCCCAGATTTTATGGTAAGGAAAAGCAAATTCCCTATGAAGGCGTAAAGGCTATTGTCCAGGAGGCAGGGCGTTCTTTTGAGCCCAAATTAGTAAAAGTTTTCTTAAATTTTATCACTCCATATCCTCTGGGAAGTTATGTATTATTAAACAACAACGAGATCGGCAGGATTATAGGCATCAATAAAAATCTTCCCCTGCGTCCGGTTGTGGATATCTTTTTTGACGCTGAGGGGAAACCTCCTAAGAAGTCAAAAAGGGTAAATTTAGCCAGTTCGCCTGTATTGCATATTGAAAAAGCTGTGGATGATAGTCGATTATAAATACACCTGTAAATCTGAGAAGAGCCAGTTTTATTGAGGCGGAGTTTCTACTTCTTAAGAGGCAGTTCCAGGTGTATGACTACATTATTAGTCAAACAAGGGGTCGAAGCATAAAATTAAGGTTGTTTGATATTCGGGACTTTACCGAGAAAAATAAGGTTTAATACATGATTGTTGCCATTCATCAACCTCAGTATTTACCCTGGTTAGGATATTTCGATAAAATTGACCGAAGTGATGTATTTATATTTCTGGATAATGTACAATTTAAAAAAAACGAATGGCAGAATCGAAATAAGATAAAGACATCTGAGGGCTGGCAGTGGCTTTCTGTTCCGGTAATTCATAGATTCACTCAGAAAATATATGAAGTTGAAATCAACAACACTGTACAGTGGGGAAGAAAACATCTAAACGCCTTGGTCACGAATTATTCAAAGGCACCTTTTTTTAAAGAATATATTGGTTTTTTTGAGCAGGCTTATGCTCAGGATTGGAATAATTTAGTAGACATCAATATTCATATAATAAAGTACTTAACTAAGGTTTTGGGCATTTTAGGTAAAAAGTTAGTTTTAGCGTCAGAATTAGATACAAGAGAAGAGCCTACTGAGAGGTTAATTGATATATGCAGGCAGGAAAGAGGAGATGTTTACTTTTCAGGCAAAGATGGAGCAAAATATATGAATACAGAGAAATTTAAAGAGGAAGGCATTAAAATTATCTTTCAGGACTATAAGCACCCCCAGTACACTCAGCTTTATGGGAGTTTTGAACTTTATTTATCAATTATTGATTTATTATTTAATTGTGGTCCAAAGAGCCTTTCAGTTTTAAGAAAAGGAGAATGAATTGAATATTTTAGCTTTAGGAGCCCATCCAGACGATATTGAATATGGTTGTGGAGGAACTTTTCTTAAGTTTGCCAGAAGAGGAGAAAATATATATTTTATGGTCTTAACAAAAGGTGAGTTCGGCGGAGATCCAGGGATAAGAGTGAAAGAACAAGAAGAAGCTTCGAAATTATTGGGTGTGAAAAAGATCTTCTGGGGCGAATACGTGGACACAGAGCTGCCTAATGAGAGAATAATAATCACCCGTATTGATAAAGTCATTGAAGAAGTCAATCCGGATGAAGTGTATGTCAACTTCATTGATGATATCCACCAGGATCACCGCACTCTGGCCGAGTGTACTTTAGCTGCCACTCGATATGTTAAGAGAGTATTTTTCTATGAAGATTACACTTCTAATAATTTTGAGCCTGATATATTTGTGGATATTGGAGATGTATTAGAAGAAAAACAAAAATTGATTCAAGTCTATTCTTCTCAAGTATCCAAGGTGTATCCAACTAAATTGGATATGGTTGAAAGTGTCAGGGCTACTGCGAATTTCAGGGGTTTTCAAGGAAAAATTAAATACGCTGAGGGTTTTAAGGCATTCAGATTTTTACGCGATGTGTGATGAAATAATTCCCCACTCCCGTCCTTTGATTTCTGATTCAGATATCGAAGGTGTAGTTTCTGTGATGAAATCCGGTCAAATAGCCCAAGGACCCAGAGTTGCCGAGTTTGAAGAGAAATTAGCTGATTTTATCGGCAAAAAAAAGGCCGCAGCAGTAAGCTCAGGCTCTGCGGCTCTCCATCTCTCGTTGTTAGCTTTAGGCGTAAAAGAAGAAGATGAGGTTATAATCCCTTCCTTTGTTTGTTCGGCTGTTCTTAATGCCGTGAATTATAGCAGAGCAACCCCTGTTATTGTGGATATAGAGCCTGAGACTTTTAATATTTCTATTGATGCTATTCAGAGAGCAATAACAGGAAAAACCAAAGCAGTTATTGTACCGCATATGTTTGGCTGCCCTGCGGATATGCAAAGATTGCCTGAGCTGGAAATTCCAGTAATTGAAGATTGTGCGCAGGCTGTTGGCGCGGATTTTAAAGGACAAAAGGCAGGGAGCTTCGGTCTTCTCTCTGTGTTTTCTTTTTATGCCACAAAAGTGCTAGCTGCTGCAGAAGGAGGTATGGTTTTAAGCGATTCAGAAGACCTCGTATCCAGAATCAAAAACCTTAGAGAGTATGACAATAGAGACAATTATATTTTACGTTATAACTACAAGATGACTGATATTCAGGCATCTCTTGGAATAAGTCAGCTGTCTTTTTTAGAAACATCCATCGATAAGCGAAAAGAGATTGCAACACGGTATTTCCAGGAGTTTAAAAATTGTAACTTCTCGTTACCTGTCTGGAAAAAAGGGAGAGATCATATATATTACCGGTTTGTAATAAAAACAGAGGATGATGCATCCGAATATCTCGAAAAATTAAAGCAAAAGAAAGTTGTATGCCAGCGTCCCGTCTATATGCCGCAGCATGTCTATTTGAATCTGCCTGGTTTTCCCCATACAAGGGAAGCCTGGCAAAAAACAATATCTATCCCTCTTTACCCTTCTTTGAAAGAGAAGGAGATAGAAAAAATTATTGCTGTAGTCAAAGAAATTTTTTAGTATAGGGCTTAGAATATGAGAAGTATTTTAGAGAGTATTCATATATTCCTCTCAAGTATACCATTCAGGTGGGCATTCCTCCTGTTTTTTTCTTTTTTCCTGACTTTTATCTTGACTCTGGTGATGAGGCGTATTGCCAGAAAACTTAAAATATTGGACCATCCTGAGGAGAGAAAAATTCATGAGAGACCAATACCTCTTCTGGGAGGGCTGGCTATTTATATTTCCTATGTTGTGACTGTCTTTTTAAATTTCAGTTTCTCGATTGAGTTAAAGGGAATTGTCCTTGGCGGTACAATAATACTCCTCATAGGATTAATTGATGATAAATGGGGCTTATCGGCAAAGTGGAAGCTGTTAGGGCAAGTTATTGCTTCGAGTATATTGATTATTCATGGAATCAAATTAAGCTTTTTGCCGAGTACATGGTGGGGCAACGGAGGAGAGGTGATTCTGACTATAATCTGGATAGTCGGGATAACAAACGCCGTTAATTTTTTCGATGGCATGGACGGCCTGGCTGCAGGCTTAATAACAATTTGTTCTTTATCATTTTTTATTGTGGCTCAGATAACAGGCCAATCCTATCTGGGATAT
>Ga0209979_1004690_pt1 | contig 11192 bp, 4 predicted proteins | sample AnhtaG_FD_183114 | JGI IMG/M metagenome (GOLD analysis project Ga0209979, IMG submission 183114) | Deep subsurface microbial communities from Anholt, Denmark to uncover new lineages of life (NeLLi) - Anholt_01485 metaG (SPAdes) (version 2) | ecosystem: Environmental > Aquatic > Marine > Oceanic >...
GGGGGTGGTGTCGATGAACAGGGGGAAGTCGCCGACGACGAGGGTACCGCCGTCGTCGTTGACGACGGTCTTGACCAGGGTGAGGGTGGGAGCGATGTCGTTGTTGGTGATGGTGCAGGTCTTGGAGTCACCGAGGGCGAGGGAGACGCTGCCGTCTGCCGCGCAGTCGCCTCCCCAGTCAGAGGCTGCGTAGCCTGGCTGAGGGGTTTCGCTGGCGGTGTGAGGGCCGACGGAGACGGTGGTGGCGACGCCGCTGGTGACGGGGCCGCCGTCGATGAACAGGGGGAAGTCGCCGACGTCGAGGGTACCGCCGTCGTCGCTGATGACGGTCTTGACCAGCTTCAGGGTAGGTGCGATGTCGTTGTTGGTGATGGTGCAGGTCTTGGAGTCACCGAGGGCGAGGGAGACGCTGCCGTTGGCCGCGCAGTCGCCGCCCCAGTCAGAGGCTGCGTAGCCTGGCTGAGGGGTTTCGGTGGCGGTGTGAGGGCCGACGGAGACGGTGGTGGCGACGCCGCTGGTGACGGGGGTGGTGTCGATGAACAGGGGGAAGTCGCCGACGACGAGGGTACCGCCGTCGTCGTTGACGACGGTCTTGACCAGGGTGAGGGTGGGAGCGATGTCGTTGTTGGTGATGGTGCAGGTCTTGGACTGACCGGCGGCAATGGAGCCGGAGCAGTCGGCGGAGTAGGAGGTGGAGTAGCCGCTGGGGCCGGTTTCGCTGACGCTGTAGGAGTCGGCGTCGAGGGTGACGGTGGTGCCTGGGGATTCGGCGCCTGGGAAGGAGGCGGGGTTAGGGTTGGTGCCGGTGACGGTCATGGTGAAGTCGCTGGCGACAGCTGTGCCGCCGTCGTCGGTGATGACGTGCTTGATGACGATGAGGGTAGGCGTCGGCGTTGGGGTCGGCGTGGGCGTTGGGGTAGGCGTGGGCGTTGGAGTAGGCGTGGGCGTTGGAGTAGGCGTGGGGCTAGCCGTATTGGTGAAGGTGCAGGTGACGTCCTCGCTCGGGTCGAGGTTGATGGCGTTCACTGGGCTGCTGTCGTCGCAAGTGGCGCTGGTCAGGTTCCAACCGTTGGGCACCGTCTCGGTCACTGAGTAGGTACCGGGGGCGACATTAGAGCAGGTCTGGGTGTTGGAGAGCGTGCCGTCGGTGTCGTCATCCAGGTCGAAGCTGGGGCTGCAGCCGGGGATGTCGTTCGTGAAGGTGAAGTCCTGGGAGTCCTCGGGGATGGCGTCCTTCACGACGGTGATGGAGGAGACATGTACGCCGCAGTCGACCGACGTGAGCGCCGTCACCTCCAGGCAAGCATCATACGTGGTGCCGCACTCCGCCGGATCTTGCGCCGTGCCGTCGTTGTCTGGACCGTAGACAAAGCTGACCCCGATGGGCACGGAGCAGGAGGTGTGGATCGGGATTTCGATCCAGGTGGTGTTATACGTCAGCTTCAGCTTGGTGGTAGGGCCGAGGCGAGGCTCGCCAGGCTTGTCAGTGTCTGCTTCGACGGTAAAGATCCCGTCGGCCGCCACGCCGGAAAGTTCGTGCTCGTTGCTAGGGTCGTGTGGATCGAGGTGCGCCCGGTACGGGTCGTCAGTCAGAGTGACCATCACTGGGGAGCCGAATCCGAAGTCGCTGTACTTCAGCGTCAGGATGGTGATCCTCCCGTCGATGAATGTGGTGCTGGCGAGGAGGTTCAGATGGCCGGTATCGCTATTATCGTAGACCTCGACGGTGTAGGTACCGGCGGGGTAACCGTTGAGCTGATAGTAGTAGGTGAAATCGCCGGCAGCATCGGCGATGACCGTATCGAAACCGGGGGTGTCGGTGCCGTCGCCGGTGACGATAGTGTCGTCCGGCCGCACCACCGGTATATCGAGGACCTGTTCTGAGCCGAAGCCGGTGCCGGTGATGGTGACGAGTTCGTAGCCCCCGTACTCGGGGTTATCGGTGGTTACCTGTGGGTCGCCTTCCCCCATGACGATGGCAACCCATAGCATTGCCACGCCAGCAAGGGCGGCCACAAGCAGACCACCAAGTATTGTTGCGGCGACAGGCCGGCGCGCCGCCAGGGTTTTGCTCATGCCGCACCCCTCGAGCTACACCCAGCGAACGCCCTAATCCGCTGCGCTCGATAAGCCTCTCGCCTCGAACCCAATCCTTAACCGTCGGGCCCACACGCTGGCTGATAGCAACGCGCGTGCACCCGCCCAGCATACGCACAGAGGCCGCGCGAGTACGAGCGAATTAGGTTGGCTCCATGCTAGCACGGGTTCACCGACTTGTCAACATAAATTCTCGAAACGGAAACAGTCCGTCGAAAAAGATCACACACAGTGAACGTTGCGAGAGGGTACGTCTATGGGTTCCGGCAAACCGCCATTGGCGAAGGCGTGTCCTAAGTGGGCACATGCCCAACCAGGGCGTACCCAAGGCGCTAACGGAGTCGTCTCGTCGCTCAACGACCGCTAGGCCAGGGCCGCTGGCCCCGCTCCCTACTGTCGCCAAGCGGGTCGGTCGTCGTCCGCTGGGTTGTTGGTGAGGTTGGTCTGGCCCGTCCCGTCGGTGTTGATCACGTAGATCTCGAGGTTGCCGTCGCGGTCGGAGACGAAGGCGATCTGGGAGCCGTCAGGTGACCAGGCGGGGTCACTGTCCCAGGCTGGGTCGTCTGTGAGGTTAGTCTGGCCCGTCCCGTCGGCGTTGATGACGTAGATCTCCCGGTTGCCGCCGCTAAACGACCAGAAGGCAATCTGGGAACCGTCGGGCGACCACACCGGGTCGCTGTCCAAGGCTGAGTTGTCGGTGAGCCTGGTCTGGCCCGTTCCATCGGCGTTCATCACGTAGATCTCTGGGTTGCCGTCGCGGTACGAGAAGAAGGCGATCTTGGCGCCGTCAGGCGACCAGGCGGGAGCGCCGTCCGAGGCTGGGTTCTTGGTGAGGTTAGTCTTGCCTGTCCCGTCGGCGTTCATCACGTGAATCTCCCGGTTCCCGTCGCGGTCCGACTCGAAGGCGATCTTGGCGCCGTCGGGCGACCAAACCGCCGTGTAATCGTTCGCCGGGCTGTTGCTGAGGTTAGTCTGGCCCGTCCCGTCGGCGTTCATCAGGTAGATCTCGTCGTTACCGTCGCGGTCGGAGACGAAGGCGATCTTGGCGCCGTCGGGCGACCAGGCGTAGTCGCCGTCCGAGGCTGGGTTGTCTGTGAGCCTAGTCTGGCCCGTCCCGTCGGCGTTCGTCCCGTAGATCTCGTCGTTGCCGTCGCGGTCGGAGGCGAAGGCGATCTTGGCGCCGTCGGGCGACCAAACCGCCGCGTAATCGTTCGCCGGGCTGTTGCTGAGGTTAGTCTGGCCCGTCCCGTCGGCGTTCATCACGTAGATCTCGTCGTTGCCGTCGCGGTTCGAGACGAAGGCAATGCGGGCCGTTGATGGTGGAGCACCTACTGCTCCGAGGGCGATAATCCCCTCCATGTTGTTGACGACGGTCAGGTTGCTGATGCCGGGCTGGTCGGCCAGCCAGCGGGACCACTTCTGCGTCTGAGGGTCGATGCTGTAGGCGACGGCGACCGCTCCTTCGCCGCAGGTGGCCAACGCCTGTTCAGCGTCGATGCCATTATCGCCGCCCCAGACGGATATCGCCCACTTGCTCGGCTGGGGGCAGTTTTGCATGGCGTCTCCCTGGGCGGCGGTGCCCGCCGATGGGGGGAGCGATGCTCCCACTCCGCCGAGGGCGATCATCCCCTGCATGTTGTTGACGACGGTCAGGTTGCTGATACCGGGCTGGTCGGCGAACCAGCGCGACCACGTCTGCGTCTGGGGGTCGATGCTGTAGGCGACGGCGACCGCTCCTTCGCCGCAGGTGGCCAAAGCCTCTCCAGCGTCTGTGTCGTCGTCGCCATCCCAAACCGCTATCGCCCACTGGGATTGCAGGGGGCAGTTGCGCATAGCGTCCTGCTGCGCCTCAGAAGGGCTGGAACTATTGGCCCAGAGGGTGGCGAGCAAAGCCAAGGTGGCAAGTGCAACCGCAGCGCTCAGGGAGAACTTGATCCCTATCCCAGGCATGGCGCACTCCTTTGGCCATCGTTGGTGCCCTCCCTATCCTACCCGCAGGCGCGAGGACTGGCAATAGCAAGGGCTATCTCACGCGACCGCTACTACATGATGGCCACACGACGGCGTTGGCCAGGAGCCAGACCTACGAACCTGCGAGCTACTTCGAGCTCTGGATGGTGCCCATGTCGACTGGGCGGTGGGGTAGCGTATTTGACAGGGTGGGAGGAGTGAGCGATGATCCGACTAAAGGCGGTTGCATTCTGTGGGCGGGGCGTTCGTCTCGGCATGTGGTCCGCGATTGGGCGAGAGAGCGTCTCGTTCACGCCGTGTTCTCGAAATGCTGAGACTGTGGGCTCCACGCCGAAGCATTCATGCAGTGGGCGCTACTCAGGTGAGATCAGGTGGACGAAGGATGACGCGAATTGCCGCCGCACTGGCTGTGGCTTTCGGCCTCCTCGCCCTGGGCGTTGCCTGCTGGGGTGACGGGCACGTGCCGAAGGCGGAGCCAATAGCTGGCGAAGCCATCGCCTTTGTGGCTTCTGAGACGGGCTCATCGCCCGATATCTACATGATCAACGCCGATGGCTCTGGCTTCGGCCGGGTCACCGAAAGCGAGGACATCGACTGGTGGCCAACCTGGTCCCCTGACGGCGGGCAGCTGGCCTTCTTCTCCTGGCGGCCGCCTGAGGCGACGCCCGAAGCGACGCCCGACACGACGCCTGAAGCGACGCCCGACACGACGCCCGACACGACGCCCGAAGCGGTGGAGCCGCCGACTTTGACCCCAGAGGAACTGGCGCTGAGGCGACTGGTCGTAAGAGATCTGGACAGCGACGAAGAGACGACCGTGGCGGACTTCCTGCCTCTACAGACCTACCCCGGCCTATTCAGCTGGTCATCGGACGGCAAGCACATCGTTTACATGGCCATCGCTGACCCCACACAGATTCCAGTGCGGGCGCGCATCCAGTCGGTCGACGTTGCCACCGGGATGCAGACTGTTTTGGCCGAAGACCAACTGGGGTTTCATCCTGCTTGGTCTCCCGACGGAACGAAGATCGCCTTTGTGGGCTGGATCGGTGAGCCCGATGAGTCCGGCCAGCAGGAGTCCGAGCTGTTCGTCATGGATAGAGACGGCAGCAACCTTCAACAGCTGGCCAGCCGACCGGGGCCGGATCTCTCCCCTCGGTGGTCACCCGATGGCCGGCGCATCGCCTGGTGGGGTTACGGGCCCGAGGATGAGCCAAGTCGGCTTTTCATGGTGGACGTCGAGAGCGGTGAGTTGACGGAGCTGGGCCTAGGGTCTGATCCGATCTGGTCTCCCGATGGCAGCCGCCTCTTGTTCGTTCAAGAGGAACAGAAACCGGGCGTCATTACGTTCAAGCCCAACTCGGAAGTCTTCGTGCTGGATGTGGAAACAGGCGAGCAACTCAATCTCACCGACAACATCGTCCCTGACTACTGGCCCACCTGGTCGCCCGACGGCAGCCGCATCGCTTTCGTGTCCGAGCGGGACAGCCCGCAGGGCGACATCTACGTGATGAACGCCGACGGCAGCGATGTCAAGCGTCTCACTGACAACGACCTGCGGGAGTCGATGCTGGCCTGGTCCCCAGGCTAGGGCAGGGAGGGATAAGTCGGGGCGGCGTCACTGTGGGCCATGGGCAAGGTGAAGCTGTGCGGAACCCTGCCCTGAGTGAGCGTTGACCTTTGCTTGGCCTGCGTTATGATTGATTATGATACGACGGAGTCGCGGGCGAACGCAGAGCGCCTGCGTGAGCAGCGGCCTGGTGGCTGCTTGGGGTTGTCCAGCCTGCTGAGCAGAGGAAGGATATGCTGAAATGCCGAAGGCATGGCTTCATGGGAGCCATCGGTTCAGGTCGAGCGGGCGAAAGTCTTGGACTCGAGCGGCGGGTAGACTGAGTAGGGCATGGTTGATCCTGGCCGCTCTGATGCTGATTGGCGGCCTGGCGACAGCCTGCGGCGACGGGGACGAGTCGGCAGCCCCTACGCCGTCTGTGACGGAGGGCCAGGAGGGCATTCCGGCTCCTTGCCTTGCTCTGGAGAGCCTCAATACCTACCGCTACTCCGTTCAGCTAAAGATGGAGTCCCCGGAGCCCACCGAGAGTCCCACCGTGACTCCGACCACCACCATCACTCGGCCCTATACTGGCGACTTCGTCTTCGACTATCAGATTGACGCTGACTTCGTAGCACCGGATCGAACCGAGGCCCTAATCGACAGTGGGGTGGGAGAGCTGCCCATGATCGTCATTGGTCAGGAAGTGTGGATTCAATTGGGGGAGGGCGGCTGGACAGAACCCCAGTACCCAACCCCCCTGCCCTATCGTCCCCCTGACATCTGCCAGGCCCTTTTCCCAGAGCTGGACCTCTCCCTGGTAGAGCCCGAAGAAGAGGAGGCCAACGACGTCAAGGCCCTGCGCTATACGCTTCCAGAGGTCCCTGCGGGACAGGCCCTAGCGAAGATCTTTGGGCCGGACAGCGACATGACTCTTCTTATTGGCGAGCTTGACGCGGATGTCTGGCTGGCGAAGAAGGATGGTTGGCCAGTGCGCATGGAGATTAGCGGCAACGGCCTCTACGGCGACGGGCGCGAACTGCGCGTGTACTTGCTAGTGGATGTCAAGGACGCCAACAGTGGCGACATAAAGGTGGAGCGGCCGGCCTAGCGGTGGCTGCTGGCGGGCTTTGGGCAAACATTCGAGGGGGCGTAGCCGTAGCCATGCTTCCTCCAGCGCTGGTTCAATCTTGCGACCTCGTCTCGCTTGTGGTTGACAGAATGGTGCTTATGTGTAGAATTAGTGCGTTGACGGGTCAGCCGCCTGGGGGTGTCTTCAAGATCCCCAGGCTTCAGGTTGTGCCAATAGTTAGTTCTCGGAATCAAAGCCGGCCGGTCCGGGGAAGTATGCGCGTGAAGAGGGAGGCAGGGCCATGGGAAGAATAGCATTCGTCCTACTGGCAGGAGCTGTGCTGCTCGCAGGTCTGGTAGCGGCCGGGATGGTCTGGAGCGGCGGAGATAAGGGCGCCCAAGCCCAACCTCCGGTGACCGTTGGCATAGACGCCGACCCGAGCGCTTCGCCAGCCAACACGGCCACCTCCCTCGGCTCCATCGAAGACTGCGTAATGGTGTCGGCTGACGACACCTTCGACATCGACACCTTCCTGGACGGCATCCCCGTCGGCCGCGGCCTCTCCGGCTTCAACTACACCATCAGCTTCGACAACACCCGCCTGGAGATCACCGGCCAGACCCACATCATGCTGATAAATGCCGCTGGCGGCACCATACCCATCGACTTTAGTGATGGAGTGCCGGACACCGATGGGTCCCACGCTGTGGCGATGGCCGACTTCGGCACCAGCGAGATGAATCCCCCCTACAGCCAGGGGGTGCTGGGCCGCTACACCGTTCACGCCCTGGCCGGGGCGCCATCGGGGTTGGCCAGCCTCACCCTGACAGGCATCAGCGTGGCCGACGACATCGGCGAATACCCGACGGACGTGATCACGGGCGCCGACATAGCGGTGGATGACACCTGCGGGCCTACTCCTACCCCAACGCCCACGCCTACTCCTACCCCTACGCCCACGCCAACGCCGACGCCGACGCCTACGCCCACGCCGACGCCAACGCCGACGCCCACGCCAACGCCGACGCCCACGCCCACGCCCACACCGCCACCACCCACTCCGACACCGACGCCGACACCTACGCCTTCCCCTGAGCTGGGAGACCTGACCATCGAGAAGCTGACCGACGGTACTGTCACGCCAGGGGTCACCTTTACCGTGAAACCGAACCCCTACAAGCTGCTCGATCCGGCCCTCGTGCCAGCGGGCTGCTCGACACACCCCGTGCTGACCGTGACCGACGGCGACGCCTGCGACGCTGACGGAGCCGCCAATGGGCTGCTGGTACTCGTCAATATCCTAGCGGGCGACTACCTGGTGGATGAGCCCACGCCGCCGCCGGGGACGACCTTCGTGGGGTGTGACCCCAACCCGCTGACGGTCCCGGCCGCTGGCTCCGGCTCAACCACCTGCACCAACGAGCCCGCGCCGACGCCTACACCCACGCCTACACCGCCACCAACCCCAACGCCGACGCCTACTCCCACGCCGCCGCCCACGCCGACGCCCACGCCGACGCCCACCCCCACACCTACCCCGCCACCAACACCGACGCCTACGCCAACACCCACCCCGCCGCCTTCCCCCACTCCCACGCCCCCGCCGGGTGAACAGCTCATCGATATCAAGCCCGGGAGCTACCCGAACAGCGTTAACCCGAATAACAATGGTGTGATTCCGGTGGCCATCTTGACCACCGAGGACTTTGACGCCACCACCGTTGATCCTGCCACGGTGCGCTTCGGGCCGAGCGGCGCCAGCGTCGATACGAGAGGCAGCGGCGAGCTCAAGGCCGCCATCAAGGACGTGGACCACGACGGGGACCCGGACCTGGTCATGCACTTCAGGACTCAGGACACGGGGATCTCGGCCGGCGACGAGGAGGCCTGCCTGACCGGGCAGACCTTCGCTGGCCAGGACATCGGGGGCTGCGACACTGTGAGGACGGTCCCGCCAGCCGGGGATGCGGACGGTGACTCGCTACGGCTGGGCTCACCCCCCGTCTTCAGCGACGACATCGAAGCCTCGGTTGGGACGGATCAGCTGGCCAACTGCCCGCGAAACCGCAATCACGACGCCTGGGCACCCGACCTCAACAGGAACGGGGTGGTCGGCCTAACTGACACCGATGCCTTCTCCGGTCACATCGCATCGGCCCTCGGTGACGTCGCTTACCAGTCGCGGCTGGACCTGGTTTTTGATGGCGAGATCGACATCAACGATGTACTACTGTTGAAGCCGTTCCTGGATGTGCACTGCTCCGCGGCTGATGTTGACACTGATGGCGACGGAGACAAGGACCGCGACGACGATGACGATGACGATGATGGATACACCGATCTCGTGGAGGTCCACGTGAGCACCGACCCTATACTGGCCTGCGGGCAGGACGCCTGGCCTGTCGACGTTAACAACAGTGGAAAGGTAGACATAGTGGACGTCATGCAGTTCAGGCTGGTCATCATAACCGAAGTCGGTGATCCCAACTACAGCAGGCGCTACGACTTCAACGCCGACAACAAGGTCAACATTATCGACATAATGCACTACAAGGTGTGGATCTTCGCCGAGTGCTCCTGAGTGCGTTCATCGCGAGTATCGACAGGAGGGTCGCACAGCCGGTGTGGCCCTCCTGTTAGTTCTGCGCTCTCGGCTCGCTCGTGCTTGACAGAACGATTTTTATGTGTAGAATTAACCTGTTAATGAGTCAGCCGCCTGGGGGTGTCTTCAAGATCCCCAGGCTTCAGGTTGTGCCAATAGTCTACCTCTCGAATCAAAGCCGGCCGGTCCGGGGAGACATGTGCATGAGGAGCGAGGCAGGGTCATGAGAAGAATAGCATTCGTCCTACTGGCAGGCGCTGTGCTGCTGGGAGCTTTGGCGGCGGCAGCGGTGATCTGGAGGGGCGCCGAAGCCCCTGCTGAAGCAAGTCCCACCGTAACGGTGGGCATCGACGCCGACCCAAGCGCTACGCCCGCCAACATAGCGGACTCCCTCGGCTCCATCGAGGACTGCAAGGAGAGAGCCGCCGACGAGACCTTCGACATCGACGTCTTCCTGGACGGCATCCCCAGTGGCCGCGGCCTCTCCGGCTTCAACTACATCATCAGCTTCGACAACACCCGCCTGGAGATCACCGGCCAGACCCACCTGATGTTGATAAATGCCGCCGGCAGCACAATTCCTATGGACTTTAGCGACGGAGTGCCCGACACCGGTGGGTCCCACACCGTGGCCGTTGGCGACTTCGGGCTCACCGAGATGAATCCCCCCTACACCCAGGGGGTGCTGGGCCGCTACACCATCCATGCCCTGGCTGCTGCCCCCTCCGGCCTGGCCACCCTCACCCTGACAACCGTCAGCGTGGCCGACGACATCGGCGAATACCCGACGGACGTGGTCACGGGCGCTGACATAGCGGTGGACACGACTTGCGCCGTGGACAACGATGGCGACACCTACACGTCGGACGTGGACTGCGACGACAGCGACCCAGCGGTCAACCCTGGCGCCACCGAGGTGCCGTACAACGGGAAGGACGACGACTGCGACGCGGCTACGCCGGACGATGACCTGGACGACGACGGCTACCCTGTGGCCGACGACTGCGACGACGGTGACGCGGCGGTGAACCCGGGCCAGGCTGAGGTGCCGTACAACGGGAAGGACGACGACTGCGACGCGGCTACGCCGGACGATGACCTGGACGACGACGGCTACCCTGTGGCCGACGACTGCGACGACGGTGACGCGACGGTCAACCCTGGCGCCACCGAGGTGCCCTACAACGGTAAGGACGACGACTGCGACGCGGCTACGCCGGACGACGACCTCGATGACGACGGCTACCCTGTGGCCGACGACTGCGACGATGGTGACGCGGCGGTGAACCCGGGCCAGGCTGAGGTGCCGTACAACGGGAAGGACGACGACTGCGACCCGGCTACCCCAGACGACGACCTCGATGACGACGGCTACCCCGTTGCCACTGACTGCGACGACACTGACCCAGCGGTGAACCCGGGCCAGGTTGAGATTCCCCACAATGGCAAGGATGACGACTGCGACCCCGCTACCCCAGACGACGGCGTGGACAACGATGGCGACACGTACACGTCGGACGTGGACTGCGACGACAGCGACCCAGCGGTCAACCCTGGCGCCACCGAGGTCCCCTACAATGGCAAGGACGACGACTGCGACCCGGCTACGCTGGACGATGACCTGGACGACGACGGCTACCCTGTGGCCGACGACTGCGACGACGGTGACGCGACGGTCAACCCAGGCCAGGCTGAGGTTCCTTACAACGGGAAGGACGACGACTGCGACGTGGCTACCCCAGACGACGACCTCGATGACGACGGCTACCCTGTGGCCGACGACTGCGACGACGGTGACGCGGCGGTGAACCCGGGCCAGGCTGAGGTGCCGTACAACGGGAAGGACGACGACTGCGACCCGGCTACGCCGGACGATGACCTGGACGACGACGGCTACCCTG
>Ga0209979_1004691_pt1 | contig 11189 bp, 12 predicted proteins | sample AnhtaG_FD_183114 | JGI IMG/M metagenome (GOLD analysis project Ga0209979, IMG submission 183114) | Deep subsurface microbial communities from Anholt, Denmark to uncover new lineages of life (NeLLi) - Anholt_01485 metaG (SPAdes) (version 2) | ecosystem: Environmental > Aquatic > Marine > Oceanic...
GAGGGTCACGGCTATGGTAGCGGTAGCTGATTTTAAGCCAAATGCTTATATGTTGATGGCTACTTGCCGTGGTGAGATAAAAAAGACTTCTTTAGATAAGTTTGCTTCAGTGCGGAGCAGTGGACTTATCGCCATGGATTTGGAGGAAGGGGATGAGTTGGTGGCAACATGTTTAGCCAGTGACCAGGATAAAGTCATGTTAGTGACTCAAAAGGGACAGGCAATCACCTTTACTGTATCTAGCTTGAGAGCTACCTCCAGAACCAGTGGCGGGGTGCGGGGCATCCGCCTGGCACCTGATGACCAGGTAGTCAGTATGGACATTGCCTATCCAGATGGCTTCCTTTTAGTCATTACTACTGGGGGCTTCGGTAAGCTCAGCCCAATTGGTGGCTATCCACGACAACATCGCGCCGGCAGTGGGGTAAGAACATTTAAGCTTACTGAAAAAACGGGTGATATTGCTGCTGCCAGAGTGGTTTCTCTATCGCAGCAGGCAATGATTATATCTGCTGATGGGATTGTCATTCAGACCCCGGTGAAGGAGAAAGACCCGAGGCGTGGCATTACTATCCAGGGCAGGAGCACCGAGGGGGTAAGGTTGATGAGACTGGGTCATGGTGATAGGGTGGTAGCTATTACTTGCTTTGATGTGGAAAAGGAAGACAGGGTCAGGAAAGCTAAGGCTGGGAAGGAGGCTGAATAATGGGCGTAGCCGGGTTTTCCCTGGAAGGTAAGGTAGCTATTTGTCACCGGGGGCAGGAGGGGGATAGGTAGGGCTATTGCTCTTGCCTTTACCGAGGCTGGGGCTGATATAGTTGTTTGTGACCGGGTGGTTGAGGATGGTGAGCTGGAGGCGGTGGCTGAGGAAATTCGGAGGCTTGGGCGGCGTTCCTTGGCTATCCAGGCTGACATTACCCGGAAGGGCGATATGGATAATCTGGTCCAGAGGGTGGTGGCTGAATTTAGCGCCGTTGATATCTTGGTAAACAATGCGGCTATGAATATCATGACACCACTACTTGAACTTCGTGAAGATGGCTGGGACAGGATTATTAATACTGACCTCAAGGGCTATTACCTCTGCTCTCAGGCGGTAGCTAGGAGGATGGTGGAGCAAAAGAGGGGCAATATTATCAATATGGCGTCTACAGCAGCAATGAAAGCGGCTCCAGAAATGGGTGCTTACTGTATTGCCAAGGCGGGGGTGGTTATGCTTACCAGGGTACTAGCTCTGGAGTTAGCCAAATACAATATACGGGTTAACGCCATTGCCCCGTCTATGGTAAAGACAAAGTTCAGTCAACCGCTGTGGAGTGACCCTAAGACGTTAAAGCAGATAGAGGCTGAGATACCGCTAGGTCGTTTGGCTGAGACCGGTGATATTATCGGCTCGGCTCTATTCTTAGCCTCTGATGCCTCCAGTTATATCACCGGACATACTATTATTGTGGATGGTGGCTTAAACGCTTAAACTTTGCTATAGAGCAATTTTTAGGTAGCCTTAGCTAAGTCGTGGTGCTTTTGCTGGCAATCCGGTTGCCAGCGCTGGAGTCCGCAGGCGTTACAGGCTTCATATCGGCAGTCAGGGGTTTCTTTACCGTCTATGGCACGCTGGTATTCTTGCTTTAAGAAGGTTGCCGTTAGTCCGGCATCAATATGAGCCCAGGGTAGGAGCTCGTTTAAAGGGCGCTGCCGGTGGGCATAGAAGCTGGGCTCAAGCCCACTTTCATCAAAGGCACGCAGCCAGTTTTGGTAATTAAAGTGCTCACCCCAGGAATCAAAGGTTGAGCCCAGTTGCCAGGCACGATAGATAACCTTACCTAATCGTCTGTCACCCCGTGATAGTACAGCCTCAAGGAGGCTGACTTTAGGGTCTTGCCAGGATAAGTGGCTTCCTTTGCGGCGTAATCCCAGCTTAAGCAGTTCATGCTTAGAACTTAGTTCCTGTTCGCTTTCTTGGGCTACCCACTGGAAAGGTGTATGTGGCTTGGGCACGAAGGTTGATAGGCTGACTCTTACCTGAAGTTTTTTCCCGTTAGCCTTTCTGCCCAACGAGCGGATTCTGTCTACTAGCCGGATAATATCCTCAACATCCTCAATGGTTTCGGTGGGTAAGCCGAGCATAAAATATAGCTTAAGACCTGTCCAGCCTTTGTCAAAGGCAGCGGCAGCAGTTTTCAGGATTTCATCTTCAGGGATGTTCTTATTAATGATTCGTCGTAGCCTTTCGCTTCCAGCCTCTGGAGCGAAGGTAAGCCCGGTCTTGCTGCGGGAGGGGAGGGAGTCCACCAAGCTTACTGAAAAACTATTAATGCGGAGGCTGGGTAGTGACAGGGCAAGGTTATGATAGCGGTGGGATAGGTTCGCCACTAGTTCATCAATGCCGGGGTAGTCATTGGTGCTTAGAGACACCAGAGACACCTCGTCATAGCCGCAGTTGGTGATAAGCTCCTCTACCGCCTGTAGCACCTCATGCTGGGGGCGCTCGCGCACCGGGCGATAGATAATCCCAGCCTGGCAAAAGCGGCAACCATGGCTGCAACCCCGCTGAATCTCTACTGCCCCTCGGTCATGGATTACCTCAATATAAGGAACTACCGGCTTAGTCACCACAGGTGGTAGCTTGGTCACAATCCGCCGCTCAATACTAGGTTTAGCCTGAGGCACGGTGGGGGTAATGCTTTTAACTAAACCATCAGCCTGGTATTCCACTTGATATAGGCTGGGCACATAAATACCAGGGATAGTAGCCACTTGATGGAGCAGCTCCTTTTTGGAGACTCTAGCCCCCTTCCAGTCTCGGAAGCTATCAAGTAGCTCAAGCAAGACCTCTTCCCCATCCCCAATTACAAAAAAGTCAATAAAGTCAGCCATGGGCTCTGGGTTGAGAGCACAGCTACCGCCAGCTATTACTAGCGGATGGGAATCACTTCTTTCCGAGGCGAGGACTGGTATTTGAGCCAGGTCAAGCATATTTAATACATTGGTATAGGTAAGTTCATAGCCGAGGGAGAAGCCAATAATATCAAAATCCTTTAGCCGGTGCTTAGACTCAAGGCTAAACAGGGGGACATTCGCCGTCCGCATTACTGCTTCCATATCTGCCCATGGGGCATAGACCCTCTCGGCAAGAACATCCGGCTGGCTATTCAACAGCTCATAAAGGATAGGCAACGCCATATTGGACATGCCTATTTCATATAAATCAGGGTAGGTGAGGGCAATCCGAATAGGGGTTTTGTCCCAGTCCTTTATGATGGCATTCCACTCACCACCGGTATAGCGGGCGGGCTTGGTAACCTGGTAAAGTATATTATTTAGAGTCAACCTATTTCCTCCAGACTGCCATTATAGACTCTAATCCAGCTTAGGTGCAACTTACCCTAGCCCCACTCTGCTGTCCCTGAGACTGTTTATTAACTTGGTTGCTCCCACCCACCCTCCCTTAGGAGCTTTGCTCACCGTCTCAGAGGGTGGGAAGAACGAGGTTGCCAAACACTCTCAATCCCACAGGTTGTTGACAGGTAACCTTTACTGTGGTAGACTTAAACTTTAGTGTCTGGTAGTTCAGCTGATAGCTGATAGATTAAAATTTGGTGTTTTAGTCTATCACTGCAGCTTTGAATGGATGAGCTAAGGCTCATCCATTAACATTGTGTAGGATAGGAGGTAGACAATTGCCTACAGTTAATCAGCTTGTCCGTAACGGGCGTAAGAGGGTTGTTAAGAAAACCAAGGCGCCGGCATTGCGTTTTAGTTACAATAGTTTGAAGAATAAGATGGTGCTGGGGAAGGGCTCGCCACAGAAGCGGGGGGTTTGTATTCAGGTCAAGACTACTACCCCCAAGAAGCCCAACTCGGCGCTGCGTAAAGTAGCCAGGGTGCGGCTGACTAATGGGATGGAGGTAACCGCTTACATCCCTGGTGAGGGGCATGAGCTGCAGGAGCACTCGGTGGTTCTGATTCGCGGCGGACGGGTGAAGGATTTACCCGGTGTTCGTTATCACATTATCCGAGGAGCACTGGATGCCAGTGGCGTGGCTAATCGTCGTCAAGGTCGTAGTAAGTATGGGAGCAAACTAGTCAGAGGCTTAGCCAAGGGTACCGAGGCTGCCGAGGGTGCTGAGGCTGCTGAGGCTGCTGAGAGTGCTGAGGCTGCTGAGGCTGCTGAGAGTGCTGGGGCTGCCTAAATACAGGAGCTAGAAATGCCAAGACGGGCAAAAGCAATAAAAAGAGAGATACCCCCTGATGCTAAGTATCACAGTGTAACCGTAGCCAAGGTGGTTAATAAAGTAATGATGCAAGGTAAAAAGAGCACGGCGGGGAGAATTGTATATGGTGCTCTACAGATTCTGGAGCAGCAGGAGGGGAAAGCCCCGGTCAATATTTTGGAACAGGCGGTAAAGAATGCTACTCCTTTGCTTGAGGTTAAGCCGCGCCGTGTCGGGGGTGCTACCTATCAGGTGCCGGTGGAGGTTCGCCGTGACCGTGGTCTTTCCTTGGCTGTGCGCTGGCTGGTAAACTCAGCTAGAGCTAGGACAGGCAAATCTATGGCAGAAAAGTTGGCTGCTGAACTTAGTGATGCGGCAAAGGGGCAGGGGGTAACTATTAAAAAGCGTGAGGATACTCATAAAATGGCTGAGGCTAATAGAGCCTTTGCCCACTATAGATGGTGAGAGGTTATCTATTATTAGTTCTAATGTTATAGTAAGAAGCCCAATATCAGTAAAGGATAGGACTGTGCTCAGGAGTTTCCCATTAGACCGCATACGAAACATAGGCATCATCGCTCACATTGACGCCGGTAAGACCACCGTCACTGAGAGGATATTATATTATACTGGTCGTACCTATAAGATTGGTGAGGTGGACGAAGGAACAGCAGTGATGGACTGGATGGAGCAGGAACGGAGGCGGGGGCTTACCATTACGGCTGCGGCTACTACCTGTTATTGGCGCGACCACCGCATCAATATTATTGATACCCCAGGGCATGTGGATTTTACCGCTGAAGTGGAGCGCAGCCTCAGGGTACTGGATGGGGGGGTAGTGGTTTTTGATGCTGTGGCTGGGGTTGAGGCTCAATCAGAGGCGGTGTGGCGACAGGCTGATAGATATCATGTGCCCCGGGTTTGCTTCATCAACAAGATGGACCGAATTGGAGCCGATTTTAACCACACTTTGTCTATGATTGAGAGCCGTCTTAAAGCCAAGCCGTTGCCAATACAGTTGCCTTTAGGTAGTGAGGCTTCATTTGAGGGCATTGTTGACCTGATAGAGAACAGGGCGTGGCGTTTTGATGGTCATCCTGACTCAGACCCGATGGCAATAGCTATTCCTCAGTCTGAGCAGGCAAAGTATATTGAATGGCGTCAGGCGCTAATAGAAAAATTGGCTGAATACGAAGACCAGATTATGGTGGCTTATCTCGAGGGTAGGAGCGTTACCCCCGCTGAGTTGAGAGCAGCCTTGAGACGGGTGACCATAGCTAATAAAGGAGTGCCCATTCTTTGTGGCAGTGCCCTCAGGAATAAAGGTGTTCGACCATTACTTGATGCTATTGTAAGTTTTCTCCCTTCCCCGCTGGATATGCCACCGGTATGGGCTGTTGATACCAAGGTCGGAGCCGAGGTCAGGCGCACCGCCAGAGATGATGCCCCATTTTCAGCGCTAGCCTTTAAAGTGGTTTCTGACCCATTTGTCGGTAGGCTTGTCTATTTTAGGGTGTATTCAGGCAGAGTGAGGGCGGGGGCACAGGTACTTAACTCAACGCGGGGGAAGAAGGAGCGTCTGGGACGGCTATTATTAATGCATGCCAATCATCGTGAGGAGGTAGCCGAGGCAGACACTGGGGCTATTGTAGCTACATTAGGGCTTAAAAATACCTTTACCGGTGATACCCTGTGCCATCCCTCTCAGCCGGTGCTTCTTGAATCTATCCGCTTTCCTGAACCGGTGCTGTCTATTGCCATTGAGCCCAAAACCAGAGCAGACCAGGACAAGATAGGAGAAGCCCTGCAACGGCTGACCGAGGAAGACCCCACCTTTAAGGTAAACTACAATGAGGAAACGGGGCAGACTATTATCTCGGGTATGGGTGAACTTCACCTAGAGGTTATAGTCAGCAGATTACTTAGCGAATTTAAGGTTGGGGCAAAGGTGGGTAAGCCGCAGGTTGCCTATAAGGAAACTATTACTGAACCAGTGCAAGCTGAGGGCAGATTTATTCGTCAAACAGGAGGGCACGGCCAGTATGGTCATGTCTGTCTTAAGCTTGAGCCTATGGAGCGTGGCAGTGGCTTTCAGTTTGTAGACCGGATTAAAAGCGGAGCTATACCCAAGCAATATATTCCAGCGGCGGAGATAGGTATTAAGGAGGCTATGGAGACCGGGGTATTGGCTGGCTATCCGGTGGTTGATATTAAAGTAACCCTTTATGATGGCAGTTATCACCAGGTTGATTCTTCAGAAATAGCCTTTAAGATGGCTGGTTCAATGGCATTAAGGGACGGTGTTACTAAAGCCAAGCCCGTCTTTCTAGAGCCTATTATGAGGCTGGAGGTGGTTACACCAGAGCAGTTTCTTGGTGATATAATAGGTGACATTAATGCCAGACGGGGACATATTGACGCTATTGAGACACACGGCGAAATATGTACAATTCGTGCCTTTATTCCCTTAGCTGAGACCTTTGGCTATACCACCAGTCTCAGGTCACTAACTCAGGGCAGAGCCACGCACTCTATGGAATTTTATCGCTATCAGGAGCTACCAGCTGAAGTGGTAGACCAGATTAGTCATAAAGCTATAGGTAGAAGGATTGGTTAGCTAAAATGCCTAAGCAGAAGGTTCGTATCAGGCTAAAGGGTTTTGACCATAAGATACTTGACCAAGCTGCCTTACAGATTGTAGAGGCAATAGAGCGGACCGGGGCAGTTGTTTCCGGGCCAGTGCCTTTGCCTACTCGTATTCAGCGGTTCAGTGTTATCCGCTCCCCGTTTAAAGATAAGGACTCGCAGGAGCAGTTTGAAATTCGGACCCATAAGCGCCTCATTGATATTATGGAGACGACTTCTAAAACGATAGACGCCCTGACCAAGCTGAATTTACCTTCAGGGGTTGATATAGATATTAAATTGTGAGAAGACTAGAATGGCTAAAGATGTGCTCCAAGGTATTATCGGCAGAAAGTTGGGTATGACCCAGATATTTAGAGATAATGGTGAAGCCGAGGCGGTAACCACTATCGAGGCTGGTCCGTGCACCGTAACCCAGGTTAAGACTGGGGGCAAGGAGGGGTATAGTGCCGCTCAACTTGGATTTGGTGAAGTTAAGCGGCTCAACTCGCCTCAGAAAGGGCATCTCAAGGGGCTGGGTCAGTTCAGGTATCTTCGTGAATTCAGGGTGAGTGATGCTGAAGCTGTGGAGGTAGGGGATAAGGTTGATGTTAGCCTGTTTAAGGCGGGTGACCTGGTTGATATCACCGGGGTGTCAAAGGGTAAGGGGTTTGCTGGTGTAGTAAAACGCCATCATTTTGCTGGTGGCCCCAAAACGCACGGTCAGTCAGACCGACACCGTGCCCCAGGTTCTATAGGGGCTACTACCTCTCCGGGCAGGGTATTCAAAGGGATGCGGATGGCGGGGCATATGGGCAGTAGCCGGGTGACGGCGCGGCACCTGGAGGTATTTGAGGCTGACCCGGCTCGTAATCTATTGCTGGTTAAGGGAGCAGTACCTGGGGCTAGGAATGGACTATTACTAATAAGGAAGTCAAGTAGGGGGAAGTAAGGAAGTGCAAGTTCCAGTTTATAGCCTTGCCGGGGAAGTGGTTAAACATATTGAGATAAGTGACGAAGTTTTTGCTGTGCCGTTTAATCAGGCGGTGGTTCACCAGGCAATGGTCCGGCAGCGGGCAAATGCCCGTCAAGGAACGGCTAGTACTAAAACTCGTAGCGAGGTTTCTGGTAGTACGCGGAAGATGTTTCGGCAGAAGCACACCGGACTAGCTCGGGCTGGCAGCAGGAGGTCGCCACTGCGCCGGGGGGGTGGAGTCGCCTTTGGCCCTAAGCCAAGGAGCTACCGGCAGGCAATGCCGAAAAAGATGCGCCGGTTAGCTTTAAGGTGTGTCCTGTCAGCCAAGGCTGGTGACGGAGAGCTAAAGGTTGTGGAACAAATGACGCTTCCTGAGCCTAAGACTAAGCAGATGGTACAGATTTTGGCGGCGCTGGGGGTAGACTCCTCGGCTCTCGTTGTTACCAGTGAACCAGAGGACAACGTAGTTAAATCAGCTCGTAACCTGGCAGGGATTAAGACGATACCGGCTAATTTACTTAATGTGGTTGACATCCTTTCCTATAAGATGCTATTGATGACTGAGGCTGCAGTGCGCAAAGCAGAACAACTGTGGGGGCAGAGCCATGCATCTGTATGAGGTGTTGCGCCGTCCGGTAATAACGGAGAAGAATACTGCCCTTCAAGCTCAAGGCAAATATGCCTTTGAAGTAGCTGGGGAGGCTAATAAGCACCAGATTAAACAGGCTGTGGAAAAGGCATTTAAGGTCAAGGTGAGCGCAGTTAATGTGATGACGGTACCGGGTAAGACACGAAGAGTAGGCAGACGACAGGTGCTAACCCGGTCTTGGAAAAAAGCGATTGTTACCCTCCAGTCGGGGGACAAGATAGAACTCTTTGAAGGTGTTTAGTGTTTTGAAGGAGGAGTCCAAGTGGCACTAAAGGTATATCGCCCTACCTCTCCCGGTAGGCGGGGAATGACCGGCTCTACCTTTGATGAAATAACCAAAGATAAGCCGGAGAAATCTCTGCTTCTACCCCTTAAAAGGAAGGCTGGGCGTAACAATCAAGGGAAAATAACCGTTCGCCACCGGGGTGGGGGAGCGAAGCGAATGCTGCGCATTATTGATTTTAAGCGGGATAAGATTGGTATTCCGGGCAGAGTGGCGGCTATTGAATATGACCCTAACCGTTCGGCATATATCGCTCTCATTTATTATGTCGATGGGGAGAAGCGTTATATTCTTGCCCCCTCAGGACTTAGTGTCGGGGATATGATAAAGTCAGGTAGTGATGCCGAAGTAAAGCCGGGGAACGCTTTACCGTTGAAGCTAATCCCGAGTGGCAGTTCAATACATAATATTGAGTTGGAGGTGAGGCGGGGTGGGCAGTTGGTGCGGAGTGCTGGGGCGGCAGCTCAACTAATGGCAAAAGAGGGTGAATATGCCCTAGTTCGCTTGCCATCTGGTGAGGTGCGCCGTATTCGTAGTGATTGTATGGCTACTATCGGGCAGGTAGGCAATGTTGACCATCGGAGTATCAATTTGGGCAAGGCAGGACGTAAACGGTGGTTAGGCTGGCGACCCACGGTGAGAGGTTCAGCTATGAGTCCACGTGACCATCCTCATGGTGGTGGGGAAGGCAGATCACCAATAGGCATGCCTGGACCTAAAACGCCATGGGGTAAGCCGGCTCTGGGCTATCGAACGCGAAAGCCAAAGGCTTCAGATAAGATGATTGTTAAGCGCAGGGGGAAGTAGGCGAAATGTCAAGGTCAACTAAGAAGGGGCCAGCTATTGATGCCAAATTGCTAAAGAAAGTGGAGGCGCTTAACCGCTCTGGTCAGAAGGCGGTAATAAAAACCTGGTCACGCTGGTCTACCATCCTACCCCAGATGGTGGGGCTTACTATTGCTGTACATGATGGTAGGAGACATGTGCCGGTATTTATTACTGAGAATATGGTCGGGCATAAGTTAGGCGAGTTCGCTTTAACTCGAACCTTCAGGGGTCACTCGGCTAAGGCGGAAAAAACTATTCAGGCAAGAAAGAGAAAGTAGCTTACTTGGGTTTAGTAGGGGTATAAAATGGAAGTAAGAGCAGTAGCTAGAGACACAGGTATATCACCTCGTAAGGTGCGGCTACTGGTGGATATGGTACGGGGCAAGAAGGTAGACGAGGCACTAACCATACTTAAGTTTGCCCCTACCCCCACGGCTCGGGTTGTTGCCAAGGTGGTGAAATCGGCAGCAGCTAATGCTGAGAACACCTTTCAGATGACCCCTTCAGATCTGAAGATTGTTAATATCTTTGCTGATGAGGCACGAACCCTAAAGAGGTATCGGCCTCGGGCTCGGGGGCGAGCTAGCCCTATTCTTAAACGTTCTAGTCATATTACGGTGATTGTTGCCGAGAGGGAGGCTTAATTGGGTCATAAGGTTCATCCTATGGGCTTTAGAATTGGTGTCATACGTGATTGGCAAGCAAAGTGGTATGCTGATAAGCATTATGCCGAGTTTTTGCGGGAAGACCTGAAGCTTCGCCAGGTTATTGAGTCTAGGTATGCTGAAGCGGGTATCTCACTATTAGAGATTGACCGCCAGGCAAATCAGGTGGAGGTAACTGTCCATACCGCTCGGCCTGGTATTGTCATCGGGCGGGGAGGACAGCGGGTTGATGAAATGAGGCACTACCTTGAGGGCATTATCGGCAAGAGGGTTCAATTGAATATCCAGGAGATTCGGCAGCCTGAGCTTGATGCTTATCTGGTAGCCAGGGCGGTAGCTGAGCAGATTGAGCGCCGTATTGCTTACCGCCGGGCAATGAGGCAGGCAATTTTTCGCACCATTCAGGCTGGGGCTAAGGGGGTGAGGATTAGTTGTGCCGGTAGGTTAGGTGGTGCTGAGATAGCTCGCCGCCAGACGATGCATCAGGGGCAGGTACCCTTGCATACACTACGGGCTGATATTGATTATGGCTGGACTGAGGCACGTACTACCTTAGGTCGGATTGGGGTAAAGGTGTGGATATATAAGGGTGATATTCTTCCTGAGCTTAAGGAGCTGGAGGTTGAGGAGGTGCCTACCGAGCTAGCAGTCGGTGGCAGCGTGGAGGCAGAGCCCACTGTCTCTGCAGAATTGGAAGAAAAGCCAGCTGAGCCAGCAGTCCCGGTAGCCGAGGAGAGTATGGAAGCAGTATCGGAGGTGAAGCCAGAAGAGAAACCTCTAAAGCCAAGGGCAAGGAAAGCTACCAAGGCAGAGCCCACTGTCTCTGCAGAATTGGAAGAAAAGCCAGCTGAGCCAGCAGTCCCGGTAGCCGAGGAGAGTATGGAAGCAGTAGCGGAGGTGAAGCCAGAAGAGAAACCTCCAAAGCCAAGGGCAAGGAAAGCTACCAAGG
>Ga0209979_1004692_pt1 | contig 11189 bp, 8 predicted proteins | sample AnhtaG_FD_183114 | JGI IMG/M metagenome (GOLD analysis project Ga0209979, IMG submission 183114) | Deep subsurface microbial communities from Anholt, Denmark to uncover new lineages of life (NeLLi) - Anholt_01485 metaG (SPAdes) (version 2) | ecosystem: Environmental > Aquatic > Marine > Oceanic >...
CGTATTGTTATCGCCTGGATTGGTATTGTTGCCGGTCAGATTATAGCTGCCGGGAAGATACTTAGCGTAGTTGGGATAGGTAACCCCCTTTTATGGATGGTGCTTTTCACCATAGTCTTTGTCGCTTATACCCTGCTGGGGGGTCAATATGCCATTATCCGAACCGATGCCTTGCAGGCAGCGATAATATTTATTGGCATCTTCGGTGGATTGGCTCTGCTCCTGTCAAATCTGGGGGGGTGGAGCGGATTAAAAAGTAATCTTTCCCCGGAGCAGTTTGCTTTTCCTATTAGTTCCCAATTTGGCGGGATAGAATTAGTCACCCTCCTTTTATTGGTCGGCTTGACCTATGTGGTTGGACCTGACATGTATTCCAGACTATTTTGTGCCAAGGATAGTAAAACAGCTAGAACGTCAGTATTGTGGGCTGCGCTGTTTATTATCCCACTCGCCTTTGGTATTACCTTAATTGGCATGGGGGCGTCTGTTTTATTCCCTCAGATTTCACCCGAGCAAGCCTTTCCCACAATAATAAAGGAGATTTTACCTCCCTTTATGGGCGGCATAGTGCTGGCTGCCTTGCTCTGTGCCGTTATGTCTTCGGCTGATACCACTTTATTAAGTGCCAGCACCATATTAGTGGTGGATATAGTTGGGTGGTTTAAGCCCTCGCTCAGCGAGAGAAAAATCCTGTCTCTTTCCCGGTGGGGGGTAGTGGCTTTGGGTGTATGCTCTCTAATTGTGGCTTTAATGCTGAAAGGGGTAATAAGTGCCCTTCTTTTTGCCTACACGGTATATACCGCTGGCGTAATTCTGCCAGTGATTGCCGGCTTCTATAGGAAACGGCTGAGAGTCACTCCTTTGGGAGCAATGGCAGCACTCATCGGTGGTGGCTCAATAGGCCTTATTAGCAAGTTGTTTGACATAAAGTATCTAGATTTAGGGGCTCTATTGATTAGCGGCCTACTTCTTTTCGTCGTCAGTTTCATTGATAACCGAAGGCAAAGGGGAAACAGACTGCCCAACTAGCGAGTCTTGACAAGGGTGGTAGCCGTGTTAGAATAGGAGAAATACAGGGAGGCAAGAATGCAAATTAGAAAAACATATAGAGATGTAAACCCTGAGTTGTTATATGCCGAGGTGAGGGACTTTGTTCTGAAACAGGGAACAATTATAGGTGAGTCCAAGCTGGAAACATACCTCTTGCCTGATAATAGTTCAGCTTTTATTTCTCGCGGTAGCCTAACTTTCAAGGTTCAAGTTGGGCAGGCCAAGGCTGAGAAAGAATGCCTCAGAGCCCACATCGTGGGAACCGTTAAAGGCGAAACGAAGATGATGCTTGACATAAATGACGAGCTTTTCTCTCAGGAGAAGGTCGCTGCTTTACAAGATGACCTAAGCTTCATTTTCAGGTCATACGAAGCGGACATCGCTGACGAGGAAATATAGAATAAGGGATAACCTTTGAAGGGGTGTCTCAAGCTGCCGGGTATCTAGCTGAGTAGTTAAGCTACTGTTCAGTGATTTTCCAGGCACCTTATTGACACTGGCTCTTTGACGGATTATACTGAACTACCATTGTCTTGAGTGGAGGGAGAGCATGGCTGAAGTTAATATGCCCAAAAACACACCTCTGGAACCAACCGGAAACCCGCAGGCCAGCGTTATAGAGGAAAGTGAAAAAGCCATGGAATTAGTGGCCGAGATGTTAGCGGGGAATATTGTTGATATTAGACCCCAGCTTGACTTCACTGGCCCAGTGGGCTTCTTCTATCCCTACGTTGAGTCAGTACTAGAGGTTAAGGGTGAAGAAGTGGTATCCATTCTAGAAGCCCTAGCTAGTGAGGAAATACTAAACCGAAATTTCTTTGAGAAGCTCCTTCGCTGCCCCCAGTGCCAGTCAGTCAATCTGAGACCAAGCACCCATTGTGCTAGATGTGGTTCAGGAAATATTGGCCGGGGTAGAGTCCTGGAGCACTTTGTCTGTAAACATGTGGGTCTTGAAGATGAGTATATATCTAGAGGTAGATATATGTGCCCTAAGTGCCGACAAGAGCTACGGACTATCGGTAACGATTACCAGAGCCTGGGACTGTTATACAAGTGCCGTGATTGCGATAATGTATTTAATCAGCCGATGGTAAAATGGAGCTGCCTGAAGTGCTCCTCGCTGACGGCTCAGGAGAAAATTATCGAGATAAATGTCTATTCTTATAGCTTCAACGAGGAGAGGAGGAGCTGGCTGGAGTTTGAAATCAAGCCCAAGCAACAACTCATAGACTTTTTGAAGCAACGCGGCTACGAAGTAATTGAAAATGCCACTGTGAAGGGCAGGTCAGGGGCTGAGCATAAGATAGACATACTGGCTACCAGGGATGACGGCGTGGTTACCTATAAGATTGCCATCGGCGTTAAGGTGGCTGAGGACAAGATAGGGCTGCACGAGATATTTGACTTTGATGATACCGCCTATGACAGCGGTATTCACGATAAAGTCCTGGTGGTCGTTCCGGGGTTACACCGGGAAGCCGAGAAATTCGCCAGCCTGCAGCGGATAAAGGTGCTTGAGGTCAGGGACCTGGAGACGGTATTGTCTAGTGCTGTTTCTAAGCCAAGCGAGGAGATAAAAAAGGAGCCCTTTGAGTTCAAGTCCAAGTCGCAACTTATAAAATACTTAAAGAAACTTGGCTATCAAGTAGAGGAGAATGCTGAGGTTCAAGGTAGGTCTGGAGCTAAGCATAACCTAGATATACTGGCTACCAGGGATGATGGTCTCGTTACTCATCATATCGCTGTCGGCGTTGAGGTAGCGGAAAAGGCGGTAGAGCTGGATAAGGTATTTGATTTTGATGATAAGGCTTATGATATTGGCATTCTAGATAAGGTCTTTATTGCCATCCCTGGTCTTAGTCCGGAAGCCAGACAATTTGCCCAAAGGCAGAGAATCAGGGTCTTTGAGGTTGAGGAACTGGAGCCGTCTGGCTAGGAATGAAAAATATGGCTAAATATGTTTTACCTTTAGAGATTCAAGCGCTAGAAGAAGGTGGCTATCTTGCCACGAGCCCTGCTCTCCCCGGTTTTCTGGTTCAGGCCAAAACAGTGGAGGAGGTGCTGCGTCTGGCACCAGGTATTGCCCAGTCCCTGATTGAGGCGATGCGGGAGAAAGGTATTCCGCTTCCCCAAGCATTGCAATCCGTTGAGCCACCCTTTCACGCTGAACTCCTTATACCAGTATGACCTACCGCGTGTTGACCAGGAAGCTTCGCAAGCTGGGCTGCGAGTTTGCCTGACAAGGGCCCGGCTCCCGTGAAATTTGGTGGAACCCCCTGAACAAACGCTTCACCACCATTCCTAAGGGCAGAGGCAATATACCTAAAGGCACTTTAGCTGCCATTTTGTGTGACCTTGGTTTTACTCATAAAGATTTGGATAGTACCTAGGGGAGTTTTAGAGGGACACTAGCTCCCCTTTGTCTTTATAGAACATGCCACCTGTCAACAGAAGGAGACCGAGGCAGGGGGTAATAAATTACCATTACTAACAGCCTATTGACACTACTATAATCATATCATATTATGAACTTAACTAATCATAAGTTACCTAAATTAAACCAAATAATGTGGAAAGGAGGTGACAGATGAAAATAAGGAGGTTTATGAAGAAGTTCAGGAAACAGTTTCGCTATGGTGAGAAAGGTTTTACCCTGCTTGAGCTGCTGATTGTGGTTGCCATTCTCGGTATCCTGGCAGCTGTCATTGTGCCTAACCTGGCCACTTTCCTGGTTACCGGAAAAGTGGCGGCCGCCAACACTGAGGTAGCCAATGTGGAGACAGCAGCCCTAGCCTACTATGCTGACTATGATGGGACCTGGCCCGCTAACGCGGCCGCTTTGGTTGCTGGTGACTATATCAACGACGCGCCGGAAGACAATTATAACTTTGATAGTTATGGTAAGGTTGATCCTTTAGTTCCCACCGGGTGGGGAGGCGATATCCGCGTTGTCTGGGACGATACTGACCACGAGTGGCAAAAAGCATAAGTAGTGCCATAGCCTGAAGTTTTAATTAATTAAAACTAAAGTAGAGAGCTTACTGGTGGATTATCAGATGTCAAGCTTGCCAGTAAGCTTCTCTATTTTTATTGAGCAACCTCACCCCCTTAATCCCCCTCTCCTTTGAAGGAGAGGGGGGAGGTGTAGGTTTTTGAAGGGGCGAAGCCCCTTCAAACTTCCCCTGATAAATGGCCTCCACCCCAGGGTGTTTAAGAGAGACTTTCTCCCTTCTTTTGAAGAAATACTTATCAGGGGAGTTTATTAAGGGTAGCCTAACATGGTTTTGCTCTTCAATAACTATTCCCTCTTGAAGAAATGCTTATCTGGGTTATAAATCACTGGAGTAGCGTAACCGGGGCTTTACTGGCATAAGAGTGCCACCAGCTTCACTTGGTGGTATAGGAGAGTTTAAGAGGAGCTAGCGGATAGTTTAGAGGGGCTGATGCTGATTCAAAAGGGGTTATCAGGGAGTTTAAGAGGGGCGTTGGCCCCTCTTTTGTTATTCCCTCCCTTTTAAAGAGGTTAAACTAACAGGGTGTCAAAGAGAGGCGAAGCCTTTCTTTTTAATATTCCTCTTCTCCGTTGAAGGAGAAATACCAAGGGAGAGTCAAAGAGAGGCGAAGCCTCTCTTATATAACCAATCCCCCTTTTCTTTTAAGGAGGTTAAACTAACAGGGTGTCTAAGAGAGGCGAAGCCTTTCTTAGATAACCAATCCCCTGTGTCTCCTTTGAAGGAGAAAAATACTAAAGGAGAGTTAAAGAGGGGCGAAGCCTCTATTATAACCAATTCCCTGCGTCTCCTTTGAAGGGGAAATACTAAGGGAGAGTCAAAGAGAGGCGAAGCCTCTATTATAACCAATTCCCTGCGTCTCCTTTGAAGGGGAGAAATACCAAGGGAGAGTCAAAGAGAGGCGAAGCCTTTCTTATATAACCAATCCCCCTTTTCTTTTAAGGAGGTTAAACTAACAGGGTGTCTAAGAGGGGCGAAGCCTCTCTTAGATAACCAATCCCCTGCATCTCCGTTGAAGGGGAAATACTAAGGGAGAGTCAAAGAGAGGCGAAGCCTCTATTGTAACCAATCCCCCTTTTCTTTTAAGGAGGTTAAACTAACAGGGTGTCTAAGAGAGGCGAAGCCTTTCTTTTATATTATTCCCCTTCTCCTTTGGAGGGGAAATACTAAGGGAGAGTCAAAGAGGGGCGAAGCCTCTATTATAACCAATTCCCTGCGTCTCCTTTGAAGGAGGGGAAATACCAAGGGAGAGTCAAAGAGAGGCGAAGCCTTTCTTTTTAATATTCCTCTTCTCCGTTGAAGGGGAAATACTAAGGGAGAGTCAAAGAGGGGCGAAGCCTCTATTATAACCAATTCCCTGCGTCTCCTTTGAAGGAGAAAAATACTAAAGGAGAGTCAAAGAGAGGCGAAGCCTCTCTTATATAACCAATTCCCTGCGCCTCCTTTGAAGGGGAAATACTAAGGGAGAGTCAAAGAGGGGCGAAGCCTCTATTATAACCAATCCCCCTTCCCCTTATCAAGGGGAAGGGGGACAAAGGGGGATAGGGTTACTAAATGAGAACAAAAGGGGGTGAGGTCAATGAATAATATTCTGAGGCGGGGAAAATAGCCGAGACACTTGGGTATAAGGGATTATTTGACTTTTACACTTTGACTTCTACCCTGCCGATGAGCTTCTCTACTTCCTGGCGGTCATTACAGTAGGCAAGCAGAGTTTCGCCGTTGATGATTTGTCTAAGATAGAGGTCAACCAGTGCCTCGTCCAGAGAAATCATGCCTATCTCCCGATGAGTACGAATTACATTGGGTAGCTGATAGATTTTGCCCTCACGAATGAGGTTCCTTACTGGTGAATTAGCCAGCATAATCTCTACGGCAGCAACCCTTCCTGAACCGTCAGCCCTAGGCACCAGTGCTTGACACAGCACACCAACCAGTAGAGAAGCCAACCGCGTCTGGGACAGGAAGCGCTCATGGGGCGGGAACAAGTCTATCACCCTCTCTATTGCCTGAGAAGCACTAGGGGCATGACCGGTAGTTAATATCAAGTGCCCGGTCTCGGCTATAGATAGCACCGCCGCTGCCGTCTCTAAATCCCGTACCTCACCCACCAGAATCACATCCGGGTCCTGCCTCAAGACATGCTTCAGTGCGTGGGCAAAGGACAGTGTATCAGTGCCTAACTGTCGCTGGGTTATAGCACAGTTAACACTGGGATAGATATATTCAATCGGGTCTTCAATGGTAACTACATGGCAACTTCGGTTAGCATTCAAATGTTGAATCATAGCTGACTGAGTAGTAGTCTTGCCGCTGCCAGTAGGTCCGGTAACTACTACCAGCCCCCTTGGCTTCAGGACAAGCTCCTTGCAGATTTGGGGTAGTTCTAGCTCATCTATGGACGGGATTTTTGGTGGCAACAGGCGCAGGGCAAGGCTGATGGCCCCGCGTTGCTGAGCGGCATTGCACCGCAGACGAGTGCCATCAGATAGGCTATAGCTAAAATCTAGCTCTAGATGCCGGGTAAAACTCTCCCGTTCCTCGGGCGTGGTTATCTGGAGAAAAGCCTGGCTTATCTCAGTAGGAGTTAACGGTGTGGCACCATTTACCATCTCCAGGGAGCCATTGACCCGTAGTAATGGCGGGCTGGAAACAACCAGGTGCAAGTCAGAGGCATTGCTTAATTTAGCTGTATGAAGTAACGCAAAAATATCCATTTCATCCTCCCTCCATCCCCCTTATTGTTTAAGGATAAACGTAAAGTTAAATCCCGTTTTAATCTCTTCCTCATCATCATCTTCCTCTATAATTTCTTCATAAGCCTCTATAGATGAGATAATAACCATGGAGAATCGGCCGCTACTTCTTAAGGCTCTGGCATACCTAAAAATCGCAGCCTCGTCTGAATTCCTACCTATTACCGTTACTTGCCCAACACTATGAGTAATCTCAGCCTGGTCTAGGAGTCCAGCATCTATAGTGACTGTATCACCACCGTAGAGCAGAGCTATATCCGCTGGTACTAAGTTTACAATCTGACTCAAGTCTTCGTCAACCTGGGCACGCACCTCTCCCAAATTGGTAAAGGTAGCCTCAAAAACACCGGCAGTGGCTTCCACTGGCTTAATCTGAGGTTCTGCCTGTGCAACCTGTTCCTGCAGTGTGATTATTGCCTTTTGGTGTTCCGCAACCAGGAGTTGGGCAGGTGGCAGTTGAGCACGTAAGGCATCAGTCTCAGCCATACTGTTCTGGAGAAGGGGTACAGTGTAAAAAAGTGCGCCAATGCCAACAATGGCGATAGCAATTGGGATAAGGATTCCTGCCACCGGTCGAGCCTTAGGCAGGTAAACCTGAGGCAGGGCGTTAAGGTTCACTAATGAAAAGTTTGCCTCTCCCTTTTCCAGCAGTAGCTCCTTGAGTGCCAACCCGATATTGACCATAAACTGGTTTGGGTTAAAGCCCTCGGGGAACTCCATAGGCGAGGGCAGGATTGAAACTGAGTAGCCTGACTTGCCAGCTAGCGATTGCCAGCTCTCCGGCGACTCAGCCAGGTCACCGCTAACAAATATGGGTACCGTCGAATCCAGAGGATTTTCCTTGTGGCTGGAATTATAGAAGGTAATAGTTCTATCAAGCTCTTCAGTGATAGCTGGTAGTATTTCTGATAGTGATGTTGCCTCACTGGGTAGAGACAGGCTGCGGATTACCTGAGGCACCCTGTCCACCATGACCACAATATCAAGGTTAGTTGACCAGGCGTTAACAATTATGGCTCTGGGCTCATTTGCATTCCGGCACAGGGCTAGAGGCGCCAAGTCTATGAGGTACGGCTCAACACCTGCCTGGCGCAGTGTTCTGATTAGGGCATCGGCTGCGTTTCGGGGGAAGGCAGCCAGGAAGAGACGCGTTTCTCCCTTCGGGCTAGGCAGAGGCTGGTATGCAAGGTAGACCTGGTCTAGAGATACTGGTATCACTCGCCTTGCCTCATGCCTTACTGCCTCATCCCGTACCGCTTCCGGTAGTTCCGGCAGAGTAATCAAACGATATAGGGAATTGAGTCCACTTAAACCAGCAATGACCTTATTTGCCGTTACCTTGGCCACCTTAAATAGCTCCTTAAGCCTTTCCGTCACCTGGGCCTCATCACGGATGACTCCATCCCTGACCAAACCCGGCTCCAGCGGTAGGCGTGCCCATTTTTGCACCCGCTTGCCTTTGGCCACTAGCAGCCTGATTTCAGTATCGTCAATAAATAGAGTAACCGCTTTTCCAGCCATGCTTATTCTCCTTGATAACTATAGATATCGATGTTGATTCTAGCCGACGGCATCTCCCTTTCGGCTATCTCCTCTTCGCTTAGCTCTTCTTTTTCTGCCTCAGTTAGAGGGTCAGGAACCGTTATATTCACTAGCTCCACAGTAGCCGTATCAAAATCCCTGTGGGTGACTATGGTGTGAATGAAGTCAAGAATATCGGTCACCTCACCTGCCACATCTACAGCAAAATAGGTAACTAGGTAGGTAATATCCTCCACCTCAATATCCTCATCCTCCACCTCCACCTTAACCTGCTGGTCACGCGGCTCTGACGCGGTAAGACTGGTTATCTCTAGGCCCCAATCATCAGCCATCCCGAATAATAGCTCATCCACCTCAATGCTCTGCACAGAGGCAGGGAAGACAGCCTTAGCCGTCTTTAGCTGTGATGTAACTTGCGCCAGTTTGTCTTCCAGTTCAGTCAGGGTGCTTTCCAAGTTCGCCCTTTCTGCAGCTAGCTTGGGCAGCTGGGCTTGAACCACAGATAACTGCGCATTCAACTCCGTCTGCTTCGGCCCTTCCTGTAGATAGAGCCAGCACACACTGCCGATGGCAATAATGAAAACACCAGTAACCAGAATTATCCAAGCTGTTTTACTTAACTTCATATTTTCACTCGCTCCATTAGATTGCTAAACAAGTTCTTATCAACTCACTAGGTAGGTGAGAGTGCCCCCGCCGGTAACCTCGCTACGGAAGGAGACAATAATATATACCAGGTTCCAGATGTCGGTTTCAGTCCACATGTCTATTTGGGCCGAGGTAGCCTTTGGTAATAGTAGATTATCATCCCAACGGATATAAAAGGTATCTACATCCACCCCTTCGGCGCTCATACCCACGGATTGTCCATTCCACACGTTATTCTGGTTTGTACCCCCCAGACCGTATTCATCATCGTCATCAGGCAGCTTTGTACCGTTAAATCGTAGGTAGTCACCTGGATACCAGATGTCTCCCTCACCGACGAAGGCGGTTATCTTGGCAGCGATGACTTCACCGGTAACAGGTTCTGGAACCAGGAAGCCGCTGATAACGCCCCCCTCCGTACCATCCTGGTCGAAATCAAGAAACTCGTCATTATGGTCCTTATACAGAAAGTCATCATAGAGATAGAGCTGGTGACCCTGCGTCTCGACGCTGGAATAGATGAGTATTAGCGACCAGCCGGCATAAGCCCATTCATCACGGGAGTTCCAGGTTGCATCTACGCTACCCACGGTATAGATAGCATTACCGGGGTAATTACCGTAATCACCCTCCTCACTGAAAGTCCGTACCAGGTCGGTTACATCTTTGTAGGAGGAGTAGGAGTAGCCATGGGGATTACCATAGTCTAGATTGTTTATTACCTGTGCCCGGTCGGCAGTTATCTCTCCTCCTGTCTGGGGAAGACCGCCACCATCAAAGGAAACCGGTGTGCCATCTATCTCAAAAATAGCTGTGGTATCAGCCTCCAGCACAGATTCGGAGATAGAAATATTATCAATATAGCAATACTCATTACTATCGGTAAAACCTTCTATACGAAACCTCATCTTGAAATTATTGGTTAGATAGGCATTTACCCGTGAAGCAGGAACAGTATAACTAATTGGTGTGTCACCAATATCATTACGAAAGGCTTCATACAGCCCGCTCCAGCTGCTGCCACCATTACCAGAAAACTGATATTGGAGTCTGTCACGCCATTCTAGTTGGCCTCCTGGCCGTTCATGATGGCTCCAGGTAATGATAACATCCCCTGGTGTACAAGAACTCAAATCCAGAGTGCCTGTCATGGTAAGGCGTCTATCAGAGTCAACACTGCTGTAGTGGTGCCCTTCGAATTCCCCTTGATAAGGAGGCAGGGCATCTCGCCAGTCATTGCCGGTCTGCGACCATGTATTGATATCGTCACAATCATCCTCAAATAGTATTTGCCGGCCAATAGCGCTTTCAAACCAGCCTGACCAGTAAAGGTAAGCGGCAGTTACCTCGGCATTATCCGGGATGTCATCAACCGTCGCGGAACTATCACTAAGTAGGATATCCCGATATCTTATCCAGCTTCTGCTCCGTGCCATCAAAGAGTTGCCAATCGCCCGGTAATCACCAGCAATCGCCGCGCCCAGTTCCCGTATCTCACTCTTGGCGGTATAAGCCTCAATGGTGGTGTCGGGTGGCTCAGTGATATCCCTGTGGGCTTCAGAGAGAACATTATACACCTTGGTGTCAGCATCCCAGGTATAAGTAATACCTCCATACAGGTTTAGGTTGGTATCTATCCAGGAAATGGCTTCGGGGCTCTGTCCGGTAGGGCCATCAAATGGGAAGGTTATCTCACTGGTCATCCAGGCGACTGTCTCCTCAAAATTGGGGAAGGGGTCCTGGGTGGCATCGCCATCAAAGTAAGCACCCGAGCCGAAGTCCCAGAGAACAGCCTGGCCACTGGCATGGTTTTGGATGCTTAGGGTGTAACTAATATTGGTGCTTTCGAGGTTGCTGGGGTCGGGGTCAGTAGCTTCATCCCACCCATCAGGCCCGTATGTGAAGCCGGGCGGTAGCCATATTCCTAAGGTGTTTATCTGCAAGTCTTCGCCGACATCAGGATAATAGGTTATCTTGATTTTGAAGGTTGAGGCGCTGGGGACACTACCGGTTATCATCACTTTGGGAGGGTCACCCCCGCTACCCTCAATAATTATCCTGGCGTCGTCAGGGTCAGACGGAGCTGGTATACCTTCAGGCGTCTGAAAATCCGTGGGAATCCAAATGTTTTCAATAGTAACGTTTACATCTCTGTCATTTACGTCTAATGGCGCTGGATAGA
>Ga0209979_1004694_pt1 | contig 11182 bp, 6 predicted proteins | sample AnhtaG_FD_183114 | JGI IMG/M metagenome (GOLD analysis project Ga0209979, IMG submission 183114) | Deep subsurface microbial communities from Anholt, Denmark to uncover new lineages of life (NeLLi) - Anholt_01485 metaG (SPAdes) (version 2) | ecosystem: Environmental > Aquatic > Marine > Oceanic >...
CTGAGTATAGCCATGGGCCTGTTTTGGGTGTCCCAGCCGGCCATATCCAGTTTTGGAGCCCTGAGTTTTGAGAATTCTGTTCAAGATCCCGATAAACTAGCGGACCAGCACTTCAAAAAGGCGATAGACCTCTTAAAGCAGATCCAGTACCAGGACGCTATTGCCGAATATGAAAAGGTGATCAGCCTGCTTCCGGACAGCGAAATCGCTCTGGATGCACAGTATTGGATCGGCCAATCTTATTTCCAGATGGGAAAACATGATGAAGCATTATCCATCTTTCAAAAGCTTATCCAGGATTATCCAGGCAGCGCGATCGCTCCTGTCACGCAGTTGATGGTCGCTCGCGTTGAGAAAGATAAAAAGATCAGCAAGGCCAGAGCCAAAAGAGACTCATCTGCCGATAAGAAGATCATCGTCGATCCGGAAACAGGTGCAGAATATCATAAAATCGGATCTCTTACAGGCAAAAAGGATGTGATCGACCATTCATGGGTACTAAGCCTCTCGCCCAACGGTAAATTCTTTCTCTATGAAAATCTTGTGATCCCACTGAAAGAAGGAGAGCCCTTCAATCTTGTGGACATGGATGCTTGGCGCGGAATCTGGTCTCCCGATGGAAAAAAGGCCGCTTTCTACACAAGAGGAGGGCCCATCTGGGTAGTTCCTGTTTCTCCGGAAACAGGGCGGGCGGCAGGCCCACCCAAAAAGCTCGTCGACATCAAATTCGGGTGGCAGAAACAGGTTTCCTGGTCACCTGATTCAGAAAAAATCGCTTTTTTTGGGACAGATGGAGAATACAAGGGAGACATTTGGACCATCTCAGTCGAGGACGGCGCACTGACACAGATCACGGACGATCCTGTGGGTGATGGAGGACCTCTATGGTCGCCGGATGGTAGGACGATCGCCTACATGAAAAGCAAATATGAAACATGGATTATCTCTGCCCAAGGACACAATCCGCGGAAGATCATAAACCGCGGTGATCCGCTTTCCTGGTCACCAGACAGCGAATGGATTGTGTTCGGTACTCCGGGCCTTAAGTTTCATCTCTTCCGCGTAGCTGATGAAAAAGTGTTCGATATAAATCAGCCCGGTGAAGTAGGAAGGTTTTTTTCCTGGTCGCCGGATGGCAAAAAAATGCTTTTTTACCATTCGTCCTATGCATATTCCTGTATTCTCAAGGTTGCTTCAACTTCCGGGGGCCCATCCTTCGAGCTGGGAAGAGAACTTGAGCTTTGGCCGTATGTTCACCATTGGTCTCCTGACAGCGAGATGATTATCACAGAAGGGGGCCATCCCATTGCCATAGAGTATCGGAACGATCTTGCTTTCTGGATGGTTCCTCTTGAAGGTGCTGAGGCCAGAGAGATGAAGCTGGGTGGTTTGGGTGTGGGCAAGCCTCAGCCACGTTCACTGTCTCCCGACTGCCGGAGGCTTCTCTTTTTCGAAGAGCAGAGCGAGGGCAAAGAGGATCTTTATGTGGTGCCGGTTTCACTCAAGGATGCACAGCCCACCGGGCCAGCCATTATGATTTTTAAAGGACGGGATAAAAAACCCGTTGGCTACGGCAGGAGGGACGAATGGTCTTGGTCCCCTGATGGAAAAAAACTTGCGGTGGTCCATGCAGGAGACGTCTGGATTACATCTTCCGAAAAAGGTGAACCGGTGAATATCACACAATCTCCGCAACAGGAAGGCTTTCCAGTTTGGTCGCCTGATGGCAAGATGATTGCCTATACAGTAAGATATGACGAAAAAGGAGGGGATGAACGAAGCCTTCATATCATCTCTGCATCCGGCGGGAAGGCGAAGAAAATATTGAACACCTCTGACAAAGAGGATTTTGATTGGTCTCCCGGAGGAAAAGAGCTGGCCGTTATCTCCGAAGGGAAGATCTCAGTCATTCCTATCTCTGGCGGTAAAGCTCAGGAGATTTTTGATCTTGAGAAGTTCGGCATTAAGCGAGTCATAACGTTAAGCTGGCTACCGGACGGAAAACACTTTGCCTTTATCGGTGAAAAAGAAGAAGAATGTCGGATTTTCTTGGTCTCAGCAAAAGGAGAAAAAATCATAGAATTAGCCGCAGATGATAAAAATTGGAAGGATTGGCTTTATCCTTCTCCGGATGGAAAATGGATTTCCTATGATTCCGAAGGAGAAGTTAAGGTGCGTTCCGAAGGAACCATCTGGGAAGTCGATATCGAGGAGCTTGTTCGGGGAAAAAAGAAGCAGGAACATCTAAGATAGACCTATCTCGCCTGACCTTTGGTGATTCTAAGCAGGCTCATGACATTTTCGTGACAACTTGATTTCTGCCTATTATTAAAATATCCTCATATTAAGAGGCAACTCTCTTATCATGAAAGGCCGGAGTCACCGCAAACAAATCCTCCTTTTTCTAATCGCTGTCCTACTTCCCAGCATAGTTCTAGTTTTTTTAACCATACGCATGATCGGACAGGAAAGGGAGTTGGCTCAGAAGCGGATGGCAGATGATAAGATTCGGATGGCGCGTGATATCGGCCAACATCTGCTTGTTAAACTGGAAAATATCAAATTACAGGAGAGGAGTGCTGCATCGGATGAAGATTTGTTGCCGGCTAAAATCAGTTATGTGAATCCTGAAGTTGTGCTTGTCGGTCTAGTGGACGGGCGTAGGCTCATCCTGCCTTGGGAGCGGAGCCAAGAGACAGAGCGAACCGCAAAGCTCTTGAATGATCCGGAATATATTCGGAAAATTCGATCTGCCGAAAGAGAAGAATTTGTGCAGAAAGATTTTGCCCGTGCAGCCAGGCTGTACAGCCAGGCTGTAAACGGAGCGGACCACTCCGTGCAAAAAGAATACGCACGATTGCTCCTGGCTCGGACTTTTTGGAAATCGGGAAACAATGCTGATGCCCTGTTACATTACCAAAAACTTTTGAGTTTGCCTTACAACCTATCAGATGAATATGGAATCCCACTTTCTTTGTATGCAGCCGGGCGCCTGCTCGAATTGAGTGAAAACTATGAAGAGATCATTAAAAGTGTCCAAAAAGAAATGAATGAGAAGTATTGGTTATCACCTGGCGCATCCTATCTGCTATCGGATTCGATCGAAAAACTGGACATTAAGACTCAAAATACATCTTTTCAAGAGATTGTCCAGGAATGTAAACTTCTGCTTCAAAAGTACATCCAAAAGCAGGAACAAGCCATAGCTCTGCAGAATGATTTCCTAACATTAGGACTGTCAACGAATCAAGGAAGATCCCGCAATGAAGATAAGCCTGTTTGGGTTGCCTATGGAGACAATAGCTGGTTGGTTGGTCTTGCCCCGTCCCTTTCTGAGAAACTTCCCCTTGTGATTGTGGTGGATGTCGAAGCTGGTTTTGCCGAGACATTTCCTGTTGATTATGAATTGGTCGGCGAAGACGATCCTGAAGGATTATCTCTGGGGCTAAATTTTCCAGGGCTAAAGATAGTATTTTCTGATAATCAAGAGGCTCTTTTTTCAGAACTCTGGATCGTCCAACCCATTTTTTATTTGCTTGCCCTGCTTTTAATCCTTGGTGTGACTCTATTCGGGGCCTACCTTTTATGGCGAGATGTTCGCCGCGAGGTTAGGATGGCAGAGATGAGGTCTCAATTCGTCTCCAGCGTTTCCCACGAACTCAAGACTCCACTGACAGCCATCCGGATGTTTGCCGAAACAATGCGCATGGGCCGCTCTAAAGATCCAAAGACACACACAGAATACCTGGATACGATCGTCAACGAGAGTCAACGCCTGACCCGACTGCTTAACAATGTGCTTGATTTTTCCAAAATCGAGCAGGGAAAAAGAATTTACCATCCTGAACAAGCCTCCTTGTATGCCATTATCCAATCAGCAGCTCGCGCTATGGGGTATCCTCTCAGCCAGCAGGGCTTCTCTCTCGAGGTCAAAACAGAAGAAGGTTTGCCTGATGTTTGCGTGGATCGAGATGCTATAGAGCAGGCCGTCTTGAACCTTCTCCACAACGCCATGAAATACTCGGGAGAATCCCGAGACATTGGTTTGTCTTTGCAAAAAGAGGAAAACCATGCCGTGATCAAAGTAGTCGATCACGGCATTGGCATCGACCCTCAAGAACAGCAAAGGATATTTGGTAAATTCTACCGTGTCCCATCACCCGAGAACGAACGCATCGTCGGCACCGGTTTGGGTTTAGCCCTTGTTTCCCACATCGTTGAGGCTCACAAGGGCCGACTCGAAATCGAGAGCACTTTGGGCAAAGGAAGTGCCTTCTCAATTTATCTTCCTTTGGAGACCGGATAATGAAACGCATTTTGATTATCGAAGATGATGCCGCTATTCTGCGCGGGCTCAAGGATAATCTTGAATATGAATCTTATGAGGTGCTGACCGCTGCAGATGGGGAAGAGGGATATTATCTGATCAAGGAGAAAAAACCGGACTTGATCATCCTCGATTTGATGCTTCCCAAGATGAATGGCTATGAATTGTGCCGCAAGGTGAGGCATGAAGGTGTCACAACCCCTATCCTGATGTTGACAGCTCGTGGTGAAGAAATGGATAGGGTTCTCGGATTGGATATGGGTGCTGATGATTATGTCACGAAACCCTTTTCTGTCCCGGAACTTTTAGCAAGGATTAGGGCCATCATTCGTAGGATTCAGAAGGCCAAAACAGGAGATTTGCCCAAGGATCTGAAATTTGGCGAAGTCTCGGTTGATTTTATGAGATATGAGTCTCGAAAAGGAGACAAAGTTCTGGAGATGTCGCGCAAAGAATTTGGCATACTCCGTCTATTAGCTGCTCGGGCAGGCGAGGTGATCACTCGAGATGAACTCCTGGATGAGGTGTGGGGATATGACCAGTATCCGACGACACGGACAGTGGATAATCATGTTGCTTTGCTTCGCACCAAACTCGAGGATGATCCTTCAAAACCCTGTCACCTGATCACAGTTCACGGAGTAGGCTACAAGCTGGTTCTCGAGCCATGACATTTTCATGACAAGAACCAGACACTTTTATGAAATAAATTTTGCAAATAAATGACATTATCTCAACAACTTCATGACACATGATAAAGCTGAAAGCATTAAGTTTAGACTGATGTCAAAAAACTTAATCGGAGGGGAAGAATGAAAAAAACATCGATCGTGTTAGGAGTCCTCGTCTTATTGGCTTTCAGCTTCGGAAGTCTTGCCGTCCAAAATGGCTACGATCTGTTTCAGAAAGCATTGGCAAAAGAGCGGGCAGAAGGAAATCTCGAGGAAGCTATCGCTCTTTACCAGCAAGTTATCAAAGAAGCAAAAGATGAATCGTTATCTGCCAAAGCCCAGTTCCGCATCGGCATTTGTTATGAGAAGCTGGGACGAAAAAAGGCAAAACAGGCGCAGGAAGCTTTTCAAAAGGTGATAAGCGAATATCCCGGGCAGAGGGATATCGTGAAGATGGCGCAGGAAAAATTGTCCAGCCTCATCCAAGCTAAGTCTTTTGTCGAACAAGGTGATCGAGGGAAAAATCTGCGCTTGGTCATGAAAGGATCGGATCCCGACGCTTTGGAAATGATGGGGGCCCCTTCCCCTGACGGGCGTTATGTTTCCTTCACTGACTGGGACACAGGCAACCTTGGTGTCTACGAGATTGCCACAAAAAAGAAATGGCCACTCACGGGCAAAAAGGACTGGGAGGACAAAAGTTGGTGCGAAAATTCGCGGTGGTCTCCTGATGGAAAAAAGATTGCTTACGGCTGGTGGAACAATGACAATAAAAATGACCTGAGAATCATAGGACTCGATGGTTCGGAATCCAGAATCCTGACTGGCCCCCATGGATGGATTATCTGCTCAGACTGGTCCCCAGATGGAAAATACATCCTTGCCGCAGTCTATGGAAAGGCGAGTGTTAGTGGTATTTCCCTTGTATCTGTTGCAGATGGCTCCATCATAACTCTTAAGAAAAAGATAAGGGGCGATAGCAAAATGAGATTTTCCCCAGATGGGAAGTACATTGCCTTCAATCTTCAATCCAAAGAGGGGCCTGGCAGTGATATCCATCTGCTCTCGATCGATGGGAGAACAGAGCTTCCTTTGGTCGAGCATCCTGCCAATGATCGTTTGCTCGGCTGGACTCCTGATGGAAAATATCTTTTGTTTGCCAGCGACCGTACAGGAACCTTTGATGCTTGGATCCTCCCTATATCCGATGGAAGACCCGATGGTGAACCGGAAATAGTCCAAAAAAATCTCGGTTATGTTAATCCCATGGGTGTCACGCAGAACGGAGACTTCTATTATGCCTTTTCCAGCAACCTTCAGAATATTTACGTTGCCACTGTAAATCCTGAGACATACCGTAGAAGCGCTCCAATCAAAAAAATGGCCTTGCCTTTTGAGGGACGCAATCACCATGCGGAATTTTCACCCGATGGTAAACAGATCGCATTTGTCAGGAGTTCATCACCCCCTCACCCCGGTGGACCCGAGGGCCCCAACTTTCTCTGTGTTCGTTTGCTCGAAGAGGGCCGTGAAAGGGTTTTTCCGCTTAATCGGAAGGTTTATAGTCTGCGCTGGGCGCCCGATTCTTCGTCAATACTGGTGTTTGGAACGGATCAGGAACAGCACGTAGGATTCTACAGAGTCGATATGAATACGGGAGATGTATCGGCTGTCATACAGAACAAAAATCCGCTCGGGGATGGATTCAATTTTACTCCCGAATGGTCCGACGATGGGAAGGCTCTATTCTATATCCATTATGATATGATCAAGTCCGCATGTACTATCGTATATCATAACCTTGATACAGGCCAAAAGAAAAACATACACCAACTCGACCTGAAAAGCTCTGCGATGCTCGCAATCTCTCCGGACAAAAAATGGCTGGCCGTTATTGAACAGCCCATTCATTCCTCAACCGATAAATTTGAGAGAGTCATCAAGATCATTCCGGCTGAAGGCGGAGAGCCTCGGGAGCTGTGCCGGTACGAGAACAGCAGAAACGCCACTGTGATACCGCGATGGAGTGCCGATGGACGATTTTTCCTTTACCCCAGGATTCAGAAAGGAGATAAGTTCTGGGAGTTGTGGCGTGTGCCTGTCAAAGGCGGACAACCTCAAAAAGTAGGAATACCCAGCCCCGAGGTCTTCCAAGTCAGTCCCCATCCCGACGGCCGACAGATTGCCTTTACGTCTCATGGACAGCCTAAAAAAGTGCATGAGATTTGGGTAATGGAGAATTTTCTGCCCGAAGAGAAAAAGGGGAAAGGAGGGCAGAAATGAAAAAATCAGCTATCTTGACAGTCGTATTTCTGTTATTCGCTTTTAGCTTCACAACCCTCGCCGTCCAAAATGGCTACGACCTGTTTCAGAAAGCGTTGGCTAAAGAGCGTGCAGAAGGCAATCTCGAGGAAGCCATTGCCCTGTACAAAAAGGTGATAGCGGAAGCCAAAGATGAAGCTCTGGCGGCGAAGGCTCAATTGCGAATCGGTTTTTGTTATGAAAAATTGGGTTTGAGCGAAGCCCAAAAGGCTTTCCAAAAAGTTGTCGATAATTATCCTTCTCAAACCGAAGCGGTTAAGACAGCAAAAGAAAAGCTATCCATCCTTATAAAGGCAAAATCAGTTGTAGAAAAAGGTGAGATGGAGTTTGGGATTCGGCCTGTATGGCCTAAACTCAAATGGGATATTGAAGGTGCACCATCTCCGGATGGCAAATATTTGTCTTATGTGGATTGGGATACGGGGGATCTTGCTTATCGGGAATTGGCGACCGGAAAGACACATCGCCTTACGGATATAGAGAAAGGAAGCCAAGAAAGTGCGTATGGTTCAAGTTGGTCTCCCGATTCCACGCAGATAGCATATTGCTGGGAAAATGATCAGGAGAAATATTATGACCTTCGTGTCATTAGGATCGACAATAAAGAGCCTCGTATCCTTCAACGTGTTGGGTATTATGATTCCTGGATCGGGCCTTGTGACTGGACTCCTGATGGAAAGCACATTTTGGTCCGACTCCTTGAAGAACCATTTAAATTCGGGCTTGTGTCTGCTGCAGACGGCTCTTTGCGTATCATCAAAGAGATCGACATTTTGGAACCTCATAATAATCCTAAAGGAGGCAAATTCTCACCTGATGGGAAATACATCGTCTATGACTCTCAACAAAATGCAGATTCTCCCAATCACGATATATTTTTGCTCTCAGCAGACGGGGCGATCAATGTTCCTTTGGCCCCTCATCCCGCCCATGAATCTCTTGTCGGATGGGCCCCGGACGGGAAATTGGTCGTTTTCAAAAGCGATCGAACAGGAACGATAGACTTATGGCTAATTGCTGTCGAAAACGGAAAACAAACAGGAGATCCTGTTCTTTTGCGGAGGAATATAGGCGCTATCGATCCTCTAGGAATAACACGAAATGGCTCTTTCTATTACAACATTGGTGGGGGTTTACGATCGGATGTTTACACCGCTGCCATAAATCCCAAGACTGGTGAAATTATAAGTTTGCCAAAAAAATTAGCCTTAACCTTTGAGGGGAAAAACAGTGGGCCCGTCTGGTCGCCCGATGGAAAACATATTGTTTATATTTCCAAGCGGAGGCCATCGGATCGCCGGATTCTCTGCATTTATTCTGTAGGGACAGGAAAAATCCGTGAAATTCCGCATAAAAATCAAGTGGCATTTCCCCGATGGTCCCCTGACGGCCGCTTCCTTCTTGTTTATGTTTTGGGCGAGGGAATTTTTAAGGTCGATGTGCAAACCGAAGATTTCAGCCTCTTGCTTGAACCAAAAGGACAGCAGGCACCCAATATTTCGCCCGATAACAATTCGCTATTTTATGTCCGGTTTGATCGGGGAAAAAAAGTCACTCATGTAATGGCTCGCGATCTTAAGACAGGGGAGGAAAGAGAGCTCTACAGCATACCCTTTTATACTCATAATTTGGTTCTCTCTCGAGATGGTCAGCAGTTGGCTCTGATGTGTTCAGAAAATCCCTACGAGAACAAAAAAAAGAAACATGTGCTGAAAATCATCCCTGTTGACGGTGGAGATGTGAAAGAAAGGCTCAGCTTTATGCAAGTAGGGGGTTGGGGACTTGTGGATGTTTCGTGGTCTCCCGACGGACAATATATTTTCTTTACAAGAATCTCCTCGAAACAGAATAAGGATGGTCCCCCGAATTGGGAGTTGTGGAGAATCCCTGTCGAGGGTGGAGATGCCGAAAACTTGGGACTAATGATGAAAAAATTGCCTACTATCTCAATCCATCCGGATGGACAACAAATTGTTATGTCCTCATACACAATCGGCGCGGCACCATCACCTGAAGTTTGGGTCATGGAAAACTTTTTGCCCAAAAAGTAACTTCACACAATCATGGCGAAAGCTTCATTGGGCCACAAAAGAATTTTGTTATTCTTCTAGCCTGTCTAAAAAATCATCCACTTGACGAATATATTCTTTAAAGTCAGATATGGCTATTGGCAAAATCTCATAAATTTTTCTGTCATCTATTTCCATGTATTCATGGACGATGATATTCCGCATCCCCCCAGAACCTTTCAGTTTGTTGGCTAGCTCATGAGTAATAAGCCCTGCTTCCGCTGCTCTTATAAAGGATGAAGTATAATCTTCAGGGGGTCGCTGTCCTGACTCCAGAACCACATGACTGTTGATGTCGGAGGAGCACTCCACTATTAACTGAATCAACCGTTCTGTAGAAGTTTTTTTATAAAAATCAGATATATATTCGTTAAATGTAAAATCAGCAATAGGCTTGAGTTTATCGAGATACATGTTTAGTCGGGCAAGCTTTCTCCGCACCAAATCTGAGTCAATCATGATTTATGTCTTTCCGATCGCCCGCTTCAGATATGATTTTTCCATGTTTCGAAACTTCTTTGAATCCATGTATCTGGCAACGGCTTGAATCCTGAAGCGCTGAAATAATCCTTTTGTTTCTTCGAATAAAGGTTTCCCATGGATTGCCACCTGGTAGCTGATAAGAGGCTCGGCGCCATTTAGAAAGACTGGATCAAATTTGTCGCCGAAGATTTCGCTGAAATCATTTGAAACATCAAGTTGGTTATTTAAATCAAACCTCTCCCGGCTTAGAATGCCTATGTCTATGTCACTTTTACCTCTAGCATTGCCTGTTGCATATGAACCATGTAAAATTATCAATTGAATATTATACTTTTGGCAGAGATTTTTTAATCTTTCCTTATCAATTTTTGGGTTCATTATTCTATACGCTTCTCAAAATTATACCACAAAGTCGAACTCAAAGAGGATAGAATTACGCCAGTTCACACAATCTTCATGCAATCGTCGCGGAAGCTTCATTCAGCGGAAGAAGATTTTTGTTATTTTTCCTCCTGAGATGTAAACTAAAGGAGGAAATCATGCAACTACGATTATTTCTTATTTTGGTTATGACCTTCTCAATTTTGGCGTTTCTATCAGGAAACATCCAGCAGAATGCAGAGCAGCTTTACCAGTCCGGCATCTATAAAGAGGAAGTTGAAGGAGAACTGGAAAAGGCTATTGCAATTTATGAGAAGATCTTGGAGGATTTTTCGCAAAATAAGTCCACTGCTGCCAAAGCTCTCTATCACATCGGGCTTTGCTATGAAAAGATGGGGAACCAGGAAGCCCAGAAGGCCTATCAGCGTCTTATCAAGGAATACCCCGGGCAGATACAGGAAGTTACCCTGGCCAAAGAAAGACTTGCCAGCTTGGTCAAATCGGCAGAAACAGTTCCTCATAAGCCCACTTTCAGAAAAATCCAGATCCCTACAAAAATATCTGGATATGTGAGTTTATCTCCGGACGGACAAAAAATATCTCTCGCTTCTCCTTCTGATGGGAAGCTCTGGATAATGCCGCTTTCAGGAAAACTGGGACCGGATTTTCCAGGGGAACCCGTTGAAGTGAACACGGAAGATGTGGGCGTTGAGTGGTCCGCCCATAACTGGTCCGGTGACAGCAAATGGATTGCATTTAATGAAGATGTTCAAGTAGAAGAGATGGAAAAAAAAGATAAGAAGGGAAATCAGGGCATTTATATCGTTTCCTCGGAGGGCGGAAAACTGAAGAAAGTCTATGAAAATTATCGTGACGCCCGTGTCATTAACTATAGAATGAGCTTGTCTCCCCAAGGAACGACTTTGGCC
>Ga0209979_1004695_pt1 | contig 11181 bp, 8 predicted proteins | sample AnhtaG_FD_183114 | JGI IMG/M metagenome (GOLD analysis project Ga0209979, IMG submission 183114) | Deep subsurface microbial communities from Anholt, Denmark to uncover new lineages of life (NeLLi) - Anholt_01485 metaG (SPAdes) (version 2) | ecosystem: Environmental > Aquatic > Marine > Oceanic >...
ATTAAAATCTAAAAGGAGACTATTTAGACGCCTTCTTACACCCCTAACAATTGCAGGAATGATGATGATCTTGTTTATTGCTATATTAGGTGTGTACGCTTGTTGGCTTACTCAATATCCTTTAGAGCTATTATGTAGGCCTTATACCCCTCCTGGGGGAGACCCTTTCGCTGCTCCATCTCCAGAACATCCATTAGGTACGACGAGATACGCGTATGATATTCTTGGTAGATTAATTTGGGGCGCAAGAACAGCACTTACAGCAGCAGCACTTCCGGTTATAATCTCTACAGCAGGAGGACTTGTAGTTGGGTCAATCTCGGCATATTTTGGTGGGACTGTTGATTCGATTATTATGCGTTTTTGTGATTTTTGGTTTGCGTTTCCATTGCTAATTCTTATTATAATTATATCTCCTATGGTAGGGCAAGATTTATATAATCTTCTGATACTCTTTGGTGTATTTTATATACCAGCTAGCACAAGGTGGATAAGAGCTCTAGTGTTACAAGTACGACAGAACGTTTATGTAAGAGCAGCAGTAACTGGTGGTGCGGAGAAATTTAAGGTTATGTTCAAACATATTTTACCGAATGCGATGTCTCCAGTTATTGTTGGTTTCTTTGGATCGATGGCGGGAGCAATTTTAGGTTTTGCTAGCATTGCCTTTTTAGGATTGGGAGATGAAACGTTTGCGGATTGGGGAACAGATATAATGTATGGAAGGGCTCAGTTTACTGCGTATTGGGCACTTTTTTGGCCAGGACTTTTTATCGCAATAGCTGCTGTTGGATTTATGTTAATAGGTGACGGATTGAGGGATGCATTAGATCCTCGACTACATATATAATGATAAGGGGTTTTAAAAATAATAGAGATGATATTTCGAATATACGTACCAAATTTTGGATATTCCTTAATTGAAGCTGTTATAGCAATGATCGGATTATTAATAATTCTAATTTTTGCTGTTAACATAATTTACCAAGAAGATAAAGAATTGGGAAGATTATTTAAAAAAGGTTCGATTATTACATGTTTAATAATTTTTGGTATTATATACGGTATCAGAGCTCTTTTTGAAACGTTAGGATTGCTGAGTCCTATATTTAGAAGGTTTAATAATGATCAATTGTTTCTTGCTATAATGGTAACGATATATTACCCTCTACATAAACCAATAATTAAGAAGTTCGGTTTTTCAATAATTACAGATGAAGATAATCGCAAATATTCTAATTTTAGGAAGTTTTTTATTATTTTCATTGTGGTAACCTGGGTTGTAGCAGCAATCTTTCTTACAATACCGATTCTCAACATTCAGATGAATAATCCTGATATTTTTAATTTAGGTATATTATGGACTTTTTCAGTTGTTTGTATTGACATTTTTATTACCTTAGTAATTAATAGGACTTTACCAAATGAACAACGGATCGCAAAACCAATACTTAGAAAATCTATGTTTGTTGCTAGCTTATTTGCTTTTGGCATTTGGTGTCTCCAATTATTAATATTTGAATTGTATATGAATAGGTGGCTTGGATTTAAGCTGATTGAACAGGATATTCGTGTTTCAATTATTGTAATTTCAGGATTATATATAATTTTCTTTTTTAACTCATTAAAAACCAGATTTTTACCAGAGATTAGTGAAAAAAGCTCAAAGCGAGTTTAAGAACTCTTACAATCAGAACTAGTAAGACAGGTTAGACACAGCAATGCTAATGAAGCAGAACTCATACTGGATGATCGAGATTCCATTTCTAATCTTACTAGAGAAGATAAATCACTACGTCCTCCAGAAGGAATTACATTTAAAATTTATACATATTTTTATAAGAAGTTCGATAAATCTCTTTTATCAGACGAAGATGTAGTTTCGAGTAGCGTATTTGATAAAAAATTCAATACTATTCTTGTAGCATTATTATGGGGTATTATGATAGGAGCTTTTGTAATTTCAATTAGTTTAATAACAATTTCTATAGGAAAAATACTTCTTCTTAGTTGCATGTGTGCTTTTTTCATGGTTCTTGGTGATATTTCCCTTATTATTCTATTTAACAGGATTAATCCTATCCACAAACGGATTACGAAAAAACCACTTTTAAATACTATTCTTTTTGGGGGAATATTAACATTTTGGATTTGGATCATACCATTCTTCATTATTTATTCGTATCTATTTGTTTGGTTAAATGATTCCATTATTATGTTCATTACAAATGAAGTAATCTATTCAGCTATTATGTATCTTTTTGGTTCAAGAGTTTTAAGGTGGTATGCAGGATCAGTGAAAATGTGGAATAAATCAAAAAGAAAAGCATCCCGTATTAGTTTTATTTGGTTAACCATCAATATGCCATTAAGACTCTTCTTAATTTTCGAGACATTGCTACTAGGACTAACACCATTAACTGTAGGGTGGATTGCAATATTTAGTGATGTTTCAATATCAGTTATTAATATAATTATTGGTACTTTCTTAGTTTTCAAAATTTACAAAAGAAAATTAGGAGAGTCTTTAAGATTAGCAGTTGGTGTTCAAATTATAATGCTTTTGGGGACCGTTGCTTTAAAACATTTAAAGGTTGGAAATCTTACAGGAGGGGGAATATTAGGATTTTTAGAAACTCTTATAAATTCATATCATTTCACCTTACAAGATATTCGTATCCCTCTAATCGTTGCCACAGGAATATATCTCATTTCATTTTTTGTTTTCTCAAGAATAAAGTTTTCACTAGATACTTCCGAACAAATTAAGGAAAAGGTCCGAATAGCCCTCAAACCTACTGAAGGGGTTGAACTGCAAGCTTCAACGAGCATTGGAAATAATGTAATTTTAGATGTCAAAGATCTTACAACTTATTTCTATACAGAAGAAGGTGTTGTAAAGGCTGTAGAAGGAGTCTCTTTTCAAATACGTCAGGGTGAGGTTGTTGGTCTTGTAGGAGAAACAGGTTGTGGTAAATCTGTAACTGCGTTATCAATCCTTCGATTGGTTCGCCCTCCCGGTGAAATAAAAGGGGGAAAGGTTATTTTTGAGGGTGAGGATTTACATCAAAAACCTATGGATGAATTTCTGCGTTATCGTGGAAAAAAAATTACTATGATTTTTCAAGATCCACTTAACTCTTTAAACCCTGTGTTTAAAATTGGTGATCAAATCTCTGAGGTATATAGACTGCATATGGAAGATGAATTACTACTTGAATCAGTAAAGCAAAACACAAGTATTTATGATATCGCTCGAAAATGGAGTCAAGAAATGCTAAAAGATTTAAATATACCTACACCACGAGTAATCTTTGATCGATATCCGCATGAATTAAGTGGGGGAATGCGACAAAGAGTCCAGATTGCCATGGGACTCGCTTGTAATCCTAAACTATTAATAGCAGATGAGCCTACTACAGCCTTAGATGTCACAATTCAAAATCAGATCTTAAAATTAATGAAGGATCTAAAGAAAAAATTTAACACATCAATTCTGTTTATTACTCATGATTTAGGAATTATTTCAAAAATGTGTGATCGTGTTGCTGTAATGTATAGTGGATTTATCGTTGAATATGGTGACATAGAAAAATTATTTATCACACCCTATCATCCATATACAAGGGGACTTATTGCCTCTGTACCAGTTGTGGGGAAGAAAAGAGAACTACTTGATGTTATACCAGGAACAGTTCCTAACCTGATATATCCCCCTTCAGGTTGCAGGTTTCATCCACGGTGTCAATATTGTTTTGAACCTTGTGATTCAAAGATTCCTGAAAGCATAGAAATAGATCCAGATTATTATGTTGCTTGTCATCTTTATGATCCACAATATAAGGATCTCGCTGAAATATCAATAAGAAAAGTCGAGAACCAAATATCTGAAAATTAAAAAACAAGAGTGGGCATCAAGCTTCCACTTAAAATATTACACAAAAAACCAATTAATCAGAACAAAGAGGATAAAATATGCTAACAAATTTAACAATAGGAGAGTTGGTTGCTGAATTTATTTTTGGATTCATAGATTCTATTATATTATTTCTCGTGGGAATCTTTTTTATAAGATGGTATGCGAGAAAGAAAGAATGGGATGCGTCATCTAGAACTGCATTTAGGGTGAGCTTGTTATGGTTTGTTATAAATATACCTTTTGAATTCTTTTTTCTCTATTTTCTTGGTAATAATATCATATTTGATCCTCTTAGAATAGCAGTAGAGATAATAATTATCTCGCTTGTAGTTGCGACGTATTATGATAAAAAATACAGTGAATCTTTAATGTTTTTGATTATTGTACAAGCTCTATTATATCTTGTGGGATTTATTTTTAACCAATTAATTGGAGTATTAACCACTATGATAACTAGCAGTGATAAAATATTCGGGTCTGGACAAATGTATTATTTTTGTATTTTGCTATTAGTGGGTGTATCTGTTTTTTACTTGAATTGGGGAGATAAAATACAGTTTGTAAAAGATAAAAACATTATTTTATTGATAACTATTGCACCAGGTCTTTATTATATAACATATCTATTTTATATACAAGGAGTGACTTTTGTCTCTAATTTTGCAATGAATGCAGTAGAGGGGGTATTAATTTCAATAATAACCTGTACTATTTTGAAATTGATCTTTCAAAGTAGATTATCTTTCGAAGAACTTAGAGATCTTGTTATTCTCGAAAAAGGTAAAAAGCTATTACAAGTAAATGATTTAAAAGTTTACTACGCTCTTCTTGGAGGAATGCTTAAAAGATCGTTTGGATCTGTTAAAGCTGTTGATGGTGTCACTTTTGATATAAAAACTGGAGAAACTGTAGGATTAGTAGGTGAAAGTGGCTGTGGAAAAACTACGGTTGCCAATGCACTTTTAGGATTAGTTCCAAAAGAAGCAGGTGAAATTATATTTAATAATGAAGCAATCCCTAATAAGTATCCAAAATATTTAAGACAAAAAATTCAAATTGTTTTTCAAGATCCCGATGCCTCATTAAATCCCCGCATGAAAGTGGTAGATATTTTAGCCGAACCGTTAAAAAATTTATTAGGTATTACAAAAAAAGATGAAATAAGAAGACGCGTCTTGAAATTGTTAGATGAGGTTTCATTAAAACGAGAACATATGGATCGTTTCCCTCATGAATTTTCTGGGGGTCAAAAACAAAGAATAATTATTGCAAGAGCGCTTGCAAGTAATCCTGAACTAATAATATTAGATGAACCAACTTCTGCTTTAGATGTGTCCGTTCAAGCTCAAATTCTTAATTTACTCAAAGGACTGCAAAAAGCCTACGGATATGGGTTTTTATTTATAACACACAATTTAGCCGTTGTCAATCATATTGCTGATAGAATTGCTGTTATGTATCTTGGTAAATTTGTTGAAATAGGTGAAACGGACCAAATATTTTCTAAACCTACACACCCCTATACAATAGCCCTTTTAGAATCAAGAACAGAAATTGATCCTGCAAACAAGGAAATAAGTTTTGTTATTAAGGGAGAAGTCCCAAGTCCTATAGCACCACCTCCAGGATGCACTTTTAATCCTCGTTGTATATCAGACGCGAGAACAAATGAATGTATGCGTGAAACACCTCATAAAATAAAAATCGAAGAAGGACATTATATTTGGTGTGTTAATCCCCCTATTTGGATGCAAAAAGAAATTTCCTTGGAACAAGCAAAATCAGATATCAATGCTTTGGATAACTAATTAAAAATCTTTCAGTTTTTTACCTAAACTCATTTCTTTGTTAAATTTAAGCAGGAGCTTCAATTAAATCTCTTTAATATAGAAATTAATTTTAAAAGTTGCCCTATTTAACGAGGAAACAGTCAATAAAACATAAATTTAAATTGATAAAATAGTTAATAAATTGAAGGAGAAGAGTTCTTCTGGTATTCTCTCGCCTTTTGGATTTAGAAAAAAAATGATGATGCTGAAATTTCGAAGAAAGAATTACTAAATCTATGTTCGAATGATGAGTTCACCAATCATATCAAGGTTCTAAGAGAAATGTCAGAAGTTATAATTATTTAAAAAAGAAACGATTCATCATTTTTTCGACTTTTTATACTTTATACACTCTTTTAAGAAATCGAAATATATAGAAGATGGTTTATATGGTCTTGATTTGAATTCAGGATGAAATTGAACACCAACCATCCAATGATCCTTTCTATCTAGTTCAATACTGTTTATAATCTTACCTGTTTCATCTCGACTAGAAACAACCATACCTTTATTTTTAGCTTCATCAGTGATAAATCGTTCTTGAATATGAAATCTATGCCTAAATCTTTCTAAAATTTCATTTTGTTTGTATGCTTCAAATAATTTTGTTCCTTTTTCAACGAAAATTTTTTGAGCACCCAACCTCATAGTTCCTCCTTTCTCAGTAACGCTTTTTTGACTCTCTAAGAGATCTATCACTGGATATTGAGTGTTTGGATCAATTTCTGTCGAATTCGCTCCTTTTAAACCTAAATATTTCCTACAAAATGCTATAAAAAACAGTTGAGCCCCGAAACATACACCAAGAAAGGGCAGTTTGTTTTCCATAACATATTCTGCAGATGTAATCATTCCTTCTACAGCTCTTTCACCAAATCCAGGTGTTAGTAAGACTCCATCACAATCATTTAGTTCTTCTTGAATATTCGTATTTTCATCAATATCTATCATTTTTAATTCTGTTTTGTATCCATGATGGGCGGCAGCATCTTCTAAAGCAACATTAATAGAGATATAGGAATCTGAAATATTAAAATATTTACCAGGCATAGCTATTTTTATAGTGTCTTTAGGTTTCTTGAATAATTCAACCATTTTTACCCATTCTGAGTAATTGGTAACTTCATTATAAGATACTAATTTTGCCTTGAGGTCTATAAGCTCACATATTAGGTCTCCTAACCCCTGCTCCTCAAAAAGTAAAGGTAATTCATATACAACCTCTAAGTCTGGATTTGAAATTACTGCATTTTCAGGTACATTAGAATAGAGTGAGATTTTTCGTTTTACCCCCATATCTAAGGGTTTTTCACTTCTCCCTATTATTATATCAGGTTGTAATCCAATACTTTGAAGCATCTTAACAGAATGTTGAGTTGGTTTAGACTTCTGTTGCCCTACTGCCCGAGAATATGGTACTAAAGTCACATGAATAAAAGCAGTTCGTTTAGGTGATTCCAGTTTTATTTGTCTGAATGCCTCTAAAAAGATACTTGATTCTAAATCTCCTACAGTTCCGCCGCATTCTATTAATAATACATCCAGGTCTTCTTTTTCAGCAATTTCCATTAACCTTTCTTTAATTATGTCAGTAACATGTGGAATTATCTGAACTGTTTTTCCTAAAAATCTTCCCTTTCTTTCACTAAGGATTGTAGAGAGATATATTTGCCCTGATGTTATGTTATGAGAAGGGTGCATCTCAATACCCAGTATTCTGGAATACGTACCGAAATCTTGATCGATTTCTGATATCCGGTATGATCTTTCATCAGATTCATAAACGGGCTCAAATTCCCACACATCTTCTGTAATAAAGCATTCCCCATGCTCTATGGGATTTAATGTTCCAGGATCCACATTTAGATAAGGATCGATTTTAACCACGGATATTTTAAAACCCCGAAATTGAAGAACTTTCCCCATACTGGCAGTAGCGACGCCCTTTCCAATTCCAGACATAACACCTCCCGTAACAAATACAAATTTACACTTCGTATTCATAATATCGACTTTCTCTAAGTAAAAAATATTTTTTATAAATCCTTCAAAATAAAAATATTAAATATCCAGCACATTTAATAAGAGTTTCGATGAAAAAAAAAACTGTACTATTAAATTTAAAATAATAACCAGCTTCACTTTCCTTTAAATCTAGGTTTCTCTTTTGTAGTTAATGATTTTGTTGCCGCTCTAAAATCACTAGTTTTCATTGATTCCCTAAGTGCTTCATTTTCTAAATCCAATGTTTTTGACAAAATATCTTTAAAATAATCATGCATTACCCTTTTCATTCGATTGAGAGATAGTGAAGGAGCTTTGGGAGGAATTAAACGTAAGGCTTGTTCTCTTGCATAAGGCATTAAATCATTAGGAGCTAATATTTTATTAACTAATCCAAGATTTTCTGCTTCACGAGCAGTAATTTTATCACCAAAAAATATAATTTCTTTTGCTTTTTGAAAACCAACTAAAAAAGGAAGGATAAAAGATGAGCTAAATTCGGGAATTACTGCGCGTTTTACAAAATAAAACCCTAACCATGCATCTTCTGACATGTAAATCAAATCAGCACCAACTAGAGGCAATGTAATTCCTATACCTACAGCTAATCCATTAATAGCAGCAATAACTGGTTTATTAAAATTCCAAAATTTCATACATAATCTCTTCTGAGCTATATCCATTAGATCGATTTCCTTCATAATTACTGGAGAAATAGATGTAACATATTTCATATTAAAATAACCTCCCGAAGAAAAAGCATTAGCTTCCTTACAACCAGTAATTACGAGTATTTTAGCATTCTTATCTTTTTCCATATCATCAAGAACAGTCCAAATCTCTAAGAATGTAACATAGGATAAAGCATTTCTCCTCTTTGGAATATTAAATGTAAGAGTACAAATTCCATTTTCTTCTTTTTCATAAATTACTTCACTTAAATCTTCTATTTTCATTTTATTCTACTCTTAATTACTTTATTGAAGTTTATCATAGAAGCTTAAAAAGCTGTCTTAGAGCCAAAGACATAATGTACTTCTGAATTTGAGATGTTCCTCCTCCAACTTGATGAATTCTTGATATTCCTAATAAATCACTCATTAAAGTATTGTCACACAAACCAGCACCTCCCATTAGATCAGCACACCCAAAACAAACTCTTTCAGTTAATTTAGCACTTTGAGATTTTAATTGCGAAGCAGTTACAACAAGAGCTAAATTAAAATTCTGTGGAAGAGTGCCGAATTGCTCTATTTTCTCATCAATTATTTGACAGATATGCAATGCTGCTAAAGTAAGACTCATAGTTTTTGCCCACATATCTGCTAAGGGAAACCCAACTCCCTGATATTTTAATATTTCTTGATCAAACTGTTTTCTCATATTCGCATATATTGTAGCATGCGAAATTGCATTCCACGCTTCTGATACGTTAAGTAGTACTATACCTAACCTCTCCAAATTTAATCCTTCAAAAAGATGTTCTCTTCCTCGACCAGGTTTACCTAAAACATATTCTGCAGGAACTCTTAAATTTGTAAAAGTTTCCTTCCCGATAGATACTCTTGGCGTCCAAGGGATATTCAATCTTTCAACATTCCATCCTTCCCATGATGTGTCTACTAAAAATTGGGCCATTGTATTTCCGTTATTTTCCTCTGCAACAGCATATACTACTGCTAAATCTGCTTTAGCTCCATTAGTTTGATAAATTTTTTCACCATTTATAGTATAGCTACCATCCTTATTTTCTTCACAAGTTGTTAACATATGTAACGCATCAGAACCTCTTTCTGGTTCAGTAATACATATACATCCAATCTTTTCTCCTGTAACCAATTCTTTAAGTGCTTTCAAACGTTCATCCACATCTTCATGATGAGCCATTAGAGGATTTACACATAAAACATTCGCCCCGACTCCCATAGCTAATTGAGGATCAAAAAAATCAATAGCTAAACACCTCATGAATTCGGTTGTCATTCCGTAAGGTTCATAGTTTAAACCTAATTCCCTAAAACTGTTTATCCTTGTAACTAAACCCTCTTTCCCAATCTCAGGAATCCACTCATAAAAATCTTCATTATGGGTGATATTATTTTTTTTTTCAAATCTAAGAAAAAACTTTTGAGCTTGTTTTAAAAAATTGAAGTCATCGGGTTTTAAAATGCTCATTAAATTGTTATTTAAGAAATTATAACGATTTTTCAAACTCATCTTTTCTAATATCTCAGGATCTATACAAAGAATTTCTCCTTTTTTATTTACCATTATTTCAACTCTCTATTATTGTTTTTAAATTTGAATTATAATTAGTATTAGTTCAAATTCTTAAAATATTTTTATGAAAAAATATAGAAGAAAAAGTGGAAATATGTTCTTTTATTCAAAATCAACCATAACCTTTAATTCATCATGAGGAGGATTAGCTAATTTTTCAAACATTTGGGGGACTTCTTCTATTTTTATTCGGTTTGTAATAATTACCTCACCACTCACTTTTCCTTGTTCTAACAAGCTTATAGCTGTTCTATAAGTCTCTTGTTTGTAGCCATAAACTCCTTTCATTGTAATGTTATTTAATGTTAGTAACCCCGCGTTTTTTAATTCATAAGTACTATCATGCATTCCGATTATAGTTATACAGCCTCCTTTCTTAATGAGAGATAGAGAAGTACTAACAGTGGATGATAATCCCACACAATCATATACATGATCCGGTCCTATTTTGTCAGCTAATCTTACAATTTTATTCCAAGCATTAGGATTAAAAACTCTATCGGCGCCTAGATCAAGTGCTTTTTTTTGCTTTGATTCCACAGGTTCCAGTACAAATATTTTTTGAGCTCCAGAAACTCGTAATACTTGAATCACCATTAATCCGATCGGACCTGCGCCAATAATTGCTGCTTTATTACCAATTTTAAAACCAGATTCTTGAACTGCGTTTATTGCGATCGATAATGGTTCTACAATGGCACCATTTTCATAAGAAACATTATCGGGCAAAATATGAACTCTTTCTGCTTTAACGTTAATATAGTCTCTCATAGCACCATGTTCTGTTGTACCAAGTGCATAATTTTGTAGTTTACACTTGTTTTCTTGATCATGAATACAATAATAACATTCATGGCAGGGAATTTGAGGATTTACAGTCACTCGACTACCAATTTTCAGTTTTCTTACTTTCTCACCAACCTCAAAGATTTCTCCAGAAAATTCATGACCAATAATGTTACCAGGGATATATGGCCCTCCACTCTCATAAGAACCAACTCCTGTCCCGCAAATACCTACTTTCTTCACCTTAATTAAGACTTCATCCGAATTTATTTCTGGTTTTGTTAAATCATCTTTGATTAAAATCTTATGTTTCCCTTCAAAAATTATTCCTTTCATAGTATAACACATATATTTATAATTTTA
>Ga0209979_1004696_pt1 | contig 11175 bp, 10 predicted proteins | sample AnhtaG_FD_183114 | JGI IMG/M metagenome (GOLD analysis project Ga0209979, IMG submission 183114) | Deep subsurface microbial communities from Anholt, Denmark to uncover new lineages of life (NeLLi) - Anholt_01485 metaG (SPAdes) (version 2) | ecosystem: Environmental > Aquatic > Marine > Oceanic...
CAACGCAGATGGTGGACACATCGCAGCGGATGAGCTGAATGGTGTCGTAGATGGCCAGGCCAGCATTTATACCGCCCCCGGGGCAATGGATATAGAGGCTGATATCCTTGTCCGGGTCCTCACGCTCTAGATAGAGGAGCTGGGCGATTATCACATTGGCTACCTGGTCGTCGATCGGATAGCCCAGAAAGACAATACGCTCCTTGAGCAGCAGAGAGTATATATCGAAGGCACGTTCCCCGCGAGCGCTGCTTTCGACTACGAAAGGAATTACGTTACTAGGTTGTATCTCCATTTTCGTCCCCCTCTTCCTTGGATTGCGATGCTGCAGATTCATCCTCTGAACTTACAGACGTCTCCTCAGCCGTAGCTATCTCAAATAGGCGATCGATCGCCTTTCTGAGGAACATATTCCTACCCAGCGACTCTCGAGCAGACGGGGAATCCAAGAGCCGCCGCGCTCCTTCGTCAGAAGCATGCTGCATCATGTCCTCCACCACGGCCTCGATGTCAGCAGCACTGACCTCAACCCCCTCCAGTTCAGCAAACTTCTGCAGTACCAGTGAGCGAATTACGATCCGCTCCGCCATTGGCCTGAGTTCGTTTCTGAACTCATCCTCCGTTTTCTTGACGCTGTTGAGGTAATTCTCGAGACTCGCTCGATCGCCAAAGTGCTGCTCGCGCTCAGCGATAAGGTGATCGAGCTCATCTTGCACCATGATATCGGGAAAATCTACCCGGGCAAGGTCGACCAGAGCCTTGGTCGCCTTCTCCTCAAGGTTATTCTTCGCCTCCCACTCTTTTCTGGACTTAAGGTCAGCAGCAATCTTCTCCTTGAGTGAATCCAATGTCTCCAAACCCTGGCCAAGGCCTTTGGCGAACTCGTCGTCCAGTTCAGGAAGGTTCTTCTGCTTGATCTCGTTGACCAAGACCCTGAAATTGCATTCCTGCCCACCAAAATCTCCTTGTTCCGCAGGCAATGTCAAGGTGAACACTCTCTCCTCTCCCTTTTCTGCTCCCTCGAGCTGCTCAGCGAAGCCAGGGAGAGCCGACGGCAGATCGGCCGACAATCGATACCACCCCTCTTTTTCATTAATGACACTCTTGTCCCCTACAGTACCTTCCACATCGATCGCCAGTAAATCGCCAAAGCTCGCCGGACGCTCCACGGGCTCCCATGGTGCCTGCATATAGCGAATCTTCGCCAGGGCCTCTGTCACCTCTTCCTCCGTAACCACCACTGGCTCCAGCGCGAACTTGATCTGGTGATAGTCGTCCAGCTCAACAGTAGGTCGTACCGGAACAGTAGCCTTAAATGCCAATGGGTCCGTCTGGAGAACCTCGACCTGCGGCTGGGCTATGGCCTCCACCTCCTGCTCTCGAATTGCCCGATCATAAACCTCTGGTAGAAGATGCTCAGCAGCGTCTTCGACCAAGGCACCCTTCCCAAAATACTGCTCCAGTATCGCAGAAGGAGCCTTCCCCTTACGAAAGCCAGGGACAGTTGTTTTAGCCCCCAGCCGACGGTACGCCTGCTGAATTGCCCCCTCCATCTCTTCCGCCTCAACCTCAATGTTGAGGACCACCTGGCTCCCCTCGATCTTATCTTTCGATACCTTCATATCGTCCTCATTATAACACGAAGCGTCCTCGCAGTGAAGAATTCAGGGTACGGCTGCGCCTCAGCGCGAATCAATCCTCGCTGAGCCTGAGGTGCAACTCCCGAAGCTGCTCTGGCGAAACGGGAGAAGGGGAATCTAACATGAGGTCTACAGCGCTTTGAGTCTTGGGGAAGGCAATCACCTCCCGGATGTTCTCCTCTCCAGCAAGCAGCATTATGAGACGATCGATTCCCGGAGCGATACCCCCATGCGGGGGAGCGCCGCACTCCAGGGCCTCCAGTAGATGCCCGAACCTCTCCTCAGTCTCCTCCTTGCTATAGCCCAGAATCTGAAACGCCTTCTCCTGGATCTCTCGGTTATGGATCCTGATCGAGCCACTGGAGAGCTCGGAACCATTGCACACAAAATCATAGTGCCTAGCCCGTACCTTTCCCGGGTCGATATCGAGCAAGGGCACATCCTCACTCCTGGGAGCAGTGAAGGGGTGATGCATTGGCTCCCAGTGCCCCTCCTCACTCCATTCGAACAAAGGGTAATCCTGTATAAAAGCGAAAGCCAAAAGATTGGGGTCAGCGAGGCCAAGACGCAGTGCCACCTCCGAGCGCAAGGCGCTCAAGACAGCGTCAGCTACCTTTGGCTTATCTGCAACTACGAGCAACAGGTCTCCCCTCTTGGCCCCCAGTCGCTTAGCAATCTCCACCATCTGCCCTGCGGTCAGGAACTTAGCTGCAACGGAGCGAACTTCGTCCGATTTTATGTCGGTGAGCGCATCCCCGGGCTCTCCATCGAGCGCCATCGTGACCAGTCCTTTGGCCCCATGGGCGCGGACAAAGTCAGTCAACTCAGCCAGCTGGCTGCGGGAGTAAGTACCACAGTCCGGAGCGGCAAAACCCCTAACCTTCCCCCCATCATCGAGGACCGAGCGAAACACAGAGAATTCACAGCCGGCAACGATATCCGAGAGATCAGCAAGCTCCAGCCCGAACCTCAAATCAGGCCTATCGCTGCCGTACTTTTCCATCACCTCCGCATAGGAGAGACGGGGAAACGGCTTGATTACCCTCATCTGAGGCGTTATCGTCTCCACGAGAGAGGTGAAAAGCTCCTCCATCAGGTTGAGGATGTCGTCCTCATCCACAAAGCTCATCTCGAGGTCGAGCTGGGTGAACTCAGGCTGGCGGTCAGCCCTCGGGTCCTCATCGCGGAAACAGCGAGCTATCTGAAAGTACCTATCGTAGCCGGCTACCATGAGTAGCTGCTTCAGTTGCTGTGGCGACTGTGGCAAAGCATAGAACTTGCCGCTATGGATTCGGCTGGGCACCAAGTAGTCCCGCGCCCCCTCAGGCGTGCTCTTGATCAGGACCGGCGTCTCGATCTCGATGAACCCCTTAGCATCGAGGAAGTCACGCATGAACTTGACCACGCGGTGACGCAGGATCATGTTACGTTGCATCCGCTCGCGCCTGAGGTCAAGGTAGCGGTACTTGAGGCGAAGCGGCTCCTCTATTTCAACCTCTTCATTTATGTAAAAAGGCGGTGTCTTCGCCACGTTAAGGATCTCCACATCCTCAGCGATAAGCTCAACGTCACCTGTGCCCAGCTTAGGGTTCTCCGTCCCCGGGGGACGGAGAGAGACCCTGCCCTTGACTTTGACCACATATTCATTTCGCAGTTCGCTGGCAATCAAGTGATTCGCGGCCGATACCTCGGGATTGAACACCGTCTGGACTATTCCCTCTCGATCGCGCAGGTCAATGAATATCAGCCCTCCGTGGTCGCGGCGCCGGTTGACCCATCCGGCGATGGTCACCACCTGGCCAACGTGCTCCTTGCGCAGCTCTCCACAGCAATGCGTTCTAAGTGCAGCCATGGCACAGATTATAGCTGATTGTCCTGCCCTTTGTAAACGTGCCCGCCTGCGACCAACTGCTGCAGCGTCTTTAGTTCACTCTGTACCGCCTCAATCCTTACCTCGCTTTCCTCCACTCTGAGACGGTAGGTCTGGATAATCTCGTCACGAAGCTGTGTCTGGCGGTGGACATCCATTACCCAGTTCACTACAATCTGCCATGCTTCCTGTGGGCTGAGTTCACTGAGCTTCCCAAGCGCCTGAGTAAGGCGCTCCTTCCTACGCTCCTCGTCTATAGGCATAGGCAGAGCCACACTTCTCTCCTTCTTCGCCCTGTGCGTCCGCATGTGGCCCCCAAGAGCATGCCAATCGCTGAACTCTTTGCCGCACTCTTTGCACTTGAACATTTGTCCCCTCCGGTGGATCTCACAATGCAAAGTCTAGCACAATCTGATCCGTAACACAAGCCCGTGTGTTTCCTGTCATCTCACTTTGTTGAACCGCTCCTGTACCTTAGTACACACTGTGTTCCCTGTTACGCCTTCCTATTCTCTCAGCTTCAACCCCTACTCAAACCACAACGGCAAAACACATCCCTTTGACACAGTGTGTCGCCAGTAACACACTGACGCTAACACAGTGAGCAGGTAGACTTTCCCGCTGCCCTACCCCCGAAATCCCTTTGCGTCTATTCAGCACTAATTGAGCAGAATAATCGCGGATGAATGATTTGCACACCCAAGAGGAGAAAACGCCCAGATTTCGCTCTCAGAGCTTCGCCACTTTTCACTCGTGTTTTCGGCAGATCTCCCGGAGGGAGCCATTATCAACCCCCCGCTCAACCATTCAGACATCTAGATAGCCAGATTCTTGAATGTCTAGACGTTTGGCTGTCCAGACAGGCGTCGCCATTTGAGGATATGGGGAGCCCTCCCCTACTGCGATGCAAGTAGCCTCTGTGTTGACTTCCACCTTCACCTGATGATACCCTTACTCCACCAAGATAAAGAGAGGGCGAGATGTTCAAAACCAGGCTGACCGAGCTACTCGGAGTTGAGCATCCCATAATAGGCGGTGCAATGGCGTATCTGAGCACCGCAGAATTGGCAGCGGCGGTTTCCAACGCCGGCGGCTTTGGACTTATTGCCGCGGTTACCTGCACCCGAGATGAGCTAAAGGAGCAGATCATAGCCTGTCGCAGACTCACCGACAAGCCCTTCGGGGTCAATATCGCTTTGATTCATCGTGATCCAGAAAAGATAAACCAAGATATGGATGTCGTCATCGAAGAGAAGGTCGAGTTCGTGGAGACCACCGCCCTGAGCCCAGAACCTTATGTAAAGCGGCTCAAGGAAGCTGGCATTACTGTACTTCACAAGTGCGCTACGGTCAGGCACGCCAAATCGGCGGAAAGCGCCGGTGTTGAGGCGGTTACCCTGGTAGGCTACGAGGCAGCAGGGCACACCGGTTTGGACGACCTACCGCTCTCGATCATGATCCCACTGGCGGTGGACTCGCTCAAGATACCGGTGATCGCAGCTGGCGGGGTTGGCGATGGGCGGGCTTTCCTCTCCGCCCTGGCCCTGGGTGCCTCGGGGGTGCAGATAGGCACTCGGCTTATGGCCTCCCACGAGTGCCCAGCCAGTGAGACATTCAAGGACTGGCTTGTTCAGACTCAGGCAACCGACACGGTTTATGTAGAACGTTCCCTTAACAGGGCCTACAGGGTGCGCAGGAATGAAGCTGCGGAAAAGGTGTTGGAGCTGGAGAAGAAAGGCATTACCATGGCTGAGCTTCTGCCATTGATCGGCGGCGATAGATTGAGGAAGGTGCTTTTCGAGGACGATGTCGAAGCAGGAGTTGTTCCCTGTGGACAGGTAGCAGGCCTGATCGACGAGGTAATGAGTGTCAATGAGATCATCGACCGCATCATAAACCAGGCTCATGATATTGTGGGGAGACTCCATTCTAGCTAAAATGGTATACCAGGGTACTGGTCTACCATTTTACTGGTATACCGTTATACTGGCCCTGGGCCGGCGGAACTTCATTACCATTATGTCCTCAAAGTCCCCCCGTTCCGAGCATGACCCATCTGGCTTGATAAGTTTCGAAAATTGGCTACAATTACTTCATCTCTAGAATAAGGAGAGTTGCCTTGGAGTATTTCTTAACTGAACAGCAGAAGCTCATCAAGGGCCTGGCTCGGAGGATCGCCGAGGAAAGGATACTCCCCGTGCGGGCAGAGCTGGACGAGAAGGAAGAGTTTCCCTGGGCAATAGTTAAGGATATGGCTGATGCCGATTTGTTCAGAATCTTCATACCTGAGCAGTATGAAGGTCTAGGGGAGGGATGCTTCGCCCTGTGCATAGCCGTTGAGGAGCTAAGCCGGGCCTGCTGCGGAATAGCTCTCACGTACGCTGCAGACGGACTGGGAGCTATGCCCATTCTTCTTTACGGGGGTGAGGAACAGAAGCACAAGTATCTGCCCGACATAGCTAGCGGTGCAAAGCTCACCGCCTTTGGCCTGACGGAGTCCGCAGCTGGCAGCGACGCCGGCGCCATAAAGACGACCGCGACCAGGGATGGCGATGACTACATCATCAATGGCACCAAGCAGTTCATCACCAACGGCGGCGAGGCTGAGATCTACACAATCATCGCTCTGACCGACCCGACAAAGGGCAGCCGTGGCGCTAGCGCCTTCATAGTAGAGAAAGGAACGCCAGGATTCACCTTCGGCAAGAAGGAGAAGAAGATGGGCATCCGCTCCTCCGCTACCAGAGAGCTTGTTTTCCACAACTGCCGGTTGCCTAAGGAGAACCTGGTGGGGAGAGAGGGCATGGGGTTCATCATAACCATGAAAACCCTGGACTCATCCCGCCCCGGTGTCGGTGCCCTGGCGGTTGGGCTCGCCCAGGGAGCCCTGGAAGCAGCGGTGGCCTATGCCCGGCAGCGCGAGCAGTTTGGCCACCCGGTCTCTGCCTTTCAAGCCGTCCAGCACATGCTGGCCAATATGGCCATGGAACTGGAAGCAGCCAGGGCTCTGGTCTATGCCGCAGCCAGGACCATCGACAGCGGAGCCAAGAAGTTCACCGAGGAAGGAGCGATGGCCAAGGTATTCGCCACGGATATGGCGATGAAGGTGACCACCGATGCGGTGCAGATCTTCGGCGGGCCAGGCTACATGCGTGACTACCCGGTGGAGAAGATGATGCGGGATGCTAAGATCAATCAGATATATGAGGGCACCAATCAGGTGCTGAGAAACGTTATCGCCCTGGAGCTATTGAGAAGGAAGGCGCTGAGAGAATGAACATCGTGGTTTGCATAAAGCAGGTGCCGGGCACCACCGATATCAAGATAGACCCTGAGACCAACACCCTGGTCCGGGAGGGGGTAGAAAGCATCATCAATCCCTTCGATACCTATGCACTGGAGGAAGGCGTTCGACTAAAGGAGAGGTGTGGGGGCAAGGTCACCGTTATCAGCATGGGTCCTCCCCAGGCAGAGGAAGCGCTGAGGGAAACGATCTCCCTCGGCGCTGATGAGGCCATACTCATCAGCGACCGAGCCTTCGCCGGCTCCGATACCTGGGCCACTTCCTATGTTCTCTCCCGGGCACTCACCAGGATAGCAGACTACGACGTCATAATCTGCGGCCGGCAGACGCTGGACGGTGACACCGGCCAGGTGGGACCCGAGCTCTCCGAGATGCTGGGGATACCCTTCGTGGCCTATGTGAGCAAGGTTGAGGAGATATCAGAGGGGTACATGAGGGTGCAGAGAATGGTCGAGGAGGGCTACGAGGTCATCGAGATGACCTTGCCCGCAGTGATCACCGTGGTCAAGGAGGTCAACGTGCCCCGCCTGCCATCCCTGCGCGGCATGGCCAAGGCCAAGACCACCGAAATACCCGCCTGGACCGCCGAGGAGATAGGTGCCGATGGGGACAAGGCTGGCCTCTCTGGCTCTCCCACGCGCGTGGTAAGGGTATTCTTCCCCCAGAGGACGCACAAGAGCGAGATGCTCCAGGGAAGCCTGGAAGAGCAGCTAGACCAGCTTATAGAGAAGCTGGAGGAGATAATTTAGTTCACCATTAAGGTTTGCGTAAGAAGTGGGCGAACATGAAAGAATCAAAGGAAACAGTCACTTACCTGAAGTTAAGCCAAGCAAACATTAGGAAAGAACTCACCAAGTATGTAAAATCAATTAAGTCCATAGCGCTTCCTACACCGCAGAACGATGTCTTAGAATTAATACATTCTTTGAAACGCCAGCCTCTTGGCACAGGGCGCTATAAGTGTGTGAGTCTGTTTGAAGCATCCAACCTTATCTACTCGGATCTGGTTATCCTATTTGGCGTCCAGCAACTACTAAACAACCCAGTGGTTGGTAATGTTCGACTGCCATTCACTGAATATGAAGTCAACCTAGGTGTAAAAGGCGGCAACGATCTGAAAGCTGTTTCTGGGAGCCACTGTCTTGTCGGTGAAGCTTTCAATGTCTCTAAGTCACTCTTCCAAGGGAAGAAATCCCACATGATAAAGAAGGTTCGGAGGGATTTAAATGCTGATTACCGGCTAATTATCTTTAATGCAGACGCTGTGAAGAATCACAAATATTACCTTGAAAAGTCTGACCTGGATATACTCTATCTACCAGTATTTGTGCCGAAGACGTTGCGCGAAATTGGCGGCTTGTTTAAATAGCTTATCTCTGGGAGGTTATATTATGGTAAGCAGCTATACTGCCAAGTACACAAAAATAAGTTCTGGCTATATGGGGCAACTGGTGGAGTGGCCAGAGGTGATAACGGAGGGCAAAACGTTAGACGAATGTAGGGAGATGCTTAAGGATGCACTAAAAGAAATGATAGCGGCATACCGGCAACAGGGGAAGGAGATCCCTGTTGGCGGTGGCCTCTTGGAGCAATTGCCTGTAGAGATTTAGAATGACTGTAAGGCGACGTGACCTAATCAAATACTTTGAAGAACACGGATTCCATTTGCTACGTGAAGGTAGAAAGCATTCTATCTACACAAATGGAGCAAGGACAATACCAATCAAAAGACATCGTACACTCGATAGAATAACGGCTAATGAATTATGTAAACAAGCCGGATTGGAACCGAAATACTAGCGTGACTTGAGGATAGGCATGCGGATTTGGATCGACCCTGAGAAGTGCACGGGTTGCGGCGCGTGTGAGCCTGTCTGCCCCTTCGGCGTGATAGAGGTGGTTGACGATGTGGCACAGGTCAGTGAAGGCTGCAACCTATGCGGCGCCTGCGTGGAGGCCTGCGACTACGATGCCATAATCATCGAGGAGGCCGAGCAAGAGGTCAGCGAGGGCTTTCAGGGAGTCTGGGTGTTCGCTGAGCAGCGGGATGGCAAGCTGAAAAGCGTGGCCTACGAGCTCCTGACTGAGGGCCGAAAGCTGGCGGATAAGCTGGGGACCGAGCTATGCGCAGTATGTCTTGGCCACAACGTCAAAGGAGCCAAAGGGCTTGTAGCCTACGGCGCTGACAAGGTCTATCTGGCAGACGACCCCGCGCTGGCAGACCACCAGGAGGACTACTACACCGGGGTGCTCGTCGATTTGATCCGCAAGCACAAGCCGGAGATACTTCTCGCTGGTGCCACCGCGATGGGCCGCTCGTTCATCCCCAGGGTGGCTGCCATCGTCTATACAGGGCTCACCGCCGACTGCACCGGCCTTGACATCGACCCTGAGAGCAAGCTCCTCTTGCAGACCCGCCCCACATTCGGCGGCAATGTCATGGCCACCATCACGTGCCAGGCAAAAAGGCCTCAGATGGCTACCGTCCGCCCCCACGTTTTCAAGAGAACAGCGCCGGACGAACAGCGACGTGGAGAGATAATAAAGGTGGACTTCGACAAGGAATCCGTCACTTCCAGGACCAAACTGCTTAGTTTTGTTGAGGATCTATCGGAAAGAGTCAAGCTCGATGAAGCCGAGATCATTGTCTCCGGCGGTCGCGGGCTGGGCAAACCGGAGAATTTCCAGATAGTAGCGGAACTGGCTGACGCCCTGGGGGCAGCGCTGGGGTCATCACGTCCTCCCGTAGATGACGGCTGGATTCCCTATTCACATCAGGTTGGTCAGACAGGAAAGACCGTGTGCCCCAAGCTCTACGTCGCCTGTGGAATATCCGGGGCAGTACAACACCTGGCCGGCATGCAGACAGCAGAGGTCATCGTCGCCATCAACGAAGACCCAAATGCGCCTATCTTCGAAGTAGCCACGTACGGGATCGTAGGCGACCTGTTCGAGGTGGTGCCGATGCTGACCGCCAGGCTGAAGAAAACGCGCGGCCTCGCATAACACGGCAGTCCCTTTCCATGTCGATTACAATCTGATAGCTTCAGGACACACTACGTTTTCCGCAATGCCTATTGGAATACAAGCCGAGTTAAACTTCATTTGAAAAAGGACCTGATTGTATGCAGTATCAGACCGGTGAACAGGCTCAGGCTACCCACGACGCAAAGCAGTACAGCTAATAGGGCGGGACCGAGCCAGAAATCGCCGTGGGTATTATACCCCTCCACCACCCGCCATCCTTCCCGTAGACCAAAGGCCAGCATCACCAAGCCAGGCACGCCAAAGAAAAAGAGGGGGACCCTCCTGCTGATTAGCCCCACAATGCTGTTCAACACCCCCATCCCGTGAGCTAGGGGGCTCCTCTTTGCCGCGCCATGATATCCAATGCCCACAGGAACTTCCATCACCCTGAGATCGGCTTCAGTTGCCAGAAACTGCATCTCCGATTCTACGGAGAGCCCCTCTTCCGCAAAAGACAACGCTTCTATCGCCTTTGGGGAGAAAGCCCTGAATCCGCTCTGAGAGTCAGTCAATTTGACCCGTGAGCCCAGGTTGGTGAGAAAGGTGAGCAGGCGATGTCCCCAAATTCGATATCCAGGTACAGAGCTCTTAATATGGAGGAAACGAGAGCCAACTACCATATCAGCCTCGCCATCAAGCACAGGCTTGATGAGAGAGGGGATAAACGCTGGCTCGTGCTGTCCATCCCCATCGAGAAGCACCAGCACCCTACATCCTGTCTCTCTAGCTTGCCCGAAGGCTGTGCTGACAGCCGCCCCCTTGCCCCGATTGAAGCCATGCTTGACTACTGTGGCTCCGGCCTTTTCCGCTACAAGCGCAGTCTTGTCGATGGAACCATCGTCGATGACTATAACCTGATCCACGTAGTCCTTCGCTTTGAGCACCACGCTGCCGATGAAGAGTTCCTCATTGAAACAAGGAATGGCAGCAATAATATTGGGTTGCTGCCGATCGTCCGTGGCAGATGCCACAGCCCCACTCCCTTTGGAAGCCTGCTTTGGCCTATAGCTCTTGCTCATTTGCGAAAATAGTATATCAAATTTGTGTGAGCGATAATAACATAATGTCACATGTATGACAACATGACATATCCTCTCATAAGTCACTGGCGCCAAGAGCGGCTTATTATCGCCTCCTGCCAACCAGCACAATCTTTGCCATCAAGATAAGACTATAGTATCATTGGGGCATGCGGGACAGAAAGGCCAAGGTTTCGGTCATAGTCGTCAATTTCAATGGTATGCCCTATCTTGAAACATGCCTCGACTCCGTCCTCAATCAGAGCTACCCGGATTTCGAGGTGATCCTGGTCGACAACAACTCCAGCGACGGAG
>Ga0209979_1004698_pt1 | contig 11171 bp, 4 predicted proteins | sample AnhtaG_FD_183114 | JGI IMG/M metagenome (GOLD analysis project Ga0209979, IMG submission 183114) | Deep subsurface microbial communities from Anholt, Denmark to uncover new lineages of life (NeLLi) - Anholt_01485 metaG (SPAdes) (version 2) | ecosystem: Environmental > Aquatic > Marine > Oceanic >...
GGGCTGTGGAGGGTGATGGCACCTCGACGGCGTTGCGGTACAGCTCAAGCCAGGCGTCGGGATGTCGCATGTCCCAGAAGGGATACGTCGGCACCCAAGTCTCGGGGAAGACGATGAGCCGGGCACCTTCATGTCCGGCCTGTTCTATCAGCTGGTAGGCTTTGTCGACGGTTGCTTCTCGGTCCAGGAATACGGGTGCCGCCTGGACAGCGGCCACAGTGAACCTTGGGAATTCGTCGGGCATCGGACGCTCCTTTCTGCAGCTTACTCCCACGCCACCTCGTACACCCGCTGGCGGCCAATACCCTTGAGCTGCTTGCGACCGGCATCGCGGAACTCCACCCCCGCCAGCGAGCCGACAAGCTTGCGCACTAGCTCCGACACCAGGATCTGCCCTCCCTTCGCCCTGTTGGCCACGCGGGCGGCCAGGGTGACGGCGGTGCCGAAGTAGTCCCCAGCCTCCTTTATGGACTCCCCCGCGTTGAGGCCCACGCGCACCTTGATGGGCTCCTCCGCCGTCTCGTTGTGCTGAGCGAAGGCCTTCTGGATGTCCACGGCGCAGGAGAGGGCCCTGAAGGCAGAGGAGAACGCCACCATGAAGCCGTCCCCTGTGTGCTTGACCTCGTGGCCGCCGTGGCGGGCCACCTGCTCCCTGAGGATGCGGTTGTGCTCCCGCAGGAGCCCATGGTAAGCCTGGTCGCCCAGGCGCTGGGCCAGCGCCGTGGAGCCCTCGATGTCCGTGAACAGTATCGTGACGGTGCCCCGCTCGTCGGAGTGGCTGGCCAGGCTGGGAGCGTCGGCTAGGGCCGAGGGCAGGATCTCCTCGATGGTGGAGCGCACGGTTCTCCTTGCCCTGCGTGGGCTGGGGGTGAGGCCGGGCGCCACCTTCTCCTGGGCCTGCATCTTGACGGCGAGGACCTTCTCAGCCCTCTGAGGCAGGCCCATATCCTGATAGAGCTGGAGGGCCTCGTTGAGCATGGCGGTGGCGGCCTCTGCGTCGCCGGGGGCGTCCCTGGCCAGCCGCATCCTGGCGTACCAGAAGAGGGTAGCTGCCAGCTCCAGGCGGTAGCCCAACCGCCGCGCCAGGCTGAGGGCTTTCTCGAAGTAGGTGGTGGCGTCGTCCCAGCGCGTGCTCAGAGCGTGCAGCATGGCGATGACGCGAGGAACCAGGGAGGGCCAAAGAAAGTCTACGCCCCGTTCGTTCAGTTCGCGCAGACGCTGGTAGCAGGCGTCCAAACCCTTTGTCTCGCCTAGCTCGGCAAGGGCCTCCCCGCAGGCGAGCAGGTTGAACGCCCCTCCCTGGCTCAGCGGCTCCTCGAACGGCCACTGGGGGCGGTCAGCGAGCAGTTTCCGCGCTGAGGCTGTGTCCCCTTTCTCAAGGCAGAGGCGGAGCCGCAAGGGCCAGGGCCCCGTCATGAACGCGGCCCTCTCCGCTGCTTCGTAGGCGGCCTGAAGCGCCGCCAGGGGGGCCTCGGCCTCGTCGTAGCGTCGCGTTAGCATCATGAGCACCACAGAGTGCTCCAACAAAAGCGGCACAAGCCCGAAGACCCGCATCTCGGAGGCCAGGGTGAGCACCTCCTCAGCGATGCGCTCCGCTTCCACCAGGTCTCCGGCCATAAGACGCTGCCATGCAACGTATAGGCCGGCCATGTAGGCAGGCTGGAACGCCAGGCGCTGCTCGGAGACCCGGCGCAGCTCCGCCCACTCAGGACCGCCGGCCGACACTCGTCCCAGCATGTTCGCCGAGGACAGGCTCGGGAGTCTCGGGTAGCAGGCCAGGGCCAGTTCGCCCGCCGCTTCCCATTCGCCCGCAGCGCGATCGCCTGCCTCTCGGGCCTTCTGGGGCAAGCATGCAAACGAGTAGAGCCAGGCGATGGCATTGAACATGGAGCCGAGTGTTGGGGAGTCGGTGACCTGCTGTGCCAGGGACTCCGCCTCGGCCACCTCCTCGAACGCCGTGTCGAAGCGGTGAAGGCACAGTGACGTGAGGGCATGGTAAGCGAGCAGGACGGCCCGTTCTGTCCGGTCTGACGGGCCGACCAGCTCCAGCCCTTTTTCGGCGAAGCGCAGGCTGCGCTCCAATTGCCCCTGCCAGAGAAGGAACCCAGCGACCAGGCTGTAGGCGCCGGCCGCCCCGGCCACATCGCCCGCCGCTCCGAACCCTCGGCCCGCCTCTTCATAGCTTTGGATCTGCCCCTCAAGGTCGCCTGCACCATGCTGAGCCGCTGCCAAATCCCACAGGAGAACCGCTTTTTCCCCCGGGGACAGGCCCACGGCATCCGCCAGCTCCAGGGCGGAGCGATAGAGGGGCACCGCCTCAGCGGGGGCATGGGCGGCCAGCGCCTGCTGGGCAGCCTTCGCCGTCCAGCGGTAGGCCGTCTCCGCGGGCGCACCCTCACCCGCCTCCCGGTAGTGATAGGCCAGCTCGGCCGCATGCTCCTCCAGGCGGTCGGGGTAGGCCTCCTCCAGGGCGCGAGCGGCCCGCACGTGCAACCGCTCCCGCCGGGGGGCGCTCAGACGGCCGTACAGGTTCTCCCGCAGTAGGGTGCTGGTGAACTGATAGTAGGTGCGCCTCTCCTGGCGCTGCTCCCTCACTACCTGGGCGGCCAAAGCCTCCTCCACCGCCCTCAGGGTGACCTCTTCCTCCAGCTCAGCAACCCGCTGGGCCAGGGAAAGGCTGAAGCGGCGGCCCAGCACTGAGCCCACCTGGAGCAGGCAGCGGCACTCCTCCGATAGGCCCGACAGCCTGCGCTCCATCACATCGCGCACGCTCTCCGGCAGGCCGATGTCAGAGATGGTGGTGGCCTTGCTCGTCCAGCGCCCCTCCTCCTGATAGAGGACCTCCGTCTCCATGAGGTGTTTGAGCGTCTCCTGGACGAAGAAGGGGTTGCCCTCGGTCTCCTCGTGGAGGGCCAGGACCAGGGGCTGGGGCACTCCATGCTCGGCGAGGGCGGTGATGAGCTCCCTGACCTCGGACTCCCGCAGGCCCTTGAGGGGCAGCTCCCAGAAGCCGCTCTCCCTCCTGACCTGCAGCAGGGCCTCCCTGAGGGGGTGGCCCTGCTCCAGCTCGGTCTCCCGGCAGGAGATGACCACCAGCAGTCTGCTCCCGGCCAGCCGTCTCGCCAGGTGCTGAAGGAGGGAGCAGGTGCCCTTGTCCGCCCACTGCAGGTCCTCCAGCACCAGCACCAGCGGATCTGATGTAGAGGCGTTCTTTAGGAACTCGGTGGCCTCCTGGAAGAGGCGGTAGGCCTCGACCTCCGGAGGCACGGGAGAGGGCTCGGGTAGGTCGGGCAGCTTCGCCTTTAGCTCCGGCGCCAGGGGAGCGAGCACCGAGCCTCCCTCCGTCACCGCCCGGCGCAACGTCTCCACAGAGGTGCGGGAGACGTAGTCCCGCAACGCCTCGGCGAAGGGACCGTAGGGGAGCACGGCCTCGCCCTCGTAGGCGGCGCCCCAGAGCACCTGCGCACCCCGCAGCCTGGCGTAGGTGGCGAACTCCTGGAGGAGGCGGGTCTTGCCGATACCTGCGTCGCCCACCACCATCACCACCGACCCCAGGCCGGAGAAGGCGTCGGCCAGCCTCCCCTTGAGCTGCTCCAGCTCCCTCTCCCTGCCCACGAAGGTGCCCCAGGCCACCCGGCCGATGGGAGTGACGGCGGCAGGCTCGGCAACGGCCACCACCTCGCCCCGCTCCATCTGCTCGCTGAGGCTGTCCAGCGCTGCCAGGACCTCATCAGCAGAGGAGGGCCTGTCCTCGGGGTCCTTGGCCAGCAGCTTGAGGATGAGGTCGTTGAGGGCGGGAGGAAGGGATGGGTTGTGGAAGGATGGCGCCACAGGCGGCGTGTTCAGGTGCTGGGAGACGATGGCCACCGGGTCATGACCGGAGAAGGGAAGCCTGCCGCAGGCCATCTCGTAGAGGGTAGCCCCCAGGCCGTAGAGGTCGCTCCTGGTGTCGACCTTCCCGCCCAGGGCCTGCTCCGGGGGCATGTAGGCCACCGTTCCCACCATCATGCCGGCCTGGGTGAGGCGGGAGAGGTCGAGGGCCACCGCCAGCCCGAAGTCGCCCAGCTTCGCAGTGAGAGCCTGCCCTGAGCCTGCCGAAGGGTCTGCCGTCAGCCAGATGTTGCCGGGCTTCACGTCGCGGTGGATGATGCCCCGGTCGTGGGCGTGCCTCAGGGCCCCGCAGACCTCGGAGGCTATCTGGAGGATCTGGTCGATGGGCAGCCTGTGTTCAGGGGCCTGCTCGACGAGGTCCTCGACCGAGCCGCCCTCCATGAACTGGCAGACGATGCAGGGCTGGCCCGTCTCCTCGCCGATGTCGAAGACGGTGACGATGTTGGGGTGGTCCCCCAGGCGGCCCATGGCCTGGGCCTCGCGGCGGACACGGGCGAGGCCGGCTGCGTCCAGCCCCTCTGTCTTGATCACCGAGAAGGCCACGTCCCGGTCGAGGCGGGCGTCGTGGGCCAGGTAGACCCGCTTCTTGCCGCCCTCGCCCAGGAAGCGCTTGACCTGGTAGCGGCCGGAGGCGAAGGAGGCGGGAACTCCTGGTGGTGCTGGGGCTGGGGTAGGCGGGGGTGGCGCGGGTTGAGAGAGGCGTTGGCCGCAGCCGTGGCAGAACTTGGTGCCTGGCGGGTTCGGGCGGCCGCAAGCGCTGCAAGTCAACTCGCCACCAAGCGAAGACCCACACTCGCCGCAGAAGGTCGCGCCTTCAGGATTCTCGTGGCCGCAGGAAGAGCAGAACATCGCGTTGCCTCGGAAGCACTCGCGGACAGGGCGATTGTGTATCAGTGTGGAGACGATGTCAAATGCGGCGGTACCTCCAAGAGGTCGCTGCCCCGCCCGCGACTTCATCTCCGAATAGGGGGCCGCACCGGACCCAGTTAGGGTGTTCCCTGATAGTGACTGCCTCCATAGAGTGACTAGAATGCGACGTCGTCAGTCAGGTGGATGTTGACCATCAGGCGGGGACGCTGATTCAGACGTACAGCGAGGTGACGCGATGAAGAAACTGGTGTTCCCGATCGCAATCTTGTTTGGGGGCGCAATGGCTCTCCGCCTGCTCCTGCCCCGCGAGGGGCGCGAGAGAATCTCTCAGATGCGTGCGACCATGAGGTCGCGGATGGCGGAACGGATGGGGCGGATGATGGAGGAGATGCCTGATGACTCCCCACCGAAGTTGTTCATGTCCACCATGCGCCGGCTCCAGGAGCAGAATGACGAGCTTCTCGCTCTCATGCGGGAACAGAACGCCATCCTGCGTGAACGGCTTCGCGCCCGGGAATCCTCAACGTCTGTATCACCCTCCGCCACGGCTGAGCCGCAGCAAGGCCACGCAACCTGGTGAGCATTCGGGCTAGTACCTTCGCCGCACCCGACTGCGAAGGCCTCGGACAAACGCATCGAAGACTGCATCAGCATTCCGCTGCCAGAAGGCCGAGTGAAATCCCCTGGCAGGCCGTCCCGGATGCTGGACCGCCCTACGAAAAACGGTCTCACCACATCGCTCGAAGCTCAGCGCCTTCGCCCACCTCGCGGAGATGCGGTGTGGCCTCGCGCCCGAGTCCAGCGGAGCGAAGTAGTTGGGCGGTCATTTTCCCCCGCCGCTAACCTCCGGAGATCTCTTTAACCTCGCACCCATTCTCCCAGTGCTGTAGGCCCTGGCAGTGGCGCATCCACTCCGGGAATCGCTGGCCTCGGACCTGAACGACGCTAGGCAGACGGTTGATCGACTTCCTTCTACGTGACGCTCTGGACATGACCTACCTCCCTTCCAACTCACTATTCCGTCAGGAAATGCCTCTTTACCGCTAGAAAAGAAGGTGTTGCTCGGTGTGAAAGAGGCCACTGCGGCGACCTCTCCCAAGCAGTCAATTATTCGGGACCTCCCAGCTCCTCGGCGCCGCTTGGCGGATGCTTAGCAGGGCAAAGTTGCCCACTTCCCAATACAGATTGACCGGCAAGACAGGAAGACTAGAAGTCGCTTGAACATCGCGGCCCTCCTTCTCCACCTAGAGTGCCCGTCTGACTACCGGTAAATCGTCGTCCACCTTACAGAGTGGGTTTGTCTGCGGCCGGGGTCGAGCGCCAGCCGCACCATCTTTCGGCGGGGGCTGGCCCTCGACGACTTGAGTGTCGAGTGCAGATGTACGACGTGAAATGGCGGGAGGAACGGTTAACACGTAACGCGCAGTCATAGCCATATCAGCAGCGCCTCGGGCAACCCCTAGTGCTAGGGCATGCCGACCTGACGGCAGGCCTCAATAGCTTCCCCAAGCAGCTCGCGGGCTTTGTCCCGGCCGCCCGGAGCGCTACGGTGGATAATCATACGAGCATGCCAGCCCCCCACATCTGGCCGGCACCGCCTCCGCCCTAATCGAGGCGCAGCTGGCCCTCTGGGGCTCGAATCCCTCTATCGGCGTCACCTGAGAGCCGATAATTCACGCGTGGTTGCACCATCATCCTGATGACAGAGTTGCAGACGCCGCTCCGCGACTGCGTGAGGATGGGAGCCTGGCCATGACCTCTGCCACGACGATCTCCAAGTGCGAAGTCGATGCTGTCATTTTCGATATGGACGGAGTGGTGACCAAGACGGCGTCCGTCCACGCCGCGGCCTGGAAGCGGCTGTTCGACGACTACCTCAAGGAGCACGCGGCGCGCGAGGGCAACCCGTTCCGGCCTTTCGACGCCGACGCTGACTACCGGCATTATGTCGACGGCAAACCCCGGTACGATGGCGTCGTGAGCTTCCTGAAATCCCGTGGTATTTCCATCCCTTACGGCGAGCCGGACGATCCGCCGGATCGAGAGACGGTGTGCGGGCTCGGCAACCGGAAGAATTCGTATTTCCAACAGCACCTGATGAAACACGGCGTGGACGTTTACGAATCCACCGTCGACCTAGCCCTTGCAGCTAGGGCCAAGGGCATGAAGACAGCGATCATCTCCGCCAGCAGGAACTGTGCCGATGTCCTGAAGGCCGCAAAGGTTCTTGAGCTATTTGATGCCAAGGTAGACGGGATAGACGCGGACGAACTTGGGCTGCCGGGCAAACCCGACCCGGCGGTCTTCCTGGAGGCTGCCAGGCGACTCGAAGTGGCTCCCGAGCGCGCCGTCGTCGTCGAGGATGCCATCGCCGGCGTAAGAGCCGGCCGCGACGGCCATTTCGGACTGGTCATCGGCGTGAACAGGTCCGGCGAGACCGGCGTCCTGAAGGAAAATGGTGCGCATGTCGAGGTCGCCGATCTCGACGAGGTCATCGTAGCCGATGAGGGGTCCAGCGCGCCCGCGAACGTGTCGACACTGCCCTCGGCCCTGGACCACGCGGGGGACATACGTCGGCGGATGGCCGGGAAGAGCGTCGCCGTCTTTCTTGATTACGACGGCACGCTGACGCCCATCGTCGATCACCCCGACCAGGCGATCCTCGCAGACCAGGTGCGCACCATCATTGAGAAGCTCGCGACGCGTTGCACCGTGGCCGTCGTCAGCGGCAGGGATCTAGACGATGCGCGTGCCCAAGTGCGTGTCGGATCCATCTTCTACGCCGGCAGCCACGGCTTCGACATCGCCGGCCCTCAAGGATGGCGCTCGGTGCACGAGGAGGGCAGGGCCTTCCTTCCCGTGCTGGACCAGGCCGAGGCCCAGCTTCTCAAACAACTGAGCTCCGTTCCCGGTGCCTGGGTCGAGCGCAAGAAATTCGCCGTCGCTGTCCACTTTCGCAAAGCCCTCGACGAGCACATCCCCGCAATTGAACAGGTCGTCGACCGCGCGCGGGCAGGCCATCCCAGCTTGCGAAAATCGACGGGCAAGAAGGTGTACGAGCTCCGGCCCGATATCGACTGGCACAAGGGCAAGGCCGTGCTCTGGCTGCTCGAGATCCTAGGTCTTGATCTGGCCGAGGTTCTTCCCTTCTACATCGGCGACGACGTCACGGACGAGGACGCCTTCCGGGCGCTGGAGGGCCGCGGCATCGGCATTGTCGTCCTTGACGGGCCACGGCCCACTGCGGCCCGTTTTGCGCTTGAGGACACAGACGAGGTTAGGCGCTTCCTCGAAGTACTCGTTGCGGAACTGGACAGGAGTCCCAATGGATAAGTGGTCTTTCGTCTACGAGGGGTTCGAGCCTGAACAGGAGAGCCTGCGCGAAGCCCTCTGTACGCTCGGCAACGGCTATTTCGCCACGAGAGGTGCGGCGCCGGAGGCGGAAGCTGACGGCGTCCATTATCCTGGCACCTATCTCGCCGGAGGCTATAACCGGCTGAGCACCGAGATCGAAGGGCGCACTATCGAGAACGAGGACCTGGTCAACCTGCCGAACTGGCTCCCCCTCACCTTTCGGATAGAAGGCGGCGACTGGTTCGACTTCAGAAAGGTAGAGACCGTCTCCTACAGGCAGGAACTGGACCTGAAACAGGGACGCCTGATCCGTACCGTCCGCTTCCGCGACAGCGAGGACCGGCTGACGACGCTGACGAGCCGGCGCTTCTTGCACATCAGAAGTCAGCACCTCGCCGGCATCGAGACCACATTGATTCCTGAAAACTGGTCGGGGCGTCTCGACGTCCGCTCTGCGCTTGACGGTCGCGTCGTCAACGCTGGCGTCAAACGCTATCGTCGGCTCAACAGCAAGCACCTCGACGCTTTGGAGGCGGGGGCGGCGGGCGAGGACGGCGTTTGGCTGAAGGTTAGGACCAATCAGTCGCGCATCGAGATCGCCGTCGCCGCGCGGACGCGCCTGTTTCTCGACGGCGAGGTGGTCGCGGCTGACAGAAGCACGGTCCGCGACCCGGGCTACGTCGCCCAGGAGTTCGCCTGCGACGTCACCGCGGGAAGTACGGTGACCATCGAGAAGATCGTGTCTCTCTTCACATCACGAGACCGCGGAATCTCGGAGAGCGGTCTCGAAGCCCGAACGGCGATCGAGCGTGCTGACGGGTTCGATCAACTCCTGGAGAGCCATATTCTCGCGTGGCAGCATCTTTGGGAGCACTTCGACATCGACCTCACGAACAGCGGCCAGACGACGCTCATACTGCGGCTGCACATCTTTCACCTATTGCAGACCGTCTCCGTCCACACGATCGATCTCGATGTCGGGGTGCCGGCGCGCGGTTGGCACGGCGAGGCCTACCGCGGCCACATCTTCTGGGACGAGCTGTTCATCTTCCCCCTCCTGAACTTTCGCCTGCCCGAGCTCACACGAGCGCTGCTCTGCTATCGCCATCGCCGCCTTCCTGAAGCGCGTTGGGCCGCCAAAGAGGCCGGCTATCGCGGGGCGATGTACCCCTGGCAGGGTGGGAGCAACGGGCGCGAAGAGAGCCAGAAGCTCCATCTCAACCCGCAGTCTGGACACTGGATGCCCGACAATAGCTATCTGCAGCGCCACATCAATGCCGCCATCGCCTACATGATCTGGGAATACTATCGGGTCACCGCCGACACGGAGTTTCTCTACTACTACGGAGCGGAGATGCTCCTCGAGATCGCCCGCTTCTGGGCCAGCATCGCTACCTACAACACCGAACTCGACCGCTACGAGATCCTCCACGTCATGGGGCCCGACGAGTACCACGACAGCTATCCCGACGCCGACGAACCCGGTGTCAACAACAATGCCTACACGAACATCATGGCCGCATGGGTGCTCTGTCGTGCGCTGGAGGTTCTTGACATATTGCCGGGCCAGCGCCGACGGGAACTCTGCGAAACCCTGCATCTGGAGCGGGAGGAGATCGAGCGTTGGGAAGATGTTAGCCGCAAGATGCGCGTAGTCTTCCACGACGACCGCATCCTGTACATGGGAAGCGGGAATCCGCTCTCCCATGTTGACACCGCAGAGATCATGGACCGCTGGAACTCAAAGGACGTGTTCAACGCTCACGCGGAGCAAGTCCGGCTCAAGGACCTCCTCTCTATGTGGGACGATCCGGACGACATCGCGATGCGGACCTGTCCTCGTCACAGCTCACCTTTGCCTTTGCTCGTGGTGGCACCGGTCACCTACCAGGACTACGATCCCATGTTCTGGGCATGCAGCAGCTGGCCAGACTCGGGGTGCGGATACAAGCGGAAGTTCTCCTATGGGCCCCGAAGGTCGGGGGCCCGAGTCTGTGACAAGTGCGGGACGTCGATGCGCCTTGAGCGCAAGCCCAGTGGAGAACGGTGGATCTGTGGTCAGTGCAGAAGCTGGCGCAAAGTGCAGGAGGGAGAGGGGGTACCACCCCCTACCTCCGAGCCACATCCGCCGGCGATCCCGGCCGAAGCCGGAACCCGCCGTCCAAGTACGCGGCCCGTGCCAAGGACGGAGCGGGCTGGTGTCAGCGTAGATACCGAAGCTGAGTTGGCCAGCGGCAACGGAGACAGCCTGTTGGCGCAACTGTTGTCGAGCGGGCTGAAGGTCATCGACCGACGTCGTGCGGGTGGAGCTCTGTGGGTGATCGGGGGGCAGGAGGTTGCTGAGCTCCTTGCCCAATATGGGTTCAAGTTCGCCCATCGGGGAAGCCGCGCCACGGGTCGCAGGCCGGCCTGGTATCTGTGAGCATCACTGCGAGGCTGGTTGGCAATTCAAGCCTGGACGTCATAGCGAAGCTGCCGGGGTAGTCGGGCAAGGCCGTCCCATCTTCGTTGTCCGAAACTGAGAGCTAGGCACACCTTCTGACCTTGGCTGGGCGTGTACGCCATCGCGCACCATCCACACATAGTGTGAGTAGAATCGCCCCGGGAACGTGGATGTCCGGCCACTAGCACTGGGGCGCGTTTGTCGTCTTCCAGCATATTGTGCTAGAATTACGTGAGTTCATTCCTCGTCTTCTTACTGCAGCAAAGCCCCCTCGTTCGTACCGCACTAGAGACTTGGAACCGAGACCAAGGAGGTCGTCAGTGTCATTTGCCTCGAAGACCCTTACGTGGGTCCATTGCTGAATACGGGTCAGGTTCTCAATGGCAGGACCAGGGGTACCACGGAAGCCGCGGGCTTCACAAACGAGCCGCAGCGTCGATTGCGGCTGCCGCCAAGTTTCAAACCGCTAGCGCACTAACGGAAGGGATAGCTCTTGACATCATTTCATCAATTCGCGCTTCGCGCCTCCTCCTTGAAGGCGCTCGAAGCAATGCATATCGCGCATCCGACGCCCGTCCAGACAGCCGCTATACCGCCGCTACTACAGGGACGG
>Ga0209979_1004700_pt1 | contig 11171 bp, 11 predicted proteins | sample AnhtaG_FD_183114 | JGI IMG/M metagenome (GOLD analysis project Ga0209979, IMG submission 183114) | Deep subsurface microbial communities from Anholt, Denmark to uncover new lineages of life (NeLLi) - Anholt_01485 metaG (SPAdes) (version 2) | ecosystem: Environmental > Aquatic > Marine > Oceanic...
GCTGGCAGGGGGAGATGTTTTCCCAGGACTTGATTGTCTCAGCCAACAATCCCGACCTCACTGTGGTTAAACTTGATATACCGAGTAACCCACAGAGTAACTGGATGACGCCGTCAGTACAGCAAGAGGCTACCGAGAAGATTACCACCGCCTTATGCCAGGTGGATACCAAAAACAGTGCTGCTTACCAGCAGTTAGCCGCAGAATACAAGGACAAGATTGCAACCAAAGAAGCCCGTATGAAAGACAGGCTGGCTGAGGTAAATCTCTCTGACGTAAATGTTATTTGCTCTGGCATGCAGGCGGCGTTTGTCAGGTGGGCTGGCCTTAATATTGTCGCTACCTATGGCCGACCTGATTCATTTACTCCGCAAGTGGTAAAAGAATTGATTGACAAGGGTAGAGAGGCAAAGGTAACCTTGATTATTGATAACCTCCAGAGCGGGCAGGATGCCGGAGCCGGGATAGCCGAGGAGCTTGGTTGCCAGAGAATAATACTCTCCAATTTCCCCGGTGGCTTTGATAACACCGAGACCTGGGAGAAAGCTATTGACCGGAACATTGAGCTAATACTGGAGGCAGTAGCTCAATAGCTGGATAGCAAGTAAGAGATGGAGGGCGAGGAGATAGGGACTACCGTCATAAGTATTGAGGATGCCGTAGTTTCCTACAGGGAGGATATTGCTCTGCGGGGTGTATCGCTTAAGGTAGAGTCCGGGGAGTTCGTTGGTATCATCGGGCCTAATGGCGCTGGCAAAACTACGCTTCTCACTATAGTTAACGGACTGGGCAAATTACTCAGCGGGCGGGTGTGGGTCTTAGGGAGCTACCTCACCCCAGGCAATAGCCATTCCCTGAGAAAGAAAGTTGGCTATGTAGCTCAGGTCGAGAATATAGACCCACGGATGCCGATGAATGTCCGTGAAGTGGTGATGATAGGTCGCTACGGGGTGTTGGGTTTACTTAGAAGACCAGGCAGGCACGACTGGGAAATCGTGGACGAGATGTTAAAGCTGGTGGGTATGACCCACCTTGCCCGACGGCCGATTGGTCACCTTTCCGGCGGTGAGCAACAACGGGTAGCCATCGCCCGGTGTCTGGCGCAGGAGCCGGAATTATTTTTGCTTGACGAGCCAACCGCTTCACTGGACTGGAAGGCGCAGACAGAGATACTGGAACTGGTGAAGCGCATTCATGATTCACGACACCTCACTACCCTCTTTGTGACCCATGACCTGGATGCCCTGCCGCACACCTGTGACCGTGTGGTACTGATGAAGGAAGGCCTCATTATTGGTAATGGTACTCCCGACAAGCTGATCTCTACGGAAAGTCTCAGCCGTCTCTACAATATGCCCTCACCCGTGGTTGAGGAACGGCACCCCCATATTCACATTAAGGAGTCTTAGGCTTGGACCTATCCATCTTTGGCTACCAATTCATGCAGAATGCCATTCTTTCTGCCTTTCTGGGTGGTATTGCCTGCGCCACCATTGGTGTTTTCGTGGTGCTGATGCACATGCCCTTTATCGGTGTCTGTATGTCACACGCTGCCTTTGCTGGAGCACTACTTGGGCTGTGGCTGGGCTTTGACCCTTTGATAGGCGCCTTTGCCTTTAGCCTTCTGGTGGCAGCTATTATTGGTCCTCTTGCCGACCGTGGGCAACTTAGTCCGGAAACCTCGCTGGGGGTCATCTTTTCTCTTATGCTGGGGATTGCCTTTCTCTTTATGGGGCTGATGCCTGGCACCAAATCAGGAGCCCTCGAGTTACTATGGGGTAGTATTCTCACCAATACCAGAGGCGATATCATATTCCTGGCAGTAGTGGCTGTTGTGGTGGTGGGATTGGTCTTTATCTTTTACAAGGAAATCCAGGCCACTATTTTTCACCGTGACATGGCCCTCTCCGTGGGTTTACCAGCCACGCTGATTTTATATGGTGTCCTGTTCTTGACTGGTGCTACTATCACCGCATCCTTACGCTCCATCGGTGGGCTACTTATCTTCAGCCTGATTCTGAATCCAGCAGCCGCTGCCTACCAGCTTACCTACAGCATGAAACGGATGTTTCTGCTGGCAGCGGCTTTTGGTGTTCTCTCTGGCTGGATAGGTCTCTTATTTTCTTACCTTTTCGATATTCCCAGTGGTGCCACAATAGTAGTTACCTCATCGGTAATCTTTATGATAGCTGCCATTTTCTCCCCCAAGAGGAAGGTAAAGGGCTGGCAGGAAAAACCGCTCCCAGAGGAATAGTATAAAGCTGGCATGGGCAACTATTCTCGGAGTAGTACAGGGCTGGCAGGGAAAACCAACGCTGAGGTTTAGCATAAAAATAATCAGGGCATATTTTAATCAGAGGGCAGCCGTCTGGGATGAAACCATTGCCGAAAAGGACACGACCAAGCTTGAACGGATGGCCAAGCGCCTGAATATTAAGCCCGGTTCCACAATACTTGATGTGGGGACAGGGACCGGTGTCTTCATTCCCTTTCTCCTGAGCGAGATTGGGAAGAGTGGACTAATAATCGCCTCGGATTTTGCCGAGAAGATGTTAAGGCGGGCCCGGGCCAAGAGCTTTAACGGGAATATTGATTATCTTCAAGCCGATGTAACTAATCTCCCCCTGTGCGATGAGGTCTTTGATGTTATAGTCTGCCATTCCAGCTTTCCTCACTTCCAGGATAAGCCGGGGGCTCTCACCGAGATGAAGCGGGTAATGAAAAGTGGTGGCCGGCTGTTAATTTGCCATACTTCAAGCCGGGCTAGCATTAACGAGATTCATCGCCAAATCCCGGCGGTGAGAAATGATACCATCCCTGATGGGGATGAGATGCAATTGATGCTGTCAGCGGCTGGATTTACTGAGGTAAAGGTGGACGATAACAGCGATAGTTATCTGGCTAGTGCCAGGAAGTCACAGAGGGAGGTAGCTTAAAAGAGCTTTAGCGTCTGCGGTTCAAGCTCAAGGCTGATGTCTAAGGCTGTTGGGGAATGGGTGAGGGCACCGATAGAGATAACATCAACTCCAGTCATAGCTGCCGCGCGGACATTTGCCAGGGTAATACCCCCTGAGGCTTCAGTCTTAACCCCACTTGGGATTAAGTCCACTACCCGGCGCATTTCATCAGGGCTCATATTGTCCAGCATAATTATGTCAGCCCCGGCATCGGCTGCGTCCAGGGCTTCCTGAACAGTATTGACTTCCACCTCGACCGTTAAGCCCTGAGGAGCATTCTGTTTAGCCTTAGCTATAATATTCTTCAGGCTCATACCCAGGGCGCGTAGTGCCGCTAGATGGTTGTCCTTAATCAGGATGCCATCACCGAGGTGAAAGCGGTGGTTTTGCCCGCCACCCATGCGCACCGCATACTTTTCCAGTAATCTGAGACCGGGGGTAGTCTTGCGAGTATCGGAAATATTGGCAGCCAAGCCCCGGGTTTTGGTCACATATCGGGCTGTCTGCGAAGCAATACCGCTTAGCCTCTGCAGGAAATTGAGAGCTACCCGCTCGGCTTTGAGGATGCTGGTTACTCTGCCAGAAACGGTAGCCATTATGTCTCCCGGTTTTACCTTGACTCCATCTTTAATAAGCACTTCAACCTTAAGTGAGGGGTCAACCCTGAGAAACACCCCCCTGGCCACCTCACTGCCGGCCAGTATTCCCTTGGCCTTAACCAGTATGGATGCCTTCCCGTGGAGTTCGGGAGGTATCAGTGCCTCGCTGGTCACATCACCGTGGCCTACATCCTCAGTTAGGGCAAGGTCTATAATATTATTAAGTTGTTCTTCAGATAGCTGGAGTTTATTCACCTACCTCACTCTCGTAGATACCCTGTTAGATTAACCTCTGTCAAAGGAGGCAAGACCTTTTCCTTTAGGGGGGAGGGATAAAAGGGCGGGGTTCATAAGCCTGGCAATGGCAGCTAACCCACTCTCTCTTCTGGTCTGCTGAGTACACCGCCTTTAGTTACCCTTATTGTCGCTCCCGATTCTACTTTCAGGACTACACTATCTTCATCAATGCTTTCAACCTGTCCATAAATTCCGCCGGCAGTAATTACCATGTCTCCCTTCTCAAGTTCTCCTACCATCGTGTCGTGTTTCCTCTCCCGCTGGCGCATTGGTCTAATCAGGAAAAAATAGAACATGCCAAAAACTAGCGCCAGAATGATAATTAGAGGGACTATAGAGCCTCCTCCTTCGCCGGCACCTGCTGGGGCACAGCCGCCCATAGACACTAGCAGGACAAGTAATCCCACTATTAAAGCTAAATTTGAGATTCTGTTCCTTTTCACTTTCCCTCCTTATTTTATTGTGGGCTGCTTAATTCAATCTTGCCCTGCAGTGACCAGGGACTTGTTTTCTCAATTTTGATATTCACCAGTTGCCCCAGATAGTCGTCATTGTCACTGAGGAATACCAGTTTACCACTTCTGGTCCGACCTTGCCACTTGCCCTTTTTCTTGCCTTCTACCAGAACTTCAACCGTCCTGTCCAGTAGCTGGGCATTAATTTCAGTAGCGATGCTTTCCTGGAGTTGCTCAATTATATTTAGCCGCCTCCTTTTCTCAGTGGCCGGGATATTATCCTCAAGTTCCTTGGCGGCAATAGTCCCCGGTCTTGGTGAATAGCAAGCAACATGGACAGTATCAAATCTTAGTTCGGAGAGCAAGCTAAATGTCTGCTGGAACTGCTGTTTGCTTTCTGAGGGAAAGCCGACAATGACATCGGTGCTCAGGGCTACCCCGGGTATTTTACTGCGTATCTCGGCGATAAGCCGGCGATAGTGCTCCACAGTATAGTCCCGTCTCATTGCTTGCAGGACCTCATTGTTACCTGACTGAACCGGGAGACTTATCTGCTCACAGACCTTATCCAGGCAGGCTACTGTTTCGATGAGCTTGGTGCTCATGTCTTTGGGGTGATTGGTCAGGAAGCGCAGGCGAGCTAATCCATCTATGGCATTTAGCTCCTTGAGCAAGTCAGCCAGGTCTGGTTTGTCAGGCAGGTCCTGCCCGTATGAATCCACATTTTGTCCCAGCAAGGTAACCTCTTTGGCGCCGCGGGGCACCAGCTCCCTAACCTCGCTGGTTATTTCAGCTACCGGGCGGCTCCTTTCTCGGCCACGACGGTAGGGAACGATACAATAGGAGCAAAAGTTATCACAGCCCTGAATGATAGGAACATAGACACTGGGTGGGGGGTGCTGAGGTAGTGCTTGAGTCCATCCGGCTTTTTCCAGCCACTGTGGTCCTTCCGTTGGAAGGTCTCCGGGCTTAAAAAAGTAGTCAACACAGGGGAAGTCCTTTTTAAGTTGTTCAATATCAGAGTTTACCCAACAACCGGTCACGGCCAGGGTTAGGTTAGGGCGTAACCTTTTCAGTGATTTAAGGGCATTGAGCTTGTTAATGACGCGGTTTTCAGCGCTCTGACGCACCACGCAGCTATTGAGCACTATAATATCAGCTTGCTCAGCGGTAGCTGTAGCCTGGTAGCCTCGTTGCTCAAAGAAACTGCCGAGCCGTTCCGACTCAGCCTTATTCATCTGGCAACCTATAGTCCAGATATAATAGTGCGGCATAGTTTCTTGTCCTGTGGCTATATTAAATATACCCCTTCTCCAGGGGGTATATTGCTTCAGTGGCGGAGGGAGTGGGATTCGAACCCACGACCCCGATTTCTCAAGGTAAGCGCTTAGCAGGCGCCCGCACTAGGCCTCTATGCGATCCCTCCACGCTTTTACAAAGCTAATTATATTTTATTATATTTATTTTTACAATATTGAGAGCCTTAAGGGGTAGCCGCTAAGGGGTAAAGCTTATTCTTTATGATTTCCTCAGCGCCCTGGATAATTCGGTCAATGACTTCTTTTACGGTTGGAATGTCGTGAATGAGGCCAATCACCTGCCCGCAATCAGCCAAACCGGCGTTTATATCACCTTCGGAATAGACTCGCTGCGTATTCGCCCCGCTGATGACGGTCAACAACTCCTCCAGAGAAGCCCCCTTGCTCTCCATTTCCAAGACTTTCAGCGCTGGCTCGTTCCTCAGGCTTCGTGCTGGAGCACGGATGGAGCGTTGTGTGATGACGGTGTCCGTTTCCGTGGCGCTGAGCAGCCATTCTTTAAACCTGGGATGGGCCGGACACTCTTTAGTCGCCATAAAGCGTGTTCCCATGAGGACTCCATCGGCACCGAGCGCCAAAGCTGCCACAAAGCCCTGGGCATCGGCAAAACCTCCGCCAGCAATAACCGGTATCTTCACTGCCTCAACCGTGGCTCGAACCAGGACTAAGGAGCCAGTGTCGTCCGGGCCAGGGTGCCCGCCGCACTCGTAGCCAATTATGGAGACGGCATCGCACCCTATCAACTCTGCCGTCTGGGCATACCTGACCCCGCCTGGTGCCTTATGTATAACCTTCACCTTGCCCTGCTTTAGTTGCTTCATGTAGGGTTCGGGACTGCGCCCCGAGGTCTCTACAACACGTATCCCCTCATCGATAACAACATCAATGTATTCCTCGGTGCTCACCGGATGTGTGGTAGGACTAAGGCTAATGTTGACTCCAAAGGGCTTGTCGGTCAGGCTTTTGGCCTTGCGGAGTTCGTCTCGTAGCTCCTCTTTGGTAGCGAAGTTAGCCGAGGTGATGATTCCCAGTCCACCAGCATTAGAAACAGCGGCCGTCAGTTCTGCCTTTGACAGCCAGATCATCCCTCCCTGGATTATTGGATATTTGATACCCAGTAACTCGGTAATCCTCGTCTCAAACAATCTTCAGATTCCTCCTTTTGCCTACTTTCCCAGGCCAAATGTCTCAGCCAGGAGATTTCTCACTATAGAGCCTGTAGGGCGGTATTATAGCAACTCTAATACAAGGTAGGCAACTAAGTCTTAATAAGCGAGCTATCTGGCTGGTGGTCGATACCAGCGCTTGAGTTATGGTATATTGAGAGCAGCTACTGACCTCCGGGTTACTTATATATGGTGGGAGATAGTTTATCCGCGGCTTCTATTACCAGTGAGTTAGAGACTCGCTTTGTCGGGCAAAGGGTTATTTACTACCCCAGCCTGACCTCAACAATGGGGGTGGCCAGGCGAGAGGCTCAGCAGGGAGCAGCCGAGGGAACGGTTATCATTGCTGATGAGCAGACGGCGGGGAGGGGGCGACTGGGACGTGTTTGGCTGTCACCCAGGGGCAGCATTGCTTTGTCTATTATTCTCTATCCCAGCCTATCTCACCTGCCTTCCCTCATTATGCTAGCTTCTCTAGCTGTAGTTCATAGTATAGAGGCGGTCACCGGCTTGAAGTCACAGACTAAGTGGCCTAATGATGTGCTCGTTAATGGTAGGAAGGTGTGTGGCATTCTAATTGAAAGTGATGTGCAGGGAAATGCAGTGAACTACGCTATTATAGGTATCGGGATAAATGCTAACCTTAGGCTGGCTGATTTTCCTGAGATTCTACCAATTGCCACCAGTCTTTCCGATGAGATGGGAAGAGATGTGTCGCGCCTGAGTATAATACGGTGCCTGTTAGTTGAGACAGAAAGGGTGTACCTGGCTTTATCGGCTGGAGGGTCTATTTACGAAGAGTGGCGGGATAGTTTGATAACACTGGGTAGAAGAGTTCGTGTAAAGACGGGCGAAGCTATATATGAAGGCGTAGCTGAATCAGTAGCCAGGGATGGTAGTCTCCTGCTGCGTGGCCCGGATGGCAGCCTGACCAAGATTGTGGCCGGGGATGTTACCCTGCGAGATTAAATAGCGACATCCTGGAGCCTGCTCTAAGAGCAGGCTCCAAGTTTACTCCTTATCGGCTTAATTTTGCCCTATGGCTATTTGGTGGTCTTTTCCTCAGATGAACTTACCTTACTACCCATGCGGGTAAAAGCCTCGAAAATGTTTATCGGCAGCGGGAAGATTATAGTGCTGTTTTTCTCTGAGGCTATCTCAGTCAGTGTTTGCAGATAGCGAAGCTGTAGCGCGGTTGGCTCCTTACCAATAATAGCCCCGGCTTGAGCCAGCCTCTCTGAGGCTTGAAACTCACCATCGGCATGGATGATTTTGGCTCGTCTCTCCCTTTCCGCCTCAGCCTGAGCTGCCATCATCCGCTTCATCTGTTCAGCGAGCTCAACCTCTTTAATCTCTACAGTGCTGACCTTCACCCCCCAAGGGTCGGTATGCTCGTCAATTATCTTCTGCAGCATCTGATTAAGCTTTTCCCGTTGCGTCAGTAGGTCATCAAGTTCAGATTGTCCCAATACATTTCGCAGCGTCGTCTGTGATATCTGCGAAGTAGCCCTAATGTGGTCCAGGACCTTGACTACAGAGGCCTCAGGGTCAACCACCCTGAAGTATACTACCGCATTCACCCTCACGGTGACATTATCCTTGGTGATTACTTCCTGTGAGGGGACATCCATAGTTATTACGCGCAGGTCAACCTTCACCATCCGGTCAACGAAGGGAATGATGAGAAAGAAGCCAGGACCCTTCGCCCCTACCAGCCGCCCCAGGCGGAAAATAACCCCCCGCTCATACTCAGCGACAATCTTAATCGCCATCATAGTAAGTACTAACACGGCGAATACAATTATTCCGATGATAATTCCCATTTATTTACCTCCTTTACTGTTTCTTGGTTACATATAGTTTTAAGCTATCGACCTTAGTGATAATCACCTCCTCCCCGGGTTCCACCCGGCCCGATTCCGATATTGCCGTCCACTGTTCGCCCTGAATGAAGACTGTTCCTTTGGGTTCCAGGGTTACCTTGACTTCAGCCGTCTTTCCTATCAGTTCTTCCCTGCCGGCAGATATCTGGCGCCGGTGTGCCCGAATCCCCCAAATGACTGTGACGGCTAAGAAAGCAATAACACAAATTATCACTGTAGCAATCACCCATGGGTCTAGCGGCCATGGGTTTATTTGAAACTCACCTGGGTCTATTTGAAACAATGGAAATCTCCTTTACTGTTTCTTGGTCACATACAGTTTTAAGCTATCGACCCTATTTATAATCACCGTCTCCCCGGGTTCCACCGGGCCCGATTCTGATATTGCCGTCCACCGTTCGCCTTTGAAGAGAACCATTCCTTCGGGTTCCAGGGCTGCCTTAACTACAGCCGTCTTTCCTATCAGTTCTTCCCTGCCGGTAGCGGCCTGGCGGCGGTGTACCCGGATTATTCGACTAATGACAAAGGCTAAGAGGGCAGCAATGGTAATTGTTACTGTGGCAATCAGCCAAGGATTTACTTGAAATAGTGGGCCTCCCTTGAATAAGATTAAGGAGCCAAGAACTAGCGAAGTGATACCCCCAGCGGTGAAAAGGCCAAAGGTGGGGGTAAATACCTCGGCGATAAAGAGACCGAAGGCTAGAACAATGAGCAGGAGCCCGGCATAGTTTACGGGTAACATTCCCAGTGAGAAGAAGGCCATTAGCAGGCAGATGGCGCCGACTACGCCAGGGAAAATAAGCCCGGGGTTGGAGATTTCAGCCATTATGCCGAGCATAGCCAGGCTTAATAGTAAGTAGGCAATATTGGGGTCACTAATAGCGTAGAGGAAATCTTCAATGATATTCATCCTGACATGGTTGATGGTAGCGCCTTGGGTATTTAAGGTAATCACTGCGCCGCCGAGCATGGTTACCTCCCGGCCATCAAGCTGAGCGACGAGGGTGTCAAGGTCAGGGGCAACCATATCAATGACATTAAGCTTTAGAGCCTCCTGCTCGGTGGCGGAAACGGCTTCTCTAACCGCTTTTTCTGCCCATTCCATATTGCGCCCGTGGGCCTCGGCGATGCTTCTGATATAGGCAGCGGCATCATTGACAATCTTTGCTTCCATGGTTTCCGACATTTCTGCTTCGCCCTCGGCGCTTATTGCCACCGGGCTAGCGGCACCAATAGCCGTATTAGGTGCCATGGCGGCTATGTGAGCGGCCATAGTAATGAATACCCCGGCCGAGGCGGCTCTAGCTCCAGAAGGAGAGACATATACCACTACTGGAACCCGGGCGCTAACGATGTCCTTGACAGTGTCACGCATGGAAGTGTCTAAACCACCGGGTGTATCCAGTTGGATGATACAAACAATAGCGTTACTTTCTTCAGCCTGGTCAATGCCACGCTTAATATAATCAGTGAGGACAGGGTTAATGACTCCCTCAGCGTGGAGCACATCAATGGTGGGGGTAGCTGCCTGAGCCTCAATGGCTATACAGGCGGTAGTTAATAAGCCCGATAGTAATAGAATGCGTATGATTCTTAGCATGCTCAGCCTTACCGAAAGGTTATTGGTAGATTATATTGTATAGTTATTGTCCCCTTATTGCAAATGTAAATGTTGAACAGCTAGGTAAAGTAGTGTAAACTTTACCCGCTATTCATAAAATTGTAAAGGGCGTGCTATGAGCGGGCAAAGGTGTAAGGGAACTCAGGACTTATCGCCTGAGGAGATGAGAGGATTCCGCCTGATTGAGGGGGTATTTAGAGACTGCTGTCTTAAGTGGGGGTATGAGGAGGTTAGAACGCCAACCCTTGAGTATCTGCACCTGTTCACCTCAACCGGGACACTTACCCCCAGCCGGTTGCACAAGGTATATTCCTTCCTTGACTGGGACGGCTGGAGTGGGGAGAGGGTAGTGTTGAGACCTGATGGCACCATCCCTATTGCCCGACTTTACATTGATACTATGGAAGAGAAAGGGTTGGCTAAGCTCTTTTATGTGACCAATATCTTTATCTTTGAGGAGACGGGGAAAGAGACGAGGGAAAGATGGCAGTGTGGAGCTGAACTTATAGGAACCGGCTCAGCTATCGCCGATGTAGAATTGGTAATGCTGGCTCTGGAGGTTTTGAAGAAAATTGGGCTTGAAGGTGTAGGGTTGAGGCTATCGCATGCCGGCTTAATAAAGGCATTACTGGTGAAGTTCGGGCTAAGTCCCAGAGAGCAGGCCGAGGTATTTGACCAGATTTTGGATGGGCATGTAGAAGCGCTGGCTAAACTAAAACCGGGGAGACCTGAGCTAGGCAGGGCGTTGACTCCTTTGCTGGACCTGAAAGGGAAGTCATCTGGTTTCCTAAAAAACATGAAGGCTCTATTTAATCAGGATTTACCTGAGCTAGCCCCCGCCCTTAATAATTTTATCAATATTGTTGACCTTCTC
>Ga0209979_1004702_pt1 | contig 11168 bp, 10 predicted proteins | sample AnhtaG_FD_183114 | JGI IMG/M metagenome (GOLD analysis project Ga0209979, IMG submission 183114) | Deep subsurface microbial communities from Anholt, Denmark to uncover new lineages of life (NeLLi) - Anholt_01485 metaG (SPAdes) (version 2) | ecosystem: Environmental > Aquatic > Marine > Oceanic...
TCATGATAATGCACTAAGAGCCTATTTGGATGGTCGTTTAGAAGAAGCCATTATAGAATGGGAAGAGGCATTGAAATTTGACCCCGCGAACCCAACAATTAAATCCTGGCTGAGAGGAGCCATACTGGAATTAGAGTTAAGGGAGAAAAGATAAGATCAGTTTTACTCTATGGCCCAGCGTTTTTTGGACAAGTAGGCTTCCTTTAGTGACAAGTCCGCGCCCACTTTGCCTAACGGATGTGCGATTGAGCCATCTGTGATAACCTCCGTCGACCCTTGGTTTCACTCCAAAAAATCATATAAATAAAACCTGCCCAATGCAAGAAAAAATCAACCGTTACCTGTCCTTTAATTCCTACTTTCATGAACACTTTCTAATAAATTATGAGTTGACAAGACAACTGAGATATGGTATTAAATTACCAAATAGTGAATATCGCTTCAGCGATGAGAATGGCAAGCCTTTCAGAAATATAAGCCGTTGCCATAATGCTGGCGTAGCTCAGTTGGTAGAGCAGGGGTTTTGTAATTCGGAGAGCGAGCCTGGAGATTCTCCGTCGGAAGTCGACGATGTCGACGATAAAAGGGACAAAAAGGGCAGTTGATACTTTAATCAATTTTAGTCAATTTTATGCCCGTTTGGATATACTAATAGACATTTCATAGACACTTTTTGGATGGTACCTTCTACATATAGAAGGTAATTTTTTTCTTTGCTCGAAGTATAGATTTCAGTGTTACACATAGTCCCAGAGTCTTTCAATCTTCCCTTCTTAGACATACCAATAGCACTTTCATGGGCTTTTTGAAAGAAGATAACGACTTCCCACAGACAACTGAATAACGATTTTTTAAGCGGGGTCTTTTACGGGAAGTCGCCCCGCTTTTTTATTTGTTAGATTGTTATTTAAGCAATTCTTTAAGCTGGTAAAAAATGAGTCCTAAGAGAAGTCATTTTATTTATCAAGATGAAAGTGGCAATGTGGGAACAAAAGGTAAGTTTCTCGTTGGCCTATTATTTACCAAGGAAAGGGATTCCCTATATGAGAAAATCCAGAGCATTAGACGGGAACATAATTATTGGCGGGAATTTCATTTTTCAGAAATACGTGGTTCCTCATATAAACGTTCACGTGTAGCTTGTGAAGTCCTAGCTAAAATATTGAGGGAACGTATCCGTTTTCGAGCGTTATGTATTGATAATAATAAGTTAAAGCTGGAATTTTTTGAACCAAAAGTTAAAGATATATCAAAATTAGGGAAGAAACACGCAAAATTAACTAAAAACAAAGGAATGTATCGTGCATATAATTATTTTACTAAACGACTGCTTTTAGAAAATGCAGGCAGTCTTAACGAAGCAGTTGTTTATTTGGACAAAAAAGTTAGGATGAGAGCCGATAATATCTTGGAATATCTAAAAAGGGAAGTCAATTTAGCTACCGGAAGAGGAGCAATAAAAGTGGTTGAATCCAGAGATTCAAAGAAAGACGACCTTGTAGGGATAGCAGACCTTGTGTTGGGGAGTATAAACTATAGAATGAAAAAGGGTAAAAACCCTATGAAAAAAGCTGTGGTAAAGGTCGTAGAGCAATATTTGGGCACTAAAGTCCGTTTCCGAAACTGGGTCTTCAAATAAAAATGGCTGTATGCCCTAATTTTATTAGGGTCTCGAAAAGAGAACCCGTTTCGGACAAACAGCCATTGACGCTATGAGTATATATCAGACTGTCTTAGTTTGTCAAGTATAAAATTGTAAATTTTCTGTTAATTTTTGAATTCATTGATAATGCTATAAAATCAAGGCTTTTTCTACAACCTTGTCTTTCAATTTGGAAAAATATCTAAGGAATTAGAAGACCTCCACTGAAACAACCGAATAGAAATTGTTCAAGCGGGGTTCTCTGGAAAGTGGAGGTTACCCATTTTTTCTCTAAGTTCTGGGGTAACGTAATTAATTTTTGTTGGTAAAGGATTATAGGGGAAACACCTGACCGAAAGAGAGAAAAAAATATGAACGGGAACTGGGAAAAATTCGAAGAAATTATGCAGAGAGAAATAAAAAAGGATGAAGAATCAGTGTCAGAACTCAAAGAAGATATCTTCCCCCTGCTTAGAGCTAATATCTTTCAACAAAGAGGTATGCTGTTGCATATTGCTTTAGTAGCAGGCGCTTTAGCAAGTTTTTCTCTACTGACACTGAGTAGTCCGTGGGTTTATGGTAAGAAATTTCTCGTTATCGCAATAATAATCCTTTTGAGCGTTATTGGATGGTCCTTTTTTTTATTGAATAGTATTCTTGATTATGAAGACAGCAATCTTAGTAGATTATTTAATGAATATTCCGATTTCATTTCCAAATTAATAGATAGCCGAGAGAAAGTCTTGAGAGATAAAGATACAAATAAATATATCAAATCTCTGGAAGAATTGCATAAAAAGTTTAGTTCCAGTTTCGAGAAGTTTAAAGAAGAAGGTAAGAAAAAATTTGAGCATAAGTGGAACATTAACAAGGGAATCCTGATATATGCCTTTCTTTCTGCGTTATTTTTAATTGCGCTGTCGTTTATAAAGTTTTGAAAATTTCTAATTTGTGCTGATAACATGTATCGTAGTCAGGACAGGGTTTAAGTTTCAAAAAAGAAAAATCTCCAGCGATTCTATACCAATATTTTATTATAAATAAGGGAGGTAAAATGAAAAGGTTCATATATTTACTTAATGCTATTTTTCTCTTACTTTTTACCAAATCGTTCATATTTGCAAATGACTTAGAATCTAAGGTTAATTATCTTTTGGAATTAAGTAAAAACAATGTTTCTCAAGCAAGTTCTTTGATGTCTATGCTGAGTTTATTAACAGCGTTTTTTGGATTAGTGTTTATTTCGATTGTTGTATACATCATAATTAGGTTAATAGAATTAGCTAAGCAAATAAAAGTAAATAAAGAAGTGTTGCAAACTATAGAAAAACACGGTGAGACCTTAACTATATTAGCCAAAGATACTGAGGAGATTAGAAATCAAATCCGAGACCAAAATTTGATGGCTAGAGGGATAGAAGAAGAAGATTATGGTAACTTTCTTAAAGAGGCATTAAAACTGGAACCTGTTCCGTCAAATATAAATATGATTAGAAATTTAGTATGGACTTTATTCAAACCAGACAAATATAAATCAGGGCTAGAAAGGTTGCGGAATATTTTTAGTGACTCTGGGATACCCACCCTAACGGGGAAAATAAAAATAATTTATTTCCGAACATTCAAGGAGACTATTCCCCAACACAAATTATTAACTTGGGTTTATGAGATAAAAGAGAACAAGAAAGAACTGGACGACTTAATAAAGCAAGAAATAGAAACTAAGATTATGATTGAGAGGGGTATGAGAGAATTCTGGAAAAACCTTCCCCCAGTTTATCCTGAACGCAAGCTGAGTCATTTGGAACAAATATTTAAGGATTTATCGGATTTTTCAAAGAAAAAAAAATCTGGTGAATAAAATTCATTAATTATTGCATAGTCTTCAAAAATATAATATTGTAAAAAACAAACGAAACCAATATAAATAATAAGTTCGTCTATTAATTGTTAGGACATTAAAAATGGGGAAAATAACAGAATTTACTAACCCATCAGAATTCCAGCGCTTTTGCTCACTTTTACTATCTGCTGAATATGCTGATTTTCAAGCAATAGATGATAGCGGCGGGGATTTGGGTATAGATGGATACATTGCAGGCAGTACAATTTATATGATATATTGTCCAGAAAAACCGCAAAGAAATACTAGCGCAAAGCAGAAAAAGAAAATTTCATCTGACATTGAGAAGGCTGTTAAAACCATTAAAGAGAAAAATCTTTCTGTCCAAAATCTTATTTTTGTAACTCCTGCGAATCTCAGAGCAGAAGTTATTCTTTATTTAGAAAAAAAATGCACGGCTCATAGCTTAAAAGGTATTTCGTATGGCGAGGATAAATTAACTGAATTAATGTCTAAACATCCTCACGTACAAAAACAATTTCCATTTCTTGTTCTTCCAGATTTAGCGAGTGACCTTGCCGAGATAAAAGATAGTGTTTCCGCAATAAAAGAAACTTTTCAAACCTCGCCTCAACAGATAGAAAGTAAAGAAGAAAAGGATATTTTTGCAAAGGAACCACGTTTAAAGGAAGCATTCAAAAATTATCAAAACGGCAATTTAGATGATTTTTTAAAAATTTCGCGAGAAATATATTACGAGACTATTGATGATAGGGTTAAACTACAAGCAATTTTAAATATTACGTTTAATGCAATTATCAAAGAAAATAATTCTGAATTAATTTGTATGTGTGAAGAAGGCATAAAAATAACGGAAAAGATTGAATTACTAAATAAGAAGGCCCTTTTAATGGCTCAAAAGGCGGCACTGCTTCAATTAGAAATTGATACGTTAAGAACAAATATGTGGCTCGAAAAACAAATTGCTGAAAGAATTGGTATTTTTGACGAACATAAATATTCCTTTCAGTTGCAACAAGCAAGAGAAAAGGCAAAAGAAGTAGACCAATTATTGCAGGATGCAGCGGGTATTGCCACAGCTAACAAATTTTATTGGACATTGGCGGGGATATATACTATTGTCGGCAATATGACAGCTAATACTTACATCACGGTTTCAAAAACTAAGCCGAATCTTATGGGATTCTATGATAATCGTTGCAAGACTGCTTATAGTGAAGCAAAAAAGATATATACTCTTCTTGGTTATGAAGAGGGCATATTAAATTCGCTCCATAATTTGGCAAATCATCTTAGAGCAACTGGTGAGATTGAACTAAGTAAAAAATATACTCAGGATGTTTTAAAAAAGGCAAAAGAAAAAGGATTTACTGTATTAGCTGTAAAAGCATCAGAAATAATATACTCGATGGAACACATGACACCTGCTGATTACGCTTTACCTCCGCACAAATTTTTAGAGAAAATGAAAGAACGCAGAAAAGTTGTTCTTGAAAATTTAAAAAAAGAGTCCTAACAACTCAATTAAGACAATTGAATAAGAATTATTTAACCGGGGTTCTCTAAAAAGTGGAGGTCGCCCCGCTTTTTAATTTAAGGTATTTAATACAACAATTGATAATGTCCACAACAATGTGGGTGATGTGCCAATTTGTGAGTACATCTGGATCAGTTCGGATATAAATAGTTATACGCCATTTTGCTGAATAGCATTAAACATAAGGAGGAGTATCGATGAAGAGAAAAGTTTCCATAAAAGAAATAAAGGATGAGATTAACCAGATTCGAAAAAGACACCCTAAGCTGAAAGATGACTCTGCGTTCGTGTTCTGGTTCTTGCGAGCTTACCTAGTTGATTCAGAGGAAGAAGCCTTAAACGCTTTGACTGGTGACAAAAGAGACAAGGGGGTTGATGCAATATTGATTGACGAAAGAGCCAAGCAAGTACATCTCGTTCAGGGGAAATTTCACCGATCATTAGGAGAGTACAAGGAAAAGAGGAATGATGTGCTAGGTCTTGCAGGCTTGGGCATTCTTCCATGGGCGAGTAAAGCAGTTCTGAACGCATTCTATTCGAAGCTGGACCCCCTCGTTCATCAGAAATTTGAGGATTTAGTGCGTTATGTACGCCGTAATGGATATGAACTACGTCTCTATTATGTGACAACAGGGCGCTGTAGCAAGGTCATTTCTAATGAGGCAATGGAAAGGGTTCGGCAGGCTGAAGGACCAGTCGAGATTTCCATCTTCGATGCTCACCAAGTCGTGATAACATTCAAAGACTATTTGGATGGTGTTGCCCCAGCGGTACGGACACTGTTGCTTAGGATCGCATCCGAAGATGCCATTCAGACTGAGGGAGTAATTCATCGGTTCGATTCAGAGAAACAAATCGAGTCTTGGGTGTTCTCGATGTCTGCAAAGGACGTAGGCGAAATGTACGCGAAGGCAGGTATTCGTCTGTTTGCGAGAAATATTCGAGGATACTTAGGCGAAAATAATATCAACGAAGCTATGGCCTACACGATAAGAAAGGAGCCTCGTAATTTTTGGTATTATAACAATGGTGTTACAATAGTTTGCGATGAGGCAAAGCGCGAAATAGAAGGAGGACAGGACGTCTTACGTGTGGAGCGACCACAGGTAATTAATGGTCAGCAGACCACAAGAATCCTACACAAGAACCAGTCAACTCGGGCAAGTCTACTGGTGAGAGTCGTCAAGATCCCACGAACTCCCGGAGACGAAGATGAGTATGACGATTTAGTCAGCTCAATAGTAAGAGCGACAAACTGGCAAAATGCTATCAGACCATCCGACCTTGTCTCCAATGACCAAATACAAGTGTTTCTGGAACGCGAATTAAGAAAACGCTGGTACCAGTATATCCGTAAACGACAGACAAAATCCGAGGCTAAGCGCTTATTCGGTGGCCAAGGCTTCTACCAGATCAAGAAGGATGAAATAGCCCAAGCGATAGCTGCGTGTGAGTTTGATCCCGCAATCGTGCGAAGGGGGAAGGAGGGACTATTTGATGAGCGATATTATCGGTCTATTTTCGGCTCCCGTTCAATATCTTTCTATCTTTCTCATTACTGGTTGATGCGCCAAGTGCAATCGACAGCTCACGGTTACCCTGAGCGTGCTTATGCAAAATGGCTTGTTCTTCATTTTGCGTGGGAAAAGACAGGGCGAGATATTGGTTCTGGACAAGCGGAGCGACGTTTTCGCTATGCCTGCGAGCATTCTATGGATGATGTTTTGCGACAACTGCGCAAATCGCTCGATGGTATATTCAGAGCAGCACTTGCATTCTATCGTTTAGATCGCGGTAAAGGACCAGAAGCCAAGGATGTGTCAACATTCTTCATGCTAACTAAATTAGACCAAAAGTTTGATAGGTTTTGGCGCTCAGCCAAAAACCCTCATCGGAGGAAAGTTGAAGACAGATTAAGAAGATTTAGACTTGCTTTGGACGGTGTGGAAATCGCAGGATGAGATAATGGGCAAAGTCCCATGGAAATTGCGAGTTACTTATCACTGCTAAGTGCGTCGATAGAGTGGAGAGTAAAGAAGGCAAATGCTTCACTTTGCGAAGTAAAGTTCAAATGGGGTGAGGAAGGTTTCAGCACAAGGTCGTAGACTTCATTGATGGGAGGAAAAAAATAAGACAGCGAAACGGCGCATAACACAGCATATACGGCTCACTTCGTTTCGTCCAAATTCTGCTTCGCAGGACTTCAGATAAACTCAAAACGTTATATGAAAATGCCCACGTTTCCACAGGAAAGATTAAAAACCCTGTGCCCATTTCAAACTTAAAAATGGGAATATGGAAGGTTGATAAATATGATCGATACTCTTGACATATTCAAAACGGGGAAAGAAAGCAGAAAATCTAAGAACTCAATAATTCCAAATGATTTAGATTCAATAAGGTCAACACTGTTTGGAAAATTCTATGAAGGGATAATCACTAAATGGTTAGAAGAAAATGAAAGGTATATCCATAAAAAGGGAAAACCTTGTGTATATTGGAATGATATTCTTGAATCGAAATTTGATGATGATTTATCTGTCAAGTTAAATAAATCATTAAAGTATAAGAAGGAACATAATAAGCACACAAATTCGGATGGCTTATTTGAGAAAGATGGAAAATTCTATTTGTGGGAAGCAAAACATTGGCCTAAATGGGATGAAGGAGGTAAAGAAATTCCAACACAGGTAAAAGACCTATTAGGTGACAGTCCATGGATTCTCGCGAAGAAAGTTAAATATGGTGGAAAACCCATTAAGATTGATGGTATTCTGTTTTCGTGGTGGCAAAAATTTGATGGGTATGATACGATACAGAATGAGATTGGACAGATAATAGACTTACCGTTTAAGTTCTATTTTACATCAGAGATTATTGACGATTGTAGAAAGAAAAAATACAATTGGTATAAAGAACTTGTTAATGAACAAAAAGAAAACATCGATGAATTTTTCAAAGAGCTTCTCGGAGAGAAATAGAATGCTACTGCTGGCTTTGTGAATACTCCTTATTATAAGGTAAATATAACGGGATTCTTTCCCTACTCGTAGGTCGATTTGGAAGCCAAAACTACAAAGGGATAAAGATGGCCGTTAAAACGCAAGCAATAGATTTTAAAGATGCCCTGCTTACAATTATGTATACTCAAGAGGCTCTCATCAAACTTTTGGTTAGAAAGGGTATAATCACAGAAGAAGAATTATTAGAAGAAATTAAGAAAATAAAGAATAAAAAGGCTGTTCCTTCCGTGTAAAGTGAGAGTTATTCAAAATGGATTGGGTTTCTCTCGGTTTTTGATTTCCAGTCACATGAAATCGCAACTTTACAAAGGATATTAGAATGACTTACGCTAAGGCGATTTATGTTGATTATTGCCGTTCCAATATTCGTTCCGCTATTCGATTTGGCATTATGATTTCACTTATATACCTATTAATCGCCATTATTCTTTTATGTGTTCTAAATAAAACAAGCCAGTGGAATGCAGAATTCAATTTACTCACTTGGAGATTGGACATACCAGAGCCCTTTCCAGACCTATTTATGCAAGTGAGTAGACAATTTTCGGGCATTACTATAGCGTATTTATTGAGCTGCATGTTACTCTTTCTTTGGTGGGGAGTCTTGATGGCATGTCTCTTTGAAGTCTATTCGCTTGCAATTCGTTTTTTGCTTCAAAAGATAGGTCTCCAAAGAAGAAGGGATATGGAATATTTTGAACGGCATAGGGCTTTTCTTTCTCCTGTTTTTAGCAAAATCAGTTTTGGATTAATAGCTATAGCAGGTTTTCACATGGTTGTGGTTTATGCAACCAGCCGAAACATGCGAACTGTCATATTTATAGGTTTTCTTTACATAGTATTGCTTGCTGTAACGTTGTTTATATGCCAGTATTTCTATGACTGGTACCACATTAAGGCCACAGACCCTAATCTGCTCAAAGTAGTTTATGGACGTAGAAGTAGTCTTGGAGATTTTTTCTATACACTGGCAACTCTCCTGTTTATCGTATTCATATTTCGAATTGGATTTCCTTTGGTATATTTATCAGCCAATTTAATGAGTGAAAGGATTTTTCAGAATGTTGCAATGCATGTCTTACATTCTCCGGCTGGGATAAGGGTAAACGAGTATCTGTCAACAATTGGGCAAGGGACTCTAACTAATCTTTTTCCAAAATTAGAATTTTTTTCCACCAGGTCGCGGTATTTGCATGTAGTAAATAGCATGAAAATGAATCCTGTGGAAATTCAGAAGCAAGTGCTCAGTTATTTGTACTGGATTAGCATGATTGTGCTCGGTCTCTCAATGTTGATACCGATGGTTCTATATAATTGGTTGCTTTCGAGCAGGCAGGCTCTGAAAAAGGCTCTAAGTGCTTCGCTTATCAGCCTTATTGGTGGGTTCGGGTTTCAGTTGGTCTTAGGATGGTTGTTTCTTATTCCAATGCCTTCTATTAAGAGTATGACCCTCGTGTCTATGGTAATCTTTACGACGTACGTGAATTGGATTTATAGGAAATGACATGATTTTTAATTAGATATGTAGCTCGCATTGTCGGTGTGAACTTTGCAGAAAATCAAGGTATCTGTTACTGTCCGTTTATTTAACAGGAGCTTTACAGAGAGGTAAAGTTCGTCCAAATACATTGTGCCTCGTTACAGAGCCAAGAAAGATGGAAGAGAAAATAACGCCTAAAACAATTTATGTTCGTGTAAGCACAAAGGAACAAGCGGCAGTTATTCAAAATAGATTGGGTTTCTCCTGCTTTTTGTTTTGGAGGAAATATGGCGATGACCATAAAAGATTGGGGTTTGATTTTGGGTTGGCTTATATCAGCGGTATTAGCGTTACTCAAAATATTAGAATATCGGAGAAATAAAGCAAGTATAAAGGTCACAGTGAGAGGTAATTACGGAATTATACCTGAAGATACCCGGTATGGTAGCGGAAATAAAATAGCTATCACAGTAGCTAATGGGGGACGGAGACCTGTAACATTAACGCACGCAGCTTTATTAATGCCACGTAATTCTAAAACCCATTATTTAGTTTCTGTTGATGCCTTAAGTAGAACTGTTAAATTAGGAGAAGGAGAATCGCATACCTATCTTTTGAATGAAGACGAAGCAAGAAAGAAATATAATTTAACACCAGACAAGTATGTTGCTTGCGTAATAGATGCTACGGGAAGACATTATTGGTCACGTAATAAATTAAAGAGATTAATAAAACTTGGTAGGGTAAAATAACCCATACGAGCAAATTGAGTGGGAAATTCTGAACTAAGTATGAGGAGTTTACACTATGGAACTGTACAATCCGCCCAATATCGATTTGCCTGCGCTCAAAATCGAAAAAATCCGAGAACGTAAAGCAATAGAAAAAGACCCTACGGTCAGTAACTTCATATGCTCTAATCTTTTGCTCGACATAGAGTTTAACAAATTGTATCTTGATTTGCTTAGAAAAAGTAGGGAGCTATTGATGTTAATAAGGAGTTCCATAAGCGAGGATTTCCTTTACGACCTAGCTTTGGCAGTAAAAATGTATGGCTCTCGAAAGCTAAAAGATATAGCTCTTGCGTACCTAGGAAAGAAATATCTTGAAGACCAAAACAGACCATTAGATAAAGCTGTATGCAAGAAGTTAGAGGGAGATTTCGTAAGGTATGTATCGCTGCTTTCTAAGCAGATACAAAATAGCTTAAGTGTCTTTGAAAAGAAGAAACGCAAGAAATTGTCGATACTATCATTGACAGTCGTAAATGTTTGCAAAAATTGTGGTAGGGTTATTTTCCTTGGTAGATTTAGGCAGTGCACTTGTTTTTGTGGAGAAAGGATAAGTCGAGTAACTAAAGTGAAACAAATTCCTGTCCATCACTTTAATGATAACCTTATCAATTTTCTTAATAACAACTATTGGCTCGAACACGGAGCAGATTATCTCCTACGAAGGAAGAACCTGAAAACTTTGGTGGGATATAGTGTGCTTGGGCATTCTGGAGTTAGCCATGAAATTGATAATATTGCAGATTCGAAAAGACAAAATTTTAGATTTTTTTGTGAATGCAAAAATTCAGAAGTAAAAGTAAGTGACATCTTTATATTTTCTGGCAAGAT
>Ga0209979_1004703_pt1 | contig 11168 bp, 7 predicted proteins | sample AnhtaG_FD_183114 | JGI IMG/M metagenome (GOLD analysis project Ga0209979, IMG submission 183114) | Deep subsurface microbial communities from Anholt, Denmark to uncover new lineages of life (NeLLi) - Anholt_01485 metaG (SPAdes) (version 2) | ecosystem: Environmental > Aquatic > Marine > Oceanic >...
TGTTCGTGACCAAGGACGGCAGCACTATCTGGGTTGAGGGGAGCGCCAGTTGCCGGTTCGAAGACGGAAAGCCCGTAGCAACGCGGGGCATCTTCCGCGACATCACCGAGCGCAAGCAGGCGGAGGAAGCGCTGCGGGAGAGCGAAGAACGATTCCAGTCTCTGAGCGCCTCGGCGCCTATCGGGGTCTTTCTGACAGATCTCCAGGGTAACTGCGTTTACGCTAACCCGCGCCTGCAGGCCATCTCCGGGCTGACGCTGGAAGAAAGCCTGGGATACGGCTGGAGCAAGGTGATCCATCCGGACGACCAGGCGGCGGTAGTGGAAGCGGCAGAGAAAGCGACACGTCCCGCCCGCGAGTTCTCGCTCGAATTCCGCATACTCACGCCCAAAGGCGAGTTGCGTTGGGCACATGTTCACACCAGCCCGATGTTCTCTGCGCAGGGCAAGCAAATGGGCCGCGTCGGTACCCTAGAGGACATCACCGAGCGCCAGCAGGCGGAGGAGACGCTGCGCGAGAGCGAGGAGCGGCTGAAGATCCTATTCGAATTTGCACCGGATGCTTACTACCTGCACGACTTGGAAGGCAACTTCGTCGACGGCAATAGGGCGGCAGCGGAGTTAACCGGTTATCCGAGAGAGGAACTGATTGGAAAGAACTTGCTGAAGTCGAACCTGCTTCTTCCAGAGCAACTGCCGAAAGCGGCGGCGACCGTGGCCAAGCTTGTACAGGGCCTACCCAGTGGACCGGACGAGTTCACCCTGATTCGGAAAGACGGCAAGCACATTGCAGTGGAAACAAGGGGGTTCCCGGTAGAGATCGGGAAGCAAACTCTGGTATTGGGCATTGCCCGCGACATCAGCGAGCGCAAGCGGGCGGAGGAAGCGCTGCGGGAGAGTGAGGAGCGGCTAAGGATACTATTTGAATTTGCGCCCGATGCCTACTACTTGAACGACCTACAAGGTAAGTTCGTCGACGGCAATAAGGCTGCAGAGGAGATAACCGGCTATAAGAGAGAAGAATTAATCGGAAAGAATATGCTGGAGCTGAAACTCCTACCTCCAGAGCAAATCGCGAAAGCGGCTGCGGCTTTGGGACAACATGCTCAGGGGAAACCCGCTGGGCCGAATGAGTTCGCCTTGAACCGGAAAGACGGCAGTCAGGTTCCAGTGGAGATACGGGCATTCCCAGTAAAGATCAAAGAACAAACTTTGGTGTTGAGTATTGCCCGCGACATCAGCGAGCGCAAGCGGGCGGAGGAGGAGCGAGAGAGACTGCACGCCGAGCTGGAGGTGAGAGCCATCACCGACAGCCTCACCGGCCTCTACGACCACGCCCACTTCTACCAGCGCCTGGCCGAGGAGATAGACCGCTCCAAGCGGTACAATCACGGCTTCGCCGTGCTGATGCTGGACGTCGACGACTTCAAGCGCTTCAACGACTCCCGCGGCCACCAGGCGGGTGACGAAATGCTGCGCCTCGTCGCTGACTGCATCCGCTCGGGTCTGCGGAGTTCAGACCTGGCCTTCCGCTACGGCGGCGATGAGTTTGCCACGATACTACCGCACGGCGACTCAGCAAAGGCACGGGCCGCCGTTGACCGCATAAATAGGCGCATCACCAAGAGGCTCAAACAGATGGACGGCGGGGCTGGAGCTCGCCTGAGTCTCAGCGCCGGCGTAGCCTGCTTCCCCGACGACGGTATAACTGCGGACGACCTGGTGAGAATAGCAGACGCTGCCCTGTACAGCGCCAAGTGGGTAGCATCGGCTCGCCGCGCGATGCAGCGGGAACAGGCTATCGAGTTACTAGCCTCCCCATCCGAGACCCTTGACGAGAAGCAGCAAAGAGTGCTCTCTGCTGCGGCCGGTTCTCTGACCACGATTCTCCAGGATGTCAGCGTGCCTGACATTCTTGCAGACCTGGACCTGCGCACTATCGCCGCCATAGTGGCAGCAGCCGAGATCAAGGACCCCTACATCCGCAACCACCATGAACGGGCCGGCCAGTGGGCGGCGGCCCTCGCCGAGGAGATGGGGCTTCCCCCCGAACAAGTGCACGACATCAGGGTTGCCGGCCTCTTGCACGACCTTGGCAAGGTCAGCATCAGCGAGGGCATTCTCAACAAGCCCGGCAAGCTGACCGAAGAAGAGTACGCCAAGATCAAGGAGCACGCCGCACTGGGGGCTAGCGTGATTGCCCACGTCGAGGGCCTGCAACGCTTGGTGCCGATCGTTCGCCATCACCATGAGCGCTTCGACGGCAAGGGCTACCCCGATGGCCTGGCTGGCGAGGATATCCCCCTGGAGGCGCGCATCCTGAGCGTGGTGGATGTGTTTGATGCCATGACCCACCAGCGCTCCTACCGAAAGGCGGCGAGCAGGGAGGAAGCCATAGCTGAGCTAGAGCGTGGTGCTGGCACTCAGTTCGACGCCGCGGTGGTAAAGGCATTTCTAGCGTTGGTGAAAAGACGGGGCGAGGAGCTGGCAGCCCCCGCACAAGCAACAAGCGGCAGCGCCATCCGCCCTCAGCCAAACCAGTCACCGGTCTCGCCTACGCCCAGTGGCTGACCCTCTTTCCCCCACTGAAGGCGTGGCCATGGCCAGCCACGCGCAGCGAACCCTGCTCGCTGCCAGCCCGCCCGAGCGAGAGGCCAACCGAAGTGGCCACTGAGAAACGGGCGAAAAAAGTCCGAAACGTGCTTACAAGATACACTGTGGGCCTCCTCCGGCTGTATTATGAACCTAGCAAGGAGGACCGAGATGCCGGAGGTAGACTTCCCCAAGGGGTTCGTCTGGGGCTGCGCCACCTCCTCCTACCAGCTCGAGGGCGCCTGGAACGAGGACGGCAAGGGCGAATCGATCTGGGACCGCTTCTGTCGCGCGCCCGACCGTATCAAGAACGGCGACACCGCCGATGTGGCCTGCGACCACTACCACCGCTACCGCCAGGACGTCGCCCTGATGAAGGAGCTGGGCCTGAAGGGCTATCGCTTCAGCATCTCCTGGCCCCGCATCTTCCCTGAGGGCAAAGGCCAGGTCAACCGGAAAGGCCTCGATTTCTACAGCCGGCTGGTCGACGAGCTGCTGGCGGCCGAGATCACGCCCTTCCCGACCCTTTACCACTGGGACCTGCCCCAGGCGTTGCAGGACCAAGGGGGATGGGCCAACCGCGACACTGCTCAGCACTTCGCCGACTACTGCGCCGCCGTCGTTGACCACCTGGGCCACCGCGTCAAGAGCTGGATGATCTTCAACGAGCCCTGGATCTTCACCGTCCTGGGATACATGGCTGGCATCCACGCCCCTGGCCTCCGTGACCCCTCGATGGCACTCCGAACCACCCACATCGTGAACTTGGCCCAAGGCCTGGCCGTACGCGCCGTCCGTGCCACGGGTAAGGCGGAGGCGGTCGGCACCGCCTTCAGCATGAACGGTATCTACCCCGCCAGCGAGAGCGAGGAGGACCGCGCCGCCGCCGAGCGCCTCCATGCCTTTAACAACGTCTGGTTCCTGGAAACCGTCCAGAACGGCCGCTACCCTGAAGCGTACGTGGACGGCACTCCGCTCGAGCGCATGGGCGTGCAACCCGGCGACATGGAAATCGTCAAGGCGCCCCTGGATTTCGTGGGTATCAACCTCTACACCCGTCTCGTGGTTGCCGATAACCCACACGACCGCAACCTGGGGCTCCGCATCGTGTACGTGCCGAACGCCGAGCGCACGGACTTCGGCTGGGAAGTCTACCCGGACGCGATCCACCAGGCGATTATGCGCATCTGGAACGACTACCACCGGCCCATCTACATCACTGAGAACGGCTGCTCCTACGGTGACTCACCCGCTGAGAACGGCGTCGTGAACGACGACCGCCGCGTGAGCTTCTACCAGCGCTACATCGCCCAGGTGGCGCGGGCTATCCACGACGGCGCCGACGTGAGGGGCTACTATGCCTGGAGCCTCCTGGACAACTTCGAATGGGCCGAGGGCTACAGCCAGCGCTTCGGCCTGGTGTACGTGGACTACCCGACGCAGCGCCGTATCATCAAAAAGAGCGGCTACTGGTACCGCGACCTCATCGCCGCAAACCGCCTTCAATACTAGCCACAGCGCTGCGACCGCCGACGGCAGGGACAGGGCTATTGGACCGCCGTCTGCCCACCGGCGGAGCACCCCCCGCAGGTGCGACAGCGAGCGGGGGTGTGCGGCTGGCCCGTCGCCGAGCTGATACAGTACACTCTAGCCCAAAGATGGATGTGAAGCTCATCGTCATCGACTACGGAGCGGGCAATCTGCGCAGCGTGACCATAGCGTTGGCGCGGCTTGGCTTCGACCCCTTGGTGACCTCCGAGCCCAAGGCAGTAGACAGTGCTGACGTCGTGATCCTGCCCGGGGTAGGAGCGGCTGCCGACACTATGAGCAACCTGGCGCAGCGCGGTCTGGTGGAGCCCATCCGTGAGTACATCGCCAGCGGTCGACCCTTCCTGGGCATCTGCATGGGGCTTCAGGTGTTGTTCTCGCTGAGCGAGGAGGGCGGTGAGCACCCCTGTCTGGACATTCTGCCGGGACGCGTACGGCGACTGCCCGACGGCCTGAAAGTGCCCCACATGGGCTGGAATCGTGTCCACCAGCGCTGCCAGCACCCCATCTTCGACGGCATCTCTGACGGCGCCTTCTTCTATTTCGTCCACAGCTACTATGTCCACCCTGATGACCCTTCGGTTGTGATCGGCGAGACGGATTACGGAGTCACCTTCCCCGCCCTTGTGGCCAAGGGCAATATCGTGGCCACCCAGTTCCACCCGGAGAAGAGCGCTGAGTCTGGCCTTCGCCTCTATGAAAACTTCCTTCGCATGACTCCGGCGAGCGGCCCCGGTTAAGGCACAGGCCCCTAACCGCTGTGGTCAACATCGCCTGCCGCGGCCTCATCTACATCTGAAGAGTTGACATGCTGACGTATCTGGACCAGCCTCGAGCCACCATGTCGCCACAAAGGTCCAGCACCACGAGCACGAGTGGGCGGCTGCCTGACCTGCGAAGAGACGGATGGCACGCTGCCGCCCACGTCCGGGCGGCTACCGCTCGTCCCCGGAGCCGATGGCCTGCTCCGTCTCCGGGTCGAAGGCGTGCATCCGGGCCATATCGAAGACGACCTGTACCTCCTGGCCGGGGCGCGCCCTGGTTCGGGGGTCCACCCGCGCCATGCACGGCTTGCCGTCCGCCACCAGGTGGAGGAAGACCTCACTCCCCATGACCTCGGTAACATCCACCATGGCCGTCACCGGCGCCGCATCCATGCTGGCGAGCTGGCACCACTCCGAGTCACAGATGTTCTCCGGCCGGATGCCGAAGATGACCTCTTTCCCCTGGTAGGAGACGAGGTCGTTCACCCGGGAGGCGGGGACCGGCACCCGAAAGCTGCCCGTGTCCAGATGCATCTCCTCCCGCTGGCCCTTCACCGTCGCCTGGAAGAAATTCATAGCCGGGCTCCCGATGAAGCCAGCCACGAAAACGTTGTGGGGCCGGTCGTACAGCTCCTGAGGCGCCCCCACCTGCTGGAGCACCCCATCCTTCATCACGGCGATTCTTGTGGCCATGGTCATGGCCTCCACCTGGTCGTGGGTAACGTAGATGAAGGTGGTGCCCAGCCGCTGGTGGAGCTTGCTCAGCTCAGCCCGGGTCTGTACTCTCAGCTTGGCATCCAGGTTGGACAGGGGCTCGTCCAGGAGGAACACCGCCGGGTCGCGCACGATGGCCCGCCCCAGGGCCACTCGCTGGCGTTGGCCGCCCGATAGCTGCCTCGGCTTGCGCTTAAGCAGCTCCTCGATGCCCAAAACCTGGGCGGCCTCATGCACCCGCCGCTGTATCTCCTCTTTGGGCGTCTTGCGCAGACTAAGGCCAAAGGCCATGTTGTCGCGCACGGACATGTGAGGATACAGGGCGTAAGACTGGAAGACCATGGCGATGTCCCGATCCTTGGCCGGCACGTGGTTCACCAGCCGGTCACCGATGTAGATGTCCCCCTCGCTGATCTCCTCCAGGCCGGCCAGGAGCCGCAGGGCGGTGGACTTGCCGCAGCCGGACGGCCCTACCAGAACCAGGAACTCCTTGTCGGGGATCTCCAGGTCGAAGTCGTTGACGGCGACGACGGTCTCAAACCGCTTGGTCACGTGGTCGTAGGTCACGGTTGCCACTGCCCGTCTTCACCCCCACCAACATTGTATCACCGCCGCCCGTCCAAAAGCTCACTACCCCTTTACGGCGCCAGCCAGGATCCCCCGGACGAAGTACCGCTGCAGGGCGAAGAAGATGACCAGCGGCAGCGCCATGGAGATGAAGGCGGCCGCCGTGAGCACCTGGTAGTTGGTCCCGAAGGAGCTGACCAGATTGGTGATCTTCAACGTCATGGGCGCCAGGCTAGGATCCCCCAGGAGGATCAGCGCTACCAGCAGGTCGTTCCAGACCCAGAGGAACTGGAAGATCGCCAGGGCGGAGATGGCAGGCATCGATAGGGGGAGAACGATGCGGAAGAAGACCCTCAGGTCCGATGCCCCGTCCAGGTAAGCCGATTCGAACAGGTCCCGCGGCAGCGAGCCGAAGAAGTTGCGCAGGAGATAGATGGCGAAGGGGAGACCGTAGGCGGTGTGGGCCACCCACATGCCCGCGTAGCTGCTGGTGCCGAAGATCCGCCCCCCCAGGACCGGGAGTTCGGCGTCGATCGTTAAGTCGGTGTAGAGCCGCAGCACCGGGATGAGGGTCATCTGCACCGGCACCACCAGGAGGGCGACCATCAAAAGGAACAGCAGGTTCCGCGCTGGGAACTTCATCCAGGCGAAGGCGTAGGCCGCCAAGGCGGCCACTAAGATCACCGACACGGTGCTGGGGACTGTGATGATGACGCTGTTAACGAAGGCCCGGGCCATCCCCTGCTTCTCCAGCACCGTCTGGTAGTTTCCCACGGTCAGGTCGAAGGGCTCCCTGATGGCATTCCACCAGCCCGAGGCGGCGATCGCCGTGGGATCCCGGAAGGAGCTCACCAAGAGAGCGATGGTGGGAATGCTCCAGATGACAGCCAGGCCGATGAGGGACAGGTGCAGCGGCAGCCGGGCCGCCAGACGCCTCGCGGTTCCCAGGCCGAGGCTCACCCCCGGCGCCGCCGCCGGCGAACCGTTCGAACTGGAGGGGTTTCGCCTCGCCACTAGCGGGTCTCCTCCTGGAACTGGAAGCGCCGGATGCTGATGACCATGATGGGCAGCACCCACAAAAGGAGGACTACCGCCAGGGCAGCACCTACCCCGAAGTCGCCGATGCGGAACGCTTCCTTGTAGAACAGGGTGGCCACCACGTCCGTCTTGAAGCGGCCCCCAGTCATCACCCACACCAGGTCGAACTTCTTGAGCCCCTGGATCACCAGCGTCGTAGCCACTACCACGATCGTGGGGGAGAGGATGGGGAGGATGATCCGCCGGAAGATATGCCACTCGTTGGCCCCGTCCACGCGGGCCGCTTCCAGCACCTCCGTGGAGATACCCTTGAGCCCGGCGGAGAGGATCACCATAGCGAAACCCGTCCACATCCAGACGCCCACCAGGATGAGGGCGAGGTTATTGATCTGAACCGGCCGCGGCAGCGTGTCCGGCCCCCGCTCCGTTAACCAGGTGTGGGGTGCACCAGTGTTCTGCAGCCAGGCGGTCGACTCGCCACCCAATGAAGTGACCGTGGCGTTCACGGTGCCGATGTCGGTGTTGAACTCGTACATGAAGCGCCAGATGACGGAGGCGGCGACGAAGGAGACGGCCATGGGGATGAAGATGGCCGATTTCGCCGCCGCCTCGTAGCGCACCCGTCCCGTGAGGACGGCCAGGATGAGACCCAGGGAGACCGTGACGACGGTGAACAGGGTGAGCCACATGACGTTGTTGAGGAGGGCCGAGTGGGTGTCGCTCACCAGGGGCTGCGGGTTGTCGATGATGAACCGGTAGTTGTCCAGCCCCACGAAGCCCTTCGACCGCTCGTCCAGGAAGCTGCGGCGGAAGGTATCAACGACGGGATAGACGAGGAATACCCCCAGCAGGGCCAGCGCCGGCGCCAGCCAGAGCCAGGGAGTCCACCACCGCCGTCCGACCATCTATCGGGTCGCTCGCGTGGGGCGGGGCAGGCCTCCACCGTCAGCAGGCCGCCCCGCCCCGTTACCAGTGCGCGATGTGCCCTACTACCGAGCGGCCTCTATGCCGCTGAGGATGCTGTCCAGGTCGTCCGGGTTCGCCAGGTACTGGGTGACGCCGTCGAAGAACGCCAGCTGCAGCGCCCCACCGATGGCGTCGTCCAGGTCGAATCGGAAGACCTCGGCACCACTGAGCTGCTCCGCCTGGGCCCGCGACACAGCGTCAGGGTAGGAGTCCAGGCTCACCTGGCTGTTCACGGAGGTGAAGCCGCCCCGGCCCACCCAGACCCGCTGGGCCTCGGCGCTGGCCAGGTAGTTCAGGAAGGAGCACGTCGTCTCGTCGTCGTTGAAGGCATAGACGATGTTGGCGCCGCCTGTGACCCCACCGCCGGGGAAGGGGAAGAAGTCGAAGTCCTCGCCAGCGACGGCATCCGGGAACTGATCGGTGATGAAGCCGGAGGCGAAGCCGCCCAGGTAGACCATGGCCGCCTCAGGCGGACTCTCGAAGGGCGGGTAGGTGGAGTTTATGAAGTTCGTAGCGTTGATCCCCTCGGCGCCCTCCTGCACCGTGTAGCCCTCGGTGAGAGCGATCTGGCCGAACTTCTCCCAGGCATCCTTGGCCCGCGAGTCGGTGAAGGGGATGGAGCCGTCGATGACGCCATCGTAGACCGCGCCGCCGGCCTCGTTCAGGAGGATCTGCTGGATCCAGTCGGTGCCGGCCCAGCCGCTGGCTTCACCGCTCTCGACGCCTACTGACCAGGGCGGAGTGCCGTCGGCCAGGATCTGGTCGGAAAGGGCGACGAGGTCGGCAAAGGTGCTGTCGACGGTGAGCGGCTCGTAGCCGTTGTCAGCGAAGAACCCGGGATTGTACCAGACCGTCCCCTTGGTGTCGGCCTTCATAAAGAAGCCGTAGAGGACGCCGTCCACGGTGCCCAGGTCGATGAACCCCTGAGGGTAGTTGTCCCGTACCGCGTCCTCCAGCCCCTCGCACGCGGAGAGCGGTGTCAGCTTACCCTCCCCAGCGAACTGCTGAAACCGCCCTACCTCCGCCGGGATGGCGACATCGGGCGGGTCGCCGCCCTCAACCCGGGTGGTGAGGACGGTGGTGATGTCCCTGGTGCCGGTGAAGGCCATGCTGCCGCCTGTGTCCGTCTCCCACGGGTCGGCCATCGCCTCGAACGACACGAGCTCTTCGTCGCCCCAGATGCCCAGGACGTTCACCGTCCCGATCTCTGCCTCTTCCTCCTCCTCACACGCAACCAAGCCTAGGGCCGCGAAGGCAGTAATAGCGACCAAGATGAGCACCAGACGCGACCTCTTGCTACGAAACATGGGGCCCCTCCTTTCTCACTCGTACGCGGAAATTGAGATGACCTGACTCCACACGATACGACTCGCTCGCTCCCTTGTCAACTCTCAAGCAATTGGGGGCAATCGCTATTTCGATGGCTGGCGCGCCAGAAGCGTGCGCTGACGGTGATGGTCGGGGAGGCACCTGAGACAGTACTAGCGCCCGGCGCTGGCCGCCGGCGCCGCCACGTACCGCTGTAGCATCGCCAGGCTGGAGTGTCCGAAGAGCGCCGCCAGGGCTCTCGCACTAGCCGTTGCCGTGCCGCAGAGGCGGCCTCACACTACTCGCTGGCGCTTGCCGGCAGCGGCAACCCCAGCCATTCGTAGAGTCCGTCAATGTCAGGCTGGAAATCGAACAGCACTGGATAGCCGGGAGGCACCGCCTCGACCTCCAGCAGGGCGAAGCACCCCGGGCAATAGAACTCCCGCAGCTCCATCCACTCGGGATCACTGTGCATCATTTGCGGGTAGATCTCCCGGAGCAGCGATTCGTCGTTGCGCACAAACACTCGCGCCTTCGTCTTCCAGTTCTCCCGGTAGTCCCCGAATTCGTGCCCGCAGTCGCAGCGCACCACCCGCTGAGCCCCCTTCTGCACCACGTACAGGTGCTCAGCCAGGGGGAGAAGAACGGGCTCTTGCCAGCCGAGGCGCTCTCGCAGCACGTCCATGACTACCTGGAAGCGATCGGGGTCCTTGGGATGGGAGATGATCTCTTTGAGCTGCGGCCAGGGGAGCCGCGCGTCGATCAGATCCTCGGCTGTTCGTCGGTCCATCTCACCCCTCCTACGGCTGGAAGCCCTCGGGCAGCTTCCAGAAGGCTCGAAACTCCTGCGCCCAGGCTTGCGACAGGCCCATGCTCTCGCGAAGCATGCCCCGAACGGGCTTCGCCAGCTGCCCCTCCTCGATGAGTTGGCGCTCCCGCTGCCAGAACTCCTCGTAGGGCAGGGACCGTTCGGCCCGCAGGCGTCGGATCTCCTGCTGCCGCGCGTCCGTGGCTTCCTGGTCCAGGCTCCACTTCTCCTGCCCTTCGTCGCGGCTGGCCACGACGCCGAACACGTCTCTCGCAATCCGCTCGCTGAAGATGCCCTCATTCATGTCGTCCACCACCCGCTGCCCAGGTCGTTCCAAGGGGTCACCGCAGCCCGGCCCACCGGAGAGAACGTAGTGGAGCACATCCCTGTCATGGAAGATCTGCGGCATCATCATCGCGGCGTGTCTTCGCATTATCTCGCCGCCCGCTTGCTCCTCGAACTCTTCCGTTTCCGGGTCATCGCCCAAGGGGTAGGGCTGCCCTTTGGAAGCCCGTTCCATAATCTCACTGCCTCTACTCCAGAGGCGGTAGCTGGTCGCCTGTGGATAGCCGCCGAAGATCCCGGGACCCATGAAAGTCGGCCCGTCCGCCCGGCCGATGTAGAGTTCGGCATCGCGGTTGCCCACGAGCACCCGCAAGGCTTCCCAGCCCGAACCGCCGCGGTACTTGCCGTAGCCAGCCGTGTTTGCCTTGACCCGCCGGGCGAGATAGGGAATGCCTATCTCCAGGAGCTCCCACAGTTCGGCATCGCCCTGGTCCGACTCCGGGTTCCACATGGCGTAGCCCCAGTCCAGCCCGTCGTGCACGGCGCTGGCCCCCAGGCCGACGGCGCTTATCTCGAAAT
>Ga0209979_1004704_pt1 | contig 11167 bp, 9 predicted proteins | sample AnhtaG_FD_183114 | JGI IMG/M metagenome (GOLD analysis project Ga0209979, IMG submission 183114) | Deep subsurface microbial communities from Anholt, Denmark to uncover new lineages of life (NeLLi) - Anholt_01485 metaG (SPAdes) (version 2) | ecosystem: Environmental > Aquatic > Marine > Oceanic >...
GATGCGCAGGCCGTGCGTCCAGATGGTCTCCGACCAGCGGCCCCAGTTGATGTCAGCGAAGAAATCGCGCATGGAGTCCTCCTTCTCTCATGAGCCGGGTGGTTGCCCCAATGATACCGAAACCCTGGGAGGGGTCGAGGTTGCTACCCTGGAAAGTTCCTTTCGGGAAAGGATCTCGCTAAATATGGATCCGCTCCAGGGGAGCGAAGCTCAGCAGCAGCTTCTTGATGCCCGCCTCCCCCTGGAAGGCCACCACCACCTCCTGGTCGGAGCCGGTGACCGTGCAGCTCACCACAATGCCCTCGCCGAAGCGGGGGTGGCGGACCCGCTCGCCGGCGGCGAAGGCCGCTTCGCTGGGAACGGCGGGCTCCTTGCGAAGGCGGCTGGGGCCCCGCAGCACAGCCTCGACCTCCTCCTGCACCGCCTCCCGCCGCGTGACCAGCTCCGAGGGCAGGTCCTTCAGGAAGCGCGAGGCGGGGTTCGCAGCGCTCATGCCCATGAGATGCCGGCGGAAGGCCCGCACCATGTAGAGGCGTTCCTTGGCACGGGTCATGCCCACGTAGCAGAGGCGGCGCTCCTCCTCCATCTGGGCGGGGTCATCATACGAGCGGATGTGGGGCAGCAGGCCCTCCTCCAGGCCGACGATGAACACCACCGAGAACTCCAGCCCCTTCGCCTGGTGGAGGGTGATGAGGGTAACCGCGTCGGCCCTCTCGTCGTACTCGTCGATGTCGGTGACCAGGGCCACGTCCTCCAGGAAGGAGAGCAGGGCGGCCTCGGGGGCCAGGCCGTCGTACTCCGAGGCCACGGTGAGGAGCTCCTGGACGTTCTCCCAGCGCTCCTCGCCGTCGTCGAACTGGCCCAGCAGGTACTGACGGTAGGCGGTGCGCTCCAGCGCCGACGTCACCAGGCTGGACAGGGAAAGCCTGCCGGCCTCCTCCCTTAGCCCCTCCAGCAGCGCCACGAACGAGGCCACCGCCTTGGCCGAGCGGGGCGCGAGCGGGTGCGGGGCCGCCTCGTCCCCGGCCGGGGCTTCTCTTGAGACGGCTTCAGCCACCCGCTGCATCGCCAGGTAGAGCGGGACCTCCAGGGAGGCGGCCCAGCCGTCCAGCTCCGCCAGCGTCTTCTGGCCGATGCCCCGGGCGGGCACGTTGATGACGCGGCCGAGGCTGACGCGGTCGTAGGGATTGTGGACCAGCCGCAGGTAGGCGATGATGTCCTTCACCTCGCGGCGCTCGTAGAAGCGGGTGCCTCCCACCAGCCGATAGGGGATGGCCTCCCGCAGGAGGGTTTCCTCCAGGGCGCGCGACTGGGCGTTGGTGCGGTACATGACGGCGATGTCGCCGTGGCGGCGGTCGCCACTGGTGACCAGGGTCTGCACCTCGGCGGCCACGAAGTCGGCCTCCTCCGCCTCGTCGTAGGCCTCGTAGACCGCGATGGGTAGACCGGCGCCCTTCTCGGTCCACAGCTCCTTCTCCTTGCGCTGGCGGTTGACGCTGATGACGGCGTGGGCGGAATCGAGGATGTTGCGGGTGGAGCGATAGCTCTGGGAGAGGTAGACCACGCGGGCGTTGGGGTAGTCGCGCTCGAAGTTGAGGATGTTGCGGAGGTCCGCGGAGCGCCAGGCGTAGATGGACTGGTCGGGGTCGCCGACCACGCAGATGTTGCCGTGGCCCCCGGCGAGCTGCCGCGCCAGGACGTACTGGGCCACGTTGGTGTCCTGGAACTCGTCGATGAGGACGTGGAGGAAGCGCTCCTGATACCTGCGCAGGACCTCGTCGCTCTCGCGGAAGAGGACCACCGTGCGCATGATGAGGTCATCGAAGTCGAGGGCGTTGTTCTCCTCGAGGAGGGCCTGGTAGCGCTCGTAGCAGCGGGCAACCACTTCGTAGAAGTACTCGCGGACGCCCTGCATGTAGGCGGCGGGGGAGGCCAGCTCGCTCTTGGCGCGGGAGATCGTGGCGAGGACGGCACGGGGCTGGAAGCGGCGGGGGTCCACCTCGAGGTCAGCCATGGCCTGACGCATGAGGACCTGCTGGTCGGCCTCGTCGTAGATAGCGAAGCCACGGCCGATGCCGATCTTCTCGCCGTCGGCGCGCAGGATACGGGCGCAGACCGAGTGGAAGGTCCCCAGCATCAGCGAGTGGGCCGACTCGCCCAGGAGGGCGACGACCCGGTCGCGCATCTCCCGCGCCGCCTTGTTGGTGAAGGTGACGGCCACGATGCGATAGGGGTGCACGCCCACCTCCGCCACCAGGTAGGCGATGCGATGGGCGATGACGCGTGTCTTGCCGCTGCCGGGGCCGGCCAGGATGAGGAGCGGCCCCTCGGCAAGCTCGACCGCCTCTCGCTGGGCGGGGTTAAGGCCCTCCAGGATGATGGTAGGTTTCATAGGGCAGCCCCATTCTAGCACCAGGGGAGGAGTGGTCCACTATGGGCGAGAGGGGACTGCTGAGACAAGAGTGCGGGGAGAAGGGGCTGCGCAAGCGGCTGGTCAAGCGAAGCGCCAGATGAAGGGCGATTACGGCGTAGGGCTGTCGATAGGGCCGGGGCGGTGCGTCTAGCTCAACCTGTTAGGCCCGACGGAGCGATTCGACGAATTCGCACACCATTCGGCCGGGCCTCAGTAGTAGCGGCCGGCGTTTGGCCTTCCCATTCTCCGGCTACGAATCCTCGAGGCGGGGCCTGTCACGCCCGTATCTCTCTGCTTGTCGGACAATATGCTCTCCCTGAGCTCCGAATTTCGACATCACCTCCGGAATGATCGGCTCGGTCACGGTGCCCGGTAGCCCGCTTTGTTCCAAGTAGAGCTTCTCGGACTCCTCCTCATCGGCTAGGTAATCGAGAAACACACCAACCTTGCCGACGCGTTCCCTAATGCCTTGGACCAAGCCGCCATCCGCCAGCGCTGCCGCGCAAAGCTTGTCAAACCATGCCTTTGACTTGATCGGGGTATCCATAGAGACGAGGTCGAGGTAGGAAAACTGCTCAATGAGGGTGGTCAGGTAATAGTGTCCGGCAGATGTTATCCGAACCAAGTCGGCACCTTCGCCTTGCACCCGGTACCCATTGGCTGCCTCTATCAGCCTTTGCTTCAGAAGCGGATCGAGTATCCGGCGTATTCCTTCCTCATCACTCACCACAGACCGGAAGGCGCCGAAGAGCCGCCCCACATCGACAAATCCGCGGCCTGGAACCGCGTCGATCTGCCGCACGCTCTGAAGATAGCGCAGAACCCGCACTTTCTGGAAATGCGAATAGAAGCCGTCATCCTCAACAGAGAAGAGATTCTCAACCAGGCTCCTTCCCGAGTCGTAGTACCGACGTTCGGCAAAGGCGATGCTTCTGAGGACATGGTGGAAGGGAACGGCGTAAGAGCCCGACACCACGTATGACTTGATGTACTCGTCAGTATTTGTGTGGCCCGACGTGAGGAACGTAGCGAACATGTCGAGGCCTTGGCGAACGTCTTTGGCGGAGAGCGCTTCAAGGAACAAGATATTTCTCTGGTCTTTCCCGAGAAACGAGTCAATGAGGATCTCCAGGAACTGTCCGAGGGAGATCGGCGCAAACTCCAAGCCACTACGGGATCTCACGGAAATGCTTTGCACGCCCCTCTCTTTCTTGGCGAGCTCCAGTCGCTTTGAAAGCACATTCGCGATGCGCGGGGCCGCGATGTGGTAAGCGTATCTGTGGTACGCATCCAGTGGGGGGCTGTTGCGGAACCGCCAATACGTCTCTTCCCGCATGGCAAGAATTCCAAGGCACCCCCATATCCGGCATTTCTGAAACGCCAGTCTCAGCGCTCTGTGCTGAAACTCCTGTCCCAGCTGGTCCACATTGTCAAATATTACGCATACCTGCTTCCCATGCCGTGCGCGTAGGTAGTGAATCATGCATCCGACGTGCTCTTCGGTTCTGGCCAGGCGATCTCGGAGATGATCAGACACCAACTCCCAGAAACGATTTGGGTCGCTCCGCCAGTATGGCGCGAGGACGCCTCTGCGCAGGCTCGCAATTTCTCGCTCGTAAATCTGCAGGAACGTTTCCCACGACCCCAGGTTGAACTCCTCGTGCCCCTCTCGAAGTTGTTCGGCGACCTCAGAGTCGACGAAGTCAGCTACATTCGGAACGTCTTCGCTCGTCGTAGTGAAGTCAAGAAACACGGGGAGAACATGTTCCTTAGCCGTGCCGGCAATCAAGAAACGAAAGTACCTATGTACGAAAGTGGTTTTCCCGGCACCCACGCCACCGACCAGCAGCAGAACGGTCCCCTCAGGACGGCCTTGGTCTTCTGTGACAGCTACTTCCAGTGCCAGGTCGATCTGAGGAGCCTCCCTCCGTGTTGTGACAACCTGCCGAACCGGGAGGCCCAGACTAGGAACACGATCGGCAAGCAGTGCGTCTAGCTGTTTGCCGTACTGAGCCTGCCTTCTTGATTCGACGTATGCCTGTTGCAGGACATCTGCGCGGTCCACGCCCACGAGTTCTGAGAAGTAGTGCCGGATCACCGGCGCCAGGGACACATCAACCGCGTTCCTGTCCATCACCTCGTCCGGGAGATGAACGCAATCAAGCACGCGTTGAGAGAACTGTGGGGCTGGACGCAGGAATTCGCCGCTCGCCAGAATCTCCTTCAGCTTTTCCTCACAGTTCCCGAGCGGCGAAAGCAGGTTCCAGAACAGGACGTACTTGGACACGATCCTGTCCAAGCCATCCAGGAGCAGCGTGTCGTACCCGCTCCCGCCTGTCGTCTTGTAGGCAAGCGTTACTGCAAACTGCACTCCATTGGAGACAACCCCCACGGGCACGCCCTCGCTCTTGCAGTAGTTTACGACTTGCTGAAGCGCGCTATGGAGCGACGGCGATTTCGACAGGATTCCATCGCGTCGGGCTCGCAGCGAGGTACCAGCCGGCATTTCGAAGTACGACCCGGCTCTCTTTGCCTCGACCACTAGTCTGTTTGACGGGGATGTAAACCAGTAGTCCAAGTAGTCGCCATCAAGTGTCCGGGTCTCTCGTCGGATCGCACCCTCACCCCATCCAAGGACGTCCTTGAATATCCGGTCCAGAACCTTCGCGCGCGTGTCCGCCTCGCTCAAGTCCGTGGCCTGCCACCTGCGAAGCTCCTCTTGTGCATCGACCAGGGCCTGCAGGGATTCGTCTGCTGTGGTTGGAGGCATGTCATGCAATCTCCCATGGAATAGTACATTTCAGATAATACACCATCCGGCAAGCAGTGTGCCGCCCGCCATGCTGACAACCAAGGCCATCAAGTGACCTCTGCTCGTGACGCGCAACCCCCATTCCGCCACGGCGGGCTGGTATGCTATGTGACGATAGGCAGGGGGACTGGAAGGGGTTCCCGCGAAGCGCCCACAGGAGGATGCCATGGACAACTCGACGTCGCTGCTGGAAGAGATGGCCTGGCCGGAAGCCAAGGAAGCGCTGAAGTCGGCGCGGCTCGGTCTGGTGCCGGTGGGGTCACTGGAGCAACACGGGCCCCATCTGGCGATGGCCTCGGACGCCGTACTGACCTACGAGTTCACCAAGAAGCTGGCCGAGGCTGTGTACCCGCGGGCCGTGGTGACGGCCCCCATCGCCTTCGGGGTGTCGGCCCACCACATGGCGTTCCCCGGCACCGTGACCATCCGGCCGCAGACTCTCACCGCCATCGCCGAGGACGTCGGCACCAGCCTGAAGCAGCATGGGATCACCCACGTGCTGTTCGTCAACGGGCACGGGGGCAATCGAGACGCCCTGGGGGTCGCCAGCGACCGTCTGCGGTTCGAGCACGGGGTGAAGGCGGCACACTGCCTGTGGCCGATCCTGGGCTGGGGCGAGGGGATGCAGGCGGCCTCATCCAGCCGCGTGGGCCACTCCTGCGAGATGGAGGTCTCCATCGCCATGCACCTGAGCCCGCGGCACGTGAAGCCGGACCGCCTCAGCGAGGGGGAGTTCATCGACACTCCCCTGCGCCACACCGGTCCGCTGGGCGTGGTGGTGCCCCGCGCGTTCGACGAGATCACCGCCAACGGCGCCTTCGAGGGCGCCCCGAAGGCACGGGCGGAGCTGGGGGCCATTATCGTGGAGGCGGCGCTGGGTCGGCTGGTGGAGTTCATCGAGGATTTCCTGCGCTACTAGGGGGCGCCAAAGTGTCGGGAGGTTGACCAGCGTTGAGCAACCTGGTCCTGACCGGAGCCATCGTCATTGCGCTCGTGGCCGCGACATGTCAGTCGCTCACGGCCTTCGGCTTTGCTCTGGTCATGGTGCCGCTGCTGTCGCTGGCCTGGGAGGTGAAGCCGGCGGTGGTGACCAGCACCCTCCTGGGCACGGTCATCCTGCTGCCCCTGACGCTGGAGGTGCGAGAGCACGTCCGCCCGGCCAGGGCGGCGAGGCTGCTCGCGGGCAGCCTGCTCGGGATACCTGCGGGGGTGGTGCTTCTAGATAGGATCGATCCCGAGGCACTGAAGGTCCTGGTCGGCGCGGTAGTCATCGTCGCCAGCCTCCTTCTCTACACTCTGCCCCAGGTCAGTTGGCCGGAGGCGCGAGGAGCCACCTCGCTGGTGGTAGGGATGATCAGCGGGATGCTGCGGGCCAGCACGAGCATGGGCGGGCCGCCCGCGGTCCTCTACCTGCTGAGCACCGAAAGGGAGATGGAGGGCTTTCGAGCGACGCTGCTCGCTTTCTCCCTACCGGCGAGCGTGGTGACGGTGGTGGCACTCGCGGTGGCGGGACAGGTGACCGGGGAGATCGTGCGGGCCAGCGCCATAGCCCTGCCCGCCGTGGCCGTGGGGCTGATCCTGGGAAGATGGATGCGAGCATGGATCGATGAGGAGGTATTTCGGACCGTCGTCCTGGCCGTGCTCATCCTTACCAGCGTAGCGATCATCGTCTCCGCCTCCGGGCGCCTGATGTAGGAAGCCATGGTGGAGCACCGGAAGGCCGCCGAACAGCGCCGAGTGGATGCCAGCGAGTACACAGAGACGTACTTCCTGACGGCGTGTGAGGGGTATGAGCGATTCATCGCCTCCGGCGGCCGATCCATGGGCCCCCGCTTTCGCCGGGCGCTGGAGCTGGCTCGCATCGGTGCGGGCGAGCGGGTGCTGGACATAGGATGCGGGCGCGGCGAGATCGTGGCGGGCGCGGCGCTGCTCGGCGCCCGCGCGGTCGGTGTGGACTACGCGCCGGCGGCCGTGCGGCTCGCCGGGTCGGCGCTTGGCGCCCTGCCCGACCCGGTACGCCGGCAGGTCAGCCTGCATAGCATGGACGCCACCGCACTGGGATTCGGGAGCGGGACGTTCGACATCGTGTTCATGCTCGACCTGGTGGAGCACCTCTATCCGACCCAGTTAGACCGGGCCCTGGATGAGGCATTCCGGGTGCTCAAGAGGCCAGGAAGGCTCATCATCCACACGTCACCCAATGCGCTGTTCGAGCAGGTAGTCTATCCGCGATACGTCCGCCGTGTGCACAGGGCGGTCCTGGCCGTGTCGAGCGCGCTGGGCCTGCATGACGGCGTGCTGAACCCGACCATGCTGCCGACGGCGCCGGAGTTCCCTCACGCTGACTTCGACCGGCGGCTCCATGTCAGTGCGCACAGCCCGCAAGGACTGGCGACGCTGGTGGATCGTCACGGGTTCCGCGTTCGCCGCCTGGATTTCTGGGAGCCGCCTGGCGCGCCCTTCTACGCATCGCGGCGGCTCAATCTCGAGGTCAAGCTGCTGGACGTGATCCGCTATCTGCGGCCGCTCAGCCTCTACCCTCCGCTGAACCGCTGGTTCTGCAACCACATCTGGCTCGTGGCGGAGCGCCCCGCTCATTTCGGGTAGGGCGCGAGGATCTGTTCCCGGCCGGGCGGGTCGCGGGCCCCCCGCGACGGCAGGACTGGTAGCGCGCGGCGTATTGCTAGCCCCGTGTACTCGTTCAGATACATGGGTGGCACCTAGAATATGGTGGGGCGCATTCTCCGCCGTCTAAAGGAGCGGGGAGTCTTGGTGGAGCCGCCACGCCTTGCCGTCTCCGCTCGCAGGCGGCCTCGCCCCAGGCCCTACGCTATACGCAAGCCTAAGGAGTACCTGGCCTCCCGCCCTGGCGACATCGTCCAGATGGACACCCTGGACCTGCAGCCCCTGCCAGGGGTAGTGCTCAAGCAGTTCACTGCCCGCGATATGGTCTCCCGCTGGGATGTCCTGGAGGTACACAGGAGAGCCAGTGCGGCTACTGCTGGGTCCTTCCTGGATAGCCTGCAGGAGCGGATACCCTTCCCGGTGAGGGCGATTCAGGTGGACAGAGGCTCAGAGTATGAGACGGAGTTTGAGCGGGAGTGTGAGAGGCGAGGGATTCCCCTCTTCCTGTTGCCACCACGCTCCCCCAAGCTGAACGGGCATGTGGAGCGGGCTCACCGCACCCACCAAGAGGAGTTCTACCAGGTGGCTGATCTCTCCTGGACGGTCAGTGAGCTTAGGCCACAGCTCCTGGCATGGGAGAAGGTCTACAATACTGTACGGCCGCATCAGGGTCTGGGGTATCGGACGCCCCTGGAGGTCGTCTGTGAGTCTCAACGTCGGGAGAAGGGGTAGTGTCACCAATGTACTGGACGAGTACACTTCCTTGCCCGCCCGAATCGGCCCTTTGTATACTGGGGCATCGATGACTTCAGGAAGGGTCGCTTGATTCGAGCAGGCATCATCGGCGCTACGGGCTACGTAGGAGCAGAGCTGGCGCGTCTGCTCTGTCAGCATCCCGAAGTGGAGCTGGCCTCTGTCGCCAGCATCGAGGAGGTGGGCAAGCCTCTACGCGAGGTGTTCCCTCACCTTCGGCCAGCCGATGTGCGGGTCCAGGAGGAGCTGGACGACGTGGACCTGGTGCTGGCGGCCCTCCCCCACGGCGTCAGCGCCAAGGCTCTTCTGTCCTACATTCAGCGGGGCCTGCCCGTCATCGACCTGAGCGCCGACTTCCGCCTGCACCGCCTCGATGAGTACGCCCGCTGGTACAAGGTGGAGCACCCGGCGCCCGATCTCCTGGGCAAGGCCGTATACGGGCTGCCCGAACTGCATCGTCAGGAGATCGCGGGATCGCGGCTGATAGCGGTGGCGGGCTGCTACCCCACCTCGGCCATCCTCGCCCTGGCCCCGGCGGTGAAGGCCGGCCTCATCGAGCCCGACATCATCGTGGACAGCAAGTCGGGGGTCTCCGGCGCAGGACGCACCCTGGGCCTGAACTCGCACTACGCCGAGGCCAACGAGGGCGTGCGAGCGTACAGCCTGGACGGCCACCGGCACTTGCCGGAGATCGTTCAAGAACTCTCCCTCCTCTGCGAGGCACCCGCACCTGCGGTCACCTTCTTGCCTCATGTCGTCCCCATGACCCGGGGGATCCTCAGCACCTGCTATGCCCGGCTGCGGGAGGGCGCCCTGCCCGCCGGGGAGCGCGCCAGGGAGGAGCTTCGCACCCTCTACCGCGACTCCTACCGGGACGAGCCCTTTACCGCCGTGGTAGAGGCGCCGCCCAGTACCAAGCACACCCTGGGCAACAACTTCTGCCTGATCCACCCTGCCCTGGACGAGCGCGCCGGCCGCTTGATCGTGGTGAGCTGCCTGGACAACCTGGTGAAGGGTGCGGCAGGCCAGGCCATCCAGTGCATGAACATCATGCTGGGGTTTCCGGAGACGGCCGGCCTCCAGCAGATCGCCCTGTACCCTTGATCTCTATGAGTCCAAGCTTCATCCACCTTCCTGACGGCAGCGTCACCAGCGCCCCGGGTTTCCTGGCGGGTGCCACCAGCGCGGGCATCAAGTCCTCCGCCGCCGAGCGGGCGGACCTGGCCCTGCTTTGCGCCCTGACTCCCTGCACCGCGGCCGCCGTGTACACAACCAATCGGTTGAAGGCGGCCCCTCTCCTGCTGACTCAGCGGCACCTGGCCGACGGCCGCGCCCAGGCCGTCATCGTCAACAGCGGCAACGCCAACTGCCTGACCGGCCAGCAGGGCATGCGCGACGCCATGGAGATGGCCGATCTGGTGGCGAACCGCCTGAACATCCCTGTGACTGACGTCATCGTCGCCAGCACCGGGGTGACCGGTTGGCCGCTGCCCATAGAGCGCATCCGAGCCGCGCTCCCCCGCATCCAGACGACCGAGGACGGCGGCGATGCCTTCGCCCATGCCATCATGACCACCGATACGGTAGCTAAGCAGGTGGCGGTGCGTTTCGCCTACGGAGACGTGGAGTACACTGTGGGGGGCTGCGCCAAGGGCTCGGGCATGATCCATCCCCAGATGGCGACAATGCTGGCCTTCCTCACCACCGACGCGCCGGTGGCGGGCGCGGTCCTCGCGGAGACGCTGCGTGAGGCTGTGGATACCTCCTTCAACATGATCACGGTGGACGGCGATACCAGCACCAATGACATGGCAGTCATCCTGGCGAGTGGCGCCGCCGGCGGCGGCGACTCCTTCGAACACGGCCACCCAGCCGCCCCGGCATTCCAGGCGGCAGTGCGGGAGGTGTGCATGGGCCTGGCCCGCAGGCTGGCCCGCGACGGCGAGGGCGCTACTAAGCTCATCGAGGTGCGGGTGGAGGGCGCCGCCAGCGTGGACGACGCCCGCCGGGCCGCCCGCACGGTGGCGGGCTCCCCTCTGGTGAAGACGGCCCTGCACGGCGGCGACCCCAACTGGGGGCGGGTACTGGCGGCGGCCGGTCGCAGTGGGGCGGAGCTACAGGAGACCAGAATCACGCTGCACCTTCAGGATACGTGCGTCTTCCAGGGGGCACCGGTGCCTTTTGACGAACCTGCCCTGGGCGCCGCCCTCTCCCATCCCGAGGTGCGCATCCACCTGGACCTGGGGGTGGGCCAGGGCGTCGCTACCGCCTGGGGTTGTGACCTCTCCCAGGAGTACGTCCGCATCAACAGCGAGTACACGACATGAGCGCGCCTTCCCCCATCGTCGTTAAGATCGGCGGCAGCACCCTCGGCAAGCACGATACCTCCCTGGAGGACCTGGCGGCGCTCTATCGGGAGGGACACGCGCTGGTGGTAGTCCACGGGGGCGGCGCGACCGTCAGCGAATGGCTGGCCATCCACGGGGTGGAGTCCCGGTTCGTCCGGGGGCTGCGGGTCACCGACGAGCGGGCCCTCCAGGTAGTGGTGGCGGTGCTGGCAGGAG
>Ga0209979_1004705_pt1 | contig 11165 bp, 13 predicted proteins | sample AnhtaG_FD_183114 | JGI IMG/M metagenome (GOLD analysis project Ga0209979, IMG submission 183114) | Deep subsurface microbial communities from Anholt, Denmark to uncover new lineages of life (NeLLi) - Anholt_01485 metaG (SPAdes) (version 2) | ecosystem: Environmental > Aquatic > Marine > Oceanic...
AAACGGAGTGATTGCTTATACCGGTGATTTTAGGCTCCACGGACCCAGGGCTGACATGAGCCTGGAGTTTATAGCTAGAGCCAAGCAAGTTCACCCAGACATATTGATTACTGAGGCAACTAATATCGTCGATGCCAAGCTAGTGAGCGAGAGGGAGGTAGAAGAGAAGGTAACGCAGATAGTATCAAATACTGCCAGGCTTAGCTTAGCCGGCTTCTATCTCAATGATATAGATAGGCTGATAACATTCTGGCAAGCAGCCAGGACTAATGGTCGGCAGCTAGCCATGTCGACAAAACAGGCTTGGATAGTTCACAGGCTACGTAGTGATATACACCTCAATCTGTTTACACTAGAAGACCCCGGTGTCCTCATATTTCAGAGGGAGAAGAAGAAATTATATGAGTGGGAGAAGGTTCTATGGCAGCACTACCCGGACAAGGTAGTTGACTCTTACTATGTAAATGCCCATCAAGATAAGCTGCTTCTGGCAGCATCGTTTTTAGATATGAATGAGATGGTTGAAGTCCAGCCTGAGCCCGGAAGTATTTACATTCTTTCACAAAGCGAACCTTTTAATGAGGAGATGGAGATTGACTATAACAAGCTGCTTAACTGGCTGGAAATCTGTGGCTTGCCCCTTTATCAGGTGCATGCCTCAGGGCACATAAATCCGGACCAGCTCAAGTGGGCTATATCGGAGATAAACCCGAGAAAGGTATATGTTATCCATACCAACAGACCCAGGTTGCTAGAAACATACATAAGGGACCTGAAAATTGATGTAGTCTGTCCACGAGATGGAGAGGAGTACCCTGTACCCTAGAAAACAACTCCAACGCCCCAAAGGATGAGGGTGAGAAGCACTGCCCCTATGAATGCCGGTCTAGGTTCCTATTGACTTATGAGTGGTCAATAGGGTATATTTGATATGCCTATTATAAAGGGCTAAAGAGACCTTATAGAGCTGAATATAAGCCTCCGAGTTGCTGTGCCTAAGGGCATTTTGCCTATGGGCAGTAACCGATAGGGTGTGAGGGGAAACGCTTGCGCCTCCCGTGTTTGGAAAGGAGAGCTTACTTATAAGACTTATAGTGTCTATTTTCAGGGCACCTCCTTTCGAGGTGCTTATTTTTTTACTTCAGAAAAAGTATGAAAAATAAGGTATTTTGTTCTTTGACTACAGTAATAGTGGTTGTTAGCCTAATTGGAGGAATGGCGGGATGTGGAACCTCAACAAGGTTAAGGGTGGCAACAACCACTAGCCTCTATGATACCGGGCTGTGGGGATACTTAGAGCCAATGTTTGAGGAACAGTATAATGTTGAGCTAGACATCATGTATGCCGGCACTGGCAAGGCTTTGGAATATGGCAGGAGGGGAGATGTAGATGTTATCGTCATTCATTCTAAAGCTCATGAGGAGAAATTCGTAGCTGAGGGTTACGGTGTAATGCGAGTGCCCTTTGCCTATAACTACTTCCTCATCGTGGGACCAGCGGCTGACCCGGCAGGGATTAAAGGTATGAGTCCCGAGGATGCTTTCAAAAAGCTGATGGAGATTGGGGGCGGAAGCTTTGTTTCTAGGGGAGATGATTCAGGAACCCATTCCAAGGAGAAGGCAATCTGGGAAGAAGCTGGCTTTGATTATGAGACAGTCAGAAAAGCAGGGAAGTGGTATATTGAGAGCGGGTCGGGAATGGGACCGACCCTTATGATGGCCAGTGAGAAGCAGGCTTATACCCTTACCGACATGGGGACTTTCTTAGCTTACAAAAGTAAATTGGATTTAGTGCCAATTGTGGACAAGGGTGACATACTGCTCAATGTTTACTCCGTCATCGCCATAAACCCGGAAAAGCATCCCAAAACCAACATTGATATGGCAAATAACCTGATAAGTTTCCTCACCTCACCTGAAATACAAGAGTTCATCGGGAATTATGGCGTGGAGGAATATGGAATGCAGCTATTCATCCCTTGTGCCGGGGCAGAACCTGAATAACAGCTCAACATATTTAGCAGGAGTGTGCTGAGCCGCCAATACCTTTGACGGAGCTGAAATCAATTGGCTGAAATTTGGCAGGGCTTTATTAAGGCTATAGAGCTGATAGTTTCACTTGACCCAGAGGTTATGGAGATAGCCGGGAGGTCACTGGGAATTTCGATAACCTCCTGTCTCCTTGGCTCTCTGGTGTGCATACCTCTAGCAAGTCTCATCCACTTTCACAATTTCCCGGGCAAGAGGGTTTTGATTAATGTCATCCAGACATTCTTTAGCCTTCCTACCATTTGTGTTGGCTTATTTGTTTTTGTGCTCTTTTCCCAAGCCGGGCCGTTAGGTGGAACAAACCTACTGTTCACCCCAACGGTTATGGTGCTAGGTCAGATGATACTAATCACTCCGATACTGCTCGGTTTGACTATCTCGGCTCTGAGTGGTGTAGATAAGGCAATTTTAGATACGGCTATCTCTCTCGGTGCCAGTGGCTTTCAGGTTGCCGTCGTTGTCTTAAGGGAGGCGAGATACGCTGTTCTAGCCGCCATAATAATGGGGTTTGGCAGAGCCATTTCAGAGGTGGGGTTAGCTCTCATGGTCGGCGGCAATATCAGGGGGTTCACCAGGGTTCTCACTACTGCCATATCACTGGAAACTTCCAAGGGCGAGCTAGAGCTGTCACTAGCCCTAGGCATAATCCTTATATTCCTAGCCCTCATAATCAATACCGCCTTAAATAGAATACAGCAGAGGTAATAATGTTGTTAATAGAGGTAGTAGATTTACACCAAAAATATGGTGAGCGAGATATCCTGAAAAACATCAACATAAGGGTTGACAAGGGTGAAGCCGTTGCCCTAATTGGTCCCACCGGTGCTGGCAAAACTACACTTTTACGCTTAATAGACCTGCTTGATTTGCCTACCTCAGGGAGAATATATTTTGATGGTATAGATGTTACCGAGTTGAGAAGAATGAGATTAGAAGTGCGACGAAGGATGGCTTTTGTCCTTCAGAAACCAGTGGTATTTAACACGAGTGTCTTTAATAATATTGCCTATGGTCTGAAATGGAGAGGGGCAAGGGAAAGTAACATCCGAGAAAAGGTCAGCAGTATTTTAGAGATGGTTGGTCTTTCAGCCTATGAGAATAGAAACGCCAGAACATTATCTGGTGGTGAAGCACAAAGGGTGGCAATAGCCAGAGCGATAGCGATTGAACCAGAGTTACTGCTACTGGATGAACCTACAGCAAACCTTGACCCAATGTCGACATCAAAAATTGAGGAATTGATAGCAAATATTATTCATCAGTATGACACCACGATAATAATGGCTACCCACGATATGTCCCAGGGTCAGCGGCTGGCTGATAGAATAGGTGTGCTCATAAATGGTGAACTCCTTCAAACAGGAGTTCCAAGGGATGTGTTCAATTCCCCCCGAAATAGAGAGGTAGCCGAGTTCGTAGGCGTTGAGAATATTATACACGGGGTGATAGTGTCGAGCCAGGATAGGGTAGCTACTATAGATATTGGTGGTAATGTTATAGAGGCGATTTCAGATTACGCCATAGGAGAAGAGGTTTGTGCTTGTGTTAGGCCAGAAGATATAACACTAGCCTTATCAAGAGTCTCAAGTAGTGCCAGGAACTCGTTTATTGGGGAAATAACTCGGGTAGTATCACTTGGTCCACTCAGCCGCATTGAGATAGACTGTGGTTTCCCGCTAATTGCTCTAGTAACGAAAAGGTCAGCCGAGGAGTTAAATTTAGCCAGGACAAAGAAAGTTTATGCCACCTTCAAAGCTACAGGTGTCCATGTGGTCAGGAGAGGCAGTTGAACCAGAATTTGTCTACCACGCTCCTTCAGGTGGTAGGGAATTTGGAGGTGAAGGCTCGGTAAAATGCCTGAAATCAAAGCTGAAAAATTAGATAGCCTGATTAAAAGGAGAGGAAGATGACCGGTCTTTTCGACTCTTTTCAACGCCAGATTAACTACCTGCGAATCTCTGTTACTGACCGCTGCAATTTGCGCTGCATCTACTGCTCGGTAGGTTCGGTGCCCCATCTGCCCCGAAGTGAAATCCTTTCATATGAAGAAATTGGACGCGTAGTTCGTGTAGCCGCCAGTATGGGCATCAACAAAGTGCGTCTTACCGGTGGCGAGCCTCTGTTGAGGCCTAACCTGAGTAAATTAGTCTGGATGCTTTCCCAAATAGAAGATATTGACGATATCTCGCTTACTAGCAACGGCACTCTTTTGAGTAAGTACGCTGTTGAGCTTAAAGAGGCTGGGCTGAAACGGGTTAATGTAAGTCTGGATACACTAAGGGAGGATAGGTTCAAGCGCATTACTGGCAGGGATAAATTGGGAGAGGTGCTCTCTGGTATCAAGGCAGCACGTGGGGCTGGACTACAGCCCGTCAAGATAAACATGGTCGTTCTACGGGGCATAAACGACGATGAAATTATTGATTTGGCTCGAATGAGCACTAGCCAAGGATGGCATGTAAGGTTTATAGAATTCATGCCTTTCGGGACGCCGAAGGCCGAAGCCCTTGAGACGATATCTGCCCAGGAAATCCAGGAACGCATTCAGTCTCTAGGCACACTGGAGCCATATACCGGCAAAACAGGCGATGGTCCTGCCAGGTATTACCGATTGCCTGGGGCTAGGGGTACCATAGGTTTCATCACCCCGATGACTGAGCACTTTTGCCATAGTTGCAATCGCCTTCGCCTTACCTCCGATGGGCAGTTGCGCCCCTGCCTCCTAGACGATGACGAGGTCAACTTGAAAGAACCGCTACGTAACGAAGCCAGCGTGGATGAGCTGAGACACCTTATCCAACAAGCAGTCGCCATTAAGCGGGAGCGGCATCACCTGACCGGAGGGCTTGCCCCAGGGACAGTGAGGCGACCGATGTGTCAGATAGGAGGCTAGGGCATCAGGTCGGGAAAGTATGTGTAGCCTATTAAATATTTGCCTATAATGAAAATCCTAAACCCGAAATCCGAAATCATAAACAAATGCCAATGACCAAAAATCAAAAATTCAAAAAATATGAAGGCCGTTTATCAAGGGAAGTTTGAAGGGGCTTAGCCCCTTCAAAAATAATCACTTCCCCCTCTCCTCGCACAAGGCGAGTCGCCGCGGGAGACTTTTAAGGAGAGGGGGACCAAGGGGGTGAGGTCGATAAACAATCTTAACGAAAAGCCAGTAGCTTTGGATTAAGCTCTTTGAATTTAATTCTAGTATGTGCGCATTTAATTATGTCGTTCTATATAAAATAGAGGAGGCATAAGAAAGGGGGATGATGACCAAGCTAACTCATGTAAACTCAAAGGGTAAAGCCCGAATGGTTGATGTAACCGAGAAGGGTGACACGGAACGTGAGGCTGTAGCCAGAGGCAAGGTAATAATGAAGCCAGCCACCCTAGAACTTATCAAGACTGCTGGGTTTAAAAAGGGAGATGTTTTGGGCATAGCCAGGGTTGCTGGTATAATGGCAGCCAAAAAGACGCCCCACTTGATACCCTTGTGTCATCCATTATTGATTAACAACATCGTTATTGAATTCGACTTGGCTGGGGATGACTGTATAGAGATCACAGCTATGGTAAAGAGCACCGGCAAAACGGGGGTGGAGATGGAGGCTTTGGTCGCGGCGTCAGTCAGCGCCTTAACCATCTACGACATGTGCAAGTCTGCAGACCGAGCGATGACCATCACGGAAATACACCTGGAAAGTAAAAAGGGCGGGAAAAGCGGAATCTACAAAAGAAAGGGGGGACACTGAAGAGATGGCTAGGATAGTAGCTGTCTGCAGAAGCGACAAGAAGGGGGTGAGTAAAAAACCCATAGATGAAGGTCTTTTTAAAGAAGATTATGGTCTGGTGGGCGATGCCCATGCCGCCTCAGATACCCATCGACAGGTAAGCCTGCTGGCTTTAGCCAGCATTGAGAAGATGCGCCGGCTGGGGCTGGAGATAAGCGCCGGGGATTTTGCCGAGAATCTTACTGTGGAGGGGTTGGACCTGGTCTCCCTACCTATCGGCACACGGCTGGCTGTAGGGAAGGGTGTCATTCTAGAAGTAACCCAGATTGGGAAGGAGTGCCACACCGGCTGCGCTATCCTTCGCAAGGTGGGCAAATGCGTAATGCCCAAGGAGGGGATATTCGCTAGGGTAATCAAAGGTGGGTTAGTTAAAGCTGGGGATAAACTAAAGGTTGTGAAGAATAAGGCCTAGAACAGTGTCACTGTGACTGGCTCGCCCTTCTCCAGCAAATCGATATTCTCGGCTATCTCGATATAGCCATCCGCCTCGGCTATGCTCGTTATCGCCCCCGATTCTTTAAACATAGGGATGGCATCTCTCCCCTCGATCTTAACGGTTAAAAATTGCCTTCTTCCCAGGCTTCCGGAGATTCTTCTCGAAAGCTTAGCCTCAACGACCTCATCTCTTCTCAGCGGCAGGTAAGCCATCTTCCTTATCGCCGGCAAAAGGAATAGATAGGTGTTAATCAGACAAGAAGTAGGATAGCCAGGCATTCCCAGGATTGGCTTACCTTGTATCATGGCAAAAATGGTTGGTTTCCCCGGTTTGACTTGAATTCCGTGAAAGAGAACCTCCCCCAGACTCTGAAGGACATCGAATAGTAGGTCTCTCTCTCCTACAGAGGAGCCTCCCGAGATAACCACAAGGTCACTTTTTAAAGCTTCGGCAATTGTTGATTTGAGCTCCTCCGGGTTATCACCAACTATCCCGAACCTGATAGGAGTGCCGCCATTTGCCTTTACCACCGAGGCGATAGTATGGGAGTTAATATCGTAGACTTGCCCTTGCCTTAACCTTTTACCAACCTCGCATACCTCCTCCCCGGTAGGGATTATAGCCACCCTTGGTTTTTCATAGACTCTGATTTGGTTTATTCCTTGAGAGGCGAGCACCCCAATCCTCCCCGGGTCCAAGACGAAGCCGCGCCTCAGAATAATCTCTCCTTGTTTGATGTCCTCCCCTTTTTGAGCTACATTGGCTTTTGGGTAGACCGACTTGAATACCTTCACCTTCTTGTTTTCCTTTTCGGTATCCTCAACCATAACCACAGCATCCGCAGCCTTGGGCATCATTGCTCCAGTAGCAATTTGAATACACTCCCCGGTATTCACCCTCTTCTGGGGTGTTTCCCCGGCATGTAATTCACCAATTAGGTCAAGCACTCTGGGATTCAATTGGCTAGAATTAAAGGTGTCTCTGGCTTTAACAGCATAACCGTCCATAGCCGCTCTATCAAAGGGGGGTGTGCTTAAAGTAGCAATAACCTCTTCAGCCAGAACCCTCCCCAAAGAATCATCAATGTTGACTATCTCTGTTCTTGTGATTGGCTTTATGTTGGCGTCGATAACCCTTTTTGCTTCCTCAAAAGCAAGAAGTGCTCCAAAAGGCTTCACCTTGTTGCCTCCATAACCAGGTGCCCGATTTCAGGTAGAATTATCTTGTCCATTGCCAGCTTTGCCGCCTCGGGAGAGCCGGGGAGACAAAAAATGACCTTCCCCCTTACTACACCAGCAATGGCTCTACTCATAATACTACCGGTACCTATCTCTTGGTAGGTTAAGAACCGGAAAAGCTCGCCAAAGCCATCCAGCTTCTTCTCCAGAATCGGGTATATTGTGTCTACGGTAATGTCCCTGCTGCTTACTCCAGTGCCACCACTGACGATGATGACTTGAAGCTCCTCTTGTCTCAGAAGCTCGTATACCTTCTTCTCAATAGAGTCTGCCTCGTTTTTCAAAATACAATACAATATTACCCGGTGGCCGGTTTCGCTGAGTTTTTGTCTGAGCAGCCTGCCTGACTCATCATCCCGTTCCGTACGGCTATCAGAGATGGTGAGCACGGCACAGCTTACACTCTTGAGTACCTTGTGTTTGTGCTCTTGATAGCCCATTAACTCTTTTTTACCTGTTATCATCCTCCGACTTAATTATTATATCAATTTGCTTCAGTTCTTCGTCCTCCCTCTTCAGAGCACCTATAATCCCTATGATTACATTCTTAAAGACGCTCTGAACAAATACATTTAGTGGAACTGGCTTGTTATTGATGACAAGTGTAACTGAGCTTTCTACTCGGCTCTCCTGAGCAAGAAGCTGCTCAATAAAGTCGGCTATACCAGACACATCATCGGGTTTAAATATGGGCTTTTCTACTTTTACCTCAAAGTCGCTTACCAGAGCTAAAATATCATTTTGTGGATAGGGGACACGCTCACTAACCCCTTTCCTGAGCACAAGTATCTTATCTACTCCTTTCTCCTTGCCAAACCCCTCGCCAAACACGATATCGAAGTTAGAAAAGTAGCTCTCGGCAATATTTTTTAGTGTGGGAATATGCTCCGTGTCCTCAATGAGACCAATCCGACCAGGGGATGTAAGAAATATTCCCTTCGCTCCCGCCTCTGCGAACCGCCAAGAATCCTTTCCCTTCACATCCAAGTCAAATCCATGAGGACAATGCTTTACAGCGGCGACTGTATACTTTCTCCTACCGAGCTCTCTGAGCAATTTCTCTATCAGCGTAGTCTTACCAGCCCCTGAGTCTCCCTCTACAGAAATCAATAATGGAGTAGGTCTGTTCATAGCCACAATCGTTAAAAGATACCACTATATAAATAGATTAGTCAAATTGCGTCGCCCTTGTCGTTTTCGGCAGCAAGTATGATGGCTCGCTCCAAGTCTGACTGACAGTTTATGTTGAAGAGGCTTAAAAGATGAGGATCGAACCTTTGGCATTCTGCCCGTTCAACATACCTGACATGCACTGTGTTGAGGAAGTGGGTGACTTCTAGTTGGTCATGCTCCAATAGTGTTTTCATACTGCCTAGGCAACTCCTAGAATAAATGGCGTGGAGTGGCTCCACTTTTCTTTCTCCTAATCGGGGGACAACTGCATCAAAGCCGGGAGATAATTCAATCATATAGCGCAGTAGTTCAATATTTAGAAAAGGCATATCACAGGCGACTACAAGGCTATGTGAGGACTCAGCAGCTAGCAAGCCGGTATATATCCCCACCAGGGGTCCTTTACCGGGATAAAGGTCTACCACCACTTCTGCCTCACCAGTGGCGGGAAGGTCAAGCTGTTCTTGAGAGGTTACTATCAGGATTCGGCGGCTTACTGATTTGAGCCGCTCTATAACCCGCTCAATCAGGCTTTTGCCGTTAATGGTCTCCAGGCACTTACTCCTCCCTAGCCGCAGGCTTTTGCCACCGGCAAGGACAATTGAGGTCATCATCTCTTTTCCTTTTGGGTCTCTTGTAGCATGGGGATCAGAGCACCATCCTCAAACTGGTATTTTTTTAAGATCGGGGCCAAAAGCGATAGGTCTATATTGTTGGGTATTACGATTCTCCTCCGGTTAATCCAGACGCGCCAAGCAACACAGTGGTGCCCTTCTTCACCCTGACATCAGTTTTAAGAGGCTTCATTATACAAGGGAGTTAGTTCCTTTTCAATACCCGTGTGCTGAGGTTTACCTTCTGGAGGTCAAGAAGTGAATGGCATATATGAAGCAAATATTGGAAGTATTGCCTATTGAGCTATATTTGTCTTTAATTCTCGCCATAATGAGTCAATGCAGGGTATGCATAATCATCCCGGCTGTCAATGAGGAAGCGACTATAGGACAGGTCATTGCTGAGATACCCAAGCAAGCTCGGCAACAAGACGGTTATCTAGTTGACATACTGCTTGTTGATGGCAATAGTACTGACCAGCGTTAAGGCTCAGTTCAACAGTAAAAAGCACAACCGCCCCAAGGAGTGGGTTCCTATTTCTCCCCGGGGCGGTAACTGCTTCTTTAAATATTAAAGGCAGCGGGATAGTTGTTACCTATCATAGCGGTGGAAAGATTTCTATGAACTCCACAATATCTAATGGCCAGCAAGCCTGAAGCTCACCTTTCACAAGGATGCCGTCACCATCAACATCAATCCAGGCTCTCACCGAAACGGGACCGTAAGTCAATGGCGGTGCGCTCGGTAGGGTCGTATATACCTCGAATGCTCCGCAGTCATTAGCAATTACTTCTTCGACTAATACGAGATCGTGCTTGCAGATAGTTATAATCACGATGTCTCCTGGGTCAAAACAAGCTCCCTTAATCCGAATAGGCTGTAGGGGCATAGCTTCGACGACAGCAAAGGAGCTCCATCCCCAGTAATATTGAGGGTCCCAGGTGACGACTATCTGTCGTGTTGGTCCCGGGTCACCTTGCGGTCCCTGAGGCCCGGCTGGCCCGGCTGGTCCGGCTGGTCCCGTTGGTCCGGCTGGTCCGGCTGCCCCGGCTGGTCCGGCTGGCCCTGCTGGTCCCTGTGGTCCCGTTGGTCCCTCTGGTCCGGCTGGACCGGCACAACCCACCACTGGCACCAGAATAAGAGCCATCAGGGTGAGGACAATGAATATTTTGCCTAGTGTTTTCATTTTTGCCTCCTTTCAAGCTTTTATTTACTACATTATATATTATAAAAACCAGATGTCAATATAGCCGAGCCAGTTTTTGCTAGGCTGAGCGGTGAATGGATGTCTTTTGGGTGTAAGGGAGGGGTGGTATACTTTTAACAGTTCTCAATAGTTTAGGGGCTTTTATCTTAATACTGGCGCGCCTAGAGGGATTCGAACCCACGACCCTCGGTTCCGAAGACCGATGCTCTGTCCACTGAGCTATAGGCGCACGCATGTAATTTACGCACGAAAACGTCTGGGTGTCAACCACTCGAATTGACTTATAATTAATGTTACCGAAAGTGGTATTGTTGCCTCAAAAGATAGGTTACCAAAAGGAGGGCAGGATGACACGAGGCAGCATACGGGAATACACCGAGGCAGTACGGTGGCGATATCTTCAGGCAAAGAAAAAGGAGAAGAGCCAGATATTGGACGAATTCACCAAGGTTATAGGCTACCATCGCAAGGCAGCGATTCGTCTACTCCGCCGAGGAAATCAGCCCATGGCGAATAAAAAGAGTGGGCGTCCTCGACAATATGGGGCTACTGTGACTAGGGCGCTGAGGGTGGCTTGGGAAGCCACCGACCGCTTGTGCTCTAAGCGTTTACATCCATTCCTACCGGAGCTAGTAAAGGTTCTGAGGAGACACGGTAAC
>Ga0209979_1004706_pt1 | contig 11163 bp, 12 predicted proteins | sample AnhtaG_FD_183114 | JGI IMG/M metagenome (GOLD analysis project Ga0209979, IMG submission 183114) | Deep subsurface microbial communities from Anholt, Denmark to uncover new lineages of life (NeLLi) - Anholt_01485 metaG (SPAdes) (version 2) | ecosystem: Environmental > Aquatic > Marine > Oceanic...
ATCCTGAGTCGGAAGAAATACCGTTCAGTATGGGGGCCAGCGTAATCAGAGACACCAGCATTTTCGCTATCGGAATTGAATCCGGCGACCCCGAGCTATGTAAAGTAGCAGCCAATGCCACCGCCCAGGTCTTGGTGGAAGAAAACCAGAAAATGTTCGCCGCCGGCCTAAAAACGGCCAGCGAAATGATGCAAAAACAGATTCAAACCCCTTTAGAAGAGCTAAGTAAGCTTCTGCCCGGCTCAGAGTTACCAGGCAAAGGCGTAGGTACAACGAAAGGCGAAACACCAGAAAGTCAATTATGGCAGGCCGCTCAGCTCAACAACGTCCGTATTATGGATTATGCTAAAACTCCTCGCTCTCCCATAAAACCTCGCAAAAGGCTAAATGCCATGTTAGGACTCCTGGTGGGATTTATGTTAGGAGGTGGCCTAGCATTCTTACTAACATACCTGGATACCTCTGTTCGAACTATTGAAGATGTAGAAAAGTACTTTTCCTGGCCGGTTTTGGGTATTATTCCCCGATTTGATCACGCTGATGAGGAACCTTCCGGAAAGACTGCTCCCTCAGAAATTGAACCAGTGGTAAGTAAATATCCAAAATCAGTCTCTGCTGAGGCCTACCGAACCTTAAGAACCAACATTCAACTCTCCAATCTGGATCACCCACCCAGATTTTTAGTGATAACCAGTGCCGGTCCCCTGGAAGGAAAATCAACCACCGCCCTTAATCTGGCGGTGGCTTTGGCTCAAAGGGAAAGTAAGGTTCTCTTAGTTGACGGTGACCTGCGAAAGTCCACTATTCACAAAGCCCTACACTTAGATAACTCTACCGGATTAGCCGATTCAATCCTTAATCACGGCAGCCTGGAAGCAGCCATTAAGCGGTTTGATAGCGTGGCTAACCTATCGGTTTTAACCAGTGGATCGGCGCCGTCTAACCCTTCTGAGCTTTTAGGGTCGAGCGGCATGAGGTCATTGGTGGAGCAAGTAAAAAAAGAGTATGACTACGTGGTCTTTGACACCCCGCCTCTTATGTCCGTTAGCGATGGCGCTGTTTTAGCTTCCCAGGCTGATGGAATCCTGATAGTTATCAGCCCCGGTAAATTAAGGAGAGAAATCGCCCGTCATACCAAGGAGCTACTTGACCGAATTGGGACTCCTGTCCTGGGTTGTGTCCTCAACGGTGTCGAGCCCAGTCACAGCAATTACTATTACTACTATCATTACTACCATTCCTACGCCGATTCAGAAGGAAAAGAAACCATCCGCAAGCGAAAAAAGAAAAAGAAAAATTTGTAATATTGCGAAAGAGCAAATATTCAGTGAAGGACGTTCTATGTTGTTGACTGCGAGGAGCAGAGCGGGTAGCCGCACCCTTTAGGGTGCGTATAAACGCAGGGTAAAGCCTGCGACTACCAATTGTAAGAAGACCAAATATTTTTTGACATTACTGCACGTCTAGAGGAGAAATAATGGATAAATTAGAGAGAATTTATGCCAAGTCCCGCGATCTGGTGGAGCGTGAAATAGAAGGAGAGATCATCATCGTTCCCCTGACCTCGGGTATAGGGGATCTGGAGGATAAGCTCTTCAGCTTGAATAAAGTGGGAAAAGATGTCTGGGCGAGGATAGATGGAAAAAAGCGTCTTTTTGAAATAGTGGAAGAGCTTAAGGAGATCTACGAGGTGGATCGGGAGAAGCTGATGACAGATATCCTTGGTTTCTTAGCAGAACTTGAGAAAAGGAAACTCGTAGTGGAGGAAGTAGGTTGTCAGGTTACCTAGAAGAGCTCAAGCTCCCTGACTTTCACCTCTGGAAGAGAACCGAAGAGAAAAGGATCCCCCTTTCTGCTGAGATAGAGCTCACTGAGCGCTGCAACAATAACTGTATTCACTGCTACATCAATCTACCGGCAAATGACGAAGAGACAAAAAAACGAGAGCTTAGCTTTGAAGAAATAAGAAGTATGGTGGATCAGGCCGTGGAGATGGGGTGTCTCTGGTGGCTCATCACCGGTGGAGAACCCTTAGTGCGGGAGGATTTTACTGACATTTATCTCTATCTAAAGAAAAAGGGGCTCCTGGTAAGTGTCTTCACCAATGCCACTCTGATCACGCGGAAACTGGCGAGCCTATTTGAAAGGTATCCCCCCCGAGACTTAGAGATTACTGTCTATGGGGTAACTCAGAAGACCTATGAAAGGGTCACCCGGACGCCCGGTTCCTTCGAGGCGTGTAGGAGAGGAATGAATCTTCTCCAAGAAGGCGATGTTCCCTTCACTCTTAAGGCTATGGCCTTGAGGTCCAATGTCAGTGAACTTGAAGCGATGAAGGACTTCTGTAAACCCATAAGCAAGGGTCACTTCAGATTTGATCCCTTCCTTCACTTAAGGCTGCGGCCAAATGATAAAATAAATCGCCAGATAAAGAATGAGAGACTTTCTCCAGAGGAGATAGTGGCCATAGAACTTGCTGATGATGAGAGGAAAAATGGACTTCTGAAACACATATGTGAAGAGAAAAAGATAGGACGGGAGACAGTACATTTTCATAACGATAATCACCTATTTTATTGCGGTGCGGGGAAGACAAGCTTTACCATAGACCCTTACGGTTTTTTCAAGCTGTGCAGTTCCTTGTCTCACCCTGACTGTGTTTATGATTTAAGGAAGAGCAGCCTTAAGGAGGCCTGGGAGAAATTTGTTCCTAAAATTCGGAGAATGAGGACCGAGGATGAGGAATGTAGAAAAAAGTGTCTTGGCTGTCCTCTGATAAACCTTTGTATGTGGTGTCCTGCTACTGCTTATCTGGAATGCGGGAAACTTGACCGGCACATTGACGATTTCTGCCAGATTGCTCATGCCCGAGCCCAAGCTCTGGGACTTGAAAAAAAAGTGTGTAAAAAAATAGTCTAATTTCATGGGGGGGTAACAAAAGATGCCAAAAGAAAAGAAGAAATGGGAAATGCCCAACCTTATCTGCCTTTATCGGGGCAGACCCGAGGAGGCGGTGCTAGCTATCTGCAAGGCTCCCAATGGGGTGGGCCCCAATGCTCCAACAATCTGCGCGGCACAGGATAAGTGTTCGACGCCAGCGGGGACCTAACTTCGACCCTTGTCCATCGGGCTTCTGGCTTTTCGTCCCCAGCGACCTATGATCTAGTATGGGAGATAAACCAAACGGAGGCGACTCTTCGAAGTAAAGTTTGTTAAAGACTGCCATGGAAAGATATGGTAAATGGTCTACATAGAAAAAATTAACCTTGACCGTTTTCCTCTCTGGGAGAGGATGAAAGATAAAGGGTGTCTTTCTCATGTGAGTATGGAGCTCACTGAGAGGTGCAACAATAACTGCCTTCACTGCTACATTAACCTTCCCACAAATGATGAAGAGGCGAAGAAAAAAGAAATAACCTGTGCGGAGATAGAGGAAATAGTGGATGAGGCAGCCACAATGGGCTGTCTTTCCTGGTATCTCACCGGAGGAGAGCCCCTACTGCGGGAAGATTTTTCCGATATCTATCTTAACCTCAAAAGAAAAGGAATGAGAGTCGCCCTTTTTACCAATGCTACCTTAATCAATACTAAGATAGCGAACCTTTTTAAGAAGTATCCTCCCCAGAATATTGAAGTGACTATATATGGCCTAAGTAAAAAGACTTATGAGGCGGTAACCCGGTGTCCCGGCTCATTTGATGCCTTCAGGCAAGGGATAAATCTCCTCAAAGAAAATGGCATTCCCTTTACCCTAAAGGCTGCGGTTTTGCCGCAGAACTTTCATGAAATAAACGAGATGAGAGGTTTTGCCAAGTCTTTCACTGGCGAACATTTGGGACTGGTTCTAAAATTGAATGTTGGTTCAAGGTTTAACGGCCGAAGTAAAAGAAACCTCATAAAAAGACTCAGGCTTCCTCCTGACAAAGTAATAGAAGTTCTGAAACAGGATGAGGAAAGATACCGAAAGGATATGGAAAGGTTTTGCCAGAAGTTCTTGGGTACCCCTGGGGATAACCGGCTATTTATTTGCGGTGCCGGGGTAGGTAGCTGTCATATAGATGCTTATAATAATTTTCAGCTCTGTATGCTTCTCCGACACCCTGACTGTGTTTATGACCTGCGGGAAGGGAGCTTCAGAGAGGCCTGGGAGAAGTTCATCCCCCGGGTGAGAGAAATAAAACCCAATAATCAAAAATACAAAGAAAAGTGTCAGCGATGTTTTCTTAAATCATTTTGTGAGCAGTGTCCGGCCTGGTCCTGGATGGAGGATGGAGTCCTGGATGAGCCAGTGGAGTATCTGTGTGAGATGGCCCATGGCGAGGCCGTATGGCTGGGACTGTTGAAGGAAGGAGAGAAGGCCTGGGAGGCCGGGATAAGAAATGAAGCCAAAAAACCTGCCGTCCTATTATCTTGCCTTTAGAATTGGTGGTATTAGCCTATCTATTGACAGTGACTTTCCCTTGAAAGAGAAAACCTTTACGTCTAAGTTTGAGCTCTTTCGCTGTGCTAATGAAGGAGATGATGGGGTAATTATTCATCATCACTGTGGCCTGCCCAAAATAGGAAATTGGGGAGAAGAAATTTATCAGCGCGCTCCCTGGGTGATTTATGAAACACCTTCTAGCTACGTCTATAAGATGTTTGTGGAAGGAAATGAAGAATTTCCTCTAATAGCTATATTCAATAAGGACCACACCGAGGGTCATATTTATAAAGGGAAGAACTATATAAAAATTTTTAAGAAAGGAAATCTCACCAGTCTTCTTTGTTTCCCTACTGATCAGATTCTCTTTGCTCAGCTTCTGGCAGATAGAGGCGGTATAATACTCCACGGGAGCGGACTTATCTTCAAGGGAAAAGGATATCTTTTTGTAGGTCACTCTGACGCCGGTAAGACCACTCTGGTAAAGATTTTCCATCATCATGCGAAGATCCTGAACGATGACCGGATGATAGTAAGAAAAGAGCATGGCAGCTACTACCTCTATGGTACTCCCTGGCATGGAGACCTTTCACTGGTGGCACCAGATCGTGTATTGCTTAAGGCAATTCTATTCTTGAATCAGGCCCAGGAGAACAAGGTAGAAAAGGCAGAAGGTCTTGAGGCCTTCAAAAAACTCTACGGATGCACCATAAAGCCCTTGGTTACTAAAAGATGGGCCAAAAATGCCTTAGATATCTGCCAGGCCCTTTCCTGTGAAGTAGAGTGCTACGATCTCTATTTCGATAAGAGTGGAGGAGTGATCCCTACGATAGAGAAAGGGGTCAGGTCTTGATTTTTGAATTATTGTTTCCTGACCTTCTACTCTATGTGGACATCCCATAATGCTGGAAAAAACAAAAATGCTCAACTTAAAAAAAGGAGGATTTTGCCTCTATTGCCCATGGGGTGCTGGGCCGGGGAAGAGCCCTCAGATTTAAAGCCAAGGGAGGAAGCATGTCTCCCTTTATTCGAAACGGAGATGTGGTAGAAGTAGCCCCCGTGAAAGGAAAGATAAATCTGGGGGATGTAGTCCTCTACCGCTCTTTCCATGGGAACTCGATAATCCACAGAGTGATCCAGAGGGGAAAGGAAAGCATTGTTACCAAAGGAGATTCCGTCCCCAACTCTGACCAGCCCGTGCTATCCAAGCAAGTGCTGGGCCGGGTAATGGTCGTAGAAAAAAATGGATGCCGCATAAGACTGGACTCTCCGATGGGAAGACTCCTCAATATGCTCCTGGCTACAATGTCTCCTTTTTCTTTTCTGATCTATCCTTCGCTTAGATTATTGAAAAAAGCTATTAGTCCCTTTACCAGTAATGCATCAAACCCTTGTCTCTTCAGGCTTCCTCATAGCTAAAGGAATAAATCCATGTATATCCGTCCCGAAGACCAGCTTTTACTGTGTTGTGCAAGGACTAAGTTAAGTAAAGATAACGCAGATAAAATCACGAAACTGGTAAATAACAGCCTGGACTGGGACTATCTCTTGCAGATAAGCAAAAGTCACGGTCTGGCGCCATTATTATACTATCATCTGCACCGAATTGACTTTGATCATCAGATTCCTCAGTCCATTATGGATCAACTACACAACATTTACTACAGCAATCTGGCCCGTAATATACCTTTAAGTTGTGAATTAAATGAGATTTTGAATGTCTTTAAGAAAAAAGGAATCCCAGTGGTGGTCCTAAGAGGATTATCTTTAGCGCAAACAATCTATAACAACATTGCCCTAAGAGTCACGGCAGATATTGACCTGTTGGTTCAGAAAAAGGACTTACCTCGGGTAGCGAAAACTCTTTTTGAATTAAAATTTAGATCGCCTCAGTTTGGGTTATTAACGGACGAATACTCGGCCGAACTGTGTTTTGCCAAACAGACAGCGGCTGGAAGTAAGTATCTCGGTAGTGTCTATATCGACGTTCATCAGGATATCACTTCTTCCATAAGACTGAAGGAAATAATAAAAACTGATACCGAACGAGTGATAACGAGGGCGCGTCTTATAAGGACAAACAGCGCCAACATGTTAGTTATGGTTCCTGAAGATCTAGTTTTACACTTAACTCTTCGACATTGCTTCCAGAAACTTTTTCGACTCTGTGATATCGCCGAGGTGATCAAGCTAAAAAAAAATGAACTAAATTGGCAGTCTTTATTACAAAAAACAAAGGAGAACAGGCTTAGTATTATTATGTATTATACGCTATATTACGCAAGGCAGTTGCTTGAGGCTCCTGTGCCGGACGAGGTACTCAAGGAACTGACACCAAACTGGTACAGGAAAAAGCTATTGGACAACCTCTTATCTAGGGCCGTTTACCCTGCTAATTCTGGCAATCTATCGAGAGGTCGTAAGTATTTCCTCCAGATACTGATGTCAGACAGATTGATTGATGTATTTTTGGTACTTTGGAGGGTTATGTTTCCTCGCTCTGAATGGTTGGTCTACTATTATGGCCACTCTAGATCAAAAAAGCTATATCTGTCTCACCTTTTTAACCTTTTCACAATCCTGCCGGCGGGAATAAGAGATATCCTAAAAGTCTCAGGCAAAAGGTAACATCCTTCTTTTCCACTTTGTCATCTTCTCAATTCCTCTTTGATTGGACACTTTCGGGAAGCTCATGTGAAATTATTGGGGAAACTCCAGGAGTCCGTACTATTTACATTCTTTGAAAGTTTGCTATGCTTTTGAAGAATTAAATAATCTTTGACAAAAGGAGGGGGAAATGTGCGCATCAGTATTAAAAGCGCTGGCTTACTTCTTCGGAATAGTTGGCGGAGTAAGTCTGGTAATGGGGGTTGTATTGCGATTAGCTAAAGGGCCCTGGGGACCCTTTTTTTTGGGGATTTTGCCCCGCTCTTACGCGCTCTTTGCCCAAGTTTGTCTCTTGTTTGCCATCGCTCTTGGGGTAGCTACTTTACTAGAAAGGAAGACAAAAGAGAAAAAGTAACTCCTTTATACAGAAGAGCGGAAGTTTAAAGTCAAGACCTGGCCTCACCATTGCAATTGAAAAATATAGCTCTAAAGCCACGTTAGACAGAGTATTACTCTGATCCCTTTTTCTCTTCTATAAAGATTACTTTTTCCAATCTTTCAAAATGTGGGTCGGAGGTTACAAAGGAATCTACTACTATCATATCCGCTCCTCATCTTCACGAATTTCCCTCATCTCTATTCCTTTTGCCATCCCCCGCAGTTCCTCCAGAGAAGGAACTGGGACTAGAGAAATGACCCCATTCTTGACTACTACAGCAAACTTTTGGCCTTTCTCTAATCCAAGATTTTCTCTTACTTCTCTAGGTATCACAATCTGGTATTTGGGAGAAAGAACGACTTCCATATCTTCTACCTCCTTCTTGGTCGTTTGCCATATTATACACATTTTCTCGATCGATGTCAAATCAAATAGTACGTTAAAAGGTAAATTTCCTGTATGTGTTAAAGCTAATATTTGCTTTTACAAGAGCGGGAAACAATCGCCTTTACGCAATATGGGGTTGACATCTCCACATAGTAGTGTAGAAGAAAGGGTGCTTATCGGGTTAGCCCGGGCGAGATGGAAAAGGTGGCTGGAAGAAGGAAAGATAAAAAAACTGGAAGAAAGAAGATACACAGTGAAACCGGAATAATGAAAACCAACCCTACAACCTCTCAGGCAGAAAATCTAGTAATGGGTGAGACTCCCATCCTTTTTGGCTCTCCTTACCGCTACTTTAAAAGCATAAATGCTAAAGGGTAGTAAAACTACCGAAAACAAAGCCAGTATGAGTATGTCAAAGCCCAATGCCTGGAAAGAGTAGCTTTGCAGGAGTGCATGACGCATAGCCCTGAGGGAATAGGTAATGGGCAGAAAATAGGAGACCTTCTGCAGCCAACCGGGCAGAATAGTAATAGGAAAGAATACTCCACCAAAAAGAGTGGAGAAACTGCCAATCAACCAATTTAAGGGGTTTCCCCGTTTAAAAACCATAATGAAACTGGCCGATATAATACCCAGGCTGCTAAAGGCAAGGATTGTTAAAATGAGAACCAGGAAGGCCGCCGGGATATTGGGTCTAACCATGCTTACGCCGAAGAAGAATACCCCAAGCAAAATATAAGCCAAAACTCTGGTAGAAGTCAAAAGAAACTGCCAGATTGAAGAAAAAAGGATAATACTATGAACCCTGGTCGGTGTGACCAGCATAGCTTCAAGAGTTCCCAGCATCTGTCCTTCCCGAATGGTGCCGGCAAAGCTACCCAGGCCCACTCCTAAGTAGTCGGAGAAGGCAATTCCGATCAAGACAAAAGAAAAGTAGTCCCCCCCATAGGACTCAAGATAGGGAACAGCTGCCTTGCCAAATAACTTAGCAATAAAGTAAAAGGTCACCACGGAAAAGAAAATGCCAAAGAACTGAAAGAAAAAGGAAAGACGGTAACTGGCAGTGATAGAGAAATCTCTTTTGATGAAAGCGAGGATTTTCTGCCACATCATGGAAGCACTCCTCATCTAGAATAAATGATGTTTTTAAACATCGGCACCCTTCCTCTTAACTACTTGGGCAAAGATATCTTCCAGGGGAACTTCAAAATGGCTGCAATCGAGGATCTTAGCCCCGGAGCTGACTAAAGTCTCAATAACCAAGGGTAAAGCGGCCTCGTACTCAAGAAGGCGGATTTCCAGGATGGAAACCGAAGAATTGGCCGGGTCAGGCCGAGACGAGAGGTGAGCTACCTTCTTCTGCCTACCTATCTTTTCTAGAACCTCAGCCGATAAAGCTCGAACTTTCAAAATGTATCTATCCTCTTTACTCACAGTCCTCCTGATCTCGGAAGGTGTTCCCAGGGAAAGAATTCTCCCGCGGTCAATAATGGCCAGACGATCGCAGATCTGCTGGGCTTCCTCAAGATTATGGGTAGCTAAAAACACAGTTTTTCCTTGCTCTTTCACTAATTTTTCCTGAATGAACTTCCTGATATTCCGAGCGGCAACAGGATCTAAACTTTTAGTAGGCTCATCAATGAAGAGGATTTGAGGATCGTTAATTAGTCCCCGAGCCAGGGCAAGTTCCTGTTTAATCCCTGTGGAATAGGTATAAAAGAGATCATCCACCTTCTCCTGAAGCTCGAGAATCTCCAATATCGAATTGATTCTCTTCTGGATCTGAAAAGGTGACATATTGTGGAGGGTGGCAAAAAACTGAAGATTGCGTCTTCCGGAAAGCCTCCAGTAGAAACTTCGCTCCTCACCAGTTACCAGACCAATGGACCGTTTAATATTCTCTTCGTCATGGAAAATGTTATAGCCACTCACCCAAGCTTCTCCTTCATCGGGCAAAATCAAGGTAGAGAGCAGCTTAATGAGAGTGGTCTTACCTGCTCCGTTAGGACCAAGGATACCAAAAAGTTCACCTTCTTCAACCTGAAGGTTTACTCCGTTTAGGGCAGTGATGGTCTCCATCCGAAAAGGGTGACGAGCGATTTGTCTTAATTTTCTTCTACGGGGAAATCTTTTAATTAGTCCTACAGCTTCGATAGCATAGGCCATCAGCTACCTCGCTACATTCAAGGGGAATTGTTTTACTCATAATTTTTGATCCTTGAGATTTATGCAAATTCCGATGCCTTAAAATTATAGCGAACCACTGCCGCTTGTCAATTTGAGCTTGAGACCAGCTCTGTTCAAAATACGTCGTCCATGGGTGGAACTGAACATCCCCGATGAGACAAAAGAGTCTATTGGCAAACTCTATTCGGGTAGAAAAATTAGGTGAAATCTGGATATTGCATGTCTGGCTTTGGCAGCGAAAAATTTACCCCCCTCCATCTTTCTCTTTAGCTTCTCCTTCCCATGAGTAAACATTGGTACAAAAATTGCTATTTTGGGAATAGGGATTTGAACAATTTCTCTGGATCGTTATTAAGTAAACCTTGGTAGACGAGATCTCAGAAAAAAGAGGGGAGCAGGCCCTCTCTTGCCCTGAGCGAAGCGAGAGTCAGAGCTTTAGGGACCCCCCGCTGACTGCCAGGTTATTTTTTACCGGAGTAAACAATGCAAAGGTTGGGTCAAAAAGGTAGTTCTATACCCGAGCAAGAGTTCGAGCACAGCGACATAGTTCCCAGAATCAGACAGGGCACGAAAATTAGAATGATTGCCCTGATAATTTTTTTCAGCATTGTTTGCTTTGCTAAGTGGGGACTGGGCCTACCCTTACCTAATAATATCCTGGTGCTCACCATCGTCTGGCTGGTAGCTGGGGGTCTTTATGGTTTCTTGGTCAGAAGAGAAGCAAAGGTAAAGAACATCAGGACCATGTATTCGAGGTACTTTCTCCTGGAGATGCTGATCCTCACCTTTATCCTCTATTTTTTGGGATTAGGTGGATGGATGGGGGCTATCTTCTATATCTTTCCTATTATTTATGCTAATACGATTCTGCATAAAAAAGAGGGAAGAATCATTACTTTAGTTGCTGTTCTTTTTTACCTCCTTCCCGTTTTTCTCGATTATTATCAGGTGGTGAGCCGACGCCGTATATTAGCTACCTTCGACCTGGGCCCCTATCATGACACTGCTTTTGTTCCCATCACCAACTTAATTGTCCTCTGGGTGTTTCTTTTTGTGGGCTACACCAGTTCTGTCTTTGCCGAGATGGTGCGGCAGAAAAATCGAAAATTGCTAGAGCGTA
>Ga0209979_1004707_pt1 | contig 11161 bp, 11 predicted proteins | sample AnhtaG_FD_183114 | JGI IMG/M metagenome (GOLD analysis project Ga0209979, IMG submission 183114) | Deep subsurface microbial communities from Anholt, Denmark to uncover new lineages of life (NeLLi) - Anholt_01485 metaG (SPAdes) (version 2) | ecosystem: Environmental > Aquatic > Marine > Oceanic...
TGTACTGCGAGAAGAAGAGGGTATCTTTTGAGGCCGAGGGAGCCGGAGAGCTACGAGCATCTCACATTCAAGCCGATCCCGACGTGGAAATTGTCAATCCCGATTTGCATATCGCTACCCTGAGTGACGAAAAAACACACCTTTTGATGGAGATAAGCTTAACTCAGGGCAGAGGGTATACCGAAGCCAGTGAAAATAAAACCTCCGATGATCCTGTAGGTACTATTCCTATTGATGCCATTTTCACGCCCATCAAGAAAGTAAGTTATGAGGTCAGGCCTGCTCGTATTGGACGAAAGACCAGTTTTGATTCTCTCATAGTGGATATCCATACCGACGGGACCATGAAACCCGATGAGGCTATAAGAGAAGCAGCAAAGATCCTGCAGAGCTATTTAGAATTGTTTACTCCCGAGGAACCTATAGGGGAAAGAGTGAAGAAAGAGAAGAGGACTACGGAGTTCCTAGAGCAAAGTATTGAAGAAATAGGGCTCTCCGGCTTACCTCTTCGTACTCTAAAGGCGTCGGGGGTAAAAAAAACAAGCGACCTCTTGAGTAGAACTACCAAGGATCTTTTGGAGATGCGAAACTTTGGGGAGAAGTCATTGGAAAAGGTACAGGAGAGGCTCGCCGAATATAATCTAAAGCTGGCCCAAGAGAAAGAAAAATGAAGCACAGAAAAAAAGGGAAAAAACTGGGGTTAGACAAGGCTCATCGCAAATCCCTCTTAAATAACTTGATAGGGTCTCTCATCTTCTATGAGGAGGTCGCTACTACTCAGGCAAAGGCTAAGGAGGCAGCGAGGTTAGCAGAGAAGCTTATTACGTTAGCTAAAAATGACTCCCTTTACCATCGACGGCGTATCCTAAGAGTTATTCGGGATGAGAAAATTGCTAAGAAACTCTTTGAGGTAATAGCTCCTCGCTATCAGGAACACAAAGGGGGATATACGCAGATCACCAGGCTCCGGAAGCGAAAGGGCGATAATGCCCTGATATGTAAAGTAAAACTTGTGTAAACTTCGTTATCTTGAGAGTGCGTAACATAAAAGTTATCCTGGAGTACGACGGTTCTTCCTATTGTGGATGGCAAAGACAGCCCCGACATCCCACAGTTCAGGAGCTCGTAGAGAATAGTCTTCATAAACTCTTCAAGGAGAGAATAAAGCTATCAGTGGCTGGAAGAACGGATACGGGAGTCCATGCCAAGGGCCAGGTTATCAATTTTGTCACCTGTAGCTCCATTCCTGTTCCTGCTATCAGACCCGCTTTGAATAGCTACCTGCCTCCCGATATAAAGGTTAAGAAGGTTCAAGAAGTCTCTCTGAATTTCCACGCCCAAAAGTCAGCCTTAAGCAGACTTTATAGATACATCATCTACAATCATCCTTTCCCCAATCCCTTTTACCGCAATTTTAGCTGGTATGTCCCTTTCTCTCTTGAGATAGGAAATATGAAGGAGGCTTCCAGGTATTTGATAGGGAGGCATGATTTCTCTTCTTTCCTGGCGCAGGGAAGTCCTGTTTATTCCCCGGTGCGAGAGATAGAAAAAGTAGTTTTTTTCATTAAAGGGAGGTTCATGGTTATTTACATAAGGGCGGATAGTTTTCTTTATCGCATGGTGCGAAACATAATAGGTACTTTGGTACAGGTGGGTAGGGGGGAAATATTACCTCCAAGGGTAAAAGAGATATTAGATGCTAGAGACCGCACTGCTGCTGGTCCTACAGCTCCTCCACAGGGGCTTTATTTGGTAAGGATAAGGTATCCGCTCTCCTCGCCTAAATAGTTGACAGGCGCCCCATTTGTGATAAAATTAGCCTGATTAGCGAGTTCCGGCGAGATCAAGGTGAGGTAAATGCTCTGTCAGGTTTGCAAGAAAAGAGAAGCTAATGTTCATTTTAAAGAAATCATTGGGGGGGAGGTAAGGGAACTGCACCTCTGTGATATCTGTGCCAAAGAAAAGGGATGGGGAGAATCTTTTTTCCCCGGTTTTTCCCTTCCTGAGCTTATGCTGGGTTTAACCAAGCTGGAAATTCCTCCTTCTCTGGAGAAGGGACCGCAGTGTTCCGGTTGTGGTATAAGTTATGAGGAGATAATAAAAAAGGGTAAATTAGGATGTAGTCTATGTTATCAGAACTTTAGAGAGTATCTTGATCCTTTGCTGGAAAAAATTCATGGTAAGGTTTATCATTCGGGAAAAATACCCAAGGAAGGTAGGAAAGAAGATAAGCTCGATAGAAAGGTCTATGAATTACGTAAAAAACTGGAAGAGGCAGTAAGGAAGGAAGAGTACGAAAAAGCTGCCCAGTTTAGGGATGAGTTACGGGAGTTAGAAAAGGGTGGGAGAAGATGAGATTTCAAGCAATGGCTAACGTAACTAGCCGATGGGTAAAAGGAGATGGACCAGAAGCAGAGGTTGTATTTAGCTGTCGGGTAAGGTTGGCCCGTAATCTGGAGGATTTCCCTTTCCCCCTTTGGGCTGAAGAATCCAAACTGAAGGGGGTTTCGGAAAAGGTCATTAATGCTATAGAAAAAAGTAAGTATCTGAAGAATGCCCATATCATTGATATGGCTGAGCTTTCCTCTACGGAGCGAAGATTTCTTTTGGAAAGGCACCTTATTTCGGTAGAATTCACTAAAGGGGGCAAGTATAGATTTTTAACCACAGAGAAAGAGGAGATGCTATCTTTAATGATAAATGAAGAGGATCACCTGCGTCTGCAAACCATATTCTCCGGACTTCAACTTACGGAAGCTTGGCGGTTAATTGACAGAGTGGATGATGAGCTGGAGGAAAGATTGGACTACGCTTTTCTCCCTCGATATGGCTATCTTACAGCCTGTCCCACCAATACAGGGACAGGAATGAGAGCTTCCTGCATGCTTCATCTACCTGCCCTGGTAGCTGTCCGAAAAATAAACGACATATTAAAAGGTATTTCCCAATTAGGACTGGTAGCCAGGGGTTTGTATGGTGAAGGGACAGAAGCTCAAGGCGAGTTTTTCCAGGTTTCCAACCAGCTAACTCTGGGTTTAAAAGAAGAAGAAATCATTGATCAGGTGGAGAGGGTGACCCACCAGGTTGTGGAGCAGGAAAAGAGGGCAAGGGAGGCTCTTCTTAAAAGAAATGTAATCCAGATAAAAAATGAAGTGGGTAGAGCCTATGGTATTTTAACGGGAGCTCATTTGATTAGTTCTCAGGAAACCCTGGAGCTACTTTCTAAGCTAAGACTGGGAATAGGTCTAAAGCTTTTGCCTGGTTTTAATATTCAGATCTTGAATGAACTGTTTTTTCTGATAACTCCGGCTCAACTGCAGATAAGAGAGGGAAGAGAACTTACTTCTCTTTCTCGAGACCAACTAAGAGCAAAACTTATTAGAGAAAAACTCAGTAAGGTCAGGTAAACCCCCCTAGAGAATCCTCTCTAAACGGGGTAAACTGGTAAAAGGCTTGAATAAATGGAAAGAGTAGGCTCTTTCTTGGGGAAGGTAAAGGGGACCATAGCGAAATACAGGATGCTCGGCCCAAATGTGCGAGTAGTAGTTGGTGTTTCCGGAGGTCCTGATTCTGTAAGCTTGATCCATCTTCTTCGGCGCCTCGAAGATGAGTATAATTTGACTTTATGGATAGCTCATCTTAATCATAAATTAAGAGGTAGGGAGGGGGAAGAAGAAGTTAGATGGGTAAAGCAATTTGGCCGAGAGCTTGATATTCCTGTGATTTCAGACTCCTGCAATGTATCCCTTCTGGCCAAGAAGAAGAAGCTTTCCCTGGAGGAAGCTGGCCGCCGGGCCCGATATAATTTTCTGGAGCATGTGGCTAATGAAGTGGGAGCCAGCCGGATTGCCCTGGCTCATACAGCCTCTGATCAGGTGGAAACTCTTCTGATGAGATTAATCAAAGGAGCTGGGCTAGACGGACTTTCCGGTATCCCACCGGTAAGGGGTAAAGTTATTCGACCCTTAATCGAGATCTTTCGGGAAGAGGTAGAACTTTATTGTAAAGATAATCGTCTTTATCCCTGCCAGGATTCCTCTAATCTCCAGCTTTGTTTTCTGCGGAACAGGATCCGCTGGGACCTGATTCCTCATCTCTCTAGGCAGTATAATCCCGGGATAGGAGAGACTATTCTTCGGACGAGCCAAATCTTGCGGGAGGAAGGAGATTATCTGGAAAGAGAAACAAGGAGAGCACTGCGTCTAGCAGCTTTAGGCCAAAATAACGGGAGATTAATCCTGGATATCCAAAAGCTCCATGGTCTACACCCTGCCATACAGAGGAGGGTAGTGCGCAAAGCTCTGGGGAAGATAAAAGGAGATCTGAAAAGAGTTACCTTTGATCACATAAGTTCTGTTCTGGGAATGGGTTCGGGTAAGGGGACCAAGAAATTAGATCTTCCCGGAGATTTAGTAGTTCAAAGAGAATATGATAGATTGGTTATCAAAAGGAGGAAAAATAAGGAACTATCCTTTCATTATCCTCTTATTGTTCCAGGAAAGACAGAGCTTCCAGAGTTACGTCTTTCCCTGGAGGCAGAGATTATTCTTGATAGACCTACCAATTTTGCTAAAGAGGGCTCAATCGGTTATCTGGATTGGGATAGATTAGAGGAACCTTTGTTTCTGCGTCAGAGAGAAAGAGGTGATAAATTTCAACCCTCGGGAATGATAGGCACGAAGAAGATAAAAGATTTCTTTATCGATCTCAAAATCCCTTTAGAACAAAGGGATATGATCCCTCTGCTCATTAGCAAGGATAAGATAACTTGGGTAGTGGGCTACCGTGTGGATGAAAGATTCAAAATAAGGCAGGATACCCTGAGGGTGCTCAGGATTAAGGTGAGGAAAAATGAAGACCAATCGATTGGCAAGGGTAGAAAGAAAAACCAGGGAAACAGAAGTTGAGATTGATTTGAATTTGGATGGCAAAGGGACCTCCAGGATAGATACTTCCTATCCATTCTTGGATCACATGCTTTCTCTTTTCGCCTATCATGGATTTTTTGACTTGACAGTTGTGGCCAAAGGGGATATTAAAGTGGACTATCATCATCTGGCCGAGGATGTGGGCATCTGTTTGGGAAAAGCTGTGAGAAAAGCTTTGGGAGAGAAAAAAGGAATAAGAAGGTATGGCAGCTTTTTTGTTCCTATGGATGAGGTGCTGGCTCAGGTAGCCGTTGACATAAGTGGACGCCCGGTGGTGGTGTTTAAATTCCCCTCCTCGGAAGAGCAGCATGGATCCGAGCTAGAACTGATGAAAGAGTTCTTCCGCGGTTTTGCTTCTCACGCAGGAGTTACTCTGCACGTAAATTTGTGTTATGGAAGTGGAGCTCATCACTTAATGGAAGCTGCTTTTAAGGCTTTTGCTCTGAGTTTAGATGAAGCTACCGGACTGGATGAGCGAAGGGAGGAGATTCCTTCAACCAAAGAAAAACTGGGATAAATTTAGGTAGAGAAAGAGCTGAGTAGGTCCTATGCGAGCAGTAATCCAGCGAGTAGGAGAGGCTTCATGTGAGGTGGAAGGGAAGCTGGTAGGAGCTATCAAAAAGGGAGTGGTGGTGTTTCTTGGTGTGGGAAGAGGGGATACAGTAAAAGATGCTGAATATCTTGCTGAGAAAATAGTTAACCTTCGCATATTCGAAGATGAGAAGGGTAAGATGAATCTATCCCTTGTCCATATAGGAGGAGAGATACTCATTATACCGCAATTCACCCTCTACGGAGATTGCAGGAAGGGTCTTCGTCCTAATTTTATGAGGGCTGCTTCGAGAAATTTGGCTGAGGGGCTTTTCTTAAAGTTTGTGGAGCTGGTGATAAAGAAGGGATTTTCTCCACAACAAGGCAGTTTTGGCGCCAAGATGCGAATAGCAGTGGAGAACGATGGCCCTGTCACTTTGATTCTGGAGAGTAAAGGATGTGGGGAGAATTAAAATGGCAGCTGTGAGCGTAGGCCTAGAAGTAGGAGCGACAGCGGTAAAGATGGTAGAACTGGTTCACGGAGAAAAGGGCCTTAAACTAACAAAGCTAGCTAGAGTGGAGATACAGCCTGAGCTCGAAGGTGAGGATAGAAAATCAGCCATACTAAAGATCATAAAAAGTCTAGCTAGGGATTATGGAGTGAATCCTCGCCGGGTCATCTCTGGGGTGGGGGGAGAGTCAGCTATTGTAAGGAGGATACTGGTTCCTCCTATGCCTGAGGAAGAACTTGCCCAGGCGATAAGATGGCAAGCCGAAGAGCATCTTCCCTATCCCCTCGATGAAGTATACCTGGATTTTCAGGTGCTTGGACGGGGCAAGAGAAAAGGGGAGGAGACCTCCGTAATTCTGGTAGGGGCGAAGAAAGAAACTATTGATAGTCACCTTGATATTCTAAAGAAAGCAGGGATTATTCCTCGAATATTGGATGTGAACGCTCTTGCTCTTTTTAATATCTTTGAGTTCTCCCATCCTCAGGAGTTGGAGGATATAGTTCTTCTGGAGATAGGACATAGCACCACTTCTATCCTCATCCTGGAAGGGGGGTTTCCATTTCTGGTCAGGAACTTGAATTTTGGGGGACTGCATATCACTCGAGCCATTAGCGAGGAGCTGGGCATAGATTATTCCAGAGCTAACCAGCTGAAGGAAGAGTATGGACTGATGGCTGAGGAGGTGGAAGGTGAGAGAGTTTCTTCAGACACCGGAGATAAGATAAGTGACGAGATCAAGAAATGTATGAAAGTTCTGGTAGAAGAAATCCTCCATTCTCTGGATTATTACAGCTCCCAGAGGAGAAAAAAAATCGAGAAGATTGCCATCAGCGGCGGCTGTGCTTATCTTAACAACATTGGTAAATTTTTGTCGGCGAGGCTGGGACTTCCTGTGGAACGTAATAATCCCTTCGCCAGGATGAGTTATGATTCCCGTCGTTTTTCCCCCGATTACCTGGAAAGGGAAGGCTCATTTTTTGCTGTTGGATCGGGCCTGGCGCTGAGAAAAATAGCTCAGATATGATAAAAGTAAATTTACTACCCAAATCCATACTGGAAAAGAGAAAAAAAGGAGCTTTTGCTATTTTTGTCTCTTTATGCGCAGGGTTAACTATTCTCGTATGTGTATTCTTTGTGCTTGCTCTGAAAGTCCAGTTAGCTCCTGTGGCAAGAGAGCTCCACTCTGTTAGGAAACAAGCGGAAGAATATCAATTAAAATTTCGAGACTTAAAAATGGATGAGTTAAAGGAGAAGGAAGCCCAGCTTAAATCTTATCTAGAGGCTCTTCTGGATCTAACAAACTCTCAACCTTCCTGGCCGCTAATTCTCTATGAGATCAGCAAGGGACTTCCAGGGGGGGTGTGGCTGACGGAAATAACTAAACCTATGACAGATGAGATACTCACCATTCAGGGGAACTCTCTCAATCGCACCAGAGGCGTGATAGAGTTTATGGAAAATCTAAATAAAGCCTCCCTTTTTAAAGAAGTTAGCTTTAGCAATATGTCCAAGAAAATGGTAGGGGAGGCGGAGGTCACCGAGTTTAAACTTATCGGCAAACTAGATAAGGCTCATACAGGAAAGAAAAGTGGATAGATTGATTTGGACCTTGAAGGGTAGAGTAGGGTCAGGGGTAAGCATAGTAGGGGGAGCAGTGTTGATCTTTTATTTTGCATTTTACAGTCCTCAAACTAAGATGATACGAGTGATGAGAGACGATATAGAAAAGGAAAACTTGGGAATCTCGAAAATTAAGGGAAGAATAGAGGAATATACCGAGATGGAAAAAAAATACAAGGAGCTAGAAGCTGAGCTTGAGGAGCTAAATTTATTCTTCAGTCCTGAAGGAAAGATTCATTCTCTGCTTCAAGAATTAAGTTTGAGAGGCCAGAGCTATGGAATTGATTACATAACAATAGCTCCTGAGGAAACTCTTAAAGGCAAATATTACGACCGTGTTCCCGTGAGAATCTCTTTAAATTCTACTTACCATGCCCTGGGTACTCTCCTTTCCGATATTGCCAAAAGGCGGCAGAAGACTTTTCTTACCCTGGATAGCTTTGAGATAAAAGGACTAGAAACTGGTAAAAGGATTTCGGGAGAAGCTAGGAGTCATACCATAGAGGCAAATCTTCTTCTTTCCCTCTATCTATCTCCAGAAACTCCCCTGAAACCTTCCTCTCCAGGAGAGGAGGAGGTAGGGACCGGGACAGTTCCAAGGAGGAGAAGGTGAAAAAGTACAGGCTATTTTTGCTCGCCGTTTATGGAATAGCTTTTTTTCTTACCTTTGGGCTGAGTAAAGGTTTTCCCTCCTTATTGCCACCGGTGTTTATCTACGATAGTGAAGGGAGGAGAGATCCCTTTGTTCCCGTGATAGAGAAAAAACTGTCCCCTGAGGAGGATATGGAGACCCAAATCCCTCAAGGAACTCTTGAGGTAGAGGGGGCCAAGCCAAAGGAAGTGACGCGATCCTCAGAATTCACTCTCGTGAGTTTGGCCTGGGGTGGGGAAGAGACTCTTGCTCTCATCCAGGGTCGGGCAGGGGCCTGGATTGTCAAAGAAGGAGATCTGATAGATGAGTTCTTAGTCTTAGAGATCAAAGGAGACCAAGGTGAGGTTACTCTGGAAGGGGTCGAGAAAATAGTCAAATTAAGGATAAGAGAATGAGAAAAGTACTGCTGTATCTGTTGGTAGGAACATTCTGGCTGGGTGTGGGACTCACTCCATGCTCTGCCGAAGAGGGCACTCTGGATTCAATAAACGTATCTGTGGATTTTAAGTCGGATACAGATCTAAAATATGCTCTACAGATCATTTCAGTACTGACAGGATTGAGCATCATTCCAGATGATGATGTTACGGGAAAAGTGACCGCTCGCTTCATAGATCAGCCTGTATCGAAGGTATTGGAGAGAATACTGGAGGTTAACGATTGTGAGTACAAACTGGTGGATGACATTATCAGAGTGGTCAGGATTCCGGTAATTAGCAAGGTTTTTCCCTTAAAGTTTGCCCTGGCCTTGGAGATAGGGGAGTCTCTCGAGTCCCTCCTTCTTCTTTCCCCTGAAGGGAGTATCCAGGTAGATGAGGAGGTTAACAGCCTCCTGGTTAGTGATAAAAGACCCTATCTGGAAGAAATAGCCAGATTCATCCAGGAGCTGGACAGCGCAGAAAAGCAACTTCGCAGCCAGAGTTTCAGTCCCCAGTTTCTGAGGGCCGAAAAGTTAGCCTCTCTTATCAAAGATCATCTGAGTAGCAAGGGGGAAATTAAGATATACCCTTCCACCAATAGTCTTCTCATCACCGAGACCAGCTTCCATCTCACCAAAATTACCTCTCTTGTTCAGAGTCTCGATACCTTCCAGCCTGAGAAGAAGGTATTTCCCTTAAAGTTTGCTCTGGCCTCGGATATGGAAAAGCTCATAAAAGGCTATCTTTCCCCTGAAGGGGCCCTTGAAGTGAACGAAGAGAGAAATGAGCTAGTTATTATGGATGCCTCCTATTATCTTGAAAAAGTAGGGAACCTTGTGGCGGATCTCGATACTCTAGAAAAACAGATAAGGAAAGAAAGCTTCCCCATAAAGTATGCCCGAATAAAAGATCTTGCTCTCCTTTTAAGGGAGAATCTTTCCTCTAAAGGGAATCTAGAGGTAGATGAGGAGAGGAGCCTTATCAGTATAGAAGATAGCTCCTATTATATTTCCAGGTTAGGAAAACTTATCCAGGAAGAGGATAGCTTCATTCCTAAAAAGAAAAGATACTACGTGAAATTTGCTCCTCTCATTCTAGTAGCGGAAGAAGCCGAGGAGATTCTCTCTGATAAGGGAACTCTGGAGATTGAGGAAGATACCTCCAGCTTTGTAGTTAGCGATGTGGAAAAGAACCTGGAGAAGATAGAGAAATTAGTAAGAAAGATGGATACTCTTGAGGCTCAGCTCATTCCTCCTTTGGTATTTCAGGATGAGGATCTGATGGAGGCTCTGCGTACAATCTCTCAAACTACAGGGGTGAGTATGGTGGTAGATCCCGGAGTCGAAGGAAAGGTGAACCTCATTTTTGGCCACCCGACCGCATTACTAAAGGTGTTGCCACAAATTCTGGAGCCCAATGATTGCCGGTATGAGACTATAGGTGATACTATAAGGGTAATTCCCATACCCTTGTTTAAGATGGTCTTTCCCCTAAAGTTTGCCCTTGCCTCTGAGATAGCCAGCTCCCTTGAGTCTCTTCTCCTTCTTTCCCCCAAGGGAACTATCCAGGTAGATGAGGAGGTTAATAGCCTCCTGGTGAGGGATAAAAGACCCTATCTAGAAGAGATAGCCAGCTTCATTCAGGGACTGGACAGCGCAGAGAAGCAGCTTCGCAGCAAGAGTTTCAGCCCCCAGTTTCTGAGGGCCGAAAAGTTAACCTCTCTTATCAAAGGTCATCTCAGTGATAAGGGGAAAATAGAGACATATCCTTCTACCAATAGTCTTCTCATCACCGAAACCAGCTATCATCTGAGAAAAATTACCTCTCTTGTTCAGAGTCTGGATACATTCCAGCCTGAGAAGAAGGTATTTCCCTTAAAGTTTGCTCTGGCCTCTGATATGGAAAAGACCATAAAAGGCTATCTTTCCCCTGATGGAACCCTTGAGATGAATGAAGAGAGAAATGAGCTCGCTGTTACAGATACCCCCTATTATCTTGAGAAAGCAGGGAATCTTTTGGCAGATCTGGACAGTCCAGAAAAACAGATAAGGAAAGAAAGCTTCCCCATAAAGTATGCCCGAATAAAAGATGTAGAGCGTATTCTTGAGGAGAATCGCTCCCCCCAGGGGCAGATTGAGGTAGATGAGGAGAGGAGCCTTATCAATATAGAAGATACCTCCTTTTATCTTTTTAAGTTAGAAAGGCTTATCCAAAAAGAGGATAGCTTCATTCCTAAAAAGAAAAGATACTACGTGAAATTTACTCCTCTCATTCTAGTAGCGGAAGAAGCCGAGGAGATTCTCTCTGATAAGGGAGAGCTGGAGATCCAGGAGGACACCTCCAGCCTTGTAGTGAACGATGTGGAAAAGAACCTGGAGAAGATAGAGAAATTAGTAAACACGATTGACAACCTGGAAGATCAGTTGATAACCAAGAAATACTTTCTAACATATCTTACCCCTGAAGAGGCACATGTTTCCCTGCAAAATGTAATAACCT
>Ga0209979_1004708_pt1 | contig 11160 bp, 12 predicted proteins | sample AnhtaG_FD_183114 | JGI IMG/M metagenome (GOLD analysis project Ga0209979, IMG submission 183114) | Deep subsurface microbial communities from Anholt, Denmark to uncover new lineages of life (NeLLi) - Anholt_01485 metaG (SPAdes) (version 2) | ecosystem: Environmental > Aquatic > Marine > Oceanic...
TTATGTGAGGCACGAAGAACTCTAACTTCCGGATTTTGTTTCCCAGAAGGAGACTGCCGGTGAGGTCGTCCCTCTTGATCAGAATCTCGCAACCAGAGGTATTCTCGCTTGCGGGGAGGAACGACTCTATGGGAGTGGGTAGCCTCGCCCAACTGGAGGCAGTCGGAAGCCTACTTTTTTCCGGCGAAGCTGATTTCGAAGGATCGATCAAGTGCTTCCTACATCAGTTGGAGAAATCACTCGGCGCGTTTTCGGCTCTGCCTGACGATCAAATAGATGCCGATGATGATCAGGGCAATGGGCCAGACCCGATAGGAGATGATGCCTAAAACATAAAAGACGATTGAGAAATAGACCAAGAACTTCGCGGCCCCTTTTAAGCCCTTGACCTCCCCACTCGCATATTCGGTAACCAGAAAAGACAGGCCGACCGATAGAGGGAAGGTAGGCCAGAGATACTGCATCAGTCCCCAGCCGGTGAAGTTCAGAAAGAAGAAAAGAATGGACACCACCAGCAGTATGACCCCTGGAATTAAGACCCCCTCCACTCCCGGAGACCGCTCCACCTTCGAGAAATAGAGATAGAAAAAGAAAAAACTCACCAGAAGGGGAAAGATCGGCCACAGTATCTCCATCCCCCACCCGAAAAGGAGATTTCCCAGGAGGAAAAAGACCCCCAGGACGATGAGACCAATGGAGAAACTCCTCTTTATCTTCTCGGAACGCAGCTTTTTCTCAAGCTCGCGGTTCACTGCAATTTCGTCTTCCACCATAGGATCCTCCTGAAATGATTTCAAAAGAGCTGCGATAATTACTTCCTCTTGGCCTTAGCGGGGCGGCTCCGTTTCTTCCTGCGACTTTTCCCCCAGACCTTCTCGATGTATTCCTCGAACTCCTCTAAGCTCTTGAACTCGAATTCGTAATCGAAGGGAGCGCCGGAGATATGGCAGTCTATTTCTCCTTCGGAATTGACGCCATACTGGGCACATATCTTGGGCCTCTTCTCGTAGATGGCGCACCTCCCCCGCGGTAACAAGTATTTACAGAGGTTCTGGAGCTCCAGATACCACTTACCCTCCTCAACGAACACAGAAACACCCTGGTGGCATAAAAACCAGCGGATGTCATCTAAGTCTTCTTCGTCCCCAGGCTCATCGATCTCTAAGGCGAAATACCTGCAGCACTTCGAATCACACTTTTTACACTCTTCCAGATTGACAATCACGAACTATCCTAATCTCCTAAGAACCATGCTGAAAATGCTCGTCACAGAACGACTATCTGGCTTTTTAGTCGGAGGCGGTTTCCCGGTCACTCCCTATCTTAAGTGCATCGCGCCCTCAGACATCGCAAACCCACCTCACAGAAGAGACTACTTCGCCAAAAAAACAGGAACAGGGTTCAAAAGCAAGGGCATTTTTATGCGGGGATCAGTGAGCAGGCTATTGCGGGTGTCGGTATCGTCCCGGGAAAATGAGAAACGATGTGGTCAGGCAGCAGGAGACGGGAAACGGGGAAGAGGAAACAGGAGATGGGAGGCCACGGAGTTCGGCAATGTAGCCACCCACACTGTTCGGGGAGGGTGAAGTATTCACCATTCACCATTCACTATTCACTATTTACTATTCACCATTCACCATTCACCATTCACTGTCAAGTGCCACGAACTATGGACAATCTCAGTACGTGCCTATGTCCACTCTCCGGGCTTTGGGAATCTCTCTTCTTAAGAATCTCTCCCCGACGGTAACGAACTTCTCCGGGGTGTCGGAGACGAAGTATCTGTAAGCAACCTTCCCCGACTTGGGGCGCAGAAGCTTTCTTTTGGTGAGCACCTCCCTGACCTCTAAGGCGGTCTCTTCCGCAGAATCGATGAGACTTACCGCCTCCCCCATGATCTGGGAGATGACCGGCTTCAGCAGAGGATAATGGGTGCAACCTAAGACTAAGGTGTCCACCCTTCTGGTTTTGAAAAATTTTAGATAATCATCTGCTATCAGGCGCGTTGCCTCCCTGTTGATGTAACCCTCCTCAGCCAAGGAGACGAAAAGGGGACAGGCCTTTCCGAAGACCTTGATGGAGTCTGAAATCCGCTTGATAGCTCTGGGATAGCTGCCGGAGGCGATGGTCGCTTCGGTGCCGATGACGCCGATGCGACCGTTCCTGGTGGCTCGGACGGCGGCTTTTGCCCCGGGCTCAATCACCCCCATCATGGGCACCTCGAAATTCCTGCGGAGGTGGGAGAGCGCCACTGCCGAGGCGGAGTTGCAGGCCACCACCACCAGCTTGACCTTCTTGCTCAGAAGAAAATTCACGTTTTGTCGAGAGAAGTTCTTTACGACCTCTTTAGAGCGGACCCCGTAAGGGAAGCGACCGGTGTCTCCGAAATAGATGACCTTCTCGTGGGGAAGCTTTCTTGAGACTTCGGCCACAACCGTCAGGCCTCCGATGCCGGAATCGAAAATCCCGATCGGCAAGTTCCGGCTCGTCTCTGAGTTCATGGCATCCTCTCGTATTTTCTCTTGAAATCAACCAACCCCCTGCAAATCGCCTCCGCCACTCTCTCGCGGAACTTGCTTTGACCCAGAAGTTTTTCCTCCTCCCTGTTGCTGATGAAGGCCACCTCCACTAAAACCGCGGGCATATAGGCTCTGTTCAGAACGTAGAATCCCGCCTGATCAATCCCCCGGGAGGGGATCCTCAGGCGTCCCTTGAACTGATTTTGTATCAGCTCCGCCAGATCGGACGACTCCCGCAGATACTCGTTCTGGACCATATCCAGGAGGATCAAATCCAGCTCCGAGGTGAGATTCTCTTCGGAGTATGACTCCGGCTTCTCAAATCGGATCGCGGAATTCTCCAACGCCGCCACCGCTCTGGCTTCGTCGTTCTTCGCCATCGCCAAAAAGAAGGTCTCCGAACCTCTCGGTTTCCTCTTGGGGGAGGCATTGGCATGAATGGAGATGAACAGATCCGCACCGGCTCCGTTGGCGATCTGGGTTCTCTCACCTAAGGGGAGAAAGGTGTCATCCTTGCGAGTCAGAATCACCTCAAATCCTTCTCTCTCCAGCTTCTCGGCCAGCCTCTTGGCGATGTCTAAAACTACCTCCTTCTCCTTCAGGCCGCTGTGACGACCCACGGCCCCGTCGTCCTCGCCTCCGTGCCCGGGGTCAATCACCACCAAATCGATTTTGTTCTTATCCCAGGTGATCCCCTCCTGAAAGATGCCGGGACCGGTGCCCCTCTCCCACAGCGAGACCAGAATCCGAGGCGGTCTCTCCTTGAAGCTGGTACGATGGTCCATCATCTTCTTCACCAGAAACGAGAGCTGGGCGGCGGCTTCGAACTGATAGGTCTTCAGATTCCTTACGATCTCTCCTTTCTCGAAGTCCTCTTGGATCAGGTTGTTAAGAATCCCGCCGTGGACGGTGAGGTTCAGCCACCCCTCCTCGGTGATGATGGTCTCATACTTCAAAGCTTCGGTGAGGAGAACCTCCAGCAAGAGGCCGTTGGCTTTCGGGGTAACCATCAGCCCCTTCACATTGTAATCGGGACTCTGAAGATAGAGGCTCTGACTCTCGCGGTCCCATCTGCTTTCCAGCGGTAGAATCTCTTTTATGATTGGAGCAAAGAAAGCCACCGGGACGTATATGCTCCCCTTTCGAAATTCCGCGGGATAATGGAGATTGAAAGTCTCATCCGCGGTGATAACGTAAGGGGAGAACAGGGTGACCTGAATGAACCTGTCTCCTTTCTCTAAGGTCAATCTCTTCGCAAGCTGATCCCAGCTTGTCTCTGTCCCCAAAAAACTCCCCAGTTCCGTCAAAGAGATGTAAGTCAATCCCGAGATGGTCTCGGAAGAGACCTCGCCTTCCGTATTATCGATGAAGTTCTTGACCGTGACAGCGGCTGCGGTCCCGCATGACAGGTAGATAACGAGACCCAGGAATAACAGCCTCTTTGAGAGTTTTTCGTTTCCTCTGGGCATTGAGATCAATTGTGACCGAATTGAGAGCTGTTCTCAGCGGTTCTTGTATTTGAGGGTTCTTCTCACTTCCCGTTCGGCGTCCCTTTCGGCGATAGCGGCTCGGCGGTCGTAAAGCTTTTTACCCTTGGCTAAAGCTATCTCCACCTTTGCCACCTTGCCGCGGAAATAGAGCTTCAGGGGGATAAGAGTCAAACCCCTCTCGACGGTCTTGCCGGTCAATTTGCGCAACTGGTTTCGATGCAGAAGCAGCTTGCGATCCCTGGTGGGATCGTGATTGAGACGGTTGCCGGCATCGTAGGGAGGGATGTGCATCCCCAGCAGGTAGGCCTCCCCCTTCTTGAGCATGGCGTAGCTATCCTTGAGGCTAGCCTTTGCCTGCCGGAGGGATTTGACCTCGGTTCCAACCAGGACCAGCCCGGCCTCGTAAACCTCTAAGATCTGATAGTCGTGCCGAGCCTTACGGTTGGTGGCGATCACTCTGATGTCCGGGTCCTTTTCTTGCACAGTCTCAAATATAGATTGGCCCAAAGTCCCAGGCAAGCCATTTTAATTCGCGTTTCAAGGACAAGAGCATGCTCTAATCCTGTTTCCTGTTCCCTGTTTCCTGTCTACTGTTTGCTGTTTGCCGCGGTGGGTCGAGATTCTGCAAACTGACCGCATATCTTTGCAGCCTCGGTGGGGATTTTGACCGAGAATAGACCGTATACCGCCCTGGCACACCCCTTGCACCGTTGCCCCGTTGAATGAGGCTAGAACTGCGGGAGGTAAGTAAATGCCAAAGAGAAAAAAGCAGCCTTACAAGATGCCGGACAAAACCTGCTGGCATCTGTATTCGCTTCAAAATCTCAATCCGGAGAAATTCGTGAAAGTGGTGAGCAAGATTCTCAAGAGACAGCATCTGCTCATTAAGTGATCTTCACAACCCACCGAACTTCTGCGCTGACTCGGTTCTGAGAGTCATTATCACGACAGCCCAAGGCAGATCCTCGCGGCCTCAGCTCCAGGACTGTTGAATTACAGCACTGCGTGAATTCGAGACAACAACAGAGAATCGACTTTCGGCTCTCAGTTTTCCTCCACGTTTGTAGAGAACGCCTCCTAAGCTCGTCGTTTTAACCCAAGCTCACCGCAAACTCCTGTTATTTGCTGAACCCAACGCATATCAGGGATTGAACATCTCGGCTCCAGCAGCCACCCGAGAGCGTCGCAAAAACTGTTTGACAAGGAACCGAAAATATCTAAATTTGTAAAACCCTGTCGGAGGCTTGCCGGAGGCAGACAGGGCATATCGTCTCGGACAACAAGAAAGCTCCGTGTCACCTAACTTTCTGGAGCCGGTTTGAATCAAAAGGAAAATCAACTCGAAAAACAACCCCCGGATATGATAAACCTCGCCATCTCCGGGGTGATCTTTGTGGTTGCCTTCATTACCTATTTTATCACCAAGGCCCCGACGGTGAGCTTTTGGGATTGCGGGGAGTTCATCGCCTGCTCCTACATTCTGGGAATTCCGCACCCTCCCGGGACTCCCCTTTTCGTTCTCATCGGTCGCATTTTCACCCTTTTTCCCTTCTTTGAAGAGATCGCCCTCCGTGTCAACTTCATATCGGTTTTGACCTCGGCCCTGACAGTGTGGCTTTCCTATCTTTTGATTGTGAAAGTTGTCCGGGGCTGGTTCAAAGAGAAGTCCGACAGGCTTAACCGCTTCATCGCATATGTCGGGGGGGCAACGGGGGCTTTGATCTTGACTTTCTCCGACACCTTCTGGTTCAATGCCGTGGAGGCCGAGGTTTACGGACTGGCGATGCTACTGATGGTCCTGATCTGCTATCTGGGCCTGTCCTGGGCGGAAAACCGCCACCAGGAGAACTCCGGGCGCTACCTGGTCATAATCACATACCTGGCATTCCTCTCCCTGGGAGTCCACATGACGGTCTTTTTGACCTTGCCGGTTCTCTTTCTCTTCATCATAATAACCGACAGAGAGAAACTCAACGATTGGCGCTTGTGGCTGGCTGGTCTCTCTTTCTTTCTGGTCACTTTCGCACTGGTGCCGTTCCTGGTTGCCTCCGCCGCCCTCCTTCTCCTCTCCGGGGCAATCCTACTGAGCGTGGAGCGCAATAGAGCTGCCTGGGGATTTTTGTTCGCCTTAGTGGTGGTGGGGATAGTCGGCTATTCTACTCAGCTTTACATCCCCCTTCGCTCCGCCTGCGACCCCGCCATCGATGAGAACGACCCCGAGAACTGGGATCGCTTCAAATACTTCCTGGAGCGCAAACAATACGGGCAGACCTCCATGATAGAGAAGATGTTCCACCGCCGAGGAACCTGGGGAAATCAGTTCGGCACTCACCGCCGCATGGGATTCTGGGGATTCTTTTCTGAGCAGTACGGCTCCCCGAATCTGAGCTCCCTGGGTTTTCTGCCCTTCATCCTGGGAGCCTTAGGAGCCTGGGAGTCCCTGAGGAGAAAGTACAAGGTGGGCGTATTCCTGGTGCTTATCTTCCTGATATGTAGCCTGGGTTTGGTTTTATATATGAATTTCTCCGACGGCACCCGCGGGGAGCAGTTGGAGGTCAGAGATCGGGACTATTTCTTCACTCCCGGGTTTTTGTTCTTTGCCATCCTCATCGGGCTGGGATCTGCGGGACTACTATCCTGGGTGAGGGAGCTATCCGCCAGAACATACTCACGGCCATTTACGACCGCGACCGTGGGGGTTTTGGCGCTTCTGCTCTTGTTCTTCCCCTTCGCAAACACTCTCGGCTACCACTTCGAGTCCCACGACCGCAGGGGGAACTACATCCCGTATGATTATGCTCATAACATCCTGAATTCCTGCGACCAGGATGCGATCCTCTTCACCAACGGCGACAACGACACCTTCCCGCTGTGGTTCATACAGGAGGTGGAGGGGGTGCGCACCGATGTGAGAGTGACCAACTTAAGTCTCCTGAACACCCATTGGTATATCAAGCAATTGAAGTATAAGATGGGAGTTCCCATCAGGCTCACAGACCAGCAAATCGAGCATCTCACCGCCTTCATGACCCCTGAGCGGGAGGTCATCCGGGTTCAGGATCAGATGATAAGGGAAATCATCATCTCCAATAACTGGAAATACCCGATCTACTTCGCGGTGACCGTCTCTCCGGAGAACAAGATGGGACTGAAGGACAATTTCAAAATGGAGGGGATGGCCTACCGGGTGGTGCCGGAGAAGGGGAAAAACATGGTGGACCCTGAGAAGCTTCGTCATCGTCTCTCGGAGGTCTTCAAGTTCAGGGGGCTAAACGATCCCGAAGTCTACAAGAGCGAAAGCGACAAGAGACTGGTCGCCAACTACGTAAGCACCTTTTTGCAGTTAGCCGAGTATTACCGGAACGAAGGGCGCCTGCAGGAGGCTATCGCCCAGGCTACGGAGGCCACCGAGCTGTACACGGACAGCTATCGTCCCTACCTCTATTTGGCTCAGCTCTATTCCGAAACCGGGCAGCTGGACAAAGTCGAGCGAATGGTGGAGGCCTCCCGGCCGGAGCTGGGGGAACGACTCTACATAAATTCGGCTTATGCCCTGGCCACAACCGGCGACACCGCTAAAGCGATCGAGTTTTTCAAGAAGGCGTTGAGGCGGTATCCAAATTCCAATTCCGCCATGCAGCTTTTGTCAAACATCTACTACCGCAGTCAAAGATATGGGGAGATCTTAGAGCTGCTCGATGACTGGATAAGCGCCCACCCTGAGGATGGTGACGCCATCGCTCGTCGGGAGGGGATTCGAGCCATCGTAGAAAGCTCCGAGGTGAAACTTGGAGGGCTCGGAGGTTGAATTGATCACGGAGACGTTAACAGAGCCCTCAGCCATTCCTGCGAAGTCTGTTCTTTTGACGGTGAAACTTAGAGCCAATTTGAGTGCTCTGAATGGACACCACCCCCTGAGTTCCACCAGGGGGATTTTTTGAAAGACCTCACTTTCCAGAATCCACAGAAACAACATTCAGGAGATCCTTTTTCGGGAGAAGAGATAATGAAGATCATCATTTCCGGCATAACCGGACAGGACGGATACTACCTTTCGAAACTCCTGGCCTCAAAAGGTGACCAGGTTCACGGGATTGTCAGGAGGAATTCCCAAAAATCCTTCGGGGTGTTGGACACCGACACCGAACTCAAATCGAAACTGCAACTCCACTATGGGGACGTCACCGACAAGCACTCCTTGGATACAATCTTCAAGGAGGTTAGGCCCGACCGAGTTTACCACCTCGCCGCTCAGAGCTTCGTCCAGGAGAGTTGGAGCAACCCCGAGCTCACTTACGAGATCAACATCAAGGGGACCTTGAACATGCTGAATTCCTTCAGAGAGTACAGCCCGGAGGGACGATTCTACTTCGCCTCCTCCAGCGAGATGTTCGGGAAGGTCGAGACCAAAAGTCAAGACGAGAAAACCTTCCCCTGGCCCCGCTCCCCGTATGGCATTTCGAAATTGGCCGGTTTCTACACCGGCGTCAACTACCGAGAGGCCTATGGTCTTTTCGTCTCCAACGGGATTCTCTTCAATCACGAAAGTCCCCACCGCGGAGAGGAGTTCGTCACCCGTAAGATCTCGCTGGCGGCGGTGAAAATCCACCTCGGCGTGGAAAGCGAGCTGCTGTTGGGGAATCTCGACAGTCAGCGGGACTGGGGTTACAGCGCCGATTACGTGAAAGCCATGGAGCTCATCCTGGATTATGAGAACCCGGATGATTTCGTCATCGCCACCGGAGAGACCCACTCCGTCCGGGACTTCGTCCAGACCGCCTTCTCCCATCTGGGTCTGGACTGGGAGAGATATGTAAAGGTCGACCAGAGATATAAGCGCCCCGCAGACGTCAGCTACCTTCGGGGGGATAGCTCCAAAGCGAAGAAGCTTTTGGGCTGGAAGCCGACCGTCAGCTTCCAGGAGTTGGTCAAAATGATGGTCGATGCTGACCTAAAGAGAGTTTCCGGTCAGAAGAAAAAAGCTGAATGAGAATCCTCATAATCAACTGGCGGGATCTGAAGAACCCCTGGACCGGAGGAGCAGAAATCCATATCCACGAGATCGCCTCCCGTCTGGTGAAGGAATACGGACATCAGATCTTTTTCCTCTGCAATCGCTTTAAGAACACTCTTCCGCCAAGGGACAGCTACGACGGAATCGAATTCTACCGGGTGGGGACAGAGTATACCTTCAACTTTCACGTCCCCTTCTGGCTGAGAAAAAACCTGCCTCAAATCCATCCCGATCTGATCATCGAAGATGTAAACAAAATCCCCTTCTACACGCCACTGTATGTAAAAAGGCCGGTATTGGTGGTGATTCCTCATCTCTTCTCGGAAACCGTCTTCCGAGAGATCAATTTCGTTTTCGGGACATACATCTATCTGGCCGAGAAACTGATCCCGAAGGTTTATAAGAACTGCTATCTCAACGCCATCTCTCAATCCACCAAGGAGGACTTGGTCAAGAAGGGTCTCTCTCCAGACCGGATCAGTGTTATCGAGTGCGGCATAGATCAGAAAACCTACTATCCCGCAAACGAGAAGTTCGGTGCCCCCACCGTCATCTACGCCGGCCGGCTGAAAAAATATAAGTGCGTCCAGCACCTCTTAGAGGCAATCTCCTTGGTGAGGCGGAAGCTCCCGGAGGTGAAGCTGTTTGTGGTCGGGGATGGTGACTATCGCCAGGGACTGGTTGCCCACGCCGCTAAGTTGAATCTAAAGGAAACGGTGACTTTCACCAGATATATCTCCCAGCAGGAGAAGGTGGAGCTGCTGCAGAAATCACACCTTCTGGTCTATCCCTCCATAAAGGAGGGATGGGGCATATCCAACTTAGAGGCGAACGCCTGCGGCACCCCGGTTTTGGCCGCCGACGTCCCCGGCTTGAGAGATTCCGTATCTGTCGGAGAATCGGGACTGCTCTATCCCTTCGGCGATGTCGGGAAAATGGCTGAAAATATTCTCAGCATCTTGACGGATACACTTCTGAGAGAGAAGCTCGAGCAGGGGGGTTTCAAGTGGGCCTCGAATTTCACCTGGGAGAAGACCGCCGAAAGGTTCAATAATCTGCTGAAGGATTTATTCTCCTCTTGAGAAACGGCCTCAAAAGACACTGGAGAACTCTCTTCGGGGTTCTGATCAGCCTCTTTTTTCTCTATCTGGCGGTGAGGAAGGTCGACTTTCAAGCAGTGGGAGAGGCCTTCCGGGAGGCGAATTATCTTTACACCATTCCGAATGTGGTGGCGATTCTCTTCTGCATGTGGCTTCGGGCACTGAGGTGGCGCTATCTGCTCAAGCCGGTGAAATCCCTCACTGCGGGACGACTCTTTTCTCCGGTGATGATAGGTTTTATGGCCAACAACATCCTGCCTATGAGGTTGGGAGAGTTCGTGAGGGCTTACTCACTCGGGGAAAAAGAGAAGATCTCAAAAAGTGCCTCCTTTGCCACCATCGTGGTGGAACGTGTCTTCGATACCTTCATCCTACTTTTGATGTTTGCGATCGTCATGGCCTTTTCCCCTTTCCCGGACTGGGCCAAAAAGATCGGTTACTCCGCCTTCGTGATGAATATTGCGCTTCTGCTCTTTTTTTTCTTCTTGAAGAGTAAGACCGACCCGACCTTGAGAGTTCTCCAGCGGCTGCTTGAGATTTTTCCGAGAAAGCTCGCCGAGTTTGTTTATAACACTACCTGCAGGTTCACCGAGGGTTTGGCGGTTCTCTCTGATCTTAAGAGTCTATTCTATATCGGCGCTTTTTCTGGATTGATCTGGGTCATCACCGCCCTCTCGAACTATTTCATCTTCCTTTCTTTTGGCCTGCAGCCTCCGCTTTACGCCTGTTTTTTCCTTCTGGTGGTAGTGGCTTTCGCCATAATGCTCCCAGCCTCCCCGGGATTCATCGGCACCTTTCACTTCGGTTGCACCGTAGCGTTGTCCTACTTCAAGATCGACCCCAATATCTCGTTCCCCTTCTCGGTGGTGTTGTGGTCCTGCCAGTATTTCCCGGTGACCCTCCTGGGGCTATATTATCTGCGGAAGGAGCATCTATCCTTAAGGGAAGCCAGAGCTGAAGGGGTTCAGAGTTCGTAGCAGAGCGGCGGGGGACAAGCCCCCGCCCTACAATTCAATGACGTTGAATTTGGAAACCTA
>Ga0209979_1004711_pt1 | contig 11157 bp, 4 predicted proteins | sample AnhtaG_FD_183114 | JGI IMG/M metagenome (GOLD analysis project Ga0209979, IMG submission 183114) | Deep subsurface microbial communities from Anholt, Denmark to uncover new lineages of life (NeLLi) - Anholt_01485 metaG (SPAdes) (version 2) | ecosystem: Environmental > Aquatic > Marine > Oceanic >...
GAGTGACCGGCTCCGGCAAGACCCAGATTTATATTGAGGCCGTCAAGCTCTGCCTGAAGCTGGGAAAATCGAGCTTGATTCTGATTCCAGAGATCTCTCTGACTCCCCAGACGGTGGGGCGCTTCAAGGCCGGGTTCGGAGAGAGAGTGGGGGTGTGGCACAGCCGTCTGTCCTCCGGGGAGCGCTACGACACCTGGAGGCGTGCCCGCCAAGGGGAGCTTGACGTAGTTGTGGGAGTGCGCTCCGCAATATTCTCCCCACTCCCCAATCTGGGCCTGGTAGTCATCGACGAGGAGCACGACAGCTCTTATAAGCAGGAGTCTCCCAATCCCAAATACAACGCCCGGGAGGTGGCGCTGATGCGGGCCAAGCTGGAGAAGGCGGTGACGATTCTGGGTTCCGCCACCCCCAGCTTCGAATCCTATCAAAATGCCCTCGCGGGAAAGTATGCTCTCTTGAGGTTGAGCTTTAGAGTGGAGGCTCGTCCTTTGCCGAAGGTGGAGATCGTCGATATGGTCACCTCCCCAAGGGAACCGGGAACGTTGCTGGGCGAGGTGCTCTTCGCCAAGATAAAGAAGGCTCTGAGCACCTCCCGGCAGATCATACTCCTGCACAATCGCCGAGGCTTCAGCCCCACGGCCAAATGCCAGGACTGCGGGTTTGTGTGGAGCTGTCCCAATTGTGACATCTCCCTCACCTATCATCGCCAGGATCTGAAGCTCCTCTGTCACTACTGTGATTTCCGCCTACCGGCCCCCCAGGTCTGCGACAACTGTGGGGGGACGAAGATTTTTTACAGAGGCTACGGCACCCAGAGGATTGAGGGGGAGGTCAAGAGGTGTTTCCCGGAGTCGAAGCTGGTGCGCATGGACTTCGACGCCACCAGAAGGAAGGGCGCCCATCAGTCCATCTTAGAGGAGTTTCGAAGCGGGAGAGCCAATCTCCTCCTGGGCACTCAAATGGTGAGCAAGGGACTCGATTTCCCGGAGGTGGTCTTAGTCGGGGTCCTCTCCGCGGATCTCTCCCTTGATTTCCCCGACTTCCGCGCCGGGGAGAGAACCTTCCAGCTTCTAACTCAGGTCTCCGGGAGATGTGGTCGAGGTCAGCTCCCCGGAGAGGTGGTGGTGCAGACCTATCATCCCGACAATGCGGCCGTTAAGGCCGCGGTGTCACAGGATTTCGAATCCTTCTTCTTGCAGGAGGTAGCCACCAGAAGGAAGCTTTTCTATCCTCCCTTCTCACACCTGATCCTGGTCAGATTCTCTGGAAAGAAGGAAAGCGAGCTGAAAAAGGGAGCTGAGGTCTTCCACAGACGACTGAGCCAAAAGCTCTCCGAGTTGGCGGAGAGAGTGAGAATCCTGGGTCCGGTCAGCTCTCTTATTCCCAGGTTAAGAGGAGAATACCGCTACCAAATCTTGATCAAGGTCAAGAGAATCCTCCCCATGATCGAGGTTTTAGATCAGCTTTTAGAATCAGAATCGATCAGGAAACTCAGAAGGCGAGTGAAGGTCTCAATCGACGTGGACCCTCAGGAGGTCTTCTAAGTGTCACCACCCGAATAACTCCCTGCCTCTTTCAGAGGTCGAAACTACATAACCTAACGCCCTCCGGCAGATTCTATTATACTCCCGTCGTAGCCAAACAAGAGTGTTTTCAAGGAAAATAGCAATTTCTCTCGGTAAGACTACGTCTGATAGTTTCTAGACCTGGAGGTGAGGAGATTCGATTCAACCTGATGAGAGATTGAACATCGGTTGGCGTCCAAAATCCTTGACAAAAGAGGATATCGCCTTATTATAGAAAGCGAGGCTCTCATTAAGCTTCTTGTTAAGGCCTCATCTAAGCGCTAACACCTGGAGATGAATATGAGACTGTTTTTGAGCTTTGTCATTGTTTCCCTTTTTCTCCTTCCTGCTTCTTCTTTGGCGGTGGAGGTTTCCGGTCCGGTATGGGGTCGCTGGACAGTTGAGAACTCCCCTTACGATGTCGTTGGAGAGGTGAGAGTACCTCCCGAATCGACCCTCATAATCGACCCCGGAGTGGTGGTCAACTTCAAGGGGCACTACAAATTTATCGTGGATAGCGCCGCGGTGCTGTTAGCAGTCGGGACCCAGACCGATTCTATCTACTTCACTCCAGAGGACACCACCGTTGGATGGCACGGGATTCGGTTCCTCCACGCTGATGCAGCCTCGCATCTCTCCCACTGTCAAATCAAATACGGAAGAGCCACGGGGACTCATCCCGACAAACATGGGGGCGGCGTTTTCTGTTACTATTCCAGCCCCAGAATCAGTAACTGCTCTATCGTTAAGAATTACGCCATGCAAAACGGCTTCGGGGGAGGAATTTACTGTTATTATTCCAACTCCGAGATAACTGAAAACGACATCTGTTATAATACCGCCTCCCCTACCGCCGGCGGGATTTACGCAATCTACTCCGATCTCGCTATCACATCCAACAGATTCGTTGGTAACTGGGCCTTCGGGAGTGGCGGTGGCATTTATTGTCCCTCTTCTAATCTGGCCATAAGTCATAATACCTTCATTGACAATTACTCTTACCACGGGGGCGGGATCTATTCTTTCAGCTCCGAGGTGGATATAAACAATAACATCATTAAGGATAACTGGGTTTCTCATATGGGGAGTGGAATCTATGTTGGCAACTGTGATGGCGTAATAAACGACAACATCATTAGCGGAAATAACGCCCAATATGGTGCGGGAATCTATTGTGACTACCGTTCGACTGTAACGATAGTTAATAACCTCATCAAAAATAACAGCACCGGCTACGGTAACGATGACGGTGGCGGCATCTACTGTGATATTTCCAGCCCCGAAATCCTTTACAACGTTATCGTCGGGAACTTCGCCCAACGTTACGGTGGCGGCATCTATCTCTGGGGCTCAAGTCCCTTGATAGAAGGCAACACCATAAGCATGAACACCGCCCAATACGGTGGGGGCATATGTTGTCACGATAGTTCCTTTGTAACGGTCACAAACAACATACTTTGGGAAGATTCTGCTGAGGTGGGAATGGAACTCTGCTTGTTATATGATGCGGAAGCAGTCCCCCCTGTGCTTACAGTTAGTTATAGTGACGTTGAAGGGGGCGAAGGAGATGTCTACGTCGCCCCCGAAGCCGAACTTGTCTGGGGATACGGCAACCTCGATCTAGACCCACTCTTTGTCGATCCCCACGGAGACGATTTTCACCTGCTGCCCACGTCTCCGTGTATCGACGTGGGAGATCCATATATGGAGGACTATGACCACTCCCGTTCGGATATGGGAGCTTTGCCATATTTCCACGAGATCGCGTTGCGCCTGCGTCCAGATGACCCCTTCCCTCTCAGCTTCTCTCCGGGTTATGACGCCTACGGGATGAGAACCATCGCCAATAACACTGCCTCTCCCAAGCCGGTCAAGCTTTCGAGCGTCATTACCAACTCCGCCGGTGACACCCTGAGAAATCTGTATTCGTGGGAGGGAAATCTGCCCAGAGAATACATGAGGGAGGATTACGGTTACCTCCATATCCCTGGTTATGCCCCGGCCGGTTTCTACAACTACGTGATGGTGGCGGAGAATGCTTCAACCGGTGAGATCTGGCACACCTCGGTGACGCCGTTTGAGATTTCTGAGGCTGGAGCGGTCGCAACCTCTGGTGAAGGTTGGTTCTCACAATTCGGGGAAAAGTCCTCTCGGGACCAGGATGTGAGCTTTATCCCTTCAGAGACGAGCCTCAATACTCGTTGTTATCCCAACCCCTTCAATACCTCCACCACTATCAGCTACCAGCTTCAAACTGCAGGCCAGGTCACTTTGGAAGTCTACAACCTTCTTGGACAGAGGGTGACCACATTAGTGAACGAAAAGCAGGAGGCTGGATGTAGGTCGGTGGTCTGGCAAGCCTCCAGGGTCACTTCTGGTGTTTACTTCTACAGGTTGGCCGCCGGTGAGTTCTCTGAGACCAAAAGGACAATTCTATTGAAATAGCACCACCGGCTGGCGGCACCGAACTCACCTCGGGGACAACTCAGAGCATTAGATTAGTATAGGCTGAGTATCAGACGGGGGCTGGCTTCCGCTCGGCAGCAAGAATTTACTTGCTAATGGGGGGAATTTCTGTATCTTTGGAAATGAAAGGGCTTGATGACGCCGCCCCATTCTAACTGGTCAGAATGAACTCTACCGCGGGGCGATCATCTGTTTGACAGTCCGAAGCGTGTCAAAAACGTCCGAAGTCTTACCATTCCAAAAAGGAGGAGCTATGAAGAGAAGCTATTTTCTTTCGATGCTTCTGATTGTCTTTCTTCTTACTTCTTCATCCTGGGGGGAATTCAAGTATGCGGTGCTGGTAAATAACTCCACCTATCAGATCCCGGAGTGGGCACTTGTCGCTGATACTCTGAAGTCGCGCTACGACGGTGAGCTCTTCACCTGGGAAAGCTCGGTGTGGGACGTGCGCTCGGAATTGTCAGCTTACAAGCCAACCCACATCGCCTTCGTCTGCGAGCCCCTGACCGCCAGCGCCGGTTTCGTCCAGATAGTGTGGCCCTTTACCCGCTGCCTCGACGATGATCCCTACGGTGATGCCATCTGGGGGATAATCACCGGTTACGATGCCGAGGACGCTCTTCGCCTGGCCAACTGTGAGCCTTTTGTGGTTAAGAACATGCTCGGAGGCACGATGAGCTGTGATTTGAACTATTACCCCCAGGGAATAGCCACCAGCGAGGCAACTTACAATCGGATTCGCTTCAAGTATCTGGACGGCACCATCATCGACACCACCGATGAGAATCTCTGTCCCACCGACCGCACCGAGTTCCTGATGAACATGATAAACGCCGACACCATCGACATCTTTATGACCAGCGGACACGGCAACCACGACCGCTGGCAACTGCACTATCCCGACCCCGGCCTGGAGGGATATTTCATGTCCAGCGCTGGTCAACTCTACGGGGATCCTCGTGTCGGTCCAAACATTAACGCCAATTCCGTCAATCCTAAAATCTACCTGGCTTTGGGTAACTGCTACGTCGGCAAACTCTATAATATGAATTCGATGGCTCCCGCCTGGATCCATACCGGCGGAGCCTCTCTGATGACCGGCTATGTGGAGTGGGAGGGCACCTATAGCCACCAGCACGGTGGCACCAAAGCTTTCTTCGCCCGCCAGGGGCTTTACACCTGGCCGGAGGCATTTTTTTTGGCCAACCAGGCCCTTTACTTTGACCTCGACAACCACACTCCTGGCACCAACCCCCCAGATTTGAACTGGTCGGCGCTCTACGGAGACCCGGCTTTGGATGCCCGTCTGGACACCGAGTCTGGAGTGATCCCCGGCTCCATGTATGAGGAGCAGATTGAGATCGTGCCCGGAGATGACAAAGACACTGTCACGGTGCGGATTGTCATGAACCGGGAGGACTCGCCGGGCTACAACGGGAAGTGGGGGAATCGCCATCCCACCATACTATTCCCCTTCCGGGCTGAAAATCCGTTCATCATCAAATACGACCCGGAGTGTTATACCGCCGAGGTTACCGATAATTTCTTCTTGATGTGTATCTGGTGGCTAGGTGACTCTCCCCTTGCGGCTGGCGAGACCCGGGAGTTCGTCTTCACCTGTGACCACATGGTAACCTCCGTGATTGAGATAACTCCGGATGATCCTCCGGTGACGGTGCCTCAAGGTGGTAGCTTTGGCTTCACCGGAACCCTGATAAACAACACTGAGGAGACTCAGATCGTTGATGCCTGGACGATGGCTGTTGGGCCGCAGAAGGATGTCTACGGGCCGTTCAAGATGCTCCACGACATAGAGCTTGCGCCGTATGATACCCTCAGCGGTCACTTCAGTCAACACGTTCCCAATCTTGCACCTCTGGGATTCTATGACTACATCGCTTACCGTGGAGATTATCCCTCCACCGTCATCGATTCCTCTTTCTTCCAGATAGAGGTCATCCCTGGTATTTCTAGCGGTGGAGATGATCTTGGCTGGCTTCTGAGCGGTTCCTTTGACGGAAGCGCTGAGTACACCAACCTCCCCTCAGATTTTGCGCTCTTGGGTAACTACCCCAACCCGTTCAATGCTCGGACTCAGATTGGATATCAACTCTCCTCCCTGACCGCGGTCAACTTAGCAATCTACAATCTCCAGGGGGAACGGGTTTGCACCTTATTCGAGGGTTATCAGTCTCCGGGAACATACAGCCTCATCTGGGACGGCCGCAATCAGAGGGGAGACGAGGTGGTCTCGGGAATCTACTTCTACCGCTTGACCTCCGGCGACATCTCCGAGAGCCGACCGCTCTTATTGTTGAAATGAGTGTTTTGTACGGCCCGGAGAGATTGAGTTAGTTCTCGGTGAGAGAACCGAGAGCGGAACCTTGCATCAGATTTGAAGGGTGTTGTAATGAAATCCATACTCAAAGCATTCTTTAGGTTCGGAGCTCTGCTTTCAATCTGCTGTTTTCTATCTCCGATTACGCTCCTGGCACAGTGGCAACTGGTAGATTCCACAAGCTTCCAGGTGAGATTAGCTGCAGATAGCAACTGCTTTATTACATTCAATCCCGGAGATGATTCTTTAGAGGTCACCCTCCCCGAAAGAGGGCTTTCGGAGACGGCGCTTTTAGCTTTGGAGAAAGCTCCCGATTGGTTGAAGCCAGCTCTGGAGGACAATCTCGCCAGGCTGGCAACCGGGTTGCAGGACACCTACGCGGGGATAATACTGAACTCCACCGACCCGTTTGTGGATGAGCTCTGTTTCGAGATTGCCCACTTAGCCCCGCGGACTCTAAGAGATATGGAAATATTGGATGTCTTAGAGGTCTTGACGGAAAATGTGAGTTCCCTCTACCGCATAGACAGCCTCCTGGATTATGCCGAAATTGTCGACTACGGCAACTCCTCCCAGGGAGGCGACTACTATTCGACCGTCAGTTACAGCGTGGAACAGGACGGGGACACTCTGGATTTTGAGCTCCCCAGAGAGATTTACTACTGGTATCTGGCTCACCCAAAACTTCACAAGGAGACCCCGGCATACATCGACCCCAACACCGGAAACCCCTCCTGGCCTCCTTACGGGTTTTTCTGGAGAGACTATTTGATGAATCACGCCGACGGAGGCTATCCCGTACTGAAAGATATGCTGGAGGGAGTAGAGACCCTCTGGAACAACGTCCCCGACACTATTGAGAACGGCGCCATTGGGGTTTTAACCGCCTGGGTCGATTCGGTGATGGACTTTATATCCCACGCTCATCACGACCAGCCGGTGAGGATATATCATCTCCACAAGGGGACCTGCAGTGTCCATTCCTATTTAACCTCGGCGGCGGCGAGGGCGGCCCTAATACCCGCCACCGTCACCGTCATGTATTGCGACGATCACAAGGTCAACGAGTTCTGGGAACGACGCTGGATCAGCTGGGAACCGGTGGGGATACACATTGATAATCCCCGCTGCTACGACCCCGGTTGGGGCTGGGACATAGCCGCTGTCTTCGACTGGAGGGGGGACGGTTTCATCTGGGATGTCACCGAGAGATACACCGAGGTCTGCACCTTGAAAGTCACCGTCAGCGACGCTGGTGGCAACCCCGTCGATGGTGCCCGAATAAAACTCTCCAGTGAGGGATCGGTGGCCTGGGGAGCCACCGCTGGATGGACAATCGAGACCGGGGAAAAACAGTTCCTCTTAGGGGACAGTCGCAATTTCACCGGTCGAGTGGACAGCGAACTCGGAGGCTACCCTCCGAGCGGGATGGAACAGATAATCACCGGTAGCCAGCCGGGAGCGGTTTATACCTGGGAGGTCACCCTCCCGGGGGATATGCCCCAGCTGGAGATCCTTCCCGACACCCTTCCCGAAAATCCCAGGGATGAATTCAAAATCGAGCTGGAGTTTGAGCTCCCCTCAGAGATCCTTTACGGTGATAACCTCGACGATAACGACAGCTTCTCGGAGTTCGTCTCTCCGGGGCAGATAGACCTCTTCATCTGCGATCAGGCCAACTTCGATGACTATATCGCCGGTAGCGAATTCAAAGCCTTCGAGATCCAGCGTGGGGTCCCGCAGGGGGAGGTGGAGTTCGTCTTCCCCACCGATGATATCTGGCATCTGGTTTTCTCCAATGAGAAATCGACAGTGCTCACGCAACAGCTGGAAGTGGTCGCCTACCTCTACCAGAAATCGACCGGAGTTGCCGAGAGAGAGGAATCCGAAATACCCCGAAGCTTCAAGCTGGTGGGGAACTATCCTAATCCCTTCAATAGCCAGACCACCATCAGCTATCAGTTGCCGATGAACAGCGAGGTAAAACTGGAGGTTTACAACTTACTGGGACAGAAAATAACCACGTTGGTGGACGAAAGACAGGAGGCCGGATACAAGTCAGTCATCTGGGAAGCTACCGCAGTTTCTTCTGGTATCTATTTCTGCAAGTTGACCACGGAAGAATTCGTTCAGACAAAGAGGATGTTGCTGATTCAATAAAGATGAACCTTCAAACTCACTGGAGCTATTGTGAGAAATGAAGTAAGCCCAAAAGCGATCTGCGTTTTTGCTCTGGCAGTTCTCTACCTGATACTTATTCGAAGTGCGCCCGCCTATTGTGAGGTACCAGTTGATTTCTTCGACCAGATTGCGGAGGAGAAGATCTGGGAAGGATTTCCGGTTATCTGGATTGCCTCCTACAGCGATCCTTTGACCGGTTACGACGTCAACTGCGACAAAAACACCAGATTCAAAGGGATGGGTTTGCCCCTGCGAAAAATCGAGAAACAGGATTCGGTCTCATATCTTTATTTCCTGAGCGGAGCCTTTCTGCTCCAGAACCTGCAGGGAGACTGGGTTTACCTCTATCGTTTGTGGGCATTTTTGAATCTCTCCGAAGATGGGAGGATACTCAAGATTGCCGCCGAAGAGGGTCCTTTCCGTTATTTGGGTTATAATCCCTCCCCCTACGATTCAGGGTATCAGTTCATGATGGTGGAGGGGAACCACCATCCTCCCACTGGTCATTCAGGTTCTATCTGGATAGACGGTTACTATCAAGAGATCCCCACTCCGGAGGTTGTCTATGAGGTCTCGGCGTATCACCTCGAGGGGGGAGACACCGTCAGTTTCTCCGGCGTGGCCTTAGAACCTGTTCAGATGGGGGGAATGGATTATCATCTGACCGGAGGCATAATTGAACAAACCTCCTCCAAGATTAGGCCTCACCGGATCTTCGGCACCCTGGAATACGACGGCTCCTATCACTTGTATCTGGAGTCGGATTATATCGACTACTGGGGGAGGTACATTGGACAATACTATGGTGAGGGTGAATACTGGGACGTCCTTGTCGTGGAGGAGATTAGTCCACAGTGTCTCCGAAGAGGGGAGCTTGAGGGACAAGTCCGCCCGATCTCCAGCTCCGTTCATCCCAATCCCTTCAACGTCTCCACAACCATCAGTTATCGACTGCCGGTGAACAGAGAGGTAAAACTGGAGGTTTACAACCTTCTTGGACAGAGGGTGACCACATTAGTGAACGAAAAGCAGCAGGCTGGAGATAAATTTGTAATCTGGGATGCTTACCAAGTTTCCTCCGGGCTTTACTTCTACAAGTTGACCGCCGGGGAGAAAACCTCCACAAGGATGATGGCACTCATAAAGTAATTCAGTCTATCCTGTATCCAGCGAGGCCGTCGAGCAGGCGGCCTTTTTCATTTGAGGCATCCTCTGGTTTAGCTCAAGGTTCTTCACCCGCGAGAGGGGCGAGAGATTTGAGGCGGCAGTCGGGCAGAGATGCTTTTTGGGGCCTCACCGGCAGTGCCGCCGGTGAGCTGGACAGTCTCGGAGACGATGAGGCCCACCAGGCGCTGGAATTACCTTGATTTTGAAGCCATCTTGACTATATTACTAAGAAAGACAAGAAAGGAGAAACCATGTTGACTCGATTTCTAGCTTTGCTGATCACTCTGGCAGTTCTCTCACCCATGGTCATCGCTGACGATAATTCTCTGATCGTTGTCGATGATCAAAGCGGAGAGGTCCAAAAAACCTTGACCGGTTTTCCCGGAAGATGCTGGGGAAAGACCGCTGATAAGATCTATCTGGCCGGGGGCGACGAGGAGATCTCCTGGCTTCGGGCTCGGCACATAGATTTCGACGCCGTCAGATTCGATGACGAGACCTCATTCCTTTATCTGTGGTATCTCGACAAGGACAGGTTACCCGTTATCGACTTTGAGATTCTCGATCGTGGACCGGGATATATTCTCACCTCAGTGCCTCCGAAAGAGGCCATTCCTTTCAGGCGGCTGTCCTTGCGGTCATTACCCTTCACTACTAGGGATCAAAGCTTCGAGAGGATATTGGAATTCGATCCCTATATCGATAGCCTCATAAACGAGGTCAGCCAGGATACCCTGATCGATTTTCTGAGCGGACTTTCCGGCGAGACCCCGGTTGTGGTTAACGGCCAAGTGGACACCATCCGCACCAGGTATTCCGGTGAGCCCGACAACTTCTTGGCGGCAGAGTACCTGAAAGAGAAACTGGAAGACTACGGATACGTAGTCGAATACCACCAGTTTTTCGGCGGTGGCATGCGGCACACAGCCGCCTACGACGAGAACCTTGCGTGGGTGGTTAGCGAAGGCTCGCAGGCCTTCAGAACCACAGACGGCGGTGCCACCTGGCAACTGATGCCCGATAACACTTCTTCCTCCCTCTGGGGAGTCTCCAACATCGGCCCGGATTCGCTCTGGATTACTGGAGACAACGGGGTCGTGCTCTTCTCCTCCGACGGCGGCGACAGCTTCACTCCCCAGAACTCCGGCACCAACGTCTTTCTGTTCGGAGTCTGCTTCATTAACTCCGCGGAGGGATGGGCAGCCGGAGATGCCAGCCGGATCTTGCACACCTCCAACTCCGGGCAGAACTGGTCGACTCAGACTACTCCCACCAGCTCCAGATTGTACGACGTCTGTTTCGTCGATTCCCAATACGGCTGGGCCGTCGGGCGCAGCGGCACCATTATCCACACCGACGACGGCGGGCTGACCTGGGCGCCTCAAACCTCCAACACCTCCGAGAGGCTCTATAGCGTCGATTTCATCGACAGAGAAAACG
>Ga0209979_1004716_pt1 | contig 11152 bp, 9 predicted proteins | sample AnhtaG_FD_183114 | JGI IMG/M metagenome (GOLD analysis project Ga0209979, IMG submission 183114) | Deep subsurface microbial communities from Anholt, Denmark to uncover new lineages of life (NeLLi) - Anholt_01485 metaG (SPAdes) (version 2) | ecosystem: Environmental > Aquatic > Marine > Oceanic >...
CTCATGTGTAATCTGTATCTGTAGCGTTATCTGTACTTCATCCAAGGTGTCATTTACAAGCTCACATTCTGTTATAAGCGATTCGTCATACTCCAATTTCCTAGCATTACCTCTAAAGGTATCGATCCGTACAGGCGGCAGTTTTCGCTTTTTGCCATTACCATTGTTTGGCTTCTTACCACCTGAGTCAGTTATGTCCCCAGCTAGTTCTGGAGCATATTCTCTAACTAGGTCGTTCACGATGCGGACCGCTCTTGCTATCAAATCTTGGGGTAGGGTTATCTCTCTCTTCCTTACTGGGCTAATCTCTTGAACAAACTCGTCTGATTTCTTTCTTATATACTCTCTGGTGTGGTTCCAAGCTCTTTTGGGGCTAAATCCAAAGTGATTTGGAAGTTCCACCTTCTTTAGTTCCGATTCCAAATCTTCATCGAAAGTGCAATAGCCGTAAATCTTGTTTTTGATTGATTCCTCAGCAATAATAGGAAGTCTGAGAATAGTCATTCCTCCCCTTTGTACGGCAACTCCTCTAAAGAGTTCAGGCACTTCATCTTCACAATAGTATAGCTCGAAATTCTTTACCCTACCTAAGTTGCCCACTTTTTCGTTTGAGTTTTTTTTCTCCTTTTTAAATGCTGGTAATTTTGCAAGCGCTACTTGCCTTTCAGTGCCATCAAAGTTAACGATAAAAGTCGCATCATAGTCCCTGATAATTTCCCACCAGGTTGCCGCGATATAATTCATAAATGCTTTATAGTCAAGTAGTTCATCCCTAAGCTCTTGTTTTAAATCCATAATCCAGATACGTGTTCCTTGGTGGTCTAGCGGTTTTTCACTAGGAATAAAATCCTCTAGTCTTTTGGTTTCATCGTCATATTCTTCACTAGTGCCAAACGAGAAACGATAATTTTTCTCCTCGTCAACGCTTTCAGTCAGAACGAGCTTCTCTTTGGCAAAGTAATGAAATAAGAACTTTCCTTGCCCGCGAGCTCCTAATGTTGGTTCTTCAGCTTTGGTTGTGTCCCACAAGCTCTGGTACTCTTTCCATCTTTTTGCATTCATTCCGAGGGTTCCAAAGTCTTCTATGGTTAGGCTATTTAATTGAGGAATATACCCAAACACCAATTTCCAGTTTTTTCCTTTTCTAGTCGCTTTCGCATCCCACGAATTCTGTCCTGCATCTTTTTGGAGACCCTCACTAATATGAATAATAGGATATTGGTCAGCAATATTTTCATCGGTGCGTCCTAAATTTACCTCTCTCTTCTTCATTTTACCCCCTCCCAATTTCTATAGTTTAAACTTTTTTTGATTTTTAGAGTTGAATTTTGCTCTGACTTCTCTAATCTGTCTATTTATAGCTGAGAAGATCCTCTTTATATCTTCTTCTGAATAGCCATACATTTGCCTATTTGATAGGTTACCCAGTATCCTGAGCCTATCCAGGACAGCGTTTGTTCTGACTGTAGCAATTCTTCTAAATCGCTCTTCCGGGGTTTCATTATTATTCACTCTTTCCATTAAAAGCCCCCTTATACTAAATAGTTATTCTTAATTAAGATAATAACACATTATTTTCAAAATGTCAAGTCTTATTCCCTCTTATTTATAAAATAAGACGATATAATTGGAATATTATGGCTCTAGTTGCGGAGCGATGTTGGGAAGATATTGACTATGATTACTTTTCTTCTGCCATTTTACCTTTATAGCTGCACTTATTACATTTCGTAAATTTCCCTCTATAAACGGTGAGCAGTCCGCCACATTTGGGGCAGGGTTGGGGGAGGGGTCTAAAATTCATGGCAAACTGGCAATTGGGGTAATTACTACAGCCGTAAAAGGTGCGCTTCTTTCTACTTAGCTTCTGCACTAGCTCACTGCCACACTCCGGGCATTTCACCCCAATCTTAACCTGCAGGGATTTAGTATATTTGCACTCCGGGTAACCGCTGCAGGCTATAAACTTTCCATAGCGCCCCAGTTTGATTACCATAGGTTTGCCACATTCAGGGCAAACTTCCTCAGTTAGCTCATCGGCTAACTTCACCTTATCCATAAGCTGGGAGGCATTCTCAAGGCTTTTCTCAAAGGGTGTATAGAAATCCTGAACCACGCGCACCCAATCTCGGTTCTCATTAGCTATTTCATCTAACTCATCTTCCATGCGGGCGGTGAACTCAATATCAACGATGTCAGGGAAGTATTGGCACAGCAGGTCGTTGACAATAATACCCAGGTCAGTGGGCTGAAAATTTCCCTTAAACTTGTTAACATAGCCACGCTCCTGAATTGTGGACAGGATGGGAGCATAGGTGCTGGGACGTCCAATACCCCATTGCTCTAACATCTTAATCAGTGTCGCTTCAGTAAAACGGGGTGGGGGTTGGGTGAAGTGCTGCTCAGGGAAGAGCTTTAAAAGTTCAAGTGCGTCGCCTTTGGCTAACTGTGGAAGTAAAGAGGTCTTTGGCTCGTCTTTCTCCGCCTCGTCTTTACCTTCAGTATAAAGAGTTATAAAGCCGGGAAACCTGATAACGGAGCTTGAAGTTCTTAGCAGGTAATTAGCCTTAGCCAGCCGACGTTTGGCTTCAACGTCAACCGTGGTATTATCAAAGATGGCCGCTGACATCTGACTGGCTACCATTCGTTTCCAGATGAGTTCGTAGAGCTTAAGCTGGATAGCGGTAAGGTACGGCTTAACCAGAGATGGCTCCCGCCAAACCTTGGTGGGGCGAATAGCTTCATGAGCTTCCTGTGCACCTTTCACACTCCTGGTGAAGGAACGGGCGTGTGGTGGTATAAACTCAGCACCATACCTATCAGTGATAAATTCTCTAGTTTCGGCGATAGCCGAACGAGCTACCCGGGTAGAATCGGTACGCATGTAGGTAATAAGCCCTACACTGCCTTCATCACCTATGGGCAGACCTTCATAAAGCTCCTGAGCCACCGCCATAGTCTGCTTAGCAGTCAGGTGAAGCTTGCGCCAGGCTTCCTGTTGCAGGGTGCTGGTGATAAATGGTGGCGCTGGCTGGCGGGTTACCTTCTTAGTGCTTACTTTAATAACCTTGTAACTGGCTTGTTCCAGTTCATCTTTAATCTCAGTCGCCTCTTCCTGGCTATGAATATCCAGCTTGGTGCCATCAGTAAGACCAACCAGCCTGGCCCGGAAGGCTATCACCTCAGCGGCTATTTTCTTGGCTAGCTCCGCCTCAATAGTCCAGTACTCTACCGGGGTAAACGCTTCAATTTCTCGCTCACGGTCAGCAATAATCCTTAAGGCTACTGATTGAACTCTGCCAGCGGAAAGTCCTCGCCTTACTTTCCGCCACAAAAGTGGGCTAATCTTGTAGCCTACCAATCTATCAAGGACACGCCGTGCTTGCTGGGCATTGACCAGTTGCATATCTATGGAACGGGGGTGTTTGAAGGCACGCTCAATAGCATCCTTGGTTATTTCATGAAAGACGACACGGCGGTAGGGTGTCTTATTAGACTTGGTTACCTCAGCCAGATGCCAGGAGATGGCTTCCCCTTCACGGTCGGGGTCAGTAGCCAGATATACGGCTGAGGCAGCTTTAGCCGCCTGCTTAAGTTCTTTTACAACTTTACTTTTTTTACGAGGGACTACATATTTAGGCACAAAACCCTTTTCTATGTTTACCCCCAGTCCACTCCTGGGGAGGTCTCTCACATGACCCAACGAGGCTTTAAGGCTATAGCTGCGACCTAAAATCTTGCCTAGTGTCCTCGCTTTGGCTGGTGACTCCACAATAACCAAGTTTTTGCTCATAGTCCTAATCTACTTTTACCCTATATTCCTCTCTTACTTCCCGAGCCAGGACATAATTCATTGCCCCCACTTGCTTCACCAGCCCTTTAAGCTCCATCATGGCTAGGGTGCTGCTGACTGTTGATGTGGACAGACCACTTGAGCGGCAGACCTCATCAATATGAGTCGGTTCGGCTGATAGTTGCTTTAGTAATAAAGCCTCGGTGTCAGAAGATGGTATGACCTCTTTCAGTTCCATCTGATGGGCTACTGCCGTCAGGTTTAGTTCCTCTAAAATATCAGTGTAGTCACTAACTAGTTTAGCCCCTTCTTGGATAAGGTAATTGGTGCCTCTGCTGGCTGGCGATAAGATACTACCCGGGATAGCAAACACCTCTCTATTTTGCTCCAGTGCCAGACGAGCGGTAATCATTGCCCCACTGGTCTCTCCAGCCTCAACAACTAGAACTCCCAGGCTAAGTCCGCTCATGATGCGATTGCGCCGGGGGAAGTTTTCTGCCTTGGGTCTGGTACCCAGAGGATACTCACTTACCAGGGCTCCCTGCTGTATAATTCGGCGAGCCAGATTAGCGTTCTCCGCCGGGTAGACAATATCAAGACCACAGGCGAATACGGCAATACTCCGGCCGCCAGTGTCTAAGGCACTTTGGTGGGCTATGGAATCAATCCCTTTAGCCAAACCACTGACAATAGTGATTCTACTCTGAGCCAGGTCAGCTACCATTTCCTCGGTTACCTGCCTCCCATAGACAGTTGCCCGCCGAGTACCCACCACTGCCAGGCACCACTCATCCTCAGGGAGCAGGGAACCCCTGACATAAAGCACCGGTGGGTAATCATATATTTCTTTAAGTCGGGATGGATAATCCGGGTCGTGCCAGGTGAGCACCTTAACGCTGTAGCGGCTTAGTTTTTCCATCTCAGCTTCCAGGGAAATCTTGGCTCGCCAGGAGGTAATGGCATTTATTGAGCTTCTGTCCAATCCTGCGTGCTTTAGCTCAGTCGGGGCAGCTTGCCAGGCATCTTCTAGGTTACCAAAGTAATTCTCCAGTTGGGTTAGTTTGACTCGACCGATGCCTGGTACCAGACTAAAGCCTACCCAGTATTTAATGTCCTTATTAGTCATTTTCAAGGCAATTCTATCACAGAGGGATACTGAAGACAATTAGAGATTTTGGTCAACCTCACCCCCTCGGTCCCCCTCTCCTTGAAAGGAGAGGGGGAGGGTTAGAAAGAGAGGCGAAGCCTCTCTTTAACTCTCTTTATCCCTTACCAAGAGGAAGGTAGTATCTTTGAAAGGCTGTAGCCCTTCTTAATAAAACCCCCACTTTTAGTTAGGGGAAATATGAATCTTTAGAGGAAGTATGAAGGGGCGTAAGCCCCTTCAAAAAATACATATTCCCCCTCCCTTATCAAGGGAGGGGGATAAAGGGGGAGGGTTGCCATATAAAGAAATAAAGAGGATAGAGTCTTAATGAGGGTGGCGGAGAGGGTGGGATTCGAACCCACGGTCGGGAAACCCGACACGCGCTCTCCAGGCGCGCCTGTTAGGCCACTCCAGCACCTCTCCACAATACGTAAGCTATTCTGCTGATTAATTGTCTGGCGGAGAGGGTGGGATTCGAACCCACGCTCCACTAAACGCAGAGACCGCTTTTCGAGAGCGGCACCATAAACCACTCGGACACCTCTCCTGTCTAGTAATTATACCATCTTTTTCTTAGATAAACAGGTTAGCAAAAGACCTAAGCTCAGGCTAAGGTGAAATTAAAGGTGGGCTCCGAGAAGGAATAAATTATCAGAGCACAATTCCGCAAGCCTAGCCTGGAGCAATAAAGAGAAAGAAGATACTGGTTGCATTGCCAACTCTGTTGAAGAATATTGAGGTGCTCGTTGCCGGAGGTTCAAAAGGTGTACGGTGTGGGTTACCAGATAGGGTGTTTCGGACTTTCTCAAATTGGGGATATTGTGTTACCATAGGTAGATAGGCTTGAGGATGGGTCTTCTCCAGTGAGACAACAAAACTCAGGAAGGTGTACCGGTAGTCTGAGCGTGCTGCGAAAAACTCTGTTTCTCATGGTCTATTAAGAATAAATGAAAATGCGCTCCAAGATGGTCCATGGAAATTGCTTATGCTAAGTGGTGAGTTACCAATTTGGGTTAATATTCTGTTGCTCTTAATTGGTTTGGCAATTGTCACCAAAGGGGCTGATAAATTTGTAGATTCGGCAGTCGTCCTCGCGGAAAGAACCCGGGTGCCAAAGTTTATCATTGGAGCGACTATCGTGAGCCTGGGCACCACTTTGCCTGAGTTCAGCGTTTCGGTACTAGCCGGATTTTTTGACCGACCCCAGACAACTATGGGGGATGCCATCGGTTCCACTATTTGCAATATCGGGCTAATTTTGGGGACTTGTCTATTAATAAGAACCGTAGCGGTCCGCCGCAGACTCCATTTGCAACAGGGAGCCATTATGGTGTTTGCTGGCGTGGTAATATGGTTGTTATCGATTGATGGTTACCTGAGCCGTTGGGATGCTCTAATTCTAACTGCGGGACTAGCTGGTTATATATATTATTCAATTAGGGCGTTCCGAGCCGGTCGCAAGGACGCAAGAGAGAGAGTAGCCGATATCGAGCAGACCCTTGAGGCAGTGGCCATCCCTGCTTTTAGATTGAAGAGGGCAGTGGTATGGTTCATACTGGGGACTGCTGGTGTGGTAGTGGGGGCAATGTTCGTCGTCCAGAATGCAGTGGTTATCGCCCGTTGGCTGGGAATACCGGAGCTGGTTATTGGTCTTACTGTGGTTGCCTTGGGGACATCATTGCCCGAATATGTCACTGCTCTAACGGCAACCATTAAAGGACATGGAGAAATAGCCGTGGGTAACATGATTGGCGCCGATATTCTAGATATATTCTGGGTGCGTGGACTCGGTGGTATCGGCTTTTCTCTCCTCCCAGTGGAAAGGCAAACTATGGTTCTTGACTACCCGGTGATGCTTACCCTAATGGTGCTATTATTAGTTTTTGGTGTTACCGGCAAACAATTGGGCAGGTGGAAGGGTGGCGTGCTTCTTGGGGTATATGGGGTCTATCTGGCACTAATTTTCCTTCTATTTGCTTAAAAAATGAATACATAATAATTGGCATAACTTAGAAATAGCAGAAACTCTTCAATCCTTAATTCGGGCCACCAAGGTCTAACTCACGAGGAAGCCCGGCGTATAACCCATTTCGGTCTCAATAAGCTGTTAAAGGGGGGTAACCTTCGTCCTCATCGGTTGGTATAGTCTGGCTCTAATCAGACTTTATATTTTTGGTGGCTATGCTTTATCCACTTCCGGCACAGGTTTGGGGTAAGGTAACTCTTTAACCCTCTTTTGCAAAAGAGAAGACTTGTGCTATAATAGCGTGGTTTTTGTCTGGTTTCTGATTTAGATAGATTATGGTAATAAGTCAGATTCTTGCCATTATTATATTCTCGCTGATGTTCACGGCTATTATCATTGGCAAGGTACATCGAGTTATTCCAGCAGTTATCGGCGCTGCTCTTACCATAATAGTCGTTTTCCTTATTACCCTCCAAAGCACAGAAGCAGTCTTTAATGTTCTCAGCCTGGGGCAAATGGGACAGCTAAAGTTCTGGATTCCAGGCGAGCAACATATAGAATCCCACGGAGTAAACTGGCAGACAATTATCTTTATTGGTGGCATGATGGTCATGGTGGAGGGTCTGGGTGCAGTGGGGTTCTTCCGCTGGATATGCCTGTATGCGGCTAGGCTGGTCGGCTGCCGGGTTATTCCTATCCTGATTGTCTTCATGTTACTCTCTGGTTTTCTGTCAATGTTTATTGATAGTATCACCGTGTTACTATTCTTGACCTCGGTAACCATTGAACTGGCGCGAATGCTGAAGTTTAATCCAATTCCAATAATCATCGCCGAGATTTTTGCCGCCAATTGCGGCGGTGCTGCTACCATGTGTGGTGACCCGCCCAATATAATAATCGGGACCGCTTTTGGTTATACCTTTACTGACTTTGCCGTTAATACCGGTCCCATTGCCTGGATAGGGATGCTTTTCACCTTAGGCTTCTTCTACCTCGTCTTCCGCAAAACCCTCACCCAGTCTGAAGACCCGGCGACTTTAATGGGCGTGTGCCCAGTCCCCTCAACAGCCATTATCAATCCCCGCCTGTTTAAGATTAATACTGGCATCTTCATTGTGGTAGTGATTCTGCTGATTACCCACGCCCAAACTGGGCTCTCAGTAGCTATCATCGGGGTTATTGCCGCCACTCTCACCGTGCTCTTTGCCGGGCGGGGAGCACTACATGTCTTGAAGCACGTCGATTGGCGCACCCTGCTTTTCTTTGTTGGTTTGTTTATTTGCGTGGGTGGACTGGAGGAAACCGGTGTCTTGAGAATGGTAGCCGAGTATATCAGTGAGATATCAGGAGGAAACATCTTTTTGGTAATACCAATTATCCTCTGGGTCTCCGCCTTTGCTTCGGCTATAGTAGATAATATTCCCTTTGCTGCCACGATGGTTCCCGTAATCAGGCAGTTGTCACAGACAGCCGGGCTCCCTTTACCAACCTTAGCCTGGACTTTAGCTCTGGGTACTGATATTGGTGGCAATGCTACCCCTATCGGTGCCTCAGCTAACGTAGTTGGCACTGCCATTGCTGAGAGAGAAGGCTATCCAATTAGCTGGGGGACGTTTCTGAAGTATGCTCTACCGGGTATGATTATGGTAGTTGGTCTCTGCTGGCTATACTTAATTATTAGATACGCTTAAATTAGGCTGGTGCTGCCGGTAATACGCCCGTTTTGTTGGTAAGATACGGCAACGAGAGCAGGGGCCAAAGTGAGACAGTATACTTGACATAAAAACAGTGAATTCTTGCTAAATTGTTGGCAAATGGAGTATCATAAGAATGGGTCCCTGTAGCTCAGGTGGATAGAGCACCAGCCTCCGGAGCTGGGTGCGAGCGTTCGAGTCGCTCCAGGGACGGTTTTTTGTGATAAACTGGAGGAAAGAGTGACAAACAATCAGCTTATTGAAATCAGATGGCATGGTCGTGGGGGTCAAGGAGCAGTTACCTCAGCTGAACTCCTGGCGCGGGCAGCGATAAGCGAAGGTAAATATGCTCAAGCCTTTCCTAGCTTTGGTGCCGAAAGGAGGGGGGCTCCGGTATTGGCCTTTGTCCGAATAAGTGAAAATGCACCTATCTGGACAAGAGCCGAAGTAACTGAACCCGATGTGGTAGTAGTTCTTGACCCTAGCCTGCTTCGCATCGTGGATGTTACCTCAGGTCTCAAAGATGGGGGCACGTTTGTCGTTAACACTAGGAAATCAGCTGAGAAAATGAGCATTGAATTTGACATTAAGTGGCGACTGGCTACGATAGATGCTAGCAAGATTGCCCAAGAGTTACTGGGGGTTCCCATTACTAATACCACTATGGTTGGTGCCTTGATAAAGGCTACCGGGGTGGTTAGATTAGAATCTTTGGTTGAGCCACTGAGGAAACGATTTGGTCGTTTAGCTGACCGAAACATCGATGCCATGAAAAGAGCCTATGGGGAGACTATGATAAAGGAGTAAGGCAATTGGTTAAACCAGAAGGTGCGTTAACCTGGAAAGACATAGAGATTGGTTTCATGGTAACTGAGCCGGGCAGCGCCAGCCAATATAGAACTGGTGACTGGCGGTCACAAAAGCCAATCTTTGATCTTGAGAAGTGCATAAAATGTGGTCTTTGCTACATTTATTGCCCCGAGGGATGTATCAGGCAGAATGCTGAGGGAGATTTTGAGGCTGATATGTACTATTGTAAGGGGTGTGGCATTTGCGCTAGAGAGTGTCCCAAAGACGTCATAACCATGGTTGAGGAGGAGGAATAATGACAACGAAGATGGGTATAGAGGTGTCGGTAGCTATTGGTGAAGCCGTCAAGTTAGCCAATACGGATGTGGTCGCTGCCTATCCCATTACCCCGCAAACTCACATTGTGGAGCACCTGGCTGAGTTGGTGGCTGATGGCGATTTAGCTGCTGAATATATGCCCGTTGAATCTGAGCACTCAGCAATGAGCGCTTGCCTCGGTGCTGCTGCCGTCGGCGCCAGAACCTTTACCGCTACTGCTGGTCAGGGGCTAGAGTTGATGCATGAGGTGCTATATGTCGCTTCATCTATGCGGCTACCAATAGTTATGGCAGTAGCTAACCGGGCGCTATCATCACCAATAAGTATCTGGGGTGACCACTCCGATGCTATGGCAGTCCGCGATACTGGTTGGATTCAAATATTTGGCGAAAACGGGCAGGAGGTTATTGACAACGTCCTGTGTGCCTTCCGTATCGCTGAAGACCGGCGGGTTTTGCTCCCGGTGATGATTCATCTGGACGCGTTTCACCTAACGCACATGGTTGAACCGATAACTTTCCCGGAAAAGAGTAAGGTTGACCAATTTATTCCACCTAATGAGTATCCCTTACCACTGGACCCTAATAAGCCGGTGACGATGGGAGGGTTTGGTCCTCCACCTATATATACAGAGGTAAAGTGGGCGCAGGAAGTGAATCTGAGAGCAGCCAAAGAGGTGATTCTCCAGGTCTGGCAGGAGTTTGGGGATACCTTCGGGCGATATTACTCTCCGGTGGAATGTTACCGCAGTGAGGGCTCTCGGGTGCTTTTGCTCACTATGGGCAGCTTCAGTGAGACGGCAATGGCGGCTATCGACAAGATGAAAAGCGAGGGTAAGGATGTCGGTTTGATAAAGCTTCGTCTGTGGCGTCCCTTCCCCTTTGACGAAATCCGCCAGGCGGTCAAGGATGCTGAGGTTCTCATTGTGCTTGATAGAGCCATTTCCTTTGGTGGACCTGGAGGGCCAGTTTGCTCTGAGATTAAGTCCGCCTTATATCAGCAAGAGAGGAAGCCGAAGGTAATCGGTTTCGTTGGCGGTCTCGGTGGCCGGGATATCTCCGTTGCCGGCTTTGAAGAGATAGTTAGTCGGGGTATAGAAATCTCGGAGACGGGGAGCAGCCAGGAATTTGAAATATTCGGGGTAAGAGAGTAATGGAAAAATATACTGCTTATACTCCAAAATCAATAGCTAAATTGATGACTGAGGAAGAACAACTTGCCCCTGGTCACCGGGCATGCATTGGTTGTGGTGAGGCGCTGGCCGTGAGGCTCGCCTGTAAGGCGCTGGGGGATAATGTAATAATCGTCAATGCCACCGGTTGTATGGAGGTAGTTTCGTCACAGCTACCTTATACCTCTTGGAGAGTCCCCTGGATTCATACCCTGTTTGAGAATACCGCCGCTGTAGCTTCTGGTATAGAAGC
>Ga0209979_1004718_pt1 | contig 11151 bp, 11 predicted proteins | sample AnhtaG_FD_183114 | JGI IMG/M metagenome (GOLD analysis project Ga0209979, IMG submission 183114) | Deep subsurface microbial communities from Anholt, Denmark to uncover new lineages of life (NeLLi) - Anholt_01485 metaG (SPAdes) (version 2) | ecosystem: Environmental > Aquatic > Marine > Oceanic...
TCTCATATTACCAGGTTCTTCAATTGAAGCTTCATGATTTTCTGTGGTTGCCTCGATGAAATCGTCAATGTTCTCGGGCTTGACATAAACAGTGACAGTTGTAACTATCATTGGTCTTATCCTCCTTTTTGATTCTTGCCGATTTTCTACTCTGATACAATTACTTTAAATTAATTGCACTATCTTGCCTCTTAATTCCCTTTAGTTTCACCCTATCTTCTAAAAGTATTCTTTGTACCCTTTCCCTCTTTTAAAAGACCTTCACGAACTCCCTCTGCCAGAAGGTCAGAATTTGAGGTAACATTCTATGCCTTGTTATTCTTTCCTGCTGTCTCTGTTAACTTCGCCTCTTAGGCCTAAGTATCTTTTTTGGCAGGTTTCTCAATAGCTCCTTTATTCATCAGGTGCCTTCCCTTTTGATTTGTGCTTATGAAGAACTAGTTCGTATCCTAACGAAAAAGAGGACGGTGTCAAAAAAACAATCTTCACCAGAGCCCTCCAAACAGACTGACAAGTACTGAGATTTATCTTAATCTATCCTCAGAAGATGCTTGTTAGAGAGTTTTTGGGTATGTTATAATGTAGGTTCGGATATGCCGAGATAGTACGAAGGAGGAGATTGATGCATCAAGGTATTTATCAAGAACTCAAAAAGGTAGCCCGAGCAAAAGATATAACCAACTATACTGCTAGGGGTCGGATGATTGGTTTAGATATGGAGAACCCAGCAGACAAAAAAGAATGGATTGAGAGAATTGCTAATCTCTACCATATCAATAAGGAAAGAATTAGGATACTAATCTAATCACTCCCCATTCTTGACTGAACCTCATCAACAGTAGGGTATTTATCGTTCTTCCGCGATATAAATATCGAACTTAAAGTATTTGCAAATTTTAAAGTCTGCACCATTTTCCAATTTCTAAACAGTCCATATATAACCCCTGCATTAAAGACATCCCCTGCACCGGTTGTGTCAAATATTTTTGTATGGAAAGACGGCCCATAAAATAGTCCCTCTTTTGTTTTTGCGAAACTCCCATTTTCCCCCAGTTTTATTATAATATGAGATGGCCCCCAAGAATACAGTTCTTTTATCATCTCTTCAGGTGAATCCTTACCAGTCAATACCGTTGCCTCCTCACGATTGGGTAGGAAAGCATCCACCTGTTTCAATAACTCTCTTATTTCTTTCTTTTTCTCATTAGTCCAGTTTTCGGGATCCCAACCTGTATCTAAAAAGGTCATTTTACCCTCTTTCTTTGCTCTTGTTAAGATTTTTTCGGTACCAGCAAAACTCAGATTTGGAAGTAAGAAATAACCACACAAAAAAAGAAAGTTTGTCTCCTTTATTAAGTTCCAGTGTTCAATTACTAAAGATTCACCCAAAATTTCCATACTACCAGGGTAACTGATGAGAACTCTCTCACCGCTCTTGTTGACAATGGCAACGGTGACTCCTGTAGGATGAGTTTTTACAATATCTATCCCTCCACAGTTGACTTCCTCTTTTTCAAGTTGGCTTAAAATCTCACGCCCAAAATGATCTTTACCAACATTTGCTATAACACTTGTATTTATTCCGAGCTTAGACAACGCCAAAGCCAAATATCCCACTTGCCCAGCAGTCCTTATATTTAGATTTTCCACTAGAGCCTCCGTTCCCCACTCCGGAAGCGTTTTCAATGACATGAGAATCAGGTCTATATTAAGATTCCCAACAACACAAACTTTTCTATTCATCTATACCTATCCATCCCTGGATTACATCTCTAATCCCTCTTTGACGTCTTTTATATTCTAAAAGAGGACTTAGAAAAATGTCTCTACAAGTCCTCAAAATATTTGTTGCTTTTCTATGATATTAATTACGCCCACCATCTATCCCAGGATAGTTTTCCCTAATTTCTTTTTGTTAAGCCAAAGCAGCCTGACTCCACCCAGCATATAAATAGCTGAGAGTTCCAATTCTATTCTTTTTCGGTATTCTAGCCTTGTGCATAAACAACCTTAAATCATTTTTCCAAGTTACCCTGGACAAGTATCCTTTATCGCTATGTTTCCTTGGATAACATAAGCAAGCTCCTCGGCTCCTTGATGCCCTGGGCTCAACAAGATTAGGTCACTGCTGAGCTTCTCTTTCTGTCCAAATGTTTATGCGATGGTCCAAGTATCTAACAAACCTATCAGCAATTAATGAGAAGCTGCTGAAGAGGATAATTCCAAAGATTACAGCGAAGGTGTATAGGTAACGACGAGCTCTTATAATCATGTAACCAATCCCACGTTGAGCACCTAGGAATTCAGCTGCTGCACAATACCCGAAGGCTGCTGCCACAGTGACCCGCAACCCGCCGATTATTTCGGGGGTAATCGACGGAAAGATTACGGTACGGAAAAGTTGCGCTTTCTCAGTAGCACCCAACGTTTGTGCTGCTTTTAAGTACACTGAAGGAACATTCTTTATAGCTTCCCGCGTGGTTACAACTTGGCGCACGAAAACCCCGAACGCGATTAGCAAAATCTTGCCAAGTTCTCCTATACCAAACCACAGAATGAACAGAGGGATTAAAGCAAGAACTGGGATAGGGCGAACGATCTCAACTACCGGGTCAAACCACCACTCAACGATCTTGCTCCAGCTCATGGCAATCCCAAGGCCGATGCCTAGAAGACTTCCAAGCACAAGGCCAAGAACGATTCGCATTAGGCTATATAGGATATCTGATCCTAAAGTATCGTGATAGACAAAGTAAGACCGTCCAAATACTTCGGCAGGCGAAGGGAGAAAAAGGGGGTGGACAATTGTGCTTATGGCATACCAAACGATGACAAGGGCAACAACCGTTGATAAGTTTGTCAGCCTCTCAGGGGTTAGGAGCGTTACCAACTTTTCTCTTAGTTTATGCAAGGTATTTTTTGACATCCATTCTCCCTCACTTAGAGATCAAGCTGCTTCCCTCTCAGTCCATACATTTATGCGTCTGTCGAAATACCTGATGAGCAAGCTAGCGAGCCAGGCAAGGAGACTAAATAGAAATATTCCAAAAATTACTCCATTTGTATATAAGAACTGCTTAGCATTGATGATAATATAGCCGAGCCCGCGCTGAGCGCCTATGAATTCGGCTGCTGCTGCCAAGTCGAAGGAAGCCGCTGCTGCTATTTTAATTCCTGCAATTATCTCTGGCGTGATTGCTGGAAGGATTATAGTTCTAAAAACTCGTCCTTTCGTAGATGCACCGAGAGTTCGAGCAGCATTGAGGCAGACTGTAGGGACATTCTTAATCGCCTCACGAGTACTTACCACAAGAACTACAAAAGAAGCAAAGACGATAATAAGGATTCGAGGAGTTTCACCAAGCCCTATCCACAAAATGAACAGTGGTATCAGCGCAATCACGGGTATAGGTCTGATAAGCTCGATAATCGGATCCAAAGTCCATTGGATGAATTTGTTCCAAGCCATAGCAAATGCCACCAAAATGCCTAGAATACTTCCAATTAGAAAGCCAACGATCACTCTTAACAATGTTGATACAATACTTGCGGCCAAGATTGGTTTGTAAAGATTATAAGACCCCTTAAAAACTTCTTCCGGGCCGGGTATGAAAATTGGGGGCACAACCATGGATAAAATATACCAAACCAGTACTGCGGTAACCACGGAGAAAAGTCCTAGAATTTTTCTCAAAGTTAGAAAGTTACGTAGCATTTTCCACCCTTTCATGAGCATCTTCTCCTACTGCTATCTCTTGCCATAATTCTCTCCTTAGCTCTTGAAACTTATTTGTTGTTCTTAATGATAAGTCGCGATTCTCGCTAAAAGGGACTTGAATAACCCGTCGAACTATCCCCGGTCTAGCTGAGAGAATGATAACTCTTTGAGAAATGAACAGAGCCTCCTCTATATCGTGAGTTACAAAGCAAATGGTCTTTCGCTCGGTACGCCAGATTCTTAACAGTTCTTTCTGCATCCGCTCTTTGGTGAATACATCTAAGGAGCCGAACGGCTCGTCCATAAGCAGGATGGCGGGATTAATGGCATAGCAACGGGCAATATCTACTCTTTTCCTCATCCCTCCTGAAAGCTCTTTCGGATAGGCATCCTCGAACTCCGAAAGCCCCACTAAATCAATGTAGTGCGAGACAATCTTCTTCCGCTCGGAGAAGGGTGTGCCTTTCAACTTAAGGCCATATTCTATGTTGCCAAAAACAGTTAGCCAGGGAAACACCGCATCCTGTTGAAATACAACAGCGCGCTGGGAACTGGAGCCTACAACTCTTTCTCCATCTACCAAGATTTCGCCGTCTGTTGGCTCAAGAAGTCCTGCTATCAGAAACAGCAACGTGGTCTTCCCGCATCCGGAAGGACCGATTATAGTAGCTATCTCGTTTTCGTATACGTCAAAGTTTACCTGTTGAAGAGCCGCTACATCGCCACGTTGAGGGCTTCTTCCGCGATACACCATGTCAAGGTTTCTAACCTTTATTTTGACCTCTCGTCGAAGGCTTGGTGCTTGCAAATCTATCTTATACCCCCATCCTTTCTTCGCTATTTGCTAAGGTAAGCAAAGTATTGATACAGATTTCCCCTACCACCTTCAGCGCATTAGGGTCGATGATATCTGGTGTGTCCTCATTAGCGTGTAGCCACGGCCAGCTCTTCGAAATGCATCGGCAAATATAGGAAGTTGGGACACCGGCTTTTATGAATGGTCCATCATCCGAGGCAAATTCGAGAATTGTGGGTTCTATTGAGAAACCAAGGCTATGGGTGACCTCCTCAAGCACGGAATTCAGCCATGAACTATTTTCTATAACCTTACCCTCATAGAGAGATTTTGTGATATAATAGTACTTATCTCCACTACCTACAAGATCTAACACAACACATGCTTTGACATTGCTTATAGAGCCTCCACATCCTTTAACATAATCACTGGATCCGGCTTGTCCATATTCTTCCCCAGTCACTGACACAAATTCGATGGTCTTTTTGGGCAAAGGTAGCAGGGAAACTGCTTTGGCAACTTCCAGGAGAACTGCTGTGGCAGAGGCATTGTCACAGGCCCCTGGCCCAAACGCATTGTCGTGGTGTGCAACTAGAAGAATCTTTTCTTCTGGTAGGGTGGTGCCCTCCTTTGTTGCAATTACATTATAACTATTTGCCATCTTTGTCTCAGTCTTGACTATCATCCATAGCCGAACTGGAGATTTCTCGTGAGCGGTAATTCCATTGGGAACTGCATACCACTCCTGCAACAGTTCTTTGAGGAAGAGACCGTCCTGGTATGTAATAGAAACAGCTGGCAGAGACAACCCCTCTCTTCCCGCGAGCAGAGGGGCTTGAATAAATCTCCCGGGGAGCCGAGCATATTCGATTAACCCCTTACTTCCCTCTTGGATCACTCTCCTTAGATCCCTCTGGGGTTGCCCTTCTCCGCAACGGTTATCGAGGGTTCGCGCGTGAGGCGGATCATGAATTACTATGGATTCAGCTAAATCAAGACTTTCATAGTCTTCAGGGAATCCTCGACCACCGTAGACCAACTTTGCTATTACCCCCTTGGAAGGGGTAGAGGAACACCCAAGGATCGCCCGGCAGGTAAGCTCTTGTTCTATGGGCTCAACTACCCTCAGCCGTGAGTCTATCTCTCGCCAATTTACAATAGGTTCAGTTTTTTGAAGATGCACCTTCAATCTGCCAGTGGATCTGAGCTTCTCCTCTATATAAGAAATTGCCTTCCTTTCATTCTCAGAGGTGGAATGTCTTGGTCCCAAGGCAGCCAGCTCCTCTACATGTCTCGTGACTTCATCAGCAATGATTCCATTGTGAAATTGAACTTGCATTTTCCCCCTTCAACTGCACTTCGGGGGCTTTTGCCCCCGAAGTGCACTCGTCACTACAATTTCTGCTCTTTCGTCAAGCTCTGCCTAACGAGCTCCTCAATTTCATCTGAAACAACCATGGTGTCCAGATCAACTGTCCCCCTTGGAATGAGTTCGAGGTCATACATCATGTTTAACCTGAACTCAAGCTTTGTCTTCCAGTTGTACGGGGAGGCCGGATCGTAGAACCACCACCACGCTTCACTCATAGATCCAGGAAACGAGAGCTCTTTGGTTATCAAGGGGAAGGCATCCTCATACTCGATGCCGGCTCCAACGTTCTTGTTCAACCAGTCCACTATGATGTGTAATGCCTCCGTGGGAGTGGAGTGCAGATATGCCACGCTCTTATACCATACTTTCGTAAGTTTGACAAGGATGTCCTTATGCTCTTCAAAGTATCGCCTACTAACCTGCAGACCACTCAGATTGATCCCACCAGGCCCAAGAGCTTCACCAGGGATCGTTCTGGAGTATCCTTCACTATCTAGCCTCAGTGTTTGGGGAAGTCCGCATGTAAAGAAATCTGCCTCACCTCGGATAAAAGCAGCCACTCCTTCTGCAGGGGTAGGAATGTCAATGATAGTGACATCATCTCGAGTGAGGCCAGCAACTTTCAACGCGGCCATCACAATCGTCTCATGGACGCTGCCAAGTTCTGTGAGGATCTTCTTTCCTTTCAATTGAGAGCACACCAACCGAGCTGCCTCAGCAGCATCTCCAGTTTCCGTCAAGAATTGATCATAAGCTTTATACTGCTTCTGCCCTGTGATGTAGAACCCCCTAAAAAGGGTGTTGATGAGAGGAATTCTCAAATCGGGATTCTGAGGGTAGTAGAAAAGAGCACTATCAGGAGACTGCACGCCAACATCGATGGCTCCGCCAGCCAGTGCCTCTGCAATTTCGCTGTCACTAGCCAAGTTGATTACCCGTAAACGAATGCCCTCTTCTTCATACCATCCTTTTTCTAAAGCTAGAAGCCAAGGACCATAGTCTAGGAATGGCGTCAATCCGAACCTCACAACCCTAAGCTCTTGTGAAAACCCTATTCCCATTCCTAAAAGCAGCACCATCATCACGCCAAGCAAACACCTGCTAAACCAACTCAACTTCATTTCATCCCTCCTTTATAATAAATATGGAACATTTTTCCGTGAAAGCTCCGAAAAAAGAAATTAATTTTTCAACACTTTTCTTTTTAGGAGCTTTCGTTATTCCTAACCTAACAGGCCTGCCCACTTTCTCACCTCCTCCCAGCCTTTTATTTCTAGCTTTTCTCTCTTTCAAAAAGAGAAAAATCCATTTTTACCCAATTTTGAGTCAACTAAACCCAAAATAGTTATTTTTATCTTCTTTTCCCAAGAGTACTTCCTTCCCTGTCTTCGCTAAACCTATTTGCGAGATTCCTTTCGTACTGCATCCTTCATACCACATAAAATAAGCGTTACCGAATTTATAGACTGTTCCAAACCATATAGCTTTATCATCCCAAGTGCCTGGTTTACCTACCTCAAAAAATGGACTATCGCTATAACTTTTCCAACTATATAAATCTTTAGAAACTGCCAGGCCAAAATATCTCGGAAGATCTTTAAATTCATTATCTGCAGCGTAAACCATATAATAATTTCCATCACTCTCATAAAATATTCTTGGAGTAGTCACACTGCAAGAATCCCAATCTCGACTTCCTCTGAACATAGGATTTTTACGATATTTTTTAAAATTATAGCCGTCTTTAGATATTGCTAAATTTATTTGGTACCCTCCGGCTTCATTCTCATCTGCGTAGAATAAATAAAACAAGCCATTTCGATAAACGACCTCAGGAGCTCTACCTTCAAAAATAGGATTAAACGTATATTTTTTAAAATTATAGCCATCAGCCGAAGTTGCAAGACCGATAGAATCCGGACCTTCGCCTATCCCGCTGTGATACAAATATATTGTGCCATTGACATTAACAGTAGCAGGATCTGTTACATATTTGCTATCAAAATCTCCTAAATTTCCTACTTTTAAAACTGGATTTCCAAAATAATCATTCCATGTTTTTCCATTAAATTTTCCTTTATCTATTGTCATAACCCCAATTTGTTCATATCCTTTACTTTGTCCAGCATAATATAAAAAATATTTTTCTCCTACACGAATTATATCTGGAGTAGCAGTGACATCCTCTTTCCAACTTTTAGATTTGATCGGAATAATAGGATTATTTGATTCTCGAGTCCATTTACTTATCATCATATCAGACCTCCCAAATTTCAATCTTGCCAAATGTACAAACTCAACTTTCTGTCCTAATAGTACGATCTCCTATAAAAAATTGGGTAATAAACATAACTAAATATTATTTCTAATTTTGTATGCAAGGATATTTAAAAGTGAAAAATACGTTAGAGCTAACTTTACCCTACAGCTTCACTACCTGACTAAGGTTTTTTGGGGAATCCGGATTAACCTCCTTGGCTATCGCCTTATAATAAGCAAGTAGATGAACAAAAGGCATATAAAGCAAAAGTCTGGCGTAATCTGATAAATTAGAATCCAAAGTGACTAAATAATCTGCATTCTTGGCAATATCCTCCTCTCTCTGCTCAGCAATAATCAAGGTCCTGGCTCCTAACGACCTTAACTCTCCTAGGAGTTTCTTTTGGTAATCTATTCCTGAATTAGAAAGGAAACAAACTACCAAGCTATCTTCTCCTATAATTGATATGGGTCCGTGTCGAAATTCAAGAAAATGGTAAGCTTCTGAAGATACATAGGCCATTTCTTTAATTTTTAACATTGATTCGCAGGCAAGTCCGTAATAGGAGCCACTTCCCAAATAGATAAATTCATTAAGATTTGCATTTTGGGCAATTTCCTCCAGACTTGTTTTGTACTTCTCAACGACTTTTTCGCCACGCGAGGGTAATAGCCGCAATTGTTGATAAAAATCCTGATCTCCAGATACCGTAGCAGCACACAGCTGTGTGGCTAAAAGCATACTAGTAAAAGATTTGGTCATAACTACACTCTTTTCTTTTCCATCAAAAGAGATGAGACTCCTATTGCTGAGCTTAGCAAGTGAGCTTTCCTCATAACAACTAACAGGAAGAATATCTCCTTTGAAGGTTTCCAGAAAAAAGTTTGCTGCTTTAACTGTCTCGGAGGTCTCGCCAGATCTGGAAATGGGAACTAATAAATATTTTCTTTGTTTAGAAAATAGAGCTTTTGGAAATAGAAATACCTCAGATGCAGGAACACCGATAGCCTCGATATCTGTGAACTGCTGGAAGATAGCTGCGGCTGAGAGCGCTAAATAATGGGAGCTCCCACAGCCAGTGAAAACTATTTTCTCAAAATTTCCCTTGTCAAATAAACTTTTAATATCTTCCTTTTGCTCTTCAAAATCCTTGAGAACCCTATCCCAAGCCCTTGGTTGAGCTAAAATCTCATTTAATGTATCTTCTCCTCTCCCCATCAATTTGCCTCCTGAAAACACATATATTCTTACTCATTTTGCAACTTGGCTCCGCGGCAACGATGTTGTATTATTTAATTCTGGCTCCTCCTCCACAAGACTGACGAATAACTAATTTTGGCTCAAGTAATATCTTTCTAAGCTGGACATCATCTTTTTTGACTATCTCAATAAGAGTCTTCACTGCCTTCTCTCCCATTTCATATTTTTGCTGCATTACCGAAGTAAGAGGAGGATCTACAAAGGATGAGAAGGGTAGATCATCAAATCCTACCACAGCTATATCCTCTGGTACCCTTAATTCCTTTTCTTTTACAGCCTTAATGGCTCCAACAGCAAAGTTATCATCTGTGGCAAAGACTGCTGTAAAATGTGGCTTTTTAAGTAAGAAAGACTTCATTATGTTATACCCGAGAAATAAACGATTCTCCCCTGCCTCAGTCTCCTCACATCTTTTTATCAAGGATTCACGGTATGATAGATTATCTTTTGCCAAAGCTTTTTTGTACCCCTCAAGGTAGCTTTGGACAGTAGAGATTTTTGTTCCGGTAGTTAGAAGTAAGATTCGTTTGTGTCCAAGTTTAACCAGATGTCTTACTGCTTTATACGCTCCTTTAGCATTGTCGGTAACTACATAACTTCCATTAACTTCGTCCAAGTATCTATCCACAAATACTAATGGAAATCCATCCTGAATTAATCTCTTAAAAATTTTGATATTCCTGTTATCCGCTAAGGGAGCTATAATGATTCCCTCTACTCTTTGCTCAAGCAGCATATTGACATACTCTGCCTCTTTCTCCTGTTTACTTCCTGAGTAGCATAGAATAATTTTATGGTCGCTTTCATTAGCCAGAGTTTCAATTCCATGGATTACCTCAGTAAAAAAGGGATATATAACATCTGGTATGACTACCCCTATAGTATTGGTCTTTTTCTTCACTAATCCCCTTGCTAGAACATTGGGCCGATAATTTAATTCCTTGGCTAATTCTAATATTCTTTGCCGTGTGGCTTTGCTTATAAAAGAACTCTGTTTCTTATTTAATGCCAGAGACACCGTAGCTGTGGACACATTGGCTTGCTTGGCTATGTCTTTTATGCTTACGGTCATGATGACCCTCTTCTTAGTTCTTAAACGTATAATATAAAACGTTTAATTAACATAAATTATAGTCCATTTATTTAATTTGTCAACCTCCCGCGTTACGAATCATCCTTATCTCGAACGGAAATAGTTGGCGGAAAATACTACCTTGAAGAAATATCTCTAACGGCAGTATTTCCTTATCGCTTCAGTTACCAAATCAATGGCAGGACGATTCGTTTGAGAGGATAGATATTTTAATTTGTTGATTTGTTGTTCAAATAGGTAGACACTTAGCTGCCCGCAGGATCTGTCCTTTAACACAACCTGAGGAAAGATATTTACTCCCCAGCTTTTGTTTTGAAGGTAGCTATCCGCTGCTTTTCGCACTGTAGCTGATAGTGACTGGTTATTCCTTCTCGAGAGCTTCCTTAGGAGATTTAACTCATCCTTAGAAGGATACAGGGTTAGACATTTTACATTATGCACCGGAGCAAAACTATCCTGCCAATCATCAGGAAGATTCACGACCAAAGAAGGAATAAGAAAGAATTTGTTTTTGTTAAACTTGCCTTCCGGTGACCACTAAACAATCATCGACTACGAAAAACTTATGGTGCATGAAATAAAAGTTTCTGTCCCAGATTATCTTCATTCGGAGCCGCTTTAGAGACTGATATTGACAAAAGGGGTCGTCCTG
>Ga0209979_1004719_pt1 | contig 11140 bp, 7 predicted proteins | sample AnhtaG_FD_183114 | JGI IMG/M metagenome (GOLD analysis project Ga0209979, IMG submission 183114) | Deep subsurface microbial communities from Anholt, Denmark to uncover new lineages of life (NeLLi) - Anholt_01485 metaG (SPAdes) (version 2) | ecosystem: Environmental > Aquatic > Marine > Oceanic >...
GAATTTGAAAACAACCTTTTCACCACTTTTCGGGCTTAAGATATATATGTTTCCATCAAGATCGACAGTGAAGCTGTCCACATCCGCCAATCCGAACTCTGCGATATCATTCCTTTCTGTATCTATAGTGAATTCTTTTTCGAGGCTGAAAGCTGTAGGTTCACCTTTGATTTTATAAGGCTCGAGGTGATTGAGAACGACTTCCACACCATCTTCAATAATCTTGTCTACTCGTTCTTGCTTATTTCCGCAGTAGGAAAATAAGGAAAGAATTAGACTAAGATAAATTAATTTTTTCATCTTTCCTCCATACTCTAAATCATTTTCAATCCAGGGAAGCCAAGGCTTTAGGGGATTTGGGTTCCATGCATCCCAATTAATATTGTTGGTGGATCAAGACTAGATTGACTCCTTTATCTGCTTCCAGTTATTTACTTTGATTTTTTTTATTCTTAAGCCTTTTGTCTCCTTATCACGTTCTAAATTATAAATGTATCCATTTTTTATTACTTTGGGAGATCTAGGTAGTTTAGTCTTACAGAGAAAAAACCCATCTTTACTAAAAATATCAAACTCTCTTTCTTTCGTTTTGTCCAGAATTGAATTTATTTTCATCACCCATATTCTTCCTTTATCATCGACAGTAATTCCTTCAAAAAAAGGACGATGAGAAGGAAATTGGATTGCTTCCTCTATTACATTTTTAGGCCATTTTTTCTCCAAATATGTAAATCCACTTTTGATTCTATCTTTTTCTTTTTTAGTGATGGGCAGGTATGGGTCATCTTTTTCTATTCTTAATATCAGGTCTCCCTCATCATTCACGACATATAATTTATACTCCAATGATTGCCCGCAAACAAAATATTTATTATCACCTGCTGATAAATATGAAGAAATGCTATAAGGGTGATCAATTCTAAAACCAATTGTTCTCTCCCCCGATTTTTTCACAACTTGTCGATAAGCCGGGGGAAATTCTTCTATTATTTTTAATAATTTTCCTTCATCATCAAATTTTATAAAAGAATTGAATTCTCCTGATTCCGTATTTTGAAACATTATGGCAAATATTTCGCTCTTCAAATTAACGGCAAAATTATTAATGTGATTTTTTAATATTATTTCTCTTTGGTATTGGCAGTTTTCATTAAATACTTTAATCCTTCTTGAATCATAAACATAAATATTATCATTTGAATCAATAAATAAATTGGTAGGATTTGAAAATTCTCCAGGACCTTCTCCCTTTTTTCCAATTGTTATTAAATATTCACCTTTTCGGCTAAATTTTTGAATTCTATAGTTCCCTGAATCCAAAATTAAAATATTCTCTTTACTATCCACAGCAATATTCCACGCCCGATAAAACATATGATTTTCATCTTCCTCATTACCAATTATTAAATCCTCTTCTAAATCTAAAATTAATTCACCAAAAAAAGGTTCATCTGAATTTTTAGCGACAGTAACTCCGCCTACTTTCTCAATTGTTCCTTTCCATTCAGTCTTTTGCTTTTCACAGGAGACAAACAAAAAGAAGACTGAAAATAATAAAGCGACTGAAAAGGCTGAAAGAGATATAACGATTGAAACGATTTTAATTTTGTTTTTCATTATTACCCCCATATAAAAATTCTAACTCGCTCAGCTGTCTTTTTTTAATATCGTGATTCCAGGGCTTTGGAGATTTAGCTTCCTCCAGCCTTACTTATTCTTCTTTTAATAAATTGGATGATACTTTTTTACTTTTTATTCTTAACAATTTTAATAAATTCTTTAGGATTAACTACAGGTCCAGATTCAGTCTGAGTTGCAGTTTGTATCAAATACTTAATAATGTTTTTAGGATTAATTTCAGGATCAACCTGATGCGCAAGTGCAGCCAGTCCTGCTATATATGGAGCTCCCCAGCTCATTCCTCCCTTCCTATCATACATGTAAACATAGTTTCCCCTATGGCTTGCTAAAGTCTTATTCGCTCCAGGAACCCTGATTAGATCCTCTTCGGAAACATATTTTCCTGGTTTATAACTCTGTATTTTGTCTGGGTCTTCACCTGGAATGAGAGATAACATGCCATAGTCCAAAATTGTCTGGTCACATGTTACTACCAGTATCCCGAGTTTTTCAGCATGATTCAAAGCCTGTTTCCACTCACCAAAATTTGGAAAGTAATGAAACTTTCCTGTAGAAATACTTACAACACGAATTTTTTCTTTTGCAGGAAGGTTTTTATTCAATTCGAAAATGCTTCTTAGAGCATTAATATAAGAAGCGTTATCAGATTTCCACATAGGCACTGCAAAATATGTCAGGGAAGCACCTGGAGCCACACCGATATTTTTACCCACTGCGATCGATGCTACCGGGGAGCCATGCATTTGTGGGGAGAAACCATCAAGCCCGGTGGCATCGTAGCGAATAATGCGAGATGTGTATTCTTCATGGCCTAAAAGCAGAGGTTGATCGATTATGGCAATGCCGACTCCTGATCCATCGATTCCTTTTTCGTGCAGGGAACGAATCCCAAGACCGGGATTTTTCGCCTCTTTGAGGAGTTTCGCGGGATTAAAACCTACCGGCAATTTATCTTCAGAAGGCCACTCTGTAAGTGTATCGAATGTCATTGAATCTATGAGTTCAATTTTATCTCTCAGATCCAGTCGGATAAGAGATGTATTCTGAAATCCCTGAAACTTATCTATCTTTCTAATATCATCATTGTTTCTCAATACAACTTTATTGCCTTCCCCTATATCAATTTTTTTACCCTGAAAGAAAACCTTCCGAATAGTAAAAGGAGCAGGATCATTCCTCATCTTTCCAAAAAGAATAGACATATTAGGATATTCGAGCTCAAGCATCAGCATTCCGCCGCTTTTTCTTTCAGTCTCTTTCTGCGGGATTCCAAGTAATATCTTGATCTCTTCAGGTTCAGTCAGTTTATAGGCAATTCTTCCAGAGTCTATTCCATTTTTAATTTTTGTTAAAAGATCACTCTTATTCTTACCTTCCGCATGTATGACTAAGAAAAGAATAATGAGAAAATTAAGAATTGATTTAACAAGATTGTTCTTTATCATCACTTTCCCTCTTTTTACTCATTAAAAGCCCGTTTATTTATATTATAATACGATCAAAAAGATATTCTTACTTCAAACTTCTATTAATCCCTTTTCTTTTAAATGCTTATATAGAAGTTATCTCTGGCAAAAAATAGGGACTAATCTTAATAACGAATTCATCCTTAGTCTTTTTAAAGGGATTCAGAAAAGTACTTTACAGAACTCAATAAGTCATCTAAGGCGAATTCCAGCGCGCATTTAAGTAACTATTCATCCTTTACTGATTTCTGAACTCTCGAATCAGCTCTATCAGCAATTTCGTTTGGATAGCCTACATGACGTAAAAGTGTTATGGCATTCCGAGTAGTAGACGGACCGTCAAGCAATTTATAATTAAATGAAATTCCATCCTCTTCTGATACTTCTTCTTTAAAATGATAGTTCTTGTAGGAGCTCACAAGAAGCTCTGTAAGCTCTAAATCATGTGTTGCGGCAAACACACAACAATTATTCTTAGCTAAATATAGAAGAACTTCTGCCGAAGCTGAAATTCTCTCGAGTGAGTTCGTCCCGCGTAAGATTTCATCCAATAGACAAAGACATGGAATATCCTTTTCTAATGCGTTAATAATTCTAAGAAGGGCATGAATTTCATCAAGATAATAACTTTTCCCCTCAATAATATTATCTTTTCTGCCAATCAAAGTCATGATGTGAAAGAAGCTTGCTTGGTATTCTTTTGCCAAACAGGTATATATGGTTTGAGCTAAGACTACATTTACTCCAATAGCTTTCAAAAAAGTAGTTTTCCCTGACATATTCGAGCCTGTTACTAGAACATCGCCTTGTTCAACAGAAATAGAATTTGGGACCGGCTCGTTCAGCAATGGATGCACTACTTCTTCAATCTTCAGAAAGAACCCTGATTTTAAAAATTTTGGTTCTGTATAGCTTTCTAGTCCAGCTCTAAAAGAGGCTATTGCAATCATGGAATCTATGAAGCCAGTCGTTGCAAAAATTTGTTTCAATTGTTTTTCATATTTTTCTAAGGCATTCAAAACAGAATAAAAAGCCCGAACTTCAAGTAGAAAGATGATATTAAAATATTCATAGATATAGGAGTAATCTGCTTCCCTACCCAACAAGCCCGTTTTCTTGGTAATGTATGATACTTTAGTTAGTGCCTGTTCGATTTCCATACGATAGCTCTCAAGCATTGGGTGTTTGATTTCTATCATACTTTTTGAACATCTAATTAACTTGCCTAAATAACGAATAGAAGAGAGATGTTCGTAAATTTTCTGCTTGGTTCGGTAATGAATGAACATATTAAATAATAAAGTTGCACCAAGTCCATACCATGCTAAGCTATAATTTAATACGCCAAACAAAAAAAGAATTGGAATCAGAAATACTAAGAAACCATACAGGATGACATATTTTTTCGTAGGAGGTCGGCCCTCCCATAGGATGTCTAAATGATAAACATCACCCCTTTTGCCTAGCTTGGACAGAGCTACTTGATATTTTTCTCTAATATCCTGGTCCTGGGAAAACAGGTTAATCAAACAATTTCTTTTATTAAGTTCCTCTTCATTAAGAAGAGGCCGTCTGAGCATTGAGTAAAGTGCAAACTCACCTGGAATTGTTATCGTCCTGTCTATTTGGGAGTATACTAAATCCATATCCAAATCGTTCCATGTTCTATCATCAAGTACATGTTTATTATCATCTCTGGCTTGAGTTTTTCTGAAATGGGCACGAAGTTCAGAAAAGTTACGTAATTTTGATTCTGCAACACACCATTTTTTCCTTAAATTTACAATTAACTTTGCTCTGTTAAGTCTTTGATGCTGTTTGAATGATAGATAAATGAGCGGAACTACTATCAACAAAAGCAAATAATATTTTGTGTTCAGGCTGGAAGCTACTATTACAGATGTAATTGTGATAACTGTTGTTAAGGAAATTAGAAAAACCAGTTTGATTTTTATTCTATTTATATTCAATTGGTCCAACTACATTTTATATACGACATCTTATGGTATTTTCTTCAAATACATCTTATTTAGATTCCACTTTCCCTTTAGTAATGCCTTTATCACTTCAGGCTTAATGTCTTGCTTAATATCTCCAAATGACATTATATCGTTTCACGTATTGATATCCTTCTTCATCTTCTTCTATGGTGTAAAGCTTATTGTTTTTCCATTCACGAGGCCTGACTTTCAACGGAACTTTTGCAATGTATTTCCCTTCTGAGTCGAAAACATCGTAGTAATAACTGCCTTCTTCTGTCTTTCTAAAAGTTTGGACAAAAATCCTGCCTTCATCATCGTGGCTTAAATGCCAAAAAGCTGGGTAATAATCGGGAAATACAAGCTTTATGTCGGGAGGAATTCCTCTATCTCCAAACCTTTCCTTAATATCTTTTTCCTTATCTTCATCCGTTATTTTTACGGGATCATAATCTTTGATGATTTTTCTTGTAGTTCTTCCCGCATCATCCGCAATCTGAAGCCGATAGTGGACCCAATTTCCCCAGAGAACTTTGTCATCTTTCAATATAATATAAAAAATGAAGGGAGGGTAAGGATATATAACATTCGGTTCATCAGTGTACTCAATTTTTTCAATAGTGAAAATCAGCTTAAAATTCGAATCAAATTTCATTAATTCATCTATTCTTTTTTCTTCAATTTGAATCCTCATTGAACCAACAAAACCTCTGTTTGAATCGGGCAGTGGAGCCAACAAACGGAAAAATTTTCCTTTCGATACTTCTTTCGAAAGCTCTCCTTGGAGAGAATAGAAAGAGATACGATTGTTAGGTAAATCACAAATCATAATTTCTTTTCCTGAAACTATATCCAGCACGGTCGGAAACTGCATTTCTCCTGGTCCTTGTCCCTTTCTTCCGATTTTTCTGAGATACTTTCCATTCTTATCAAAGACTTTTATTTGACAGGCTTTGGAATCCAGAACATAAATGTTTTCCTCATAATCGACCCTTACAGAACTAACGTCGATGAACAAAGGTTCGCTATCCTTATCCTCCTCACCTATGGCTAGTTCTTCATCCAAACCAAAAACATTTTCATCGTAAATCGGCTCTTTCGGATTCTTAACAACCGTTACTCCATTCACTTCCTCAATCGTTCCCTTCCATTCAGTTTTTTGATTCTTACAGGAAATAAGCATCACAAAGACTGAAAGAAACAGAACGATAGAAATAACAATAGTTTTAAGCTTCATATTGCCCTAATTTATGATCTATACACTGACTAAACGCCTAGGTCCTTTTCAAAATCAGGAAGCATATGCTTTAAGACCTTTACTTTACTTCCATTTCATATCATATCTCTTTACGATCGGAAATCCCTCCTCACTTTCCCGAATGTAGGTATACATCTTGTTCTTCTTTACTATATATGGAATTTCATCTTCTGGTAGTGAAAATCTTACGATATATCTTCCTTCAGCATCAAAAACATCAAAATGAACATTGCCTTTTTTATCCTTCTCGTATGTCTGTACGTATATTCTGTCTTCATCATCGCAGATAAAATAATAAAAAGGATGGAAATTTTTTGGAAATTCAGGCTTAAGCCCGGGGGGAACGCCTCTATTTCCAAACACGCCTTTTATTATCTCTTCCTTATCTTCTTCTGTTATTTTCACTGGCGTATAGTCCTTGATTATCTTTCGTATTGTTTTTCCTTCAGGATTAACAATAAATATTTCATACTTTGGAGAATTTCCCCACGCGATATGGTCATTATTCATAAGTCGAACACTGATAACAGGATTTGCCATATTCATTACTCGGGGATTCCTTGATGCTTCTATAGTTGCTATTTTGAGAATAGGATTAAGCTCCGGATCAAATTTTTTTATTTCATATACAAGCTTATCTTCAAACACCATGACCTGGCCTATGATATTTCCTTTAGAATCGGGAATTGCTCTTGCAAACATATACTTTCCTGTTGACATCTCTCTAAGACATTTCCCATCCAGAGAATAATAAGAAATCCGGTTGTTTGCCCTATCATAGATCATGATTTCCTTTCCAGCAAACAGGTGCATTCTGGTAGGACGCTGCATCTCCCCAGGACCCTGGCCCTTTTTCCCGAATGTTATGATATGTTTTCCATTCTTATCAAAGATTTTGACACAAACTTCTTTCTCATCTATAACATAGATATTTTCATCATCATCGACTTCAATAGTTCTTATCTCTGAAAAAATAAAATCCTCGACTTCGTCCTGCCCGATGCTCAGATCCTCTGTCAAGATCAAACTTTTCGGACTCCCTGGTGGAGGAGCAGGATTTTTGAGGTTATACACAACTTGAATACCGTTTTCCATTTTAATTTTTATCTCCTTAGCTTGAAGCGAATAAGAAAAAACAAAGAATGAAATAAAAGCAATTAAAAAAATTGGCATTGATAGGATTTTTCTCATGGTTCCCTCCCTTCTAATTTAATCTTTAATCTTATTTATATTTTACTTCATAATCAACGATAAAGAATCTGTAATTATCATACTCTATTACTGTCCTTGATCGCTCTCTTCTTTTCGCCGCACTAATATACGACTCTTCGAAAACTGTCTTGCTTGGAAATCTAATTCCTTTTTTCTCTATATCATAATAATGAGTAGTTTTTAAAATGGGCTTAATTCTGAGGCTCTTTGCTTTTTTCTCAAGATCTTCAAATCCCGCAAGTGATTCTTGTGATATTTCCGTCTTGAGAACGCTGAAATTTTCTTTATCAATCCATAATTTTCCATAATTTGGTTTATCTTCCATCTTTCTTTTGGGAATAACCTCAATTATATAAGCTTTTCTTCCCTTTGTTTTGCCTTCCTTCAGGAGTTTATAATTGTATAATTCCTGGGATTCTTTGCTGAAAAATCCTACAGGTCCAAATACCGACTTTAGAGAATAAAATCTTTTTGTTTTCAACGGGGCATCTTTTATGTTTCTTTTTTCGCCGTTCTCTTCTATGAGTGTTCGACTTTCCTTAATATCTGTTCCCTTTTTAATCAATTGGTAATCATAAACATATTCATTTCTTTCTGTTACCGCAGGGACTTTCAATCTTGGGAAATCTATTCGAGGTTTAAGTACTATTACTTCCTTTATCTTTTCCTCGCAAACAAAATAGAGGGCTGAACTTTTCAGTTTTTCACAGTATTCAGCACATTTTTCCAGGATCTCTTCTATCGCTTTTTCTTCTATTTTTTCTTTGTTAGCTCGAGCAATAAGTGGCAGTTGTGTTGGCCAATACAATAATCCTCCCAAAATCCCAAAGCATAGCAATAAAGGGACCATTTTTCTCATGCTCGCCATCACCCTAAACCAAAAATATTAATAGCTTAATATGGACAATTGCCTAATTAAAATTTCTTTCTATTTTAGCGACTTCAATAATTCTTTTACTTCTTCTTCCTTCTCTCCCCCTAAATAGAGATATTTCTCATAATAAAAAACGGCTTCTCTGACGTATTTTTCATCTTGTTCTGATTTTTTATTATAAATGTTTCCGAGTTCATAATATGGCTCAGGATCATCAGGCTCCAACTTTATGGCCTTTTTAAACTCCTTTAGTGCTTTTTCAGGCAGATTCTTCGAAATATATAGCCGGCCTAAGGACTTTCGAGCGCGAAAGGAAACAGGCCTTTTAACAACTATCAATGATACTTCTAGTTGATCTTTAGAAATTTTTTCCCTACCCTTTATTTTTTTCGATTCCTTCTCGTATTTTATTGCTTTCTTCCATTCTTTCTCAGCATTATCCCAATCGTTTAAATGCAAGTAAGAGCATCCTAAATTATAATGACCCATGGCATCTTTCTGTTGAATCTCGATACTTTTTTTAAAAGCTATGACTGATTTATTAATTTCTCCTTTTTTAAAATATATATTTCCTAAAAGGTCATAGGCCTCTATAAAATAATTCCCATCTTTTAAGGCCACATCAAAAGTCCATTTAGAAATAGGAATATCAGGAGATTCATGAACATCGCGTGCTTTTCTGATAGTTTCTGCTCTTTTACGATCTCTCAGCCTGCCAGGACTAAGAATATCTGGCCTTGTTGCATAAAAATACTTCCTCCTGAGAGCCATAAGGGCATGTTTTTCAGCTTCCTTAAAATTATCCTGCCAAAAATAAACCATCCCCAGGTTAAAACTTATTCCAGGAGATTCTTCATCGATTTTTAATCCATTATGGTATCTTTTTTTGGCAGCGTCTAATTTGCCTTGCTTTACAAAATCTAGGGCTAAATATTGGATACTTTGAAACACAGAGAGAAGATCATTTTTAAATTGATACTTGTATTCAATCTCTGGATTTTCTATAAAATCTTTGGATAAATTTAGAGTTTTTGGACATTGGACTGTTGTCATCTTTTCTTTGAGTGGTTTATTAAGTTTTTTAAGACAACAATCTAAATAGAAGGCTACCTCGGTATTTCCAGGTTCAATATCAAGTATTTTTTCAAAATATTGGGCAGCCTCTTTAAATTTCCGAAAATTATACGTTATGCAGGCCAGGTTGAAGAGAGTATCCTTTGAGTCAGGCTTGAACTTCAGCGCTTCCTTGAACCTCTCATATGAAATGTGAAGAAGTAATGGTCGATTACCTGGATTGATATCCAGTTTAGACTGAGCATAATACAGCAGACCATACATAAAGTAGAACTCGTGAACCTCATATCGAGTGCCTTGAATTTCCTGAAGTTCTGCATGTTTTTCTTTAGCTCCAGCAATAACGCTTAAAAAATCTCTTCTATTGCCTGAGGTTAATTCAATATCTACCAGCTGAACATAACATTTAAGAAGTTGGTATCCTCTCTCGCCTGCTCGCCTGAAAGAATTTCTTGCCTCCCGGTATTCTTTTTTATCCTTAAAATACATCCCAAATATGAAATCTCCCAAACCACAATTAGGATTACCTTCTTCGGGCTTAAATTGAACTTTATGATTTCCGATTAAATCGTGTGCTTCATCGAGCCTATTTAGTTTAAATAAAACATAGATTAATAGATCGTAGGCATCTCCGTTATCAGGAAATATCGATAACTCTTTTTTAATATACTTGAGGGAATCATCAATCTTTTCTAATTGAAAATAAGCATATCCTATGTTCTTGCGGATATCTCGCTGAAGGGAATCATCAGAGAGAGCCTTCATGTAATTAAATATCGCTGCCTTATACTCCATCATGTCCAAAAACAAATCTGCTTCTTTAATGATATCTTTTTGTTGAGCACTAGAAATTGAATATGTATTGATAAACAGAACCGCTGTAAGTATTGACATCATTGTAGAAATTAATCTTTTCATCTTATTTGAACATCAATAAAAAAAGTTGAAATCTAGCACATGGAATTTTTCAGGTCGGGAGCAGATAAGATGGCCGTTCTTCGGCACATAAAAAAACATAGAGACGTCGATGATCTCTTCGTTCATATCGGCAATATGAAACTGTTTCTTGCCCGTATGCAACTCCCCCTAATTTATACTTACTTATCTTCCTTTTTTATCGCTTTAATCTTTTCCTTGATTTCAGGCTGGTCGGGCTTTATTTCGATTGATTTCTCCCAGGCACGCAACGCCTCTTCCATGTTGCCTAATTCATGAAAACATTGACCTATTAGATTCAAAACCCGAAAACTCGCTCCCTCATGAGAGACGAATTTCTGATAGTGAGAGATTGCCTGCTCGTATTCTTCTAACTCATGAAAGGCTCTTCCTAGAATTGCGTAAAGACTATAATTCTCGACAGGTCTCTCAAGAAAGGGAATAAGTATCTCTTTTATCTTTTCATACTCTTTTGAAATTAAAAGGGCCTGGCTGTAAGCCAAAACAAAATCAGGGGAATCTTTGTTCCCATGATAAGCTTCCTCCAGTTTTTCTCGAGCTTTCTTGATTTCTCCTCTATTTAGTAGTTGAGCCCCCAAAATATAGGAATAAACGGCATCAGATGAGGAGAGTATCTTTTTGGAATATGTCCAGGCTCTGGGGAAAGGGATGGAAAGAATGAAAAATTCCTCTCTTTCTG